>Ga0307411_10000935_pt1 | contig 11132 bp, 8 predicted proteins | sample DK1Ometagenome_2_FD_203712 | JGI IMG/M metagenome (GOLD analysis project Ga0307411, IMG submission 203712) | Maize rhizosphere microbial communities from greenhouse at UC Davis, California, United States - DK15-O-1 | ecosystem: Host-associated > Plants > Roots > Rhizosphere > Soil | place: USA...
ATCAAGCTCAGGGCCGTCAGCGGCGTCCAGACGGTGCGGCCGGAGTCGTCCTTCGCGTTCCGGATCGCGGAGATCAGCGTTTCCGATTGCTCGTTCTCGTCCTTGCCGACATTGTAGATGATGCTCAGGGTCGAGACCAGCACCTCGCGGGCGGCGAAGCTCGCTATGAGGGCGACGCCGATCTTCCAGTCGAACCCGAGCGGGCGGATCACCGGCTCGATCGCGTGGCCGAGTTTGCCGGCGAAACTGTTCCGTAGCTGCTGGCTTTCCAGTTCCGAGTTCCCGGTTCCGGGTTCCGGGTTCGTCTGCGAAACGGACTGGGAACCGGTAACCGGGAACTCGGAACCCGCGCTTCGCGGGAAATACATCAGCGCCCATAGCACGATCGAGATCGCGAGGATCACGGTACCGGCCCGTTTCACGAACAGCCACGCCCGCGTGACCATGTTCTGAAACACCGTTCGCACGCTCGGCAGGCGATACGGCGGCAGTTCCATTATGAAGGGCGGCGGCGGAGCTTTGAGTATCGTCCGTTTGAGTATGAACCCGACGATCAGCGCGACGGTGATCCCGAGCGTGTACATCGCCAGCATCAGCACCGCACCGAGCGAGATGAACCCGAACACCTTCTGCCCGGCGAAAAACGCCCCGATCATCAGCGTATAAACCGGCAGGCGGGCCGAGCAGCTCATGAACGGCGCGATCAGGATCGTCGCGAACCGGTCGCGGCGGTTCTCGATCGTCCGCGTCGCCATGATGCCGGGAATGGCGCACGCGAAGCTGCTCATCAAGGGCAGAAACGCCTTCCCGTGGAGCCCGACACGGCTCATCAGCTTATCCAGCAGAAACGCCGCCCGCGCCAGATAACCGGTATCTTCGAGGATCGAAATAAAAAGAAAAAGCAGCAGGATCTGTGGAAGAAAGACGAGCACGCCGCCGACGCCGGCGATGATCCCGTCCGCGACAAGATCGGCGAGAATCCCCTCGGGCAGCACCGTTCGCGCTGCGTCGGCCAATGTGCCGAAGCCCTGCTCGAGCAGGTCCATCGGCAGCGTCGCCCACGAGAAAATCGCTTGAAAAACGGTGAGCAGGACGGCGACCAGGATCAGCAGGCCGAAAAATTTGTGGGTCAGTACGCGGTCGATCCTCTCCGAAACGCGGTGGCTTTCTTTGTCGTTGTGCCGGACCGATTCCTGCACCGCGTCGGAAATAAAATTGTAGCGGGCGAAGATCTTCTCATTCGTGCTCTTCGGCGCCGAGCCGTTCAGCTCTGACGGTATCGAGGGTTTTTGGTCCGCCACCTCCAAGACCTTGTCGGCCAACGCGTTTCGACCGCGGCCGCCCTTGGCGTTGATCGCGACGACCGGTGCCTGCAGCATCGCCGAGAGCTTTGCGACGTCGATCTCGTGTTTCTGCTTTTCGAAAACGTCGATCATCGTCAACGCGACGACCACCGGCACACCGTACTCGAAAAGCTGAGTTGTGAGGTAGAGATTTCTCTCAAGGTTGGTCGCGTCGACGACGGCGACGATGACGTCGGGTCTGCCGACGCTGTCGACCTTGCCTATAATGACGTCGCGGGCGATCTGCTCGTCGAGCGAGGTCGCGTCGAGGCTGTAAAGACCCGGAAGGTCGATCAGAAGCGCGTCGCTCGCGCCAAGGTGCCACATGCCGGTCTTTCGCTCGACCGTGACTCCGGGGTAATTGGCGACCTTTTGGTTGAGACCGGTGAGAGCGTTGAAAAGGGTGGTTTTGCCGGCGTTCGGGTTACCGGCGAGGGCGACGGTGAGACGCCGCGTGGCCGTGCCCGTTTTTGTGAGGATGGTGGACACGGCCGGCTATATGCAAACTTCGACGGAGCTCGCCTCGTTCTTCCTGAGCGCCAGGCTGTAGCCGCGAACCCGGATCTCAAGCGGGTCGCCGAAAGGTGCCGACTTTACCATCCGGACGGTCGCACCTGGCACGACTCCCATTTCCATCAGCCGCCGGGCGACCGCGCCGTCGCCGTGCACCGACACCACGCGGCCGTCCGCGCCTTTCGGCAGCGCGGCCAGCTCGACAGTTGCGGTCAATTCTTCTTTTCCCGTGATTTGGGTATTGTTTCCCATAAAACGTTTACGAACACTTATTTCCCGACAATATAAATAGAAACAGGATGGATCACCTGCGTGAACTGATTAGATAATACGCTAATTGAAAACCGATTTCAATTTCATTTAGAGGAATTAGCGCGGCTCGGCGCGACGTTTTGCGGCCCGGCATCGCGGAAAGGCCGTGCCTCTCTACTCACGGCCTAATGCATATCCGAAAGCCATGCCCACGGGCCGCGGAGCCACGTGCCCAAGCCCGACCGTAAGCGAGGGCGATATGCTCAAGCAATGGAAAATGAACAACGGAAAATGGAAAATGGGGAACCGAACTTCAACGCCTCCATTTTCCATTATCCATTGTCCGTTGACCGCATATCACGAGCGTCAACGCGACGCGATCAGAGCGCTTTGGTATCGGAAACCAGATCGGCCTGGTAGGGACCTACGGTGATGCGGAGCGGGACGCGGCGTTCGTCGTTGGAGAGCCAGATCTTGATCTTCATCTGGTCGAGGACGGGGTTGCCGGTCGTGACCGAAATTATCTGCGTCGAGACCTTTTCCCCGTTGACGGTAAGCGAGTCGGCTTCCGACGGCCGCAGGGTGAAAACGTAGGGCTGGTTTTCCCAGAAAACGGCAACGCGGGTATCGTTGACCGGATTTTTGAGATCGCGGCTGGGTTTCAGGTTGAAAGACCGAAGAGCGTATAGCAGCGAAATGATGCTGTGCGTGCCGACCGGCGTGTCGACGCGGTTGTTGCCGTTAAAGGTGAGAAAGCTGCCGCCGCCGTCGAACTTGGCCGTGCGGTTGTAGGTGCTCAATGACCCGCTGAATTTGATCTCGAGGTTTCGCGGGAGCAGCGTGTCGGGGTCGACCTGGGCCCGCACGAAATCGTTCGCCGCGAAAAACGGAACGCCCGGCTGCACTTCCGTCACTACCGCGTTCAGCAGCAGGCTGTCGGTGCCCGACACCTGCCGACGCTCTTTCGCCTCGAGCGTGAATGCCCCGACGGGGCGGCCGGCCGCGGTGATGCGGTAATTCAAGGTCTCACCGAGCTCGAACGCAAGGTCGGGCGAAAGCGGAACGTTCGCAACGTACGGGGTCGGCGTCGCGACGACGCGCGGCGTATTGGCGGGTCTCGGGGTGGACGAAATGATCGGGACGGGCGTGGCGTCGACCTCGGGCTCGATCGTCTGCACGCTTGAGAGCTTGGCCTTGAACTCGCCTTTCGCCGTCCTGAACCGCACCATCACGGGCAAGTGGGCGTCGTCGGTCGATAAATTGACGCGGACGTCCCTGAGCCCGGATTCGGTGAAGTATTCGCTCTGCACTGACACTACAATCGTGTCGTATTCGCCCGGGTCGGTCTTTATTCTTTCTGAGCCGCTCGGTTGAAATGTGACACCGTAGGTTTTTTCCCCGTCGCTGAGCGTCGCGCCGCCGCTGCCGCCCGAATAGCGCACCTTGTAGATCAACGCGAGCAGATCGACGTTTGGGGTCGGGGCGGTAAGGTAGCTGACGTTCGTCTCCTGCGGGATGCCGCCGATGTTTTTCGAACGCGTCAGGTAAAGCGGTAGACCGGTGTCGGCCGCGACAAACGTGGTGCGCGTCTCGTCGATCAGGTAGAACGCAGCGCTCACGAATTCCAGCGTCTTGAATTTTGCGCGTATCTCGACCGCGTCCTGGTTCGAGAGCCGGCCGCGCGAGGCGACATAAATCTCGGCGTACGCGACGTTCGGGAACCGGTCGAGCGAAACGGCGTACGTGAGCCGCTCGCCGATCTTGAACGCGGTTGGCTCGGGCTCGGTTTGCGCCGTAAGGGCGGAATCGGCCGCGATACCCGCGAAAAAGACGAGGGCGGCCAGCAATGTAAGTGGAAGTCCGATTCGACGGAAACGGCCGCCTGATGCAAATGGCACAGTACGAAAATTCTCCTTACCAATTGATAGACGACGGTTCATCGCAATTCGTTTTCGATCTCACGTACAATTTTTTCCACGGCATTCGAACGATCTGCCGCATCCATTATCGGCCGCCCGATAACGAGGTGGTCGGCACCGGTGCGCAACGCGGCCGCTGGTGTACTTATACGCTTTTGATCGTCGCTGGTTGCCGAAATCGGGCGTACGCCCGGGGTCACGATCAAAAAATCACGTTTTTCGACTGCCGAGCGGATCAATTCACATTCGCGGGGAGACGCGACGACGCCGTCCAGTCCGGAGTTGGCCGCAACCTTTGCCAGCCTTGCTACCTGCCCTTCGACGCCTTCTACGATGCCTGTTTCCCGCAAAGCATTTGCATCCGAACTTGTTAAAACCGTGACGGCGATGACTTTGGGGCGGTCAAAGCCTCCGCGGTCGCAGGCCTCGGCCACCGTTTCGGCCGTCCGAATCATCATTTCGCTGGCGCCTGCCGCATGAACAGTGAACATCCACACGCCGAGTTTCGCCGCCTCGACACCGGCTTTTGCGACCGTGTTGGGGATGTCGTGAAATTTGAGGTCGAGAAAAATTCTATGGCCGCCCTCGCACACTTCCCTGACTAACGACGGCCCCGCGGCCGCGAACAACTGCAGCCCGATCTTGAACGCCCCGACTGAACCCGACAATTCCGCGATCGCCCGGCGGGCGTCATCGGCCGACGCGACGTCCAAAGCCACGATCAAGCGGTCGCGAATTGATATTGCCGGCGAACCAGACGCTGTGGCGTGGGTCATGAAAAAGATAGGTGAGCCTTTTATTTAGTCAAGGTCAAGCGGGTTCTTGAATGGTTTATCGGAGGTCGTGTCGGCACGCTTAAGGGCTTCCTGGAATTTCTCCTCAAGCAGCCTTTCGCGGTCCTTCATCGACGTCATCTCTTGTGCGAAAAGCTGGTCCCGAAGATCTTTCTGCTTGGAAAGTTCGCCCTTCAGGTCCTCGAACGAGCCAAGGACCTTTTTCTTTTCTTCGTGGGAGATCAGGGCACCGGTCTTCGCGTCGACGACCATTGTGGCTTCGCAGCACGGGCAGATGATGTTGAACTTCTCCATTTATCGATCGACCGGTTCAGTTTGGGCGGGCCTGCTTCTGCCCCTGGATGTCCGAGTGCCTGGCGGGATTCGCCTTCGTTCCGATCCCAGCCGCATCCATTATAACCGAAGCCGGCACCGTTGCCAGAGATTGGATCTTGCCACCGTCGAGCGTCAGGACCTTCCCGTCCTTTAAATACACGCGCATGACGCTGCCGCTGCCGTCCGAGCGCTTCTCGACCCTCGAGAGCTGCGGGTGCGACTTGAAGACGCGGTTCTCGATAACGGCGTCCGCGAGCACAACACTGTAAGTGGAATTGTCGGGCGCGGGCTGCGCGACCGGCTTGGGCGGAGGCCCGCTCTGGGCGTTGAGCTGCGCCTCTTTTATCATCTGACGCTTGCGTTGCCGCGGGTCCATTGTGTCGGCGGAGTTGGCATCTCCCGCGTTCGCCAACGGCGCCGCGTCTGCCGGCGGCGGATTGACCGCGGAATTGCTAACGGATATTGCCGGGTCCGAGTTTGCGGATTGCTGCGGCGCGGGCTGCGATGCATTTACCGATGTGTTGCCGCCGGGAACCGTTCGCGACTGCGCACCGCTGGTGTTGGGCGTCGCGGTCTCGGACGACCCGCAGCCCGATGCACAAATCGCGGCCAGCACCGCCAGGATCATTACCTTGTAATACATTGAATATCGAAGAGGCGGCACGGGCGAGGAGGGCCGCCGCCATGGAAAGTATGATACCCAATTGTCGCCCGCGGCGGAAGCATATAAATACGTTGCGGTCGATCTCGCCGTTTCGCGTTCACGCCGCCGGGTCAAATAAAAACACAAAAAGAGCCCGCACCGCGCCGGGCTCTGGACCAGGAGCCGGGGGGCGCCTTCCTAGATGTCGTAGTACATCGAAAACTCGAGCGGATGCGGGCGAAGGCGCAGCGGCGTGATCTCCTTTTCGCGTTTGTATTCGATCCACCGCTCGATCATTGAGGTGGAAAAGACGTCGCCGCGAAGCAGGAATTCATGATCGTTCTCGAGCGCCTTGAGCGATTCGTCGAGCGTTCCCGGCAAGGAAGGCACGTTGGCCAGTTCCTCGGGCGGAAGGTCGTAAATGTCCTTGTCGAGCGGCTCGCCGGGATCGATGCGGTTTTGTATGCCGTCCAGGCCGGCCATCAGCATCGCCGAAAACGCGATGTACGGGTTGCAGCTCGGGTCCGGCGGACGGAATTCGAGCCGCTTGGCCTTCGGTGAAGGCGAGAACATCGGGATACGTACCGCGGCCGAGCGGTTTCGGGCCGAGTAGGCAAGATTGACCGGAGCCTCGAAACCCGGCACGAGCCGCTTGTAGCTGTTGGTGGTCGGCGCGGCGAACGCGACCAACGCCGGTGCGTGCTTTAGCAGACCGCCGATGTAGAACTTCGCCATTTCCGAAAGCCCCGCGTACTGGTCGCCAGCGAAAAGCGGATTGCCGTCCTTCCAGAGCGACTGGTGGCAGTGCATCCCGGAACCGTTGTCGCCGAAAAGCGGTTTGGGCATGAACGTTGCCGTTTTGCCAAACTCGGCGACCGTGTTCTTGACGACATATTTGAACAACATCAAATTATCGGCCGTGTGCAGCAGGTTGGAAAACTTGAAGTCGATCTCGCACTGGCCCGCCGTCGCCACCTCGTGGTGATGACATTCGACGCTGATCCCGACCTCAGCGAGGGTCAGCGAGATCGCGTTGCGGATGCCGATCAGGCTGTCGAGCGGGGCGACCGGAACATAACCTTCCTTGGCTCGAATGTGGTATCCGGTGTTCGGGGTCATCGGGTCGCCGTGACGGCCGGTGTTCCAGTGGCCTTCTTCGGATTCAACGGAAAAGCCTGCGGAATTCTGTTGGTTCGTGTAATGAACCTCGTCGAAAACGAAGAATTCGGCCTCGGGGCCGAAGTAGACCGTGTCCGCGATTCCGGTGAAACGTAGATAACTCTCAGCCCGGACGGCGACCGAACGCGGGTCGAGGCCGTAACCCTCTTTCGTGATGGGGTCGACGACATTGGCGATCAGACAAATGGTCGTCTCGTCGGCGTACGGGTCGGTCCAGAATCGCGTCGGGTCGGGGATCAGAAGCATGTCCGATTCGTTGATCGCCGCCCACCCGCGCAAGCTCGACGCGTCGAAACCGAAACCGTCTTCAAAGCTTTCTTCGGTCAAATATTCGATCGGGTATGTGAGGTGATGCCAGGAACCGATAAGATCGGTGAACCTCACGGAAACGAATTTTGCCTCTTGATCGTAGGCGAAGGTCAGCACATTTTTGGGATTCATTTTCTCTCCTGAAGGAATTTCTCGAAAAATAGCGATGCCGCCGAATTACAAACACGGCGGCATCGGTTTAACCGGACCGGCGACGCCTTTAAGGTCGAAAAATACGAAATGGCACGGAGCAAAATGTGCAAACTCCGTGCCTTGTCCCGTTGGCGTTGGGTAACTTATTGTGCGTACTTCGTTTACGCCATTCTCGATCCTGCGGCGGTGCCCCAGTTTCCTACACTTGTGTACTTTCTTTTTATTGTTCTTACATTTTTGTAGCTTACTTAATTTTGCTCGATCAGCTCGACCTTTTCGTCGGACCCGAACGCGACGCTGCGGCCTTTATAATTGAGAAGCTGGACACGCCCAAGCCGCATTTTTTTAGCAAAGCCGACGGCGTTTTGGACGACCTGTTTCTTTTGCTCTTCGGGCAGCGAATCCCAGGCGGGCAGCGTGATCGCGTAGAAAGTGCTCGAGGTGGTTCGGCCGGTCCGCAGGTAAGGCGCGAGATCGGTGCCGCCGAGGTCGACCTTGTTTGCCGACAACGTCGCAGTGTCAGGCGTCGAGGCCCGATCAGCCCAAACGTAGAGTCCCACGCTGCCGGCGACGACGACGAGGGTCACGAGCAGCAGCCACTTATTGACTTTTAGGAGCGACGATCGCCGGCCGGAATCCTCGACCGGTTTTATTTGTGCCGGCACCGGCGACGACGGCGGCAGAGTTTCTATGTCGTCGGTCCCGGCCGAACTCTTGAGATGATCGATCAACCGAAGCGTCCGCCCGGCAGCCTCGGAAACGATCTGATCATGGGTGTAGCCGTAAACTTCTTGGACATTTGCGAGATCTTTGTCCGACCGCGCTTTGCGGGCGAGATCGATGAAACGGTTCCCGACGCGTACGTTGCATTCGATCGCGGCACCGGTGACCTCGGGAACAAAGAACAGCTCGTTGGCAGCATCCTTCAAGGCGTTCAAATTCTTGAAATAATCGCTTTCAAAAAGCTGTTCGATCCCTTCCGCGGACCGCGACTTCCCTACGTATTCGGCAAAGCCCTCGACGATGGCCTTGACGGCCGTCTCCTCCTCGTGTGCCTCGAACATCGAGACGCTCGACCAACTCGCATATAGATTCTTGATATGCGAGATCATGTCGCGTCGTTCGAAGAGCAGCTTTCGTTTCTGGTCCTCGACCTCTCGCGAGAACAAACGCGTCATCACGTACTCGAATTTCTGGCGGCCCTCCGCACAGAACGGCCCGTTGCGGTAAAACCTCGAGAGGCTCACGAGCGCCTGCGAGCTGAGGACGGGACGACAACTCTCGCAGAATCGGCGAAGGCTGGCGACGGAAATGTTTTCATCCCGCCGGTACAGTGCCGACGACCACGCCTCGGTCTCGGTCAGCAGAGCACTTTCGGCCTCGGCATATTCCGTCGAATCGGGCTCGGCGTCGATGTGAAGAAAGCGGTGAAGGGCCTTTTTCGCGACAAGGTCGTCGTAGGTCGGCGCGACCGTCCGGTAGTATTCGCCCTCGATCCCGGCCAGGACGTGCTCGACCATTTGCATCGTCGAGACCTCGTCGACGGCCCGTTTTCGGAAGAAATCGCTGGTCCCGGACTCGACGACCTCGTCGGTCAGGTGCCCCGTGTCGGCCTCCTCGACCAGGTAATCATCGTCCGGTTCGATCTCGGCTCCGGGCGCGGCGTTCGGAACGCTTGGCGGTTCGGTGCTTAGGTTGATAATGGTTTCTTCGAGGAGCTGCTCTTCCTTGAGCTCTCCGATCAGATCTTCAAATACGTTCATGGTGAGCGCGGGGGTGAAAAACGAGGGAGACGGGGATGATCGCCTACGGCAGGACCTGAGTGATCTGGCCGCTTTGGTCAAGTTCGAATTTATGGATCGCGTCGTCGGAGACGCTTCGCGTGGCGGTGATCACATATAGCTGGCGAAGGTGCTCGTCATCGGAGAGCGACGGGTCCATTTCGAAAACGTACCGGCCCCGAACGATGCGGTCGTCGATCTCCCTTCCAATGCCCTTGCCGACCAGGCCGTTGATCTCCGCCAGGCGGCCAAACCGGCCGTTTTGCGAGAAAAAGCCGACCTGCGTCGAAGAAATCGTGCGCAGCGTAGCGAAGGTCGTCCCGTCTTCGGCGGAGCGAATACCTTTCTGAAGCGAAGGGATCCCGAGCGCGGCGATGACACCGATGATCGCCACCACGAGGAGCAATTCGATCAGCGAGAACCCGTTATCCCGATCAGGACGATTACGGCCGGCAGCGGGGCTAAAGTGACACTTTCTGACACCAGTTTCTGGCAACTTTTCTTCAGAACTGATCGCGTAAATCATTTGTTCAAGCTCTAACCTGTTGAAAATGTGCGACTTGGGGCAGGAGAAGCAGGCCGCCGCGATTCGAAGTGCAACGTCTATGCCAGAGCGTCGCAGGCCGGGCGTCGCCGTTTTTCTGAAAAATAAGTCCCTATTGTCGAGGTATTGGAATTTTGTTAGATTTTTACTAAGCTAACAGTTTTGCTTCATCGAAGCTTTCGCTTTCAGACCACGGCTGGAGTATGCACAATTGAGCACAGTCACCGAGCAGACGGTTGAAACCTACGGGATCGAGAACTGGGGGGCGGACTATTTCGGGGTCAACCGTAAGGGAAACCTGATAGTTTACTCGCCGGATAATGACAATCTTTCGGCCGACGTCAAGGAGATCGTCGACGACCTCGCGAAACGCGGCATCCACACGCCGGTCTTGCTACGCTTCCCTCAACTCCTGTTCGGGCAGATCCGCAAACTTCAATCGGCGTTCAAAAAGGCGATACGAGAATTCGAGTACGACGGCAGCCACCTTTGCGTTTACCCGATGAAGGTGAACCAGAACCGCGCCGTTGTGGAGGAGTACTTAAAGGAAGGCTCACGCTACAACTTCGGCCTCGAGGCCGGTTCGAAAGCCGAGCTTTACGCCGCCCTCGGGCTGGACCAAGCCAAAGACAGCTTGCTGGTTTTGAACGGATTCAAGGATCGCGATTTCATTCGGCTCGCGTTCGCCGGTGCCGGAGCGGGCAAAAACGTCGTCATCGTGATCGAGAAGATGAGCGAGCTGACCCACACCCTCGCTCTCGCCGAGGAAATGACCAACGAGAACCCCGAGGCGGCTCTGCCGATGGTTGGGGTCCGCGTCAAGCTTTACTCCAAGGGGTCGGGCAAGTGGGAAAAATCCGGCGGCGAGGCGGCCAAGTTCGGCCTCACGACGACCGAGATCCTCGACGTCATCCGCCAGCTCCAGGACGCCGGCCGCACTGAGATGCTGCGGCTGCTCCACTTTCATATCGGCTCGCAGCTCACCGACATCAAGCGGATCAAGAACGCAATGAAAGAGGCGGCCCGGACATATTCGAAGATCCGGCAAATGGGCATCCCGATCGAATTTCTCGATGTCGGTGGCGGCATGGCGGTCGACTATGACGGGTCGCGGACGTCATTCGAATCGTCGGCGAATTACAACGCACAGGAGTTCGCCAACGACGTCATCTATGTCATCAAAACCGTCTGCGACGACGAGAACGTGCCGCACCCGACCATCATCCAGGAATCGGGACGCTACCTATCGGCGTATCACGCGATCCTGGTCACGAACGTCCAGGACGAGGTCGAGACCGTCGTCGAGGACATCACACCGATGACCGTGGAAAAAGAGGATCCGCCGGTCGTGCGCGAGCTCCACGACCTCCGCGAGAAGATCAACGGC
>Ga0307411_10000939_pt1 | contig 11125 bp, 10 predicted proteins | sample DK1Ometagenome_2_FD_203712 | JGI IMG/M metagenome (GOLD analysis project Ga0307411, IMG submission 203712) | Maize rhizosphere microbial communities from greenhouse at UC Davis, California, United States - DK15-O-1 | ecosystem: Host-associated > Plants > Roots > Rhizosphere > Soil | place: USA...
CCGTAAGGGTTAATGATCGTAGTGGAAAGCGGTGTGCATTTGTTTGTGCAGTTTTATATTCTGTAAGCGCTTTTCCTAATGGTAGAGTATAAAATAGATGCGCAGAGCGTTCATCGCCATCGGTAATCCATGTTATGGTTTCGCGTTGAATGTCACGAGGTGTTTGCAAAGCAAGCAAGAGTATTGGTTTAGCATCACCTGATCTATCGACAATAGCTCTACGCGTTTTACAGGAAAGTTGTGCCAATGAGGGTTCAATTTCAGGAAATGGTTTGTCAAATAACGATTGCAAGTAGTTCTCAGATTCAATGATAGCTTGTTTTGTGGTGATTAATTGTGTCTGGCAATATCTGTTAATCATTGAGTAGGTGGGAATGGTAAAAAATAATGATAATAATGGTAATAGCCTATTCATCATGTGGTTGCCTTTTGTTGCGCAATTGGTTGTTATAATGTTTCAACGGTCTGTTGGAGTGAGTGTTGTTTTTCAATTCCATATCCTTGTGTTGTAGTCAATGAAAACACGCTTGTCAAAGCGGATAAAAAGAGTGCATGATCGCTTAAACCTCGGTTGTTAGCAGTACTATACCCACGGATGCTTGCAATTGTCAGTGCACTTAAGGTAAACATTATTAGTGGACTTGTAGCACATAATGAGGTATAGCCAGTTTTAGAAGCACGTAAAATCGTCATACCGTGTTCATAGGGTGTTAGATAGTCTCTGGTAAATCTTTTACCTTTTAGGCCAAGCCGTTCTATAATATCTTTTTCAACAGCTAGAATAAGCGCAGTATCTGTTCTATTGGTGGCTATAGGGGAAGCAAACTGTTGAAGAAAGATTTCTAAGACTGCGCATTGTTGCATGTTTAATCGCATGTAGGTACCCGTTGGAAGTAATCCTCCTGCGAGGGTTAAGGATCGTAGCGGAAAGCGGTGTGCATTTTTTTGTGCCGCCTTATAGAGTGTAAGTACTTTTCCTAATGGTAGAGTATAAAATAGATGCGCAGAACGTTCATCGCCATCGGTAATCCATGTTATGGTTTCGTGTTGAACGTCACGAGGTGTGTGCATAGCAAGCAAGAGTATTGGTTTAGCATCACCTGATCTATCGATAATGGTGCTACAGGTTTCATAGGAAAGCTGTGCCAGCGAAGGCCCAATTTCAGGAAATGATTTGTTAAATAATGATTGCAGGTAGTTCTCAGATTCAATGATAGCTTGTTTGGTGGTGATTAATTGTGGTTGGTCATATTTATTAATCATAGGATATATATATGAAGTCAAGAGTAGTGACGATAAGCATACTAAAAAATTGTGCATGAGTGCTCCCTTTGGTGCATTGTGAAAAGTATTGATATTTTTAATAATGCTTATTAAAGATGATTTCTGCTTATTTGTCAAATTTAAAAAGCAATTTCTATCTAGCCAAATAGTATTTTTTATAGTAAAATAGATTCTGATAGTATGTATAGATAAAAAATGCAGGGTTTTTTGATGATTAATGGATATAATGTCACTCTAGAAGTAGTAGAACAGGTTATTTTTGATAACCTCTCATTTGTTTTTGATCAAGATAAGCGAATTGGTCTTGTTGGCCGCAATGGGGCGGGGAAATCAACATTACTAAAAGTTATTAGTGGAAAACAAGCTCTGGATAGTGGGTCTATTGCTATAGCTCGTGGAAAAACTATTGCATATTTATCGCAAGATGTCGTTTTACAATCAGATAAGACAGTTGTAGAAGAGGCATATACCGCATTTGAGCATATTGCAGCGCTTATAGAAGAACAAAAACAGCTTGAAGAGTCTTTTGCTGAAACAGAAAATTTAGATGAAGCGTTGGAGCGTTATGCCATTGTGTGTGAGCAATTGCTGCATATTGATCAGGATAGCATGAGATCAGAGGCAAAAAAAATGTTATATGGTCTCGGTTTTAAGCAGGAGCAACTTGACGCACCAGTCAGTACTTTAAGTGTTGGTTGGAAAATGCGTATTGTATTGGCAAAATTATTATTGCAAAAGGCTGATTTTTACTTATTTGATGAACCAACTAACCATTTAGACATCGTAGCAAAAGAATGGTTTTTGCAATTTTTAAAACGAGCTCCTTTTGGTTTTGTATTAGTATGTCATGATCGTTATTTTTTAAATCAACTTTGCAATATAATTTATGAAATAGATCGCGGTAAAGGAGCATTCTATTATGGCGACTATACTGCATATGAGACCCAAAAAGCTCATAATGAAGCACTTCTAGAAATGCAGTATAAAAACCAGCAACGCGAGATTAAACAGAAAACAGAGACTATTGAGAGATTTAAAGCAAAAGCAAGTAAGGCAGGGATGGCGCAAAGCATGATGAAGGCTCTTGATAAAATAGAGCTCATTGCAATGCCACCCAAATCTCCGGACATTACATTCACATTTCCACCTATTCAACAGGCGGGGAGTACTGTTTTAACGGTCACGAAGGTGTCTCATTCTTTTGGGGAGAAAAATATATTTAATAATGTCTCATTTGAAGTGCTACGGGGAAAAAAGGTTGCACTGGTTGCATCAAATGGCGTAGGGAAAACGACATTATTTAATCTTATTGCTCATAAACTTTCGCTATCATCTGGTCTCGTCTCTATGGGGCATAATGTTTCATATGCGGTGTTTGATCAAGATCAAACAGCTTCATTAGATCTTCATAAGACTATTTTAGAAAATATTGCCGCATCATGTAGCCAAGCAACGGAACAAAAAATAAGAGCATTTGCAGGAGCTTTTTTATTTACAAAAGATACCATTAATAAAAAAGTTGGTGTGCTCAGTGGAGGAGAAAAAAATCGCGTTGGCATGATTAAGGTCTTATTACAAAACGCAAACTTTCTACTTCTTGATGAACCAACAAACCATCTTGATATTCAATCAAAAGATATTTTACTCAAAGCATTACAAGTGTATCAAGGCACTATTTTATTCGTTTCTCATGATCAAGATTTTGTGAATAAATTGGCAACTGATATTGTAGAATTAAGCGCTAATGGTGCACGAGAGTATCCTGGAAACTATGAATTATATCTCTATCAAAAGCAGCAAGAAGAGCTATTACGAATAGATCAAAAAGAAAAATATCAGAATAACAGTACTCAAAAAAAACAAGAGAAAAATATAAAACAGACGGATATAAAAACAACGGTGTCTGATGTTAAAACGCTGGAAAAAACAATTGCAAAGTTAGAGAAAGAGATCGCAACTATTGAGCAAAAGTTTGAACATCTGCAGTTTGGAACAGAGGATTTTGCTGTAGCGGAAAAAAAGTTAACACGCTTAAAGCATGACCTGCGCAACGCTATGCAACAATGGGAAATATATCATGCGTAGCTTTACTATAATATATTATATTTAATAAGTTCTTCTCGCAGCTGTTCACTATTTTTGAAATGAATGGCATGCATACCGATTGATTGTGCTGCTTGAACGTTGATTTTTTTGTCATCAATAAAAATAAAATCCTCTGTGGGCAGATTATATTTTATGCTATGCGATACAAAAAAATAAGAATGTGGTTTTTTTATAAACGTGTTTTCTGGTGTAATAAAAGGAATTGAGTATCCTTCAAAGTGACTAAAAATATCAGGAAAAAGTCTTATGCAACTATCATAGACCGTTTTACCGATGTTTGATCCTAAATGATGTTTATATCCACGCTGAGATAATTCATGTATAATGAGCACAGTCCCTTTTATAGGGGTATATGATGAACATACTTGTATTACTAACTCGACGAGAGCATTGTTTCCTGAGTTACGAGCTTCTTGAATAAGCTCTTCGCTGACCATCTGTTTTTTTATGATACCTAATCGTTCAAGAATAAAAATGAGAATAATATACAAAGATTTTTTATTGAGGGAGCGAACAAGTTCCCATTTTTTCTTGAATGTTATACATATCATTATCCAATGTTTCATGTCTTTTTTTAAAATTACTTCATGCAGATCCCATAAAAAAATATGTTTTTTCGGATTAAAAGATGTATGATGCATTATTTTTCCTATTGAATACGCAATTGTACAGATAGTGTATCATCTAATGTTACTAATGTTCTGGCAAGGGGACGTTGGTCGATTATATGGCTATTATGTATATCTATATAAGCCGAATCATTAATAATATATGGTTTAATATGATTTTTTTCCAGGAAATCGAGAACCACGCTTAACGAATGCCCAATAAACGATGGCCATACCACAGGCCTGTTATATCCAGAAGAGACATATACAAGTAATGTATTATTTTCAAGAGGCATGGATTCTGTAGGAATTTGTGAAAAACAGGTACCTTTAGGATAGATATGTGGAAGATAATAGGCTTTAACAAGAATACCTTTCTGTTTTAATTCAGGGATAAGATTTTCAAGTAACAGTCCAACGCATCGGGGAGCTTCTATAGCGGCTGGTTTTTTGGTAGTAACAATATAAATATGCTGATACTCCTTAATGATACTACCAGCGCAAGGAGTTTGAGAGACAACAATACCTTCTGGAATATCTCTCTCTTCTTTGTGGTCTACTAATTGTATGGTGATATTATAGGCAGAGGCTATAGCCACTACATCATGAATAGTTTTACCTATAAACGAAGGAACTGTTATATTTTTTAACTGGAAAAGATGTTCTGCACATTTGTATCCAATGATAAAACTACAGAAAGGAATAAGCCATAGGTACTTATGTATATTCATAATACTACTATCAAAAGCACTCGAGGGGTCTGCAATAAGCCGGATTTTGTACTACTTTTGTATGAGTGTTGCAATACAAAAATAGGGACAATCATTTATCTATGCGACATACCCGCGTGTTTTATATGGAATGAACAACCTTACACGCTTTTTGTCTTGCTCTTGGCAGGGTTTGCCCCTAGAGTATATTACTATAATCTATTGTGCGCTCTTACCGCACATTTTCACCCTTACCATTACAAATATATGTAATGGCGGTTATTTTCTGTGGCACTTTCCATGAGCTCAAGGCCCTCCTACGTCACTTTTCCGTAGGTACCATGTTCATTAAGAGTCCGGACTTTCCTCGGATTATTCATCCGTGATTGTCTAGCATACCCCAATATTTTATTGTCAAATAAAAACATATTTCTACTACTATTATAACACAAATTTTTATAATAGTATACGTAGGGACAGGATATATATTAAAAAAGAAGGGATGAATGGCATAGGATTCGATAAGGCCATAGAAAATAGCTATATATGAAATATATAATGGAGAAGGATAAAAGTTCTTTTTATAGTAAAGAGATAGAGCGGCCATGGGAATACTATAGATAAGAGGGAGTAAAAAATAATTATAGAAACAGAACGATTCTAAGCATAATAATACTATCACATAAGCTATAAATAATGTGTTGACTGTCACAAATAATAATACACAATATATACTCAGCATCAGGGGAACTATTACAGTACCTAATAAAAAAAACTGTACTATATCAATAAGCAGGCATAATAATGTTGTTATAATAAAGAGATAACGCGTTAGATATACCATAAATCTGTACTTTTTATTTTTAGTATTATATACCAGATATTATTATTGTAAAAAATAATCTTTCATCTATCCTAGAATGAGAAGCACATGTTAGTACTATCGTTGAGCCATTATTAATAAAAAAGGAGTACGTATGAACACTCTTGTAAGAATACTTGCATTACTATCTTTGTCTATGAATTTAACTGCAGAAATATGCGATAAACCATGTAAAAATATATGTAATGCGTCTAAAGGGGTTATCGGAACTATCGCTATTGGACTGCAGAGATTAGGCTCTCTTATTGCTGAGGCGGATGTTCCTCTTATTGGTAGACTTAATGACTTTTTACCCTGTGCTGTTGTTAGCTATTGTTTAGAAGAATTTCCAAGACAAACAATGCTATTTGTGACGGCAGGAATAATCTATGCGATTTATAGAAAGACAAGATCAACACATAGAATGCGAGCTGACAATGAAGAGATTCATCAAGAAGAGATACTATACAAAGCAGACAGAAAGAATGACATACAATTTGATGACGACTTTTTTAGATTTGATGAAAAATATATAGAAGCGGGCACAACTGTCAAAGATAATCCTGTCAAGCAAACAAAAAATAAGAGCACGCATCCTTCTGCGTTTCATGGCACAGAACAGGACATAAGCGATCATACATCAGTTAGCTTTTTATAAGATCTGTTTATAGTAACATGTAATATAGTGATAGACATGTTGCGCTTGCTGAGAACAATGAGACTAAAAGGAGTATAGTAAGAAAACTGTGTCGCCTATCAGTTTTTTTAGGCAAATCGTTATTATCTTGAATGAGTTTCATATGTGTAAGTGCAGTATTTACTTTCTGAGAAACAATAGGCGAATTGGTGCTAGTGCTATCTAAAAGATTATAATCTTGTGAATTGTCAATTTCTTTTTGTGTTATATTCAATTGTGTAGGTGTGCAATAGATATGTTTATCACGTGAAGGATGATAGTTCGCATTGCGAGAGAAAATTATTTTGCCGTTTTTCAAATCGTTTTTATCTGTAGATCTAGCAGATAAGCACAGTAAGAGGTAATCTGAGGAATTTTGTGTGACAAAATTGACCGAAAAAGAGCTCTGCTTAGAGCTTAGTGCGTCAACTTTATCGTGATAGTCCTGAGTACTAATACGGGCGAGTGTCTTGTCTACTTCATAGGTGCTATGCTTGATTATAAGATCATAATATTGTTTATTTTTTGTCTGTTCTAGATAGACCTGCGCATTATCATTGCAATCCTTGATACCATTGTTTTCAATAGTAAATCTTTGTGCATTAACAAAAAGCCAATCACATTGCAGAATTAACAGTAAAGCAGATTCATCGAGATGATAATGTATAGCAATGCCGCTAACCATTTTTAAAGGTGCTTGTGTAAAATTTGTCTCATGAATAGTTTGTATACATGATGGGCTTCCAAGCCAACTGTCGGTTGTTTTTCTTATTCCTTCAATGTCCACAAAAGGATTTGTGGTATTCATGCAGCACATATCCTTGTTATATGTGATCATTAAGAATAAAAAGAAAATAAAAGTTACTATTTTCATACATCAATATGCTTTTTGTAAAGCACCCATTGTAATGAGTTTGTAATATAGTGCTAGATTTGCGCTTGTAGATACTAAAAGAAGTATCATAAGAAGCATGTGTAATCTATCAAACATATGTACACCATCGCTAGCGTCACACAAAAGATTATAATTTTGTAAATCGTTAATTTCTTGTTGTATCTTCAATGTGGCAGGCTCCCAAGCGACAAGAGTGCAACGATGATTCAGGTAGTTGGCATTAAACGTTAAAGATATACTTTTTCTCATTAAATCGTCTCTATTGGTAGATTGAATAGAGAGGCATGGGATGAGGTTTTTTGAGCTATGATACGTGAAGAAATTGACAGAAAACTGGGCTTTGTTATCGAATTGATCTGTGTCACCGAGCGGTGCAAGTGCGGCAATTTTTTTGTAATAAGCCTGAGTGCTAATACGGGCGATTGTTTTGTTTATTGCATACTTTTCATTTTTAATTATCAGATCATAATATTGTTGATCTTCTGTTTGCTGTAAATAGGTATAGGTCTTTGACTGTTGAGATCTTTGCTCTGGAGTAAAAATCCAATCGCATTGAAGGATTAAAAATAGAGCGGATTGGTTAAGATGATAAGGTACATTAACACTGCTAACTATTTTTAAAGCGGTTTTTGTAAAATCTACCTTATTAATAGTTTGTATAGGGTGTGTTGTGAGCGATTGCCAATTGTTCATCTGTTGTTGTATCTGTGCATGATCAGAAAAAGGATTTTGGGGGATCATACAATAAATATCATTGTTATATGTTATAATTAAGAATAAAAAGAAAATGAAAGTTACTGTTTTCATATGCATGTTTTAATTGTTCTACTTATTGCAGATTGTGAGAAATATTGTAATTAAAAGTATATTACATAATATATAATGATGATTGGCTTGTAAAGGTGAAAAAAAAATTATATTTTTGTCTGCGATTAATTTTTTATTCGGTATTGATAACAAGTGCATGTCTGTATGGAGCATTATTTTTTATTCTTCATAATTATGCCATTAATTTTTTTTCACTCTCACATTACAATTCCCAAAAGCCGTCCTTATTATTAGATGATATTGGCAATGAATGGGGACGATTTCAGCTTGATAAAAAAAATCCGGTTGAAGGAGCGCTGTTGCCTCAGCATGTTGTTAATGCTTTTATTGCAGCAGAAGATTGGAATTTTTTTTCACACAATGGTATATCATGGAAGGGGATTATTAGGTCTATTGTGGTTAACCTCTATCGCGGTCGGAGAGCGCAAGGAGCAAGCACTATAACACAACAACTGGTAAAACTACTATTCTTTGATTCACAAAAGACGTTTACCAGAAAGATTAAAGAACAAGTGTATGCACTTATTGTAGAAGCCCAGTTTTCTAAAGATCATATATTACAAACTTATCTGAATCATGTCTGTTTTGGTTGCGGTATTTATGGCGTGGAGGCCGCGAGTCAACGCTTCTGGTCAAAACATACATCTGATATATCAATAGATGAAGCGGCAACGTTGGCAGGTATTATCTGCTCTCCGACTCGATATTGTCCGTTATTATATCCGCTTTCCGCAGAGAAACGTCGCAATAGTGTATTACGTAAAATGCTTCATCTCGGTTTTATTACAGATCAAGAGTATATACACCACTCAGAAAAGCCCATTGAGATAATTAAAAGTATTCATGAAAATTGTGCGCCGCATTATAAAGAAATGATTCGTTCTGTATTGGAAAATAGTATTGGAAAAACTGCATTATATACTCAGGGTCTCTCTGTTAAAACTACTATTAATAGACAGATGCAACAGAAGGCCTGTGAAGTATTTACAACAGAGATATCCAATTTACGTAAGCAATTGGGTAACGATCTTGATGGGGGTATGATTGTCATAGATCGTAGGACTGGAGAGATTAAGGCTCTTGTGGGTGGGTATGATTTTACTGTTTCTAAATTTAACCGAGCAACGCAGGCAAAACGGCAGATTGGATCTACCTTTAAACCATTAATCTATGCGCAGGCTGTTGCTAGCGGAATGAAGTGTTCTGATACTGAAATAGATGAACCATTAGAAATTAGATACAATAATTCTGTGTGGACACCAAAAAATTACAATAAAAAATTTAATGGAATGATTACACTAGCATATGCATTATCCCATTCCAATAATATTGTAAGTATTAAAACTTTCTTGCGTTTAAACGCTCAAGAATTGGTAACCTTAGCGAAAAAATGTCGATTACAAGGAATTTCGCATAGTTACCCTTCTCTTGCCTTAGGATGTGTGGATGCAACTTTAATTGAAGTTGCGGGTATGTTTAATATTTTTGCAAATGATGGGGTGTATATTGCACCGCATATTATCTCGTGGGTGAAAGACCAATGGGGTACGCGAATATATAAGCCTGTTATTGAACAGGAACGAGTTTTGTCATCATGCATTACCGGGCAGATAGCTTCTGTTTTGAGGCTTGGTATTGAGCGCGTACGCTATCTTTATAAGCCACAAGAATGGATTACAACTGAAGCAATTAGCAAAACGGGTACCACTAATGATTCGCGTACCTGTTGGTTTGTTGGATCAACACCATCACTTACTACAGCTGTATATGTTGGATTTGATGATAATAGACCAATGGGAGATGGCGTATATCCTGTAAAAACAGCATTCCCTATTTGGCTTGCTTTTAATAGACAAATCCCATCTCCAGAAAAATATTTTTCTTATGATTCATCATTATCTACAGTTACTATTAATGAAAAAACAGGAGAGTTATGCAATCCTGGCACCCCAGGAGCTATTACTATTGTAATGTGATACTGGAAACTGTTTTTATTGTATGTAAATCTGATAAAATAATAGCTGTTGTTGATTTTTCTTCATGAAAAAAATGCTCTTTTTCTTTTCGTGTATAATGTAGATATTCCGATTGCATTGGTATTGAAAAGATAGTTCGCAAACTCTCTTCTCTTTTTTTAATGCGAACGCTATCTCTACTCAGCACATCTGTAATGAGTTCCATGAGCTTCTCATTGTAATTTTCTCTATCTGAGGGAAACATAAAGAATATATCAAATCTAAATAAGTTAGGAGCATTACTACGTACATACTGCACACATTCAACTTCAATAGGAATCATGCCGTTGCGCATGAGAAGAGATATCGATGCTGGGTTATAAAAATCTACGCAGGCAATAACCCCTTTAAAAAAAGTAGAATTTTTATCAATATAGGAAAACAGAGTGGAAAAATCGGGGTTGTCTTTTACGCTTTGCTCATACCATTCTGCAGTAAAATCATTCCTATCAAAACTATCGTTTAATGCAATAATTGGTTGGTTAATAGAGAGATGAAACAATTCGAGAAGTTTTGTCATTACCTCATTACCAAACTTTTGGTTACGAGCGGCTTGAGATAATCCATATCCAATAGAAAGATATCCTTTTTTATCAGTAAGCTTAAAACGAATTGTGCCAATTAGCCGATCATCCGCTTTGTTAAAAATGGCAAACCCCAAAGGCGGGAGAAAGCAATTGAGGCTATATTGTTCACAGATTATACGAGACATTTCTAAATAATTACGATCACGTTTTATAAGGTCTTCTAGAGGGTCAAAGTAATCATTGCGACGAAAGAATGATATGGAATCTTCATTCTGTTCAATCTCTTCCCATACACGTGAATCTTCTAGGGTCCAATTTTTCCAATAGGTCCTTTCTGTTTCAATATATGCAGATAATGATGTTACGATACATACAATAAAAAGAGAGTATCTTTTTTTCATTTTTTACCTATATATTATGATTTAGACCATACCGAAAACTCTATCAGAAGCATAATAGGTACTACAAGTTTTTTTGAGATATATTATGTTGAATAAGAGAAAAAAATAATTGAGGATTATCGCGTATCGTGTACTCAGCAAGCCATGTATATAACAGAGGATTTTCTTCAGTAAATGCTATAGCATTTACTGATGATCAGTTGTAGAGGTAAC
>Ga0307411_10000940_pt1 | contig 11122 bp, 8 predicted proteins | sample DK1Ometagenome_2_FD_203712 | JGI IMG/M metagenome (GOLD analysis project Ga0307411, IMG submission 203712) | Maize rhizosphere microbial communities from greenhouse at UC Davis, California, United States - DK15-O-1 | ecosystem: Host-associated > Plants > Roots > Rhizosphere > Soil | place: USA...
TGGGTTGAAGGCGCCGCTCGCGCGCAGCGAGGCGGCGAGGCCCTTCACGGAGAGCTGGATCGCGGCCCCCGCCGGGTTCTGATCGGGCGGGCTCGCCGGCGGCTCCGCCCAGTCGAGGCGCGTACACGCGGAGCAGGCGTCGCCGTCGCCGTCCTCGTCCGCGTCCTCCTGCGCCGGGTTCGGCACCTCGGCGCAGTTGTCGCAGTCGAGCCCGAGGAAGTCGAGGTCGTCGTCCTCGCTCGGCGCGAGGGGCGCCGGATCGTCGTCGTCGCTGCAGCCGTCGTTGTCGTCGTCGTCGTCGCCGACGTCGCAAGCCGAGTCGCCGTCGACGTCGGGCCCGTCGTTCAGGAAGTCGAACGTCCCGCTCGAACAGTCGTTGCAGCCGTCGGCGTCCGCGTCGATGCAGACGTCGACGTCGAAGTCGTCGAGGTCGTCCACGTCCACGAAGCCATCGTCGTCGTCGTCCTGGTCGCACGCGTCGGCGACGCCGTCGCCGTCGAAGTCGGGGCCGACGTTGTCGCAGGTGCTCAGCTCGAGCTCGTAGCCGCCCACGCCCACCGTGGGATCGAAGTCGGCCGCAACCGAGAGCGCCGCCACCGCGTACTTGCCCGTCGCGGGAAGCAACACGCCCTGGTGGAGGGCGTCGAGGCCGGCGGCGCCTCCGCCCGAGTCGTCGTCGGTCGCGAGCACCTCGAACGGCTCGCGCGTCACCACCGCGACGAACGGGTCGATCGTGCCGCTCGTCGCCGTCATCCGGACGCGCACGTACTGGCCCGCGCTGCCCTGGAACTGGAACCAGTCGATCTCCTCGAGCGCGTTCTCGATGCTCCCCGCCACCGGGCCGCCGCCGATCGAGACGTCGTCGGCGCCCGGCGTGGCCGTGACCGAGAGCGTGTACGTGCTCCCGCCCGGCGCCGGCATGTCGAAGACGAAGGCCAGCCAGGTGTCCGCGTCGTCGATCGAGGGCAGCGAGCTGGTGCTGACGTTCACGATCTCGGAGCTGCCGGGGCCGGTCGCGCTCAGCGGCGGCGTCTCCTCGTCGAAGTCGATCGGGACGACGTAGAGGTCGATGTCGCCGCCGCCCGTGGTCTGGAAGCGGAGCTGCGCGGAGGGAGGCAGCTCCGAGAAGATCCACACGTGGTACTGGTCGGCCGCCACCGTCACGGTCTGCGGCATGCCCTCGAGGATCTCGCCCTGGAACTCGGGCGGGAGCGCGGTGTCATCGAAGCCGCGGGCGCGGAAGACGTCCTCGAGCAGCGCCTGGTTCGCGCCGCCGGTGAGCGCATCGTCGCCCTCGAAGAACGCCTCGCGATAGTCGGTCTCGACGGGCTCGGGCGGCAGGAACGGCAGCGAGGCGATCAGCAGGTCCGTGAAGGGGCCCGCGCCGAGCTCCTTCACGAGGTCGGCGCTGACGCTCGCGTAGACGAGCCCGGTCACGTGCGGGTCGGGATCGAAGGCGCCGGGGAAGCGCGCGCCGCCGATGCTGCGCAGCGCCTTGGCGCCCGGCACCACCGAGTTGCCGACCCGGGTGTCGCCGCCCACCAGCAGCGCGAAGGTGTCGGCGACGCCCTCCGACATCGCGAGCGCGGGCTCCGAGCCGGTGACGATCAGCGGCGTGGCCAGCACCTCGAAGACGTGGTGGCCGAACTCGTGCGCGGGCACGTCGACGTCCGTGCCGAGGTTCCGAAGCACCTCGCCGTCGCCGTCGCCGAAGCCGAAGGCCGGCAGGGACGGCGCGTAGAACGCGTTGTTGTAGGGGCCGCCGGTGTACGGATCGAGCAGGCCGGTGAAGGCGGGCACGGCCGGCGTGCTCGGGAAGCCGTGCAGCTCGGCGAGGAGGCCCGTCTCCGTGAGGGCGCGGTAGACGGAGGTCTGGACGAAGCGCGGATCGAGGGTCGGGAACTCGAAGAAGAGGTCGGCGCGGAAGGCCTCCGGCGCCCCCTCGTCGAACACCGCCGTGAGCCGGCCGATCAGGCGGCCGCTGCCGTCGAGCTCGCGCAGCGGCTGCGGGGTCGGGAGCTTCGAGTCGGCCGGGTTGCGCTCGAAGACGACGCCGGTGCCGTCGGCGCGCACGAGCCGATCGGTCACCCCGAGCACCGCGCCGTCGGCCGCGTCGAGCCAGACGCGGTAGTCCGCGAGCGGGACGCGCGAGGCCAGCGCGACCTCGAACGCGAGCCGGCTCCGTCCCTCGTGCGCCACCCAGCCGAGCCGCGTGCGCGGCTGCGCCAGCAGCGCCGAGACGCCGGTGACGCTCCGGGCGCGGGCGATGGCGCCCGCGCGGTCGAGGCCGCGCGGCCCGAGCACGGGCGGCGGGAACGCGGTGCGGCCCGAGACGCCGACCGGCCGGCCCGCGCGCTCGTGGATGCGGCCGCCGCGGTCTAGGAACGGGAGGCCGCGCTTCACGACCTCGAAGCGGGTGTGCTCGACGCCGGCGATCGCGAGCGGCGGCGCCGCGCGCCGCACGAGCCCCTGCCTCTCGAGCAGCGCGAGCCGCGTCCCGCCGATGCGCGCACGGCCCCCGGCCGCGGCCGCCGGCGGCGCGCCGCTCCGCGCCTCCCGCTGCACGCGCAGGCGAGCGCCCGCCGCGCGCACCGCGGCGAGCGACTCGGCGGACACCGACACGGGTAGGCTCGCGAGGGGCGGCGCTGCCGGCGGCTCGCGCGGTGGCACCGCAGCCGCGCTCGCTGCGCGGGGCGCAGGCCGCGGCTCCGGGCCGTCCTCCATCGGCGTCGCGATCAGGAGCGCCGCGGCGGCGAGCGGCGCCAGCCCGCTCCGCCGCAGCCTCATCGCAGCCAGCCCGGCGGGACGCCGAGCCGGCGCGCCAGGTCCTCGAACGCGTCCTGCGCCTCGTGGGCCGCCGACAGCTCGTCGCGCAGGTCGTCGCAGCGGACCAGCTCGCGCTGGCGGTAGCCGTCCCGGCCCCGATAGATCTGGGCGGGCACGTTCTGGTAGGCCGGCGGCGCCTCGCGCTCCTCGCAAGCCGAGAGCTCCTGCTCGAGGCGCTCGATGGCACGCTCGTGCGCGTGGGCCTGCGTGCTCCACCACACCTGGTCGCGCCCGCCGATCGTCTCGACCTCTTCCGCGGCGGACACTGCGCCCGCGCAGAGAAGCGGCAACACGAATGCGCAGAGAAGACGGCGCCCCACGCCCCCCTCATCGGCCAACAGCCCCGCGAGCTTGCGCCCGCCCACCATCTAACAGGGACGAGACCTCCCGGCCGCGGGCGCGGGGTGCCGGTCGACTGACGCGGCGAGCTTCCGCCGCGTTTCGGGGGCCGGCGCCTCCGCGTCGAGGGGCCGGCGCAGCTTCTCCTCCCGGCCCGGGCTACCGCCTCCGATCCTCAGCCTCGAAGAGGCGTCTCCGGCGCAATCTCCTCCAGCGAGCGGCCGGAGGTCTCGGGAAAGCCGAGCCACACCAGCGCCGTCGCCACCAGCGCCACCGCGCCGAGGCAGATCACCGCGATCCAGTTCGAGCCGAGCACGCCGAACAGCAGCGACACCGCGCCGAGGCCGGACACGATGCCGAGCGTGGCCGCGAAGGCGCGCGCGCCCGAGGCGGTCGAGCGGTGCGAGGTCGGGAACATCTCGGCGCCGTACGCCGCCAGCGTGACCTCCGCGCCCATGCTGCCGAAGATCATCATCACCCAGAGCGGACCCAGCGCGAAGCCGGCGCCGGCGTAGAAGGCCATCACGCTGAGGCCGGCGCCGATCAGGAAGAGCGCCGTGATGGGGCGGCGGCCGTAGCGGTCGGAGAGCCGGCCGGCGAGCGGATTGCCGATGATCGCGAAGGCGCCGCCGCCGAAGTTGAGCGCCGCCACCCAGCCGGGGCTCCAGCCGTGGACGTCCTGGAGGTACTTCGGCGCGAAGAACATGGCGGGCGAGACGGCGACCCCGAACAGGAACACCGCGGCGGCCAGCGCGAGGAAGCGGCGCGGGTAGCTGTGCAGCAGCCCCGCGAACGGCGCGAGCGTGGGGGTGGCGCGCAGCGCGGCGCCGCGCTCGCGCGCGAGCGCCTCGAAGCGCCCGGTCTCGGGCATCGAGCGCCGCCACCACGCCAGCGCGAGCAGCGGCACGAGGCCGACGGCATAGAGCGAGCGCCAGCCGCCGGGCAGCACGTCCACGAAGCCGAACAGCAGCGCCGCCAGGCCGGCACCGCAGGCCGTGATCGCGCCGAGCGCGCCGATCCCCCAGCCGCGGTGCTGGGCGTCGAACTCCTCCGCGATCACGACCACCGCGATCAGCGTCTCCGCCGAGGAGAAGGCGCGTGCGAGGAGCTGGCAGGCCACGAACCAGCTCGCGTTCGGCGCGAACGCGGTCGCGCCGGTGAGCAGCGTGTACGCCAGCACGGTCACCAGCAGCAGCTGACGCCGCCCGAAGCGGTCGGCCGCGAGCGTGACGAGCACGGCGCCGAGCGCGCCCGCGCGCACCAGCCCGCCGAGCAGGCCGAGCTGCCCCTCCTCGATGCCGAGCTCGCGCTGGATGTGCGCGAGGTTCAGCGAGAAGAGGTAGACGTCGTACTGCTCGAACATCGACACCAGCGACACCAGCCCGAGCACGCTCCACTGCCGCCGCGTCAGCGGCGGCGGCCGCCCCAGGAAGGGCGCGAAGCGGAACCAGAGCGGCCGGTAGCGCGGGTCGTGCGCGGCGCCGGCGTCTTCGCTGCGCTGCACCTAGAGCAGCTCTTCGGCGAGCAGCTCGAGCGCGGCGGGCTGCGGGCTGCCGACGTTCAGCGTGTGGACCCAGCCCTTCCGCCCGGCCTCCTTCCACACCTGGAGCCGGTCGCGGATGCGCTCCTTCGGGCCCACCAGGTGGACGGCGTCGACGAGCGCGTCGGGCACCGCGGCCGTGGCCTCGGCCTTCCGGCCGTCGAGGTAGAGATCCTGGATGCGCGCGGCGGCCTCCTCGTAGCCGAGGCGCTTCGCCAGGTCGTTGTAGAAGTTCTTGTCGCGCGCGCCCATGCCGCCGATGTAGAGCGCCATGCCGGGCTTCAGCGCCGCGCGCGCCTTGTCGAGCTCGTCGCTCACGATCACGCTCGCGCTCGCCACGATCGCGAAGCGCTCGAGCCCCTTGCCGCCGCCCGCCTTCGCGAAGCCCTGCGCCAGGTGCGGCAGGTAGACGCGGTCGAACTTCTCCGGGTCCACCATCATCGGAAACACGCCGTCGGCGACCTCCGCGGCGCAGCGCAGCCCGCCCGGGCTGATCGACGCCACGTAGATGGGGATGGCGGGGTTGCCGTGGAGGATGCTCTTGAGCGGCTTGCCGAGGCCGCTCGCGCCGGGCCCGCTGGCCGGCACGTCGTACAGCTCGCCGTGGAACTCGAGCGGCTTCTCGCGCGCGAAGATCTGGCGGACGATCGCGACGTACTCGCGCGTGCGCACGAGCGCGTTGCCGTAGGGGACGCCGTGCCAGCCCTCCACCACCTGCGGGCCCGAGGCGCCGAGGCCGAGCACGAAGCGGCCGCCCGAGAGCTGGTCGAGCGTCATCGCGGTCATCGCCGCCATGGCCGGCGTGCGCGCCGGCATCTGCATGATCGCGGTGCCCACCTTGATGCGGCTGGTGTTCGCGAGCACCCACGCTGCGGTGGTGACGGCGTCGTTGCCGTAGGCCTCGGCGGTCCACGCCGAGTCGAAGCCGAGCGCCTCGGCGCGCCGGACGCGCTCGAGGTCGATCTGGATCTTCGGGCCGAAGCCGAGCGCGCTGATGCCGAGCTTCACGTCGCCTCCTTCGTCTGGCAGGTCCGAGGACGATGGCATACCAAGTGCTCGATTCCGAGTGGCAAGCGCCGCAGCGCGGCGCGCGCAGCGAGCCGCAGGCGAGCGAAGGAAGCCCGGTGGCCCGCAAGCGCCGCAGCGCGGCACGCGCAGCGAGCCGCAGGCGAGCGAAGGAGACGGGATGGAGCGCGTCCGGGTCGAGAAGAAGGATGGGATCGCGGACCTGCGCCTGGTGCGGGCCGACAAGCTGAACGCCTTCGACCTGCCCATGTTCGCGGCGCTCGTCGACGCCGGGCTCGGGCTGGCGGCCGACCGCTCGCTCCGCGCGGTGGTGATCTCGGGCGAGGGGCGCGCGTTCTCGAGCGGGCTCGACATCCAGGCGGTGATGAGCCGCATCGGCGAGCGCGAAGCGGGCCCGCGGCTCTCCGACGCGACCGCAGGCAGTCCCGCCAACCATGCGCAGCGCGCGGCCTGGATCTGGCAGGAGGTGCCGGTGCCCGTGATCGCGGCGGTGCACGGCGTGGCCTACGGCGCGGGGCTCCAGCTCGCGCTCGGCGCCGACATCCGCTTCGTCGCGCCCGATGCCAAGCTCTCGATCCGCGAGACGTACTGGGGCCTCGTCCCCGACGTCGGCCTCACGCAGACGCTGCGCAACGTGGTGGGCCTCGACGTGGCGAAGGAGCTCACCTTCACGGCGCGCGTCGTCAGCGGCGCCGAGGCGAAGGAGCTGCGCCTCGCGACGCACGTTTCGGACGACCCGCACCGCGACGCGATGGCGCTCGCGCGCGAGATCGCGGGCCGAAGCCCCGACGCGGTGCGCGCGGCGAAGCGCCTGCTCAACACCGCCCTGCTCGGCAGCGTCGCGGACGGGCTGCGCCTCGAGGCGGAGCTGCAAGCCACGCTGATCGGCAAGCCGAACCAGCTCGAGGCCGTGCGCGCGAACCTCGAAAAGCGCGAGCCTCGCTTCCACGATCCGGCGTCGTGACGCCGCGACCGACGACGAGGCAGACCGCGAGCGGATGCGGGCGGCGGGGGTGACGGCAAGACTGGCGGCGTGACGACGAAGGTGCGCGACGTCTCGTACGCGAGCGCGGGCGGAGACCGCGTGAGCGCGTGGCTCGTCGTGCCGGAGGCGCCGGGGCCGCACGCCGGACTGCTCTGGCAGCACTGGGCATTCGGCAGCCGCGACAGCTTCCTGGCCGAGGCGCGGGCGCTCGCGCCGAGCGGAGTCGTGTCGCTGCTTCCGAATGCGCCGGGCTACGGCGGTCGCCCGGGCCCGCGTCCGCTCTTCCGCGCGCTCGAGCCGGCGCGCGCATACGCGATGCAAGCGGCGGGCGATCTGCGGCGCGGGCTCGACGCGCTGTGCGCGGAGGCCGGCGTGGCGGAAGCGCGGCTCGGCTTCGTCGGGCACAGCCTGGGCGCCAGCGTGGGCGGGCTGCTCGTCGGTGCCGACGCACGCGTGCGCGCGGCCGTGCTCGTCGGCGGCACCAGTCGGATTTCGCGGCTCTGGCTGCCGCGCGCGAGCGAGGCCGACCGCGCCGCCCTGGCCGCGCTCGACGCGGAGGCAGCGATCGGGCGCGCGAGCGCCGCCTGCTTCTTCCAGTACGCCGAGCGCGACGAGTTCATCACGCGCGCCGACGCGGAGGCCTACGTCGCGGCCGCGCCGGAGCCGAAGCGCGTCGGCTGGTACGCCACCGATCACGCCTTCGACGCCGCCGCGCGCCGCGACCGGGGCGCCTGGCTGCGCGACCGGCTCGGGCTGGGAGCGACCGACGAGACGGCGCTCGCCGCGGCCGACCTGCCCGCGTGGGACCGCTGGGGCTACCGCTCGATCAAGCCCCTGCTGGCGCTCCAGCGCCGCTTCGCGCAATCGCGCTGAGCGCGGCATGCTCCGGCTCTTTGCCGGAGGAGCCCTCGTGACCGACCCCGTCGTCCTCGTCGACACGCCCGCGCCGTGCGTGCGCCGCATCACCCTCAACCGGCCCGAGAAGCGCAACGCGCTCAACCACGCGCTGCGCGGCGGGATCCTGAAGGCGCTGGTCGAGGGCGACGGCGACCCCGACGTGCACGTGCAGATCGTGCGCGGCGCCGGCAAGTGCTTCTCCGCCGGCTACGAGCTGGGCGGCGGCAACGAAGGGCAGGAGCTGCCCTACTACACCGCGGGCGGCGACGGGCACTGGCCGCGCCACGTCACCTCGGGCTGGATGAGCATCTGGGATCTCGCCAAGCCGGTGATCGCGCAGGTGCACGGCTACTGCCTCGCGGGCGGCAGCGAGCTCGCCACCGGCTGCGACCTCGTGTACGTCGCCGAGGACGCGAAGATCGGCTACCCGGCCGTGCGCTTCGGCGTGCCCGACATGCACTTCCACGCCTGGCTGGTGGGCATGCGCATGGGCATGGAGATGATGCTGACGGGGGACTCCATCTCCGGCACGGAGGCCGCGCAGCTCGGCTGGGCCACGCGCGCGTATCCGCTGGAGCAGCTCGAAGGCAAGGTGGTGGAGATGGCGGAGCGCATCGCGCAGCTGCCGCCCGACCTGGTGCAGCTCAACAAGCGCCTCGTGCACCGGCAGATGGAGATGATGGGCATGCGCACCGCCCTGCGCGTCGGCACCGAGCTGTGCGCGCTCGGCACGCACCAGAAGAGCATGCACGAGTTCATGAAGCGCGTGCGCGAGGGCGGCCTGACCTCCGCGCTCCAGCAGCGCGACCAGCCCTTCGGCGACTACCGCACGAGCGAGCCGAAGTAGCGGGGAGCGGGGACGCGGGGAGCATCTCCGGTCAGCTCACCCTGCCGAAGCCGACGAGGCCGCCGCCGTCGAGGACGATGGTGTGGCCCGTGATCCAGCCGCTGGCGGCGTCGGAGGCGAGGAAGAGCGCGGCGGCGGCGACGTCCTCGGGCTCGCCGAGCCGCTTCAGCGGGTAGGCCTGCGCCACCTGGTCGCCGCGCCCCTTCTCCCAGAGCACGCGCGCGAAGTCGGTCTTGATCAGCCCGGGCGCGATCGCGTTCACGCGCACCTTCGGCCCCAGCTCGGCGGCGAGCTGCTTGGTCAGGTGGATCAGCGCCGCCTTGGTGACGTCGTAGACGCCGAGGATCGGATTCGTGCCGAGCCCGCCCACGCTCGAGATGTTGATCACCGCGCCGCCGTGCTTCTGCATCCAGCTACGCCACGCGATCTGGGTCCAGAACATCGGCGCGGTGAGGTTCACCTGGAGCGTCTTCTCCCAGGCCGGCAGCGGTACGTCGATGGTCGGGCCCGCGTAGGGGTTCGTCGCGGCGTTGTTCACCAGCACGTCGAGCCGCCCGAGCCGCTCGAGCGTGGCGCCGATGACGCGCTCCGCGTCCTCGACCCGGCCGATGTTGCCGGCCTCGAAGTGCACGCTCGGCCCGAGCTCCTTCGCGGCCTCCGCACAGCTGTCGGCCTTGCGCGACGTGATCATCACCTGGGCGCCCGCCTCGGCGAAGGCGCGGGCGATGCCCTTGCCGATGCCGCGCGAGCCGCCGGTGACCAGTGCGACCTTGCCGGCGAGCGAGAGCTGCATGAACGCCTCCGAGGCAGTTGGGACGGGCCCCATGTCGTGGCACAGTCCCGGGCGTGATTCAAACCCCCGCCCAGCGCCAGCTCGCCGCGATGGCGCGCCACAACCTGGCGCACGTGAAGGCGGGCACGCTGGCGCTGGCGCCCGAGGTGGCGCGCGTACCGGCCGCGCACTACGTCGACCCGGCGCGCTTCCAGCGCGAGCTCGAGCGGATCTGGCGGCGCCTGCCGCTGATGCTCGCCTGCTCGGCCGAGCTGCCGAGGCCGGGCGACTACAAGGCGATCACCGCCGCGGGCGTGCCGGTGCTGATCGCGCGCGGCGGCGACGGCGCGCTGCGCGCCTTCGTGAACATGTGCAGCCACCGCGGCGCGCAGCTCGTGCTCGAGGGCACCGGCCACGCGAAGCGCTTCAGCTGTCCCTATCACGCCTGGACCTACGACGAGCGCGGCGCGCTGGTCGGCATTTCGTCCGCCGCGGAGTTCGGCGAGATCGACGAGACCTGCCACGGGCTCACGCCGCTGCGGCTCGCCGAACGCGCGGGGCTCGTCTTCGTGCTGCTCGATCCCGCCTCGCCGCTCGACATCGACGCCTTCCTGTGCGGATACGACGCGCTGCTCGCCGAGTTCGGCTTCGAGAGCTGGCACGTCGCCGGCCGGCGCGAGCTGGCGGGCCCGAACTGGAAGATCGCCTACGACGGCTACCTCGACCTCTACCACCTGCCGATCCTGCACAAGAACACCTTCGGCTCGAGCTTCCCGAACCGCGCGCTCTACTACGCCTTCGGCCCGCACCAGCGCGTGGACTCGCCGAACCCGCTGCTGCTGAAGCTCGCGGAGCGGCCCGAGCCCGAGTGGGACGTGCGCTACCTGCTCGGCGGCGTGTGGACCGTCTTCCCGCACGTCTCGATCGCGAGCTTCGACGCCGGCGGGCGCGGCGTGCTGGTCTCGCAGCTCTTCCCGGGCCCCGGGCCGCTCGAGTCGACCACCGTGCAGACCTACCTCACGGAGAAGGCGCCGAACGACGCGGAGCGCGCGGCGATCGAGAAGACGTTCGAGCTGCTCGGCTACGTGGTCCGCGAAGAGGACTACGCGACGGGCCTGCGCCAGCAGCGCGCGCTCGCGACCGGCGCGAAGAGCTTCGTCCTGTTCGGCCGCAACGAGGGCGGCGGCCAGCGCTTCCACCGCTGGGTGGACCACCTGCTCTGCCTCGACGACGCCGCCCTAGCGAGCGCCTTCCCCGGAGAGATCGCATGAGCCTGCACACCCGCATCTGCGAGCTGTTCGGCATCGAGGTGCCGATCGTGCTGGCCGGCATGGGCGGCGCCAGCACGCCCGCGCTCGCCGCCGCGGTCTCGAACGCGGGCGGCCTCGGCATCCTGGGCGCCGCCGCCTGCACGCCGGACGAGCTGCGCCAGTGGATCCGGAAGACGCGCTCGCTCACCGACAAGCCCTTCGGCGTCGACACGCTGCTGCCGGCCTCGGTGCGGCGCGAGGCGTACAAGCAGAGCGCCGGCCCCTCGCCGCAGGAGCGCCTGCCCGAGCTGCTCGCCTTCGCGCGCGAGTTCATGGACAAGGAGGGGCTCGAGGCCCCGCCGCCCACTCCGGCGCTCGAGCAGCGCCGGCGCGAGACGTTCACCAAGGACTTCTTCGGCGCGCAGATGGAGGTGGTGATCGAGGAGCGCGTGCCCGTCTACGCGTCCGGCCTCGGCGACCCCGGCCCGTGGATGGAGCGCATGCGCGCGAACGGCACGAAGGTGATGGCGGTGGTGGGCGCGGTGCGCCACGCGCGCAAGGTGGCCGCGTCGGGCGTGGACGTGATCGTCGCGCAGGGCCACGACGCGGGCGGCCACAACTCGCCGGTCGGCACGATGGC
>Ga0307411_10000941_pt1 | contig 11117 bp, 9 predicted proteins | sample DK1Ometagenome_2_FD_203712 | JGI IMG/M metagenome (GOLD analysis project Ga0307411, IMG submission 203712) | Maize rhizosphere microbial communities from greenhouse at UC Davis, California, United States - DK15-O-1 | ecosystem: Host-associated > Plants > Roots > Rhizosphere > Soil | place: USA...
CGACGAATTGGGTAGACAGCTCCGGGGGTGCGAGATGGCGACACACCAGGCGACCGAGCCCACCGTGGCGGGCGACCTCCACGCGCGCTTCAACGCCGCCGCGCGGCGGATCTGGGCACTCGGCGAGTATCACAAGTTCGCCACGGAGACGGTTTGGCAGCTCGGACCGGTGCTCGTGGACGCGTGCGGGATTTCGCCGGGACAGCGCGTGCTCGACGTCGCCGCGGGCACGGGGAACACGGCCATCCGGGCGGCGGAGTGCGGAGCGCGAGTCGTTGCCTCGGACCTCACGCCCGAAAACTTCGAGGCCGGCCGCCGCGAGGCCGCCGCGCGGGGGCTGGAGCTCGAGTGGATGGAGGCCGACGCCGAGTCGCTTCCCTTCGGTGACGGCGACTTCGACGTCGTCACGTCATCGCTCGGAGCGATCTTCGCCCTCGATCATCGAGCGGTGGCCAACGAGATGCTGCGGGTGTGTCGGCCCGGCGGGACGATCGGCATGATCAACTTCAGGCCCGAGGGTCTGGCGGCCGAGTTCTTCGAGCTGCTCGCCCGCCATGCGCCGCCGCCTCCAGCCGGCACGGGATCTCCGCTCCTGTGGGGGAGCAAGGAGCACGTGCGCGCACTCTTTGGCGATCGCGTTGAGTCGCTCCAGATGACGCGCGGAGAGTACGTGGAGCGCAGCCCCGGCGGACCGGAGGGCTACCGCGCGCTGTTCGAGAGCACGTTTGGGCCCGTGATCGCCGTCCGGGCGAGCCTCGCCGGCGATCCGGAGCGGTCTGCGGCGTTCGACCGAGACTTCCGCGAGTTCGCGACGCGCGGCAACCGCGGTGCACCCGGCGGCCCGGCGGAGTATCCGTACACATACCTGCTCGTCGTGGCACGCAAGAGTAGCCGGTAGGGAGCAGCGTCCCCTGGAGGTAGTCATGCCGGATGCCGCGCACGTCGCACACTTGTATGACCAGCCTGCGTTGGGCCGTCGACTCCACGGCGCAGCGTCAGTTCTAGTACTCCTACTCACGGCGGGCACCTCGTGCACCGCCGACGAGAGGGTGGGGCCGCCCACCGACGTCGTACTCAGTGGCGCCGGTCCCCGGCCGGAGGCGCTGACCCGCGCCGAGCACGTCACGGTGCAGTCGCTCTCCGACGGTCACATCGTCCGGGGCTCGAACGCGACGTTGAAGCGGCGGAGCGCTGGCCTCGCCGTGAAGGTCCACACTAAGGAACTCGATCCGGGCGAGTCGGTCGACGTGTTCTGGGCGATCTTCAACAACCCCGCGGCGTGTACGCACCGGAACCCGCTCACCGGCGCGCCTTGCAGCCCGCCGGATCTGTTCGTCGAAGACACGCAGGCCAGCCTGCATTACGTCGCCACACTCACCGCCGATGCGCACGGCAAGCTCTCCTACTCGGCGCGGCTGGCCACCGGCAGCACCGCCGGCTGCGTTGGTGCCCCGTTCCCCTGTCACACGGTGACGAACCCGTTCGGCGCGGAGGTGCACTCCCCCATGTTCGTGCCGAACGGCGGTCCGGGCCGCCAAGCCGCTCAGTTCTTTGATCGCTAGTCGTCTGCCCGCCCCCGGTGGTCGGGCGACTGGCCGACTCGCGGCGTGACGACGCCGGAGACGCTCGCCCACATTGGTGGGTACGGACGAGAGAGCTGGAAACGCGCCCAGCGCAGTCACCCCCAGCGCTCAGACTGCCCCCGGCGGCGTATCAGCGCGCAACGCGGGTACGCGTGAGTGCGCACCGATGACGCGTCCGCCGATCGGTGTCCTTGGCCGCGCCAAGACGCCGACCAGTATCAGCGTCACGACGATCTGTACGCAAATGAGACTCACGGTAAGCAGGGGGCGACCGGCGAGGAGCGACTCCGGCCCAGGAACCGACGGCGCGAGGAGCGACAGGTTGGTCAGATTGCCAATCACGACGAGCGCGAGTAGCCCCCGGCCGCCGCGATAGACCCACCAGCAGACGATTCCGTACGCGAGCTCGACGAGGAACGCGGCGAACGGCGCAGCGTCGTAGAGGCCGAGGCCGAGCCTGGGCGCCGGTAGCCCGGGCCAGAGCACGATGTCGTGCGCGTGGGTGGCGAGATCGAGCACCAGGTGTGAGGCGATCCCGATCGCCACGGCACGTCCGAGCGGCGCGCGGCGGAGCCCCTTTTCGATCACCAGCCAGGCGAGCAGCGCCGCCCCCAACGCCGTGCCCACCGAGTGCGAGTAGGGCATGTAGGCGAGGTGGATGTCGGCGACGCTGCGGACGGTGGGCCCGGTGGTCGTGCGCTCGACGCCGAGGTAGTTCAAGACCACCCACGCGAGCTCCATCGCCTGAACGGCGATCAGGAGGGGCACAATGGGGACGGCGGGGTAGCGACGCTTGACGAGCAACGCGGTCGCAGCGTGGTCAATGGCGAACATGGCAGTGTCTCCTCGATCTGGTCGGGGCAACTGAGTTAGCATCCGCTAACTGCACGGGCAAAATAAAAAGGGGTCAGACGGCGATCCTGCGCAGAAGGCTGACGGTCGCGGGCTGCCAGCCGATTGCCGGGCCACGGACGACGCCTACCTGGATCATGCGCCCGAGCTCGGCCAGCGTCCCCTGCACGCACGCCGCGGCGGCGTCCGGATCGGCGCCCCCGGACGCCTCGCGCAGGCGCGGGGCTTCGAGGACGAGCGACCGAGCGAGTCCGATCATCGTCCGGCGGCGCACCGCCGGCTTCGCCTTCGGCCAGAGGACACGCGCGCTATCGGACAGGAACGCCAGCACCTCGGGGTACTCGTCCAGGAGTCGGAGCCAGCACCCGACATACGCCTCCAGCTTCTCGTCGAACCCTGTCGCGGAGGAGAGCGCGGCGGCGCAATCCGTCCAGACGCGGGCGTGGCACGTCTCGAACAGGTGCAGCGCGAGATCGTCCTTGCTCGCGAAATGCTTGTACAGCGCGGGATTCGTATATCCGCTCTCGTCGGCGATGTCGCGGATGCTGGTCGCCGCGAGCCCGCGCTCGCTGAACAGCTTCAGCGCCGCGCGCAGGATCTCGCGCTTGGCGGGCGGATCGTCCTCATGGAGGTAGAACGGAAGCCGGGGAGCCATCGCCCGGATGTTAGCGATCGCTAACTCCGCCGTCAAGGGGAGGATCGCACTCCGGGCGGCCTCCGGGCCGGACCGGGGTCGGAAAACCGCTGCCAACCGGCTCGCCAGGCGCGGCAGCCGTTTGTTTCCGGCACTGTGCACGCCCGCGTGACCGCCTTGCAGCGCGGGCACCTCCACTGCATCTTCTCGGCGATACTGTCGTGAGCGATCCTTACCAGAGGCGCGCTATGCACACAGTCGCACGCACGAGTCTCCTCCTCCTCGCACTCGTCGCCTGCAAGGGCGAGGGCGCGAAAGACCGCGGCGACACCGCCGCAGCGGCCGGCTCATCCGGCTCGACCACCTCCACGGCCGAAGCCGACAGCGCATTCCAACGCGCCGTCGTCGATAGCGGCAACTGGCCGGCGTTCGGCCGCGACCACTCCAACCAGCGGTTCTCGCCGCTCGCGCAAGTCACCGCGGCGAACGTGAACGGCCTGCAGGTGGCGTGGACGTACAAGACCGGCCTTCCCCACGCCTTCGAGGCGAGCCCGGTCGTGGTCGACGGGACGATGTATGTCTCGACACCCCTCAACCACGTCATCGCGCTCGACGCGAAGACGGGCGCCAAGAAGTGGGAGTACGCGCCGAAGCTCGGCACGACGGTCCACTGCTGTGGCCCGGTGAACCGCGGCGTCGCCGTGTACGGCGGGCGCGTGTACATGGGGCGCCTCGACGCGAGGCTCGTCGCGCTCGACGCGAAAGACGGCAGCGAGGTGTGGAACACGCAGGTCGCCGACAACGCGCGCGGCTACGCACTGACCGGAGCCCCGACCGCGGTGGACGGCAAGATCATCGTCGGGACGAGCGGCGCGGAGTACGGCATTCGCGGCTACGTCGCCGCGTACGACGCCGGGTCGGGCAAGGAAGTCTGGCGCTTCTACCTCATCCCGAGCCCCGAGGAGGGCGGCTGGTGGGGCGCGTGGGCGAACGCCGATCCCTTCGGGGCCCCGCTGCACCGCAACATCGCGCAGGAGAAGGCCGACAGCGCGAAGTTCGCGAACGCGTGGCAGACCGGCGGCGGCTCGATGTGGAACGCGGCCGCCATCGACCGGGACCTCGGGCTCGTGTACTTCGTCGTCGGTAACCCGTCGCCGGACCTCGACGGGTCAGTGCGCCCGGGCGACAACCTCTACACCGAGTCGATCGTTGCCGTCGACCTCAAGACTGGCAAGCACCGCTGGCACTTCCAGCAGGTCCCGCACGACGTGTGGGACCTGGACGCCACGAGCCCCGTCGTGCTATTCGACGCCAAAGGCCAGGGCGGGGAGACCGTCCGCGCTCTGGCGCAAGCCGGGAAGACCGGATGGGTCTACGTGCTCGACCGCGCGACCGGCAAGCCCATTCGCCGCTCCGACGCGTTCGTCCCGCAGGCGAACCTGTTCGCGCAGCCGACCGTCAAGGGCGTGCGCATGCTGCCCGGCGCAAACGGCGGCAGCGAGTGGTCCCCCCCCGCGTACAGCCCACAGACCGGCTACCTGTACGTGCTCGGCCTGCACCAGCCCATGTTCTACAAGGCGCGCCGGGAGGAGCTCAAGCCGCCCGCACTGTGGCTCGGCGGCGCGTTCGTGGGAACCGGCGAGCCCGAGTACGGGCTGTTCACCGCCGTGGATCTGAACACGGGCAAGGTCGCGTGGCAGAAGCGCGTCAACAACCCGATGATCGGCGGCGCGCTCGCGACCGCCGGCGGCGTGGTGTTCGTCGGCACGGCCGACAAGCAGTTCCTCGCATTCGACGCGAAGAGCGGCAAGCAATTGTGGCGGCACCAGGCGAACGCGGGCGTCAATGCACCGCCCGTCACCTACTCTATCGACGGCACGCAGTACATCGCCGTCGCCGTGGGCGGGAACTACCAGATCAATAGCCCGCGCGGCGACGAGGTCGTCGCCTTCCGGCTCGGCAGCGCCGGCGCGGCCGGCGCCACCGCGGGCGGGACCGCTGCTCGCGACTCGACCAGCAGTTCCGGCCAGGGGAGGGAGTGATGCGTCTCATCAGATCTCTCGCGGTCCCGTTCGCAGTCGCCGCGATCGCGCTCGGCACCGTCGCGGCCCTCGGCGCGCGCCAGCAGCCGGGCGGAGCCCGAGCCAGCGAGCCGTCCTCCAGCGCGAGCGCGAACGTGGACACCGACGAGGACGCGCAGCCCCGCACGCTGCCGAGGCCCCCGTCGGGGATGACCATTCCGATGATCGTGCAGGGCGACAGCATCTTTCACGGCAAAGGCGGGTGCGTGACGTGCCACGGCCCCGACGCCGGCGGGATGCCGGCGTCGGGCTCGGCCATCACGCGCGGGTTGGGGTTCATTCCCGCAGAGTGGCGGTCGATCGACTCGTTGATCACGGCGGGTATCCCCGAGGACCTCACGCGCTCGCCGATCGCGATGCCGGCGCGCGGTGCGCAGTCGAACCTCACGCCCGAGGAGATTCGCCTCGTCGCGGCCTACGTGTGGGCGATCGCCCACGTGCGCGGCGAGCCGTGGCCCGGCGGGCACCGCACCCACGTCGCGACGACTGCTGGAGCCGCGGATACGTCAGGCGCCGCCGGCGCCGCGAACCCACGCCCGTAGCGGCGAACCGCGACACTGGGGACGACGCCGAGTTTCCGCGTGACCGCCTGCACGACGTCGTGCAGGCGGTGACGGCGGTGGAGGCGCGGCCCACGGTGGACTGCAGGCTGCCGCACTGGGACGCGGTGACCGCGCAGGTGCGGTGTCCGCGGCGGCGCGGTCCTCGGTGAAGCGAGTGCGCTACCGGTGGGGCGCCCGCCACGACGATATCGAGCCGCTGCCGGACGTGGTGATGAGGCAGACACAGGCGATATACGCGCCTCATCGGCCGGTGCCCCGCTTTGCCGTCCCTCGGGGTAAGTCACGACGCCACTTGCTGTAACCGTTGAGGCGTCGCAGCTTTCGATGCACGGGGAGGGCTGGCAGAATGGCTAATGCAGCGGTCTTGAAAACCGCCGGGCTGAGAGGCCCTTACAGGTTCGAATCCTGTGCCCTCCGTTGAAGTTACGCGATTGAAGTCACGCTGTTTCTAGGCGGTTGGGCACGAATTTGGGCACGAAGTGAGGGGGAGCGTGGCGGCACGCTCCCCCGCTCCGTTGCTAGTCGCCCCTCCTAGCCCGCTCACGCCGAGACGTCCTAGCTGGATCGGCGAGCGGCGGCGGAATCGCCGGAATGAATCGGGATTCCGCCGCGGTTCGCGGGGTTCGGGGACGCACGCTAGACCTACCCGCCGCGCTGCGCCCCGCGCGCGCCTGACGCGGTGCTGACGCCGGGGGGTATCTTCCCCGCGTGCGCCTCTCGCCCGCCGACGCGACCAGGCGCAGGCGGACGACACGGCCGGCGTCAGTGCCAGACGCAGGTCACCAGTCGGTTCGGGCGGTCCAGTGAGTTCGTGGTGATGGATACGAGGGCGCAAACCGGAACTCCGGTCCCCTGCTTGCCGACGGAACTGGCGACGCCGAACAGACCGGCGCCCGGATCGACCGCCTCGGCCGGCCCGGCGACGGTAGTAATGGCTGCCGCCGACGTGCAGCCCGCCCCGCCGATCGCTTTGTTGCCCGCCGCCCCGTTCCAGATCGTGGCCGTCACGGACACCGGCCGGCCGGGGACGCACGAGCACCCGGTCCCGCGCTGCGCGGTGCGGGTTATCCCGGTCTCGGAGGTGTACCGGAGCTGGACGCACCTGGCCCCTCCACTCGCGGTGAGCGTCGGGTCCGCGTTGGCGACGCTCGCGAGCGCCGCTTCCGCCTCGGCCGCGCCGTCGGGCGCCGTCACCTTGTCCGGGGCGTCTTCGCAGCCGAAGACAAGCAGCGCGGTCACTGGAAGCCAGAGTAGGCGTCTCATGGAACACCTCGGGGTGAATGAGTCCCAATTAAGTGCCAGGTCAGTCCGCGCCGATTGGACACACCGCGTGCGCGCGCCGCGCGAGCGCGCCCGCTCTCACGCGGCGAACTCGGCGTACTTCAGGTCGCCGTGCCTGCCGTCGTTGTGGCTGATGTGGACCGTGCCGCCGGCGAGCGCGAGCGAGTTGAAGAGGCCCACCTCGCCCGGGGCGTCCACCGTCGCCTTGCCGAGGACGGTGGCCGGCGCAACGACGTCCGCTGCCGGGCGGCGCGCGTCGTGCACCGGCGCGGTGGGCTCGTCGGGGTCGCAGGCGGTGCCGGTGCCGAGCGCCGCCGGCAGCGTGAAAGTGTGTGCGCGTCGCATGGGTCCGACCCTCCGGCTCGTGGTTCGGCGTGGCTCGCGCGGCGCCGCCGAGCGGCTCCCAGAGCTCCCGCCCGCCGCGCGCGTCCCGGTGACGCCGTTGACGCGCGCCCGGCCGAGAAAAGCGGACACGGGCCAAGCGGGCACGGGCCGCCCGCCCTCGGACCCGGCGCGCAGTTCCCAGCCGGCGGCCCGGCCGGCGTGACCGACCGGGCGTGCTCGCGCGCCGTGGTCGGGCGGGCGGGTTCGCAAAGCGGTCCGCCACCGACGGCCAGCGGGCGGCGCTATGGGTTGAGCCAGTAGCTCACCTTGAACACCAGCACGTTGGTCGGTCGGACGCCGAAGTTGTCGCCGATGTCGGTGGGGACGTCGAAGCTCCCGACATCGCGACCGTCTCGCTCATCGGGCGAGTGCGCCGGCGAGCGACCTTGATTGTGACATCGGGTTCTAAGACGCGGCCTTACTCGAGCCGTCTTTCGTGCCTAGCTCCGCAGGCCGACGGCGCAAAAGCGACCCTTCTGCCAGTCCCCGAGGCGCGCGGGATGACCCGCGCGCTCGAGCCGTCGCCGCTCAGCGGGCGAAGCAGTAGAACAGGCCGTCCCCGCCCGTCGCGCGCAGGTTCGCCTGGCTGCACCCCCGCGACGGGTGCGCCGAGTTCCACGAGGTCGGCCGCTCGCCGCCGCCTTGCCGGTCGTGGTGGCCGACCTGGGCGCTGCCGTCGGCCCCGCTCGTCCAGTTCCGGCAGGTCCGGTCGGCAGTGTCCGGGAACGCGGTGCCGTCGGGCTGCGAGCCCGTCAGGATGTCGTGCCGGTTCGGGGTGTCGCCCCGGCCGTTCACCGTGTCGCCGCGCTCGGTGAGCGACCACGCCTTGCCGAGGGCGCTGCCCTCGCCGTGCAGCTCGGCGACGTTGCTGGCCACTCGCACGCCCCGCGCGTTGTACCAGGGCCCAGCCCCGATGCGGTCGCGCGCGTTGACCGCGGCCTGCCCGGAGGCGGCGCTGGTGCTGAGGTAGGCGCGCCAGGTGCGGCCGCCGGCGCCCGCAGCCGCCGCGAGCGTCTGACAGTGCGCGTCGGCGCCGGCCAGGCCCCCGAGGTTGGCGCCGTCCCCCGGGCCGGCGCTCGTCAGGAAGAAGCTCATGTCGGTCGTCGCGCCGCCCGCACCCGCGGCGCCGCGGCCGGGCGCGGCACACCCGCTCGGGACGGACAACAGCACGACCGCGAGCATGGACGAGAGTCGATTGCGCATCGCGGTCCTCCGGTTCTGGTGTGGACGGTACCCCCGCCACGGCGAGCTGGCCTTCGGCCAAACGCGGCAGATGTCGTCGACCGCCGTGCGGCCCTCGGCCTGCCGCGGGGCGGCGACGATCTGCTCCTCGGTGAACTTGGTCGTGCGCTGGCCCGACCCCCCGCGTCCGAACGGACGCCATAATCAGACCGGGGCCGCCCGCTCTCCGCAAGTTCGCCTGGCGCAATTCACCGGGCTCAGCGCCCGCGTCACCACGCGGATCATGCTCGGCAGCCGGTTCGTGTGCGTCGCTTGCTACCAGCAGTAACGCTCGCTCGCATGCGGGCGGTGTCGCCGCCTACGGACCTGGAGCGCTCGGGCAATCCGCGGCTGCGGCGTTCGGCTCGTCATGTCGCGATTCCATAATAGACCGTAGTGCCTCGAGACGGCGATGCCTGGCGCCCCGCCCGCGGATGCGCACCGCGGATCAGACGAGTCCATGGTGCCCGTCTTGGGCACAGTTCTGGGCACGAGCGGGCGAGAACGGACGCAAGAGAACACAACCAGTAGTGAAGCCGGAGCGACAGAAGCACCCGAGCTGCACGGAGATGCAGTGGAACGCAAGCCGGCGCAAAGGACCGGAGAGAACTTGAAAACCGCCGGGCTGAGAGGCCCTTACAGATTCGAGTCCTGTGCCCTCCGTTGGACTTTGCTTGTGCTCGGGAGGATCGGTCCACTTCGCTTGGACCACATTTTGGACCATTGATGAGGGGGAGCGTGGCGCCACGCTCCCCCTCGTTGCATTCGGCCGCGCGCTGCCCTCTCCTCTCGCCGGTCTCGGGGACACAGTTTGGACACACCCGCCGCGCTACCCGCCGCGCCGCGGGCTCGGTGCCTGACGCGGCGCTACGGCGCGGTGGTGGTCGCCGCGGCGCTCGTCAGGCCGCCCGGGTCAGTGGCCGTGACGGCGATGGTGTGCGGGCCGGGCGTCGTGTAGAGGACGGAGCGCAGGAAGGCGAACTCGCCCGTGTACTTCACGTTCTGCGGCGAGTTGACCGCGCCGTCGCCCCAGTCGATGCGCCAGTCCCAGGGGCCCGCGTCGTTCGGGTCGCGGAGCCTAACGCGGAGCCACACGCCCGCGAGCCCCGTTGGGTTGCCGGGCGGGAGCACAGCCGCGTGCAGGCGGTCCACGAGCGGCGCAGCCGGCTCGCGCGTGGCGGGAATGATGCGGAATCCGCCGAGGGCAACCCCATTCCCGCCCCCCTCGATCACCACGTCAAGGACGGTGAGATCCTGCTCGGGTCGGTGGAAGAACCGGGCGTAGAACTGCCCGCTCGCGTCCACCGACGTCGTCCCGACGAGCCCCGGGTCGCAGTTGCCATCCACATACACGCCCGGCGGCGTCCCGCCGAACCCGATGGTGAAGCCGCCGCCGGCGAACACGAAGGGAGCTTCCGCCGTGTACGTGAGCTCGAAGTCGCCCACGACCAGGTTGCCTCGGGCGTTGCGCGGGAGCTGCCCTTCGGACACGATCCTCGTCCACCCCGTCGCCCTCACGCCCTGGCTCACGATGTTCAGGTCGTCCGCGAACTCGGCGGGCTGCGGGTTCTTGTTCGCCGCAGCGAGGTAGATGTTGCGGCGTACTGGGACGTCGTTACGACCCCCGAGGTCGAACGCGATCTGGTCCCCGCGCCGCAACGTGAACGACGGAACGTTGCGGTAGATGAAGCCCGTGAAGCCAAAGGTGACGTTGTCGCCAAAGGGAATGCAGTTATTCACCTCAGTGGGCGATCCTGGGGCCACGGTCAGCACTCCGGGGGACGCCGGCGCCGTCCCGGCCGGCGGCGCCTGGAATGCGGCCGAGCGGATCGATGCGTTGCTCGACAGCGTCGGAAGCGCCAGCGGAGTGGTGTTGCCGGTGATTCCGCCGACGCTCCAGTTCCTCGCCGACGGTGACACGCCGCGCAGGGAGAGGAACGGGGCGGGGGGGGCAGTAGCGTCGGGTGGTTCGGCCGGATGGTCAGGCGGGCGCGTGGCGTCAGCGCAGGCGGTGAGGAGGACCGCGGTGGTGACGGCGAAGTGCAGCGAGACTGCAGTGGCGCGCGGGCGCATGGCGCACCTCCGTCGCGGAGGGGCTCCGGCGCGGGGCGTCGGGCCGGCGGCGGGGCGGCGGTCAACGCGTCGGGGTGGCGGACTCAACGTAGGGGCGCGGCGACTGCCCAGCAAGCGTGCCTATCGCCGTCGCCGGCGTCGGCTGAGCCGCTGACGGGCAACGCGGAGGGGCGCCGCGTCTCCTACCTGCTCCCGTGGGGGCACGCCTTCGTGCACGCGGCGCCGCGCGAGGCCGACCGGGGACGCAGGGTACGCGGGGAGCGGCGGCGGCGCGCCTGAGGGGGCGCGCGGGGGGGGTGCGCGGTCGACGTGGCTCGTTTCCGCGGTGGGCTGCGCCTAAGAGAGCGCAACCACCCCACCTCAGGAGACGATCATGCATCAGTCCATTTCGCGAGTCGGCCGTTGGCCGCTCGCCGTCGGCCTCGCGGCGCTCGGCGCCTGCGCC
>Ga0307411_10000942_pt1 | contig 11112 bp, 10 predicted proteins | sample DK1Ometagenome_2_FD_203712 | JGI IMG/M metagenome (GOLD analysis project Ga0307411, IMG submission 203712) | Maize rhizosphere microbial communities from greenhouse at UC Davis, California, United States - DK15-O-1 | ecosystem: Host-associated > Plants > Roots > Rhizosphere > Soil | place: USA...
CGCGATCGGCGGCCCTGGCTTGCGCACGCGCCTCGTCGGCGAAGACGGCGATGAACGCGTTGAGTGACGGGTTCTTCTCCTCGATTTCCGCGAGGCAGCGTTCGGTGACGGCTTCGGAGGTGACCTCACGCGCCAGCAGCGCGCGTGAGAGTTGCGCAATCGTGCGAGGCTCAGCGGGCATCCGGCGCCTTCCGCCCTTCGAGCTCTCCCGTGGCGTCGTCGTTCCAGTCCGCGCTGCGCAGCGCCGATGTCGAGCGCGCGAGCGTCTCGAGCAGCGGCTTCAGCTTCGGGAGGCCGCGACGGTCGGCATCCTGGATGGCCCAATCCAGCCACGTTTTGATCGTCATCGCAATTGCGTATTGTAAGCTGACCACGTGCGGCACACGAAGATCGTGGCGACGGTCGGACCCGCCACCAGCAGCGACTCCGCCGTCCGCGATCTCGTGGCGGCCGGCGTCAACGTTTTCCGTCTCAACTTTTCGCATGGCACACACGACGCGCACGGCGCCGTGATCTCGCGCATCCGCAAGGCGGCAGACGAGGCGAAGCGGTGCATTGCGATCCTCCAGGATCTGAGCGGGCCGAAGATCCGCACGGGTACGCTGGCAGGCGGCAAACCGATACCGTTGAAGGCGGGCGATGAGCTCCGCATCGCGGTCGGCGATTTCGTTGGCGGTCCCGGTCGCGTCTCGACGACCTACGCTGAGTTGCCGCGCGCCGTTCATCGCGGCGACCATCTCCTGCTCGACGACGGCCGTCTGCAGCTCCGCGTCGAAGCGACGAGCGGAGACGAGTTGCAGACGGTCGTGGTAGACGGCGGCGAGCTCGGCGAGCACAAGGGGATCAACGCACCCGGCGTTCCGCTGCCCGCTGCGGGGTTGACGGCAAAGGACCGCGAGGATCTCGCGTTCGGCATTCGCGCCGGCGTGGACTTCGTCGCGCTCAGTTTCGTGCAGAGCGCCGAGGACCTGCGCCAGGCGCGCGACGCGGCGACGCGCGCGGGCGCGCCGCGGCTGCCGCTCGTCGCGAAGCTGGAAAGGCCCGAGGGGCTGGCGCATCTCGACGAGATCATCGCCGCGTGCGACGCGGTGATGGTGGCGCGCGGCGATCTCGGTCTCGAGATTCCGCTCGAGCACGTGCCGCGCGTGCAGAAGGAGATCACGAGCAAGGCGCGCACCGCCGGCATCCCGGTGATCCTCGCCACGCAGGTGCTCGAGTCGATGCGGACCGAGCCGCGGCCGACGCGTGCCGAAGTCAGCGACGCGGCGAATGCCGTCGACGATGGCGTCGACGCGATCATGCTGTCGGGAGAAACCGCCGTCGGCGCGTATCCGACGCGTGCCGTGCAGGTGCTCGACGCCGTCATCCGCGACGCCGAGTCGATGCCGGGGACGCGCGAGCCGTTGCCGCGGCGGCGCGCGTCTGATTACGAAGGCGTGCCGATGCTCGCCGGTCATGGCCGGGCGATCTGCCAGGCCGCCGTGACGCTCGCCGATCACGGCGAGGCGACGGCGATCGTCGCCGTCACGCGCGGCGGCAAGACCGCGCGCGTGCTGTCGGCGATGCGTCCGCGCGCGCCGATCTACGCCGCCACCGACCAGCCCGACATCGCGCGGCGGCTGGCGCTCTCGTGGGGCGTCGTCCCGGTGTTGACCGATCTGTCAGGAGATGTGGATACCGCGGCGGTGCGGATCGGCGAAAAGCTCGCCGAGCGCGGCGCCGTCCCGGCGTCGGCGGTCATCGTGCTGGTGAGCATCCACCCCGATCTCGCTCGAGGCCACGCCAACTTCCTCCGCCTGTTCCGAATCTGAACACCTTAAGGGTCAGACCCCGGATGTAATCGCACTCAACCTTGGCACAACCTGCCAACCTTGAGTCCGATTACATCCGGGGTCTGACCCCTAAATCATCGCTTCGTCCCAGAAGAGGGCGCCGCGGGCGAAGCGGTCGATCGACAACTCCGACACGTCGACGGTCTCCGCGCGGCCGCAGCGAATCAGCTCCGAGACGACCTTACCGGTGGCGGGCGCCATCATCAGGCCGTGGCCGCTGAAGCCATTCGCCATGAAGAAGCCGCGCAGCTGCGGGTGCTCGCCGATCATCGGGTTGTGGTCCGGCGTCATCTCGTAGAGTCCCGCCCACCCCTCGACGAGCCGCACGTCGGCGAACGCCGGCACGCGCCGCACGAGATCGGGGTAGAAGTCCGCGAGCCAGCGCGCGTTCTCGCAGGCGAAGTTCTCCCCCTCGGGCTCGTCCAGCTTCGTCTTCGCCAGGATGATGCGATCCGGCTGACCGTGGTCCACGGGATCGTCGTGCCGCCAGTGGACGCCTCCCGGATCGATCGTCATCGGCCAGCGATACGGCCACAGCCGCGGCAGATCGCACCGAAACAGATGCTGACGAACGGGGTGCACCGGCTGCTCGATACCCGCCAGCGCCGCGACGCGCGCCGCGAACGGCCCGCCGGCGTTGACCACGACGGGCGTGTCGATGCGCTCGCCGCTGCCAAGCGTGACGCCAGCGACGCGTTCCCCGTCGCGGCGAATCGCGGTGACCTCGCCGGTGACATACTCGACGCCCGCCGCTCGCGCGCCCGCACGGAACCCGCGCAGCACCTCCTTCGGGTTCGCATACCCATCGTCGGGCCCGATCAGACCGAACACGAGATCGTCGACGTAGAGATCGGGCAGCATCGCGTGTATTTCGTCCACGGGGAGCCGCCGCGTGCGCGCGCCGCGCGCGGTGAGAATCGCGTAGCGGCGCTCGAACCGCTCCGCGTTCGCCGCATCGACGAGGAAGAGATACCCCCGCTGCCTGAACCACGCGCGCGCCACGTGTCCGCCGACACTCATGCGCCCGTCGAATTCCCTGTAGAACGCGATGCTGTACTGCGCGAGGCGGATGTTGACGGTCGATCCGAACTGCTGGCGGATGCCGCCCATCGCAAGGTTCGAGGACGCGCGCACGTAACTGTCATCCCGCTCGACGACGACCACGCGTCCGCTGAAGCCGTCCTGCCGCAGGTGATACCCGATGCTGGAGCCGACGACTCCGCCGCCGATGATGACGACGTCAGCGCGGCTCATGCTGTCGCGACCGCCAGAACAGAATGCCGCCGATGCCGACGACGATGAGCGCCTGCCCGACCAGGTTCACTTCGTAGTTGATGACGTTCTCCGTGCCCGCCGGCGGCACGAACAGGAGCGCAAGCGACACGAACGTCGCTGAGAAGCCCACCGCGGCAGCGGCCGTCGCGCCGCGTCCCGGCGAAAGCAGCTTGATGAACGCGGCGAAGAGATACAGGTACGGCACGAAGTAGATCAGGATCGTCAGGTTGACGAGGATGTCGTACGCCTCCTGGATCGTCGTCGTGCCGCCGACGGTGAGGAACACGCTCACCAGAAAGATGACGGTGGTCACGATCCCCTGCACGAGCAGCGACACGTGCGGCGTCCGGTACGTCGGGTGGAGTGCCGCGAACGAGCGCGGCAGCACGTGATCGACGCCGGCGGCGAACGGCACGCGCGCGGCGCCGGCGATCCAGCTGCTCGTGCCGCCAATGCTGCCGATGACCAGCAACAGCGCTGTCACCGCGCCGAATCCAACCAGTCCGAGCCGGGCAGAGACGAGCTCGACGGCGTCGCTGATGCCGCTGCGCTCGACCAGCGCGTCAGGCGGCAGCGCGACGAGCACCGACGTGGATCCTGCAATGTAGATCGCCATCACCACGAAGCCGGCGATGAGGATGCCGCGCGGGATGGTGCGCTCGGGATCCTTCACCTCCTGACCGACGAGCGAGGTGATCTCGAACCCCGAAAAACCGAAACACATGGCCGACCAGAGGCTCACCGTGCTCAGCACGTCGTCTCGGGGCCAGAGCTCCACCGGAGCGAAGGAGGTCGCCGAACCGAATCGCACGAAGGCGATTGTGCCGAACGCAATGAGCAGCGCCGCCGGGATGAACGTGGCATAGCTGCCGACGTTCTGCAGGTGCTTGCCGCGCGTGAAGCCCACCACGTTCAGCGCGACGAGGCCCCAGAGCACGACCAGCACGAAGCCGACGGAGTAGACGCGGTTCTCGGCGAGCGCCGCGGCATCGCCCGCGCCGAAGGCGAGCGGAAGGTTCGCCGCCGCAAACAGCAGCAGCGACGGAAAGTAGAACATGTTGTTGACCCAGACGCACCACCCGCACACGAACCCGTGTACCGGGCCGAAGGCGCGCCGCGCCCAGACGTAGATCCCGCCCTGTTCCGGGTAGCGCTGCGCCAGGCGCGACACGGTAATGGCGAGCGGCACGAAGAAGGTGGCGCCGGCGAGCACCCAGAGCGTTACCGACGGCGCGCCCAGCCTCGCGCTGCGCGCGATCCAGCGCAGCCCGACGACGGCGACGATGTTCATCGCGACGACGTCCCAGAGGCCGAGCGCCTTGATGAACGTGGGGCGCGGATCGGTCAATTACGGTCTTCCGGTCTCGAGGTAGCTCTTCATCGAGTGCAGCGCGCGGCTCCAGCCCGGCACGATGACTTCGTAGTAACGGTTCCAGCGCGGGCTCTGTTCGTGGCCGGACTGCCGGAGCTGCAGCAGCGTTCCCCCGGGTTGCAGGCTGCACGTGGCTTCGAGCGCCATCGGCCCGATCGGATCGCCGTCGGGCGGCAGCCAGTAGGTGTCGGCGAGGAAGAACTCGCGTCCCGGTTTGAACTCCATCACCGTCGCGTGCAGGGCGCCGCCGAGGCGTCCCAGGATGTCGTCGCGCCACTCGGTCGGCGCCCACTCGACGGCGTAGCTGCCGAGCGGTTTGGGAATGCACACCGAGCGCGTGCACTGCCACCACACGGCAAGCGCATTCGGGTCGAAGAAGGCGTCGATGATCGAAATGGGCGACGCAGCGATGACGAGGCTGGTGGTGTATTCCAGGTTACTTCCCCGCCGTCGTCTGGCGCTGACGCACCGTGCGGTCGCGAGCCACCATGTCCTTCACTTCCTTCATCAGCGCCGGGACGTGGTACGGGATGCCGTCCTTGATCGTCCACTCGATGCCGCCGCCGTGCACGTTCTCCACCTTGTCGTCCGGCGACACTGCGGCGTAATTCGGCACCACGCGGCCGTTCACCCGCATCACATCGGTTCCGTAGGGATTCAGCAGGCGGAGATTCTCGAGCGGATTGCCGTTGACGACGAGCAGGTCGGCAATCCAGCCCTGGCGCACCTTGCCGAGCCGGTCGCCGAGGCCGACCATCTGCGCCCCGTTCCACGTCGCGTGCTGCAGCACCTCGAGCGGATGGAAGCCCGCCTCCTGGTGCAGTTCGAGCTCGCGGATGATGCCGAAGCCGTAGAGCGACCAGATGTAGCCGGCATCGTCGCCGGTGGTGATGAGGCCGCCCTTCAGGCCGAAGTGCCGCAGCGCGTCGAACCAGACGCGATACATCTCCTTCCACTTCGCTTCCTGCGCGGTGGTCCAGCCGAAGAAGAACGAGCCGTGGTTATCCATGCTCGCCTTGAAGTACTCCTCCATCGATGGATGCAGGTACTCGCGATACCACGGCACGTTCCGGGCGCGGATGATGTCCCGACTCGCCTCGTAGATGGACATCGTCGGGCTCCAGCCGACGTTCTTCTCCGCCATGTACTCGACGAACTCCATCAGCTTCTGGCGGTTCGTCTGGCCGTAGAGCTCGCCGGCGCGGCCGAAGCGATGAATCTCGTTGTCGTAGTTCATGTCGGCAGGGAAGTCCTGCACGCCGTCGAGGGCGGCATCGCCAACGCCGTAGAAGTGCTCGATCGAGCACACGCCGAGATCGACGTAGTCCTTCGCCGTCGTCTCTTCGACGCCGATGTGGGTCGTCGTGCAGAGGTTCTGTTTCTTGGCCTCGTCGAGCAGCGCCTCGAGCTGGTCGCGATCGAGGCCGCCGATCTTGAGGCCGTCGAAGCCTTCGGCCTTCGCCTGGCGGACGCCGGCGCGGATTTCCTCAGGCGTGCGGTTCCGTCCAAGGTTCGGCCGGTTCCACAGCAGGATGCGCGGCGCCACGATGGTGTGCGCGTTGCTCTCCTCGCGCCACTGCTTCGTCTTGGCGGTGCTGCCGCCGACCTCGCGGGCCGTGGTGATCCCCGACGCGAGGTACAGGTTGCGCTCGTACTGAATCGGCTGCGGGATCCCGGACGCGCGCTCCTCGTGCCAGTGCATGTGCGTGTTGACGATGCCCGGCATCACGTACTTGCCGGTGGCATCGATCACCGCGTCGGCGTCGGGTGGACGCGGCCCGCTCTGGCGAATGTCGGCGATGACACCGTCCTGCAGCACGATGTCCATCGGGCCGTACGGCGGCTTGGCATTGCCATAAATGACCATCGCGTTGCGGATCAGCAAGCGGTGGTACTGCCGCGCATGATCGGGACCGCGCGTGCCCTGCTGTGCCGCGGGACGGCCGGCAAGCGCGACGACCGACGCGCTCGCGACGAGCACGGCGACAGCGAGCCGGCGGACCTGATGTGTGAGCATGCGGCGGATCATAGCAAAATGGTCTGATGGAACCGCAGCCGCTCGCGTATCTCGACCGACCCTTTCTCGAAAGCGACGACGCCCGTCCGATCCGGATCCTCGCCGAATACCTCGAACCGCTCCGCCGCTTCAAGGCGCAGAACATCCAGGACACCGTCGTGTTCTTCGGCTCCGCGCGCATCCACAGCCGCGAGGCCGCGGAGAAGGCGCTCGAGCGGCTCACACGCAAGCCGGGCAAGGCAACGGCCGATCACGACGAGCTCCTGCGGCGCGGACGGAAGGCGGTGGAGTGGTCGCGGTACTACGAGGAGTCACGCGAGCTGGCGCGCCTGCTCACGAAATGGTCGCTTTCGCTCGCGGCGTCACATCATCGCTTCGTCGTCTGCTCGGGCGGCGGACCCGGCGTCATGGAAGCGGCCAACCGCGGCGCCAGCGAGGCGGGAGGCAAGACGATCGGCCTCAACATCAAGCTGCCGTTCGAGCAGGGGCCGAACCGGTACATCACCGAAGGCCTGCACTTCGAGTTCCACTACTTCTTCATGCGGAAGTTCTGGTTCGCGTATCTTGCGAAGGCGCTCGTGATCTTTCCCGGCGGCTTCGGCACGCTCGACGAGATGTTCGAGATCCTGACGCTGATGCAGACCGACAAGCTCGCCAAGCAGATCCAGATCATCCTCTACGGCACCGAGTACTGGGACCCGATCCTCAACCTCGAGCCGATGGAAGACTGGGGCGCCATCAACCCGCGCGATCGCGAGCTGCTGACGCGCGCGAATACGCCGCAGGAGGCGTTCGAGCTCCTGAAGGCGCACCTCACCGAGCATCACATCACGCCGCCGGTCGCGCAGGAGATGAAGGCGCCTGGCATCGCGAAAACCCGCTCGTGAACGGGCTAATACAGCAGGAAAGCCGACCGTTGCTTCTCGAACGCCCGCTCGCCGTCGCGCCACGTTTCGGCAATCTCGGCGAGCGGGACCTCCGATTCAATCTGACGGCGAAGCTGGTCCGACCCTGACAGGATGTCGAACGGCATCTTGTCGTGCTCGTACTCGTATGGCGGCTGCCGCCAGGCGAACTTCGCCGGGTTCTGGCGGCGGAACATGTCGATCAATGCCACACCGGTGAGGACCGGGCGGAAGGCGTCGCGATCGAGCACGTGCAGCTGACACCCGCCGCATGGCTCCTTCGCGTGCTTCTGAAAGGTCGGCTCGAACACCGCCGGCCGGCAGAAGACGCCCGGTAGTCCGAGTGCGTTCATCGACGCCGCGAACTGCTCGGCATCAATCCACGGTGCGCCCAGGAGCTCGAACGGCCGCGTCGTGCCCCTTCCCTCCGACAGCATCGTTCCCTCGAAGAGCACGGTGCCCGGATAGACGACGGCACTGTCGAGCGTGGGAATGTTCGGCGAGGGCATCACCCAGGGCAGTCCCGTCGCATCCCAGTAGGCGCCGCGCGTCCAGCCCTCCATGCGAACCACCTCTAAATTCGCACCGATGCCGAACGCCTCGTTGAACAGGCGCGCGAGTTCGCCAATGGTCATGCCGTGGCGCATCGGGATCGGGAACTGACCGACGAACGACTCGAAGCCGGGGACGAGCGGCGCCCCCTCGACGTCTTCGCCGCCAATCGGGTTCGGACGATCGCACACGATGACCGGCACCCCGTGGCGTTTGCCGGCGCGCAGGCAGTTGGCCATCGTGTAGATGTAGGTGTAGATGCGCGCGCCGATGTCCTGGAGGTCGACGACCAAGACGTCCACGTCCTTCAGCATCTCCGCCGTCGGCTCCCGCGTTTCGCTGTACAGCGAGTAGAGCGGCACCCGCCGCATCGCGTCCTGCGCATGCGGCGTCTCGATCATGTTGTCCTGCACGTCGGAACGGAACCCGTGCTGCGGGCCGAAGATGGCGCCAAGCGTCACCCCGTCCGCTGATGCCACCCGGTCGACGACGTGCCGGAAGCGCGCGTCGACCGAGGCGTGGTTGCTGACCACCCCCACGCGCTTGCCGCGCAGGCGGTTGGAGTCGAGCAGGATGTCGATGCCGAGGCGAACGGTGCGCGTCTGCACGCTGATCATTGCGAAATATTATCGGCGACCGGTGACAAACCCTATAGCCGAGGTTATGATGCGCCGAAAGTAACGGCGTGATTTCCCGCTTCAACCTGATTCTCTTTGTTCTGCTGCTGGCCGTGGTGTGTCCGCGCGACGCGTTCGCGCAGGAAGAACGCCCCGCGAGTCTCCGTCTGCCCACCACCATCTTCGCGGCGGCGGCGGCGGCCGACTGGGCCACCACCTACCACGGGATCAAACATTTCCGGCTGCGGGAAGCCAATCCCGTGCTGCGGCCGTTTGACGAGACGCCGGGCAAGATGGTGCTGATCGGCGGCGCGATCGACGTGGCTTCGGTGATGGCCTGGAACTACTCGGTCGGGCAGAAGCACCCGCGGATGGCCGCCGCAGGCCTGTGGACGATGACGGCGTTCCGCGCATACCTCGCCATCCACAACCTCCGCAACCAGCAGAAAGCGGCGCGCCGCTAGCCGGCCAGGTCGTGCCAGCCGCGGCGCTTCAGCGAGCGCCGCAGCGCCTCGACGCGTGCCAGCGCGCGTGGGCGGATCTCGAAGGGCTCCGTGAGAATCGTCGCAGCGCCGGCTTCGAGGCGCATCTCGAGCCCGTCGCCCGCGTGATAGACGGCGCAGCAGATGCGTTCGTCATTGAATTCCAGCTGCCACAAGGTGGCCACCGGGTGACAACTCCGTTCGCCGGGCACGCGCCGGTATTCTAGTGGAGCGGATCAGCGATCCGCTATCGCCATCCGCTATCCGCGTCCGGATCGCGGATAGCGGATAGCGGATGGCGGCTATAGCATCGACGTCTGCGGGTTCTTGAGCGCGTTCGCCATGTTCGTCAGCGCGAGCTCGAGCGTCTTGCGCGACGTCGCGATGTTCATGCGCATGTGACCCTGCCCGCCGGTGCCGTAGGTCGAGCCGGCGTTCAGGTGCACCTTCGCGTTCTGCACGAACCACCGCTCGGCGGCCTGCTCCGGCGTGACCGGCGTCGTCGACGACTTGCTCGCCTCTTCGGCCATCCGCGTCGCGCCAATCCGGTCCATCACCTGGCTGACATCCAGCCACATCAGGTAGGTGCCCTGCGGCTTCACACACGAGACGAGCGGCATATTCGTCTTCACGAACGATTCCACGTACTCGTGGTTGCCGTCGATGTAGACCAGCAGCTGATCGAGCCAGTCTTCACCTTCGGTGAGCGCGGCGCGGTTGGCGACCATGCCGATGGTGGTGAGGTCGGCGCGGGTGTGCGCCTTGACGCGCGCGAGGTAATCGGGGTTCGTCGAGAAGTACCACGCGTGCTTCATGGCGGCCAGACTGAACGACTTGCTCGCCGCCTTGAAGGTGATGCTGTTGTTGACGATGTCCTTGTTCGGCAGCGAGGCGAACGGCGTGTACTTCTGGCCCTTGGTCACGAAGTCGCAGTGGATTTCATCCGCGAGCACGACGACGCGGCGGCGCAGGCAGATTTCGCCAAGGCGTGTCAGCTCCTCGGCCGACCAGCAGTTGCCGGTCGGGTTCTGCGGATTACAGAGGATGAAGGTGTGCGTGTCGTGGCTGATGCGGCGTTCGAAGTCGTCGAAGTCGATGGAGTAGCGGCCGTTCACCACCTTCATCGGGCTGTCTTCCGCCAGCGTGCGCGTGTAGCGCAGGTCTGAATAGAAGCCGTTGTAGGTGGGAGTGGTCAGGAGCACCTTGCTGCCGGGCGGAGAAAACGCCTCGAGCGCCGCGATGATCCCGGGGTGGACACCGGTGGTGAACACCAGCGTTGCGGGATCGATGTCGAGGCCATAGCGCTTCTTGTTCCACGCCACGATCGCCTCCGAGTACGACGCCGGCATGTCGAGATAGCCCCAGTTCTCGTGCTGACATCGCTCGGCAACCGCGCGTGTGATGCACGGCGCGGCACGGAAGTCCATGTCCGCGATGCCCATGCCGACAGCGACGTGGTCCTTGCCATAGGTCCGGATCTGCTGGTCCCACTTCACGCAGTCGGTGCCGATGCGGCTGTACGGCGTGTCGAAGTCGTATTTGCCGCCAGCCGGCGGATCGAGGATCGCGCCGGCGGCCTCGCCGGCCAGCGAAGTGCCCGTACCCATGGCACCAAGGAGTGCGGTCATCCCGGCGTTCTGCAGGAACGCCCTGCGATTGAGCCCGTCGATGTGTGACATACGTCTGCTCCCGCGTGCTCGTCTAGTGAGGCCGGATCTCCACCCTGGCAGTCCGGAACGAGCGGATGATACGACACCGCGCGGGCCGATGAGTTGAAATTTTGTGGAATGCCTGAACGCCAGCTGGTCTGGCGCCTGCCGGCGCAGGCCGGCTCGAACCGCCTGCTCTTGCGGGGCGACGCGCGACTGCGGAACACTTGATACGTGAGGACTGACACCCCCAACCCACGCGCGCGCGAGGCGCAGGAGCGCCAGGCGGTGCTCGCCCGCGGCCATTCACGGATGGCGGATCCGGCGGACGTGTTGTGCGCCCCGAAGGTGCCCGAGCTCGAGGCGGAGCTGCTGTTCACGCTGCTCGCGGAGAACGTCCGCGACTACGCC
>Ga0307411_10000943_pt1 | contig 11110 bp, 10 predicted proteins | sample DK1Ometagenome_2_FD_203712 | JGI IMG/M metagenome (GOLD analysis project Ga0307411, IMG submission 203712) | Maize rhizosphere microbial communities from greenhouse at UC Davis, California, United States - DK15-O-1 | ecosystem: Host-associated > Plants > Roots > Rhizosphere > Soil | place: USA...
GCGTCGCGGATCTCGTTGTAGATGCCGCGCGGGAAGGCGACCTTGCCGATCTTGAGCGAGGTCCGGCCGGCACGGTGCTGATAGAAGGCCCAGTCGAGCGCGACGTCGCTCTCGGCGGCGTTCAGCGGGCTCTCGCCGAGCCGGCGGTTGCGGAACTGCACGACGAGGTTGTCGTTGTCGCTGACGGCGTAGCGGAACTGCAGGGCGGCGCGGCGGTAGCTGCCGGTCGGCTCCGTCCCGATGCCGATGACCGGCAGGTCGGTCGAGCCGACGTAGGCCTGGCTGAGATAGCCGTGGATCTGGAGGCGGTCGAGCGGGCCGTCCTGGGCGGCGGCCGGGGCCGCCGCCAGACCGAGCGCCGCCGCCAGACCGACGGCGACGCGCGCCTGGATACGAGCGAACATCGTGAGACTCCCTGAGGGTATGGATCGCCGCCGGGCGGAGAGCCCGGCGGCGGTGTTCAGGGAGTGTTATCGGGATGTATCGGGCAGACTTGAGGAGGACGGGCGGGAGGTTCGGCGCGGGGCTAGGGCCCGGTGCGCCGGAGGGTGAAGGTGCGCCGCTGGGTGCCGCCCTGCTCGTCGTGCCAGAGCCAGCGCACGCTGATCCGGTCCGGCGCCAGGCGCCGGATGGCGGCCTCGCCGGGCGCGTTGGCCAGGCGCACCAGGCGCAGCGACTCGTCGTCCACGACGTCGGCGACCCAGCGTCCCTCGCCCATCTCCGCCAGCAGCCGCCCGCCGCTGAGCACGATGGTGCCGCTGTCCACCGCCTCGGAGAAGCTGCCGCCGGCGTACACGCGCGTACGCATCAGCGTGTCGTTCTCGAATTCGTGCGCCACGTAGACCGGCGTGGCCCCGACGATGCTGCCCTGCCAGCGTCCTTCGAGCCAGCGCAGCGACCGGAACGCCTCCGGCGAGACCTCGACGCCGTCGTCCGGCGAGGCCGGCGGCGGGGGTGCGCTGCGGACCTTCGAGCAGGCGGCGAGCAGCGCGGCGGCGAGGAGCAGGGAGAGCGGCGGATAGAAGGCGGGCATCGGCGTCACTCCAGTGCGGCGGCCACGTCGGCGGGGAGCTCGCGCGCCTCGAACTCCGCGTAGGCGGGATTGGAGAGATAGCGCTCGCCGAAGTCGCAGATGACGGCCACGACGAGCCGGCCGGCGAGCTCGGGACGCGCCGCCACCTGCAGCGCCGCCCAGGTGATCGAGCCCGAGGAGATCCCGGCGAAGACCGCCTCCTCGCGCACGAGCCGCCGTGCGGTGGCGATCGCGTCGTCGTTCGTCACCTGCACGATCTCGTCGTAGACGGCGGCGTCGAGGATCTCCGGCACGAACCCGGCGCCGATTCCCTGCTGCTTGTGCGGAGCGGGCGCGCCGCCGGAGAGCACCGGGCTCTCGGCCGGCTCCACCGCCACGACGCGCACCTCCGGCTTCCGCTCCTTCAGATAGCGTCCGGCGCCGGTGATCGTCCCGCCGGTGCCGACGCCCGCCACCATCACGTCCACGGCGCCGCCGGTGTCCTCCCAGATCTCCGGGCCGGTGGTCCGGTAGTGAACGTCGGGATTCGCCGGATTGGCGAACTGCCGCGGCATCCAGGCCCGCCCGCCCAGCCGGGCCGCGATCGACTCGGCGCGCTCGATGGCGCCCTTCATCCCGCGCGGCCCCTCGGTCAGCACCACCGTGGCGCCGAGCGCGCGCAGGAGGTGCCGGCGCTCGACCGTCATCGTCTCGGGCATGGTGAAGACGCAGTGCAGCCCGTGCGCCGCCGCGGCGTAGGCGAGGCCGATGCCGGTGTTGCCGCTCGTCGGCTCGACCAGCACCATCCCCGGCCTCAGGACGCCGCGTGCCAGCGCGTCGTCGATCATCGCCGCGCCGATGCGGTCCTTCACCGAGTTGAAGGGGTTGAAGCCCTCGTGCTTGACCACGACCGTGGCGGGCAGCCCGGCCGGGAGGCGCCGGAGGCGGATGAGCGGGGTGTCCCCGATGGTCCGGGTGATGTCGTCGTAGATGCGGCCGCGTGCCATGAGCGCCTCCCCTGTCGGACTCCCAAACATAGGCCGTCGGGGGTGTCCTGTAACGTCACCCCGTACCCCGGGCGGGAGTCCCTGGCCTGCGCGCGTGGAGGGGTGGTGGGAGCTCGGAGCGGAGTGGAGGGCGTGAGCCGGGCGGCGATCAGCGCGCGCCGCCCGGCGCACCGGCGGTGAGCATCGCGCGGACCCGGTCGACGAGTGCCTGCGGAGTGAAGGGCTTCGCCAGGAAGGCGCCGCCGTCGGTCGTGACGCCGGTGCGGACGATGATGTCGTCGGTGTAGCCGGACATGTAGAGGACCCGCAGCCTGGGATAGAGCGCGCGGAGCCGCTCGGCCAGCACCCGCCCGTTGATCCCCGTCATCACGACGTCGGTGACGAGCAGGTCGACCGCCGTGTCGAGCGAGCCGGTGATCGCCACCGCATCCTCGCCGCTGGCCGCCTCCAGGACGCGATAGCCGGCGTCCTCGAGCACCTGGGCGGCGAACGAGCGTACGCCGGCCTCGTCCTCGACGAGGAGGACGGTGCCCTGCGCGGGCGCCTGGATACCCGCCTGCGCCGCCGGCGCGATGGCCGACGCCGCGTCCGACGCCGTCTCGATGCGCGGCAGGTAGACCTTGAAGATCGACCCCCGTCCGGGCTCGCTGTAGACGTAGATGCCGCCGCCCGCCTGCTGGACCACCGCGTACACCGTCGCGAGCCCCAGGCCGGTGCCCTTGCCCGGGCCCTTCGTCGTGAAGAACGGCTCGAAGATGTTCGCCTGGGTGACGGCGTCCATGCCCTCGCCGGTGTCACTCACCGAGAACATGACGTAGGAGCCGGGCTCCAGCTGCAGCTTCTCGTGGGCGATCTCGCCGTTGATCCAGACGTTGGCGGTCTCGATCGTGATCGTGCCGCCCTCGGGCATCGCGTCGCGCGCATTGATGGCGAGGTTCATCAGCACCTGCTCGAGCTGCACGCGGTTGGCGCGCACCTGCCCGAGGTCGGTGCTCCGCCGGATCTCGAGGCCGATGTGCTCGCCGATCAGACGGCGCAGCAGCGACTCCATGCTGTCGGCCACGGCGTTCATGTCGAGCACCTCGACCTCGGAGAGCTGGCGGCGGCTGAAGGTCAGCAGCTGCTGCGTCAGCGCGCTGGCGCGCTCGGCCGCGTTGACCACCTGCTCGAGGTTGCGGCGCGGGCGGCTGCCCTCGGGAAGGTGCGGCAGCGCGAGCGTGGTGAGCCCGCCGATCACGGTGAGCAGGTTGTTGAAGTCGTGCGCGATGCCGCCCGCGAGGCGGCCGACCGCCTCCATGCGCTGCGCCTGCTGCAGTTGGTGCTCGAGGGCGCGCTGCGTCGTGACGTCGCGCTTGATGGCGGAGGCGCCGATCAGGCGGCCGGTGGAGTCGTAGAGCGGCGACAGGGTGAGCGAGATCCGGATCCGGCGCCCGTCCTTGCGGATGCGGTCGGTCTCGTAGTGCGCGATGTGCTCGCCGGACCGGATGCGGGCCAGGAGCTGGTGCTCCTCGTCCCGCAGCTCGGGCGGAATCAGCCTGAAGACGGAGTCCCCGACCATCTCCGCGGCGGTGTAGCCGAAGATGCGCTCCGCGGCCGGGTTCCAGCTCCGGATCGTGCCGTCGAGGTCCTTCGAGACGATCGCATCGTCCGAGGATTCGATGATGGCGGTGAAGCGGAGTCGGTCGATTTCGTCCTGCGAAAGGACCGGTCGGTCAGATGCCATGGGCGGTTCCTGGGCACTGATGGGGCGATCCGAGAGTCGCCCCCTTCTTCGGACGCTCGCGCACTGATGACCCCTACAGTAGCCTGACGGATGGGCGCTGGCGAGCCCCCGCGCCGCTCGGCGGGCGGTCGACGGCCGGCGGCGCGGACCGGTCCGGGCTCCGGCGATCCCCAGACAACGCGATGCGGAGCCGTGATGTTCCCCCTCAGCGGAGGGCGTGCGGCGTGCGTTGCGGCTTCGGGAAGCGGGGGCTATTGTCCCCCGGAGTTGGACGTTTCCCCACGGATCCCGGAGCCGAGGAGCCGCTCGTCGTGTACCATCGCCGGCGTGACCGCCGTACGACCGACCTGCAGACCGACGTGACGCATGGGCGTGGCCGCCATGCGCTGCGGCGGCGCGGCGGCGCGCGCGCGTGGCCCCCCGCCCGAGCCCTCCTCGCCATTCCGCGCGGCCTCCACCGCACCCGCGTGTCCGAGATGCGCTTCCCCGGGACGCGCCCCGAGGGCCGGAGTTCGCTCACGGCCACGACGCGCGTCCACCCCGCCTTCCGCACGCTCAGGCCCGACGCTCCGCGTCGCCGCTCGAGGACCGCCACGGCCGACTAGACCCGGCCGCCGGTCCCGTCCGCGACCATACCGCCCCGCCTGCGTGCTCCGCAGGCGGGGCTTCCGTTTTCCCGATCCCGATCCCGATCCCGGTCCCGAGACCGTTCGCGACGCGACACTTCCAACCAACGACATACCGGAGCACGACCATGGCGACGCATCTGACACCCGACGAACTGCACGAGCTCTGGTCCGAGCTGCGCATCGAGCTGAAGCGCCTCGGCGGCCGGCTGGGGACCAATGAGGTCGACGACGAGACCGCGACGACGCTCGCGGCCACGTCCGCGGGGAGCGCGGCGACCGCCGCCACCGCCGCCTACGAGGCCTGCTCCGAGTCCGCGGACTGGTCGACGAAGCCGCCCGACGTTTCCGCGGCGGTGACGGCCGCCCGCGAAGCGGGCGCGCCGGAGCGGCTGCTGCGCATCCTCGAGGCGCTCAGCCGGATGCGGACCGGCCGCTACGGCATCTGCGCGGCCTGTCACGGGCCGATCCCGTTCGCGCGGCTGCTGGCGGTGCCGGAGACTTCGAGCTGCATCGACTGCGGCAGCGGCCGCTCGGCGGGGAGGGGATGATGGAGCCGGGACGGATACTGGTCGGCGTCGATTTCCGTCCGCCCTCGCTGCGCGCCGCGCGCTGGGCGGCGGAGCTCGCCGGCACGGCCTCGCGCGTGGAGCTGGCCTGCGTCCTCCCCTGTGGGAGCCGGGAGCTGCGCCGCCGCGCGATGGACGGGCTGGAGGGCTTCGCCTCGACCCTGGCGTGCCCCGCCGTCGGGCTGCACGTGCGGGTGGGCGACCCGGTGCGGGAGCTGTGCGCACTGCTCGACGAGCTTCGGGCCGAGCTGCTGGTGCTGGGCCGCCACCTGAGCGGCGGCAGCGGCGGCCGCACCCGGGAGCGGCTGCTGCGCCACGCCCAGGCGCCGGCGCTGGTGGTCGGCGCGCGCGGGGCGACCTGCCCGCGCCGGGTGCTCGTCGCACTGGACGATGCCGGGGGAGGAGCGCGCGTGCTCGCGGCGGCGCGGGGGATGGTCGAGCGCGTCGGCGGGGAGCTCACGCTGGCCCACGTCCTGCCGCCGCCGCTCCGGTCGCCGGTGGATCCGGCCGGCGATCCATCGGCGGCGCGGGCCCTGCCTGGTGAGGACGGGGTGACCGCCGTGCACGCCTGGCTCCGCGCGCAGATCGCCGACGCCCGGTGCGCCGAGGCGGAGGTGCGCACCACGGTGCGTCACGGCGAGCCGGGGGCGCAGCTCCTCGCCTACGTGCAGCGGCACCCGGTCGACCTCGTCGTGCTCGGCCGGAACGGTCGGCATGCCGCGGGGCCGACCGAGCTCGGCAGTACGACGCGCCTTCTCGCGCGGGTGGCGCCGGTGGCCGTGCTCGTGGTGCCGCCCGCCGCCCCGCGGTGGCGGCGGCCGGACGTGGCCGAGAGCCGGAAGCCGGACGGGCGGCGGCTCCGGTGGCGCGAGATCGTGCCGGCCCCGCATGCGGGAGGGAGCGCAGCAGGCGTGTGACGCGGATCACATCGGGCCCCCCGGTGCCGGCCCACTCTGGATCGCCCCGAACGGTCCCGCCCAGACACGTCTCACGACAGGAGCGCAGCCATGCTACAGGTGCAGTCGGTGGCCCTCGAGGACGCCCGGCGCGTCATCGCCGCGGGCGAGGCGAAGGCGCGCGACATCGGCCAGCCGATGAACATCGCGGTCGCCGACGCCGGCGGAAATCTCGTGGCCTTCGCGCGCATGGACGGCGCGTGGCTCGGCAGCATCGACATCGCCATCAACAAGGCGTTCACGGCCCGCGCCTTCGACATCGCCACCAGGGACCTCGCCGGCGAGTCGCAGTCCGGCGGCCAGTTCTTCGGGATCCACGTCTCCAACGGCGGGCGCGTGATGGTGTTCGCCGGCGGCGTGCCGCTGAAGAAGGGGGGCACGGTCGTGGGCGCCGTGGGCGTGAGCGGCGGCGACGGCAAGCAGGATCACTCGGTGGCCGAAGCCGCCGCCGCGGCGCTCTGAGACCCGCCGCTTCGACGGATGGCGCCCTCGGCCGAGTGCTTCACCAGCCGGAGCGAGGCGCGGCGGATGAGCAGGATCCCGGGCGACGTCGCCGCCCAGTAGCGCCGGAACCGCGCGCGTGCGGGGGGGTCGGTGGTGCTCACGCGCGTGCGCGTGACGAAGCGCGACCGGCGCGGACCGAGCGGCACCGCCTCGAGCGTCCACACGATCTTCGCGTAGCCCGGCTCCCGGAACGCGGCGAACTCCGCCGGGGAAAGCCCGTGGAAGGTGACCTCGGACTGCCAGGGCTGCGTGTACGCGCCCATGACCAGCAGGCGGTCCGGCACCTCCTCGAGGATGCGCCAGCCGAGCCCCTGCGTCTCCTCGACCAGGCTGCGCGGCTCCTGACGGAGGACGTGCCCGCGCAGCCGGGACGGCAGCGCCCGCACGGCGAAGATCGCGCGCACGAGCGGCGCCTGGTTGATGTCCATCGCCCGCGCCGCGGCGAAGGTGGCGGCCGCGGGCGCGGACACCTCGATCTCGTGTCGCTCCTCGATCTCGTAGACGGGCATGAAGCGGTCGAGCGGGTCGGTGGAGCCGACGGGTCCCGCATCGTCGGCGTCGCGGCCGCCGCTGCCGTAGCGGTGCCACGTGCCGGCCGCCCATGCGGCGTAGCCGAGCGCGGCGAGGCCGAGACTGCCGGCCATGACGCGTGCGACGCGGGAGCCGCCTCGGCGTCCGGTGGAACTGGTGATCATCGTGGAGACCTCCTGCGCCCCGGAACGGGGCTGCCCCCCAAGCTACGGCCGAGCGGTGCGGTGCCGAATGAGGCCGGCATGAGGGTTTGTTCACGCGCACCGAACAGGAGGGCGGGATGCGGCTTCGCGACCGCGCGAACGCCACCGAACTGCCGCAGGCGGGGCCCGACGGGCTCGCCAGCGCCCACCGACAGGGTGTCGAGGAGGTGGTCGCGGCGCTGGGTACGGACGCGCGCCGCGGCCTGAGCGCGGCGGAGGCGGCCGCGCGGCTCCAGCGCTGCGGGCGCAACGAGCTGCCGGTCGAGCCGCCCGTCCCCGCCTGGCGCCGCTTCCTCGCGCAGTTCCAGGACGTGCTCGTCCTGCTGCTGCTCCTCGCCACCGCCGTCTCGGGCGCGCTCTGGCTGTACGAGCGCGACTCGGCCCTGCCGTACGAATCGATCGCCATCCTCGCCGTCGTGCTCCTCAACGCCACCATGGGCTACGTGCAGGAGGCGCGCGCCGAGGCGGCGGTCGCGGCGCTCCGCGCGCTGTCCGCGGACGATGCCGAGGTGATCCGGGACGGCACGCGGCTCCGGGTCCCCGCCGCCGAGCTCGTGCCGGGGGACCTCGTCCTCGTCGAGGAGGGCGACACGATTCCCGCCGACGCGCGCCTGATCGAGGCGGTCGCGCTGCAGGCCGCCGAGGCCGCGCTCACGGGCGAGAGCCTGCCGGTGGCGAAGGACACCGCCGCGGTCGCGGGCGACGCTCCGCTCGGCGACCGGCAGGGCATGGTCTACAGCGGCACCGCCGCGACGTACGGGCGGGGCCGGGCCGTCGTGACCGCCACCGGCATGCGGACCGAGATGGGCCGCATCGCCGGCCTGATGCAGGCGACGCCCCTCGAGTCCACCCCGCTGCAGCAGGAGCTGGACCGGACGGGGCGGCTGATGGGCCTCATCGTGCTCGTCGTCGCGGCGGTGATGATCGGGACGATCCTCCTCGTCGAAGACGTGCACGGGCTGTCCGCCACGGTCGAGGTGCTGATCCTGGGCGTGGCGCTCGCCGTCGCGGCGGTGCCCGAGGGCCTCCCCGCGGTGGTCACCGCCGTCCTCTCGCTCGGCGTGCAGCGCATGGCGCGGCGCAACGCCATCGTGCGGCACCTGGCGGCCGTCGAGACGCTCGGTTCCGCCAGCGTGATCGCCTCGGACAAGACGGGCACCCTCACGAAGAACGAGATGACGGTGCGCGTCGTCGTCACCGCGAGCGGGCGCGTCGCGTTCGGCGGGGCGGGCTACGCGCCGGTCGGCGAGGTGAGCCGCGAGGGCGGGGGCGAGATCGACGAGCCGCTGCGCCTCGAGCTGGAACGGGCGCTGGCGGTGGCGGACCGCGCCAGCAACGCCGCGGTGCAGGAGCGCGAGGGGCGCTGGATCGTGCAGGGCGACCCGACCGAGGGGGCGCTGGTGACGGCGGCGCGGAAGGCGGGGCTCAGCGCCGACGACCTCGAGGCTCGGCTGCCGCGCGTGGGCGAGGTGCCGTTCTCGTCCGAGCGCAAGCTGATGAGCACGGTCCACCGCTGGACGGAGCCGGAGGGCGAGGACCGGCTGGTCGTGTTCACCAAGGGCGCGCCCGACGTGCTGCTCGCGCGGTGCACGCACGAGCTGGTCGCCGCGGAGCCTCGGCCGCTGACGCCGGCGCGCCGCGCGGAGATCCTGCGCGACATGGAAGCGCTCGCCGGCGAGGCGCTCCGCACGCTCGGCGTCGCCGCGCAGCGGCTGCCGGCCGGTGCGCTGCAGGGGCGCGCGGGGCCCGACGCGGGCATCGAGCGCGACCTCGTCTTCGCGGGCCTCATCGGGATGATCGACCCGCCGCGCGCGGAGGCGCGCGCGGCGGTGGCGCGGGCGCGGAGCGCCGGCATCCGCCCGGTGATGATCACCGGCGATCACCCGCGCACCGCCGCCGTCATCGCCCGCGAGCTCGGCATCTCGGACGACGGGCGCGCGCTCACGGGCGCGGCGCTGGCGGCGCTGCCCGTGGAGGAGCGCGCCCGGGCCGTGGCGGAGGTGTCGGTCTACGCCCGCGTGAGCCCCGAGCACAAGCTGCGCATCGTGGACGCGCTGCAGCGCAGCGGCGCGATCGTCGCGATGACCGGCGACGGCGTCAACGACGCCCCGGCCCTCAAGGCCGCCGACATCGGCGTGGCGATGGGCATCACCGGGACGGACGTGTCGAAGGCGGCGGCCGACATCGTGCTCGCCGACGACGACTTCGCCACGATCGTCGCCGCGGTCGAGGAGGGCCGGGCGATCTTCGCCAACATCCGGAAGTTTCTGCGCTATCTCCTCTCGTCGAACATCGGCGAGGTGCTGACGATGTTCTTCGGCGTCGTGCTGGCCGATCGCATCGGACTCGCGGCGGCGGGCGGCGGCGGCGTCGTGCTTCCCCTGCTGGCGACGCAGATCCTCTGGATCAACCTCGTGACCGACGGCGCACCCGCCCTCGCGCTCGGCGTGGACCCCGCGGAGCCGGGCCTGATGCGGCAGCCGCCCAGGCCGCGCGCGGAGCGGGTGATCACGCCGCGGATGTGGCGCGGTATCGCGTTCGTCGGCCTGGTCATGGCCGCCGGCACGCTGCTCGTGCTCGACTCGGCGCTGCCGGGGGGGCTGATCGAGGGCACGGGGGACCTGCCGTACGCGCAGACGATGGCGTTCACCACGCTGATGCTCTTCCAGCTCTTCAACGTCTTCAACGCGCGCTCGGACGAGCGGAGCGCGTTCGTCGGGCTCTTCGGCAACGGCTGGCTGTGGGCGGCGGTGGCCGTCTCCCTCGCGCTGCAGCCGCTCGTGATCTACGTCCCCGTGCTGCAGCAGGCGTTCGGGACGGTACCGCTCGGCTGGACCGACTGGCTGCGGTGTGCCGCGGTGGCCAGCTCGGTGCTGTGGCTGCGGGAGCTCCACAAGAGCATCACCCGCCTCTTCCGACTCTGAGAGCCGTCGCCGGCAGGCGATCTTGCGCCGCAGTGTACACCGATGTAGTGTGGTACACAGGTACTACACCACTACACCGGAGTCTCGATGCTCGTGAATCTCGATCACCACGACGCTCGCCCGCTGTACCTCCAGATCATGGACGAGGTACGGCGGGCGCTCGTGGTCGGGTCGCTGCGGGCGGAGGACCCGCTGCCCTCGGTCCGGGAGCTCGCGGCGGAGCTCGTGGTGAATCCGCGAACGGTGTCCCAGGCCTACCGGGAGCTGGAGCGGGAGGGTGTGGTATACGTGCGCCGGGGGCAGGGAACGTTCGTGGCCGCCGACGTCCACCCCGAGCGGCAGGAGCGCCGAGCGCTGGCGCGGCAGGTGGCCAAGCGGGTGCTGCTCGAGGCGCGACGCAACGGACTGGGAGTGGAGGAGCTGGTGACGACGATGCGCGAGGTGGCGGCCGAGGAGGAGGGAGAGTCCTCCGCGCCGGCGCCGGCCGCGAGCCGGGGAGACGAGGCATGAACGAGTTCGCGGTGGCCACCCACGGGCTGTCGAAGCGCTACGGCCGGGAGACGGCGCTCGACCGCGTGGACCTGCGGGTGCCCGAGGGGGCGGTGTACGTCCTGGTCGGCGCCAACGGCGCGGGGAAGAGCACCACGCTCAAGCTCCTGCTGAATCTGGAGCGGCCGGACGCCGGCAGCGTCGAGGTGCTCGGAATGGATACCGGGCGGCACGGCCCCGAAGTGCGGGCGCAGGTCGGCTACGTGCCCGAGGTGGACGGTCCCGGCTATCGCTGGATGACCTGCGGCCGGCTGCTCCGGCACGCCGCGGCCTACTACCCCTCGTGGGATGCCGCCTACGCGGACCACCTCGGCCGGGCCTTCGACGTCCGACTCGAGCACCGGATCGGCACCCTGTCCAAGGGCGAGGCCCGCCGGCTGCATCTCGTCCTGGCGCTGGCGCACCGCCCGCCGCTCCTGGTGCTCGACGAGCCGACCGACGGCCTCGACCCGGTGGTGCGCAGCCGCGCGCTGACCCTGCTGGCCGAGCACCTCGCCGAGACGCCG
>Ga0307411_10000945_pt1 | contig 11097 bp, 10 predicted proteins | sample DK1Ometagenome_2_FD_203712 | JGI IMG/M metagenome (GOLD analysis project Ga0307411, IMG submission 203712) | Maize rhizosphere microbial communities from greenhouse at UC Davis, California, United States - DK15-O-1 | ecosystem: Host-associated > Plants > Roots > Rhizosphere > Soil | place: USA...
TAAGACCAGGGAAGTGATTAAAAACCCCGTCCGGATCAGGCCAGTGTTGTGCATTTGCATTACGGGTAGCGCCGTAATAGATCAATAAAGCTGAAAATGTAAGTGCATCCGATACAAGGAAAAACCACATCATCATTTTTCCCCATGAGATGTTGTAAGGCGCTGCGCCACCACCCCATGCCTGTTTGGCTGATACGTGTTCGGTTGTTGAATGAGCCATTGTTATATTCTTGTTATAGTGTTAAAATATTTGATCTCCGTAGTTCCAAAACAGGAACAAGTATAACCATAATCCCCCTAAAAAATGCCAGTACAAAGCTGCAAGCTTAAGGCCGGTATAGTTGTTCGGTTTGTATTTATTGGCTGCCGACCTGATGGTGGTAACCAATAAAGCGATCAAACCTCCCAGAACGTGGGCCACGTGCAACGCTGTAATTACATAAAACAAAGAGACACTGTTATTACCCGAACTTGTCCGGGGGTCAGCAGGATGAAGGTCTTTTTCAATAAGAACTACCCAGCCTTCCCACTGCAAATAAGTAAATATTATTCCTAAAATCAAAGTACTGAATATAAATAATGTAGACACCCACCTGTTGGCTTTTCGTGTGAACAGGCTGGCCAGTATCATGGTTATACTGCTGCAAAGTATCACAACCGTGCTGTATGTAAACTGTACAGGTACGTCAAACACAAGCCAGTCGCTCTGTCCCTGGCGAACAATGAAGTAAGAACAAAATCCGCCAAACATGATAAATATGGCAAACATGGTAAGCCACATCATAGTGATTCGGGCTCTTTCCTTATCTTTCAGGGTAGATTCGGCTGTAAAAGGTTTTTTTTCTATAAACTCCACGATGAACTATATATTTAACCACATAAAAATCTGCACTACCGGAAGGTATAAAAAGCCGCTAAACATTAATACAGACGCTGCTTTCATACTTAATCCCCTATACAACCTGATTGCAGGAACCAAAAATGCAATGCCGGCAACCACTGTAATGATAGCCGTTACAAGGTTCATATATCCTACAAAATACGGCACTATGCTTACCGGGATCAAAAACAAAGTATATACTAAAATCTGGAAGGCATTTTGTTTGCTATGGCCCGTTTTAAAAGGCAATAAGCTAAAACCCGCTTTGCCATAGTCTTCATTTAACCTCCAGGCAATGGCCCAGAAGTGTGGAAACTGCCACATGAACTGGGTGGCGAACAATAACATGGCCATGTAATCAATGGTTCCTTTTGCAGCCACATATCCTAATAAAGGTGGCAAAGCCCCGGGAATAGCCCCTACAAAAACCGCGATTGAAGAAACACGTTTTAAAGGGGTGTATACAAATGAATACAGGAATAAAGACGAAATACTCAGCAGTGTACAAAGCGGGTTTGTTCCAAACCATAAGAATAATGAACCTCCCACTGCAAAAAATATCACCAGGATATAGGCCTCTGTAACACTCATTTTATCTTTAGGTAACGGACGCCCCATGGTCCTTTTCATCATCTTATCCAGTTCTCTTTCGAAGATCTGGTTAAGGCCGTTACTGGCAGCAGTGATACAAAAACCACCAATCAATAGGCAAATAAATGTTTTGGTATTAAAGGTTTGCCCGGCGATCAAATAGCCAAGGCCCGCTGAAAAAAGCACCAGCAATGACAATCGCAATTTGGTAAATGCAATGTAATCAGAGATCTTAAGACTGGATTTTTCTATTTCTACTGATTTTTCGGCCAACACCCCAGGTAATTTTATTGTGTTATAATGGGGCAAAAGTAATGTTTTTAGCTTAAAACAGGATTAATTAACAAAAAATCCTCACCTTTTTATGGGAGGCCCTATATCGGGTTTTTTTCTTACTTTCGCAGTCCTTTTTAAAACTGGAGAGTTGTCCGAGTGGTCGAAGGAGCACGCCTGGAAAGTGTGTATACCTCTCAAGGGTATCAAGAGTTCGAATCTCTTACTCTCCGCCAAAGAAATGAAAGCCCGACAAAGTCGGGCTTTTTTATTTTGTAAGAGCATGATGGAGCTTTGCTCAAAATCATGTTCCTTACAATTACATTGCCAATGGTAATAGATCCCGAAAACACGTTTATTACTATCCCCTCTCCCCCCGGATCGCTTCTAAAAATTTACTTTTTATTAGTTCCCGGTCTGTTTCATTCCCTAACAGGAACATCAGTTTTGTTAAAGCTGCCTCGCAGGTCATGTCGGCCCCGCTTAAAACGCCCAGTTTTTTAAAAGATGCCCCGGTTTCATATTTACCTTGCTCAACGGCTCCCTGTATACATTGGGTGGTATTCACTAATACAATCCCGCTTTCAATGGTTTCTTTCAGCCAGTGAAAAAACCAGGCTTCCAGGGTAGCATTTCCCGCTCCGAACGTTTCCAATACAATGGCCTTCAATCCGGGGATCCTGCTGATAGCCGAAACCACGGATTCAGTAATGCCCGGGAATATTTTAAGGACCACCACGTGGGGATCCAGCTGATCGTAAAACTTAACGTTGGGTTTTTCCGTACGGTTGATGGCTGCTTCGTGGTAAACGATATTTATCCCCGCTTCCGCCAGCAACGGATAATTCGGGCTCATGTATGCATTAAACTGGCTGGTGCTGAATTTAAACGTACGTGTTGCACGGTATAATTTAAATTCAAAATAGATACAAACTTCCGGAACCCTTGCTGACCCGTCTTCCCGTTTTGATGAAGCAATTTCCAGTGCGGTGATAATGTTTTCCTTGGCATCCGTCCGGATCAATCCCAATGGAATTTGCGAACCAGTGAAGATGACCGGCTTCTTTAAACCTTCAATTAAAAAGCTAACTGCAGAGGCTGAATAGGCCATGGTATCCGTTCCATGAAGAACTACAAATCCATCGTAATTATCATATTCTTTTTTAATGGCGTTGGTGATCTTTATCCAGTCGGATGGAAGCATGTTGCTACTGTCCTTGGGTTCATCCAGCGTATGTACGGAAACATCTGCATTTACCTGGTGCAGCTCCGGAATAAAATCCACCAGCTTTTCAAAGTTCACGGGTTTTAATGAATCCGTTTCAGGATCAATAAAACTGCCAATCGTACCGCCTGTGTAGATGACCAATATTTTAGATTTTGCCATTAAATCAACTTAAATATACGATTCGCATTTGTGGTAGTTATTTCTTCAATGCCGGGAAGCGGAATTCCGAAAATATCAGCCAGCTTTAAGGCCACCAATTGGGTATAGCTGCTTTCATTCCTTTTTCCACGGTGTGGAACAGGTGCCAGGTAAGGGGAATCTGTTTCCAGTACGAGGTTTTTCATTCCAACCTCTTTAAGGATCTCTCCAAGATTTGAATTTTTGAATGTAACCACACCACCGATGCCCAAACAATATCCCATATCAATGATCTCTCTGGCTTCTTCAAGAGTTCCGCCAAAACAATGAAACACCCCGGTATTATCACATTTTTGTTTTTTAAGAATATCAATTACCATGGATGTACATTCCCTTGTATGAACAGAGATGGGCAAACCTAATTCATTGGCCCATTGCACCTGGGTTATAAAAGCTTCTGTTTGAATATCAACCGTGGATTTATCCCAATACATGTCCATCCCGATCTCTCCTACTGCCATGTATTTTCCTGAGAACAGTTCAGCTTTGATAGCTGCCAGCTCTTCCTTATAATTTTCTTTTACGTAACAGGGATGTAAACCCATCATAGGAATGAACATTCCCGGGTCTTTTGTTACCAGGCCTTTTAACGCATCTATGGAAGAAACATCAATATTGGGTAAAAGAATTTTTTCAACCCCGCTTGTTTTGCATCGTTGGATAACCTCATCCAAATCATCTTTAAATTCGTCGGCGTATAAATGTGAATGTGTATCTATGAGCATAATTGAGCACAAATTTACTAATTTGATTATCATTCCGCCTCCTTAAGCGGGTAGAAAAAACCACGGTATAAAACACCTGATTTCAGGATACTTTTCGCAAATATATTAGTCTATCTAAGGATCTGCATGTTCTGCGAATCCATTTTTATAAATATCCACAACAGGATGGTAAAGCCCAATAATGAGGAACCGCCGTAGCTAAAGAACGGCAAGGGCACTCCTACGGCCGGTGCCAAACCTATGGTTGTTCCTACATTCATGAAATAGTGGAAGAACATTAAACAGGCAACGCAATACCCATATACCATATGGAATTTATTCCGCTGTCGGTCAGCTGCCAGGACGAGCCTAATTAAAAAGGCCAGGTAAATAATCAACACCAGTGAAGAGCCCCAAAAACCCCATTCTTCCCCAACGGTAGAAAAAATAAAATCCGTACGCTGTTTCGGAATAAATTTTAGTTTAGTGAACGAACCCTTGAGATAACCTTTTCCTAAAACACCTCCTGAACCAATCGCTACCTTTGAATTATATACGTTCCATGCAGCCCCCCTCCTGTCGGTTTCTTTACCCAGCAAAACCATGATACGTGTACGATGGTGAGGTTTTAACACGTTGTTATAAATAGGCTTTGCCATTAACGCAAATGAAACAAGGAAAATAAAAATAGCCAGGAAAGTTCCGGCACCCCCAATTGCTTTTCGGAATATAAAACATACAAATGCAAACACCATCATTACCGTTACACTGAAAAGTGCCGGTAATACAGGTGGTAATACTGCCGGCATCCAGGAAGGATACCCTGCGCATAAAACAGGATCTTTAATGGCCGGATCAATCGTACAGGGAGGCAAAAAACCGGCAAACATGCCCGGTAAAAGCAATGCCATAATAAAAAATGCCACCATCAATGCAGCAGCTTTCCACCCGTTTCTAACATCCGTTACAAAAATAGAAACAAGCACTCCAAGAACAAGCAACCCGGTTAAAACGTACTGGATGGGGAAAAGTATCTCCAGGAAAAACACTACTCCCATTAAAACCCCGGTAACAAAATACAACCACGAAAGCCCAAACCTGAAAAATGCCAAAACGAACGACATATAAACCAATGTAGAGCCGGTATCATTTTCCAATAAAATAAGTATGGCCGGAATCATGAGTATGGCAAAGGCTTTTACCCCGTCTACCGTTCCATTAAGAACCGGGATATTTTCAAAACGTCGTATGAACGACCGGCTTTTGGATGTTGGCTCGAATGAAAAATGTGTGGTGGAAATTATTTTTGCAAGTGCAAGTGCAGTGGTTACTTTGGCAAACTCGGAAGGCTGGAACTTTATGGGACCTACTTCAAACCAGGACCTATTCCCGTCGACCGTTTGCCCGATGACCAGTACAAGAATAAGTAAGACCAGTGAGCCTATGTAAAACACGTACCAGAAGCTGGTGTAAAACCGGCTGTCAAAAAGCATAATAAAAAATGCCAGGCCAAAACAAATTCCCATCCACACCAATTGTTTACCGTGGGAAGTAGAGAAGTTAAATATCTGGTGACTTTCTTCGGTGATCGATGAGGAGTAAATATTCGCCCAGCCGAAAATAACCAGGAAGAAGTAGAAACAAATCAACCACGGATCTATGTTACCCAATATGCTTCCTCTCCTGTTCAATGTTTACTTTTTGACTTTTTCTTTACATTCATCAGATTACCTTCCATCATTTGTTTTTCCATTCCGGGACGTGAAATTTTTCCTTTCAGGTATTTTTCCACCATTAAGGAAGCGATCGGGGCAGCCCATGTAGCACCAAACCCGGCATTTTCCACAAGAATGCCAATCGCAATTTTAGGATTTTCACGGGGTGCATAACACATAAATACCGAGTGGTTTTCTCCATGCGGATTTTGTGCTGTTCCTGTTTTACCACACATGATAATATCGGGCATCTTTACAAAAAAAGCCGTACCTCCGGGTTGATTTACTGCACCATACATTCCTTCCTGCACCACATCAAAATATTTATCGTCCACGCCTACATAATTCTTTTTGAACTGTTCGGTATCTACTTCCTTATTGCCGATTTTTTTACCTACATGAGGGGTAATCCAATAACCACGGTTTGCCACTGAACATGCAAGATTTGCGATCTGCATAGCATTTGCCTGAAGCTCTCCCTGGCCAATTCCCAATGATACAATGGTCATTGCTCTCCATCCCCCTTTACGATAGATCTTATCGTAATATTCAGGGGTTGGAACACGGCCCGATTTAATATTCGGAATATCTGATCCGGGGAAATTTTGCCCGAACCCAAAACGCACTGCATAACTTCTCCATACAGCATATCCCTCCTCTGCGGTTTTGTATTTGTTAACTATGTTTACAAACGTATGGCAATAGTATGAATTACAGGAAGTCTGAACCGAATATTTAAGATCAGCAGCCGGGTGACTATGGCAATCCACCGTATGTGCAGCTGAAATTCGGAAGCCCCCGCCACACGGATATCTGGTTTCATTCTTTAGAATTCCTTCCTGCTGACCACTCAGTGCCTGCATTACCTTAAAGGTAGAACCGGGAGGATATCCGTCCATGATGGCGCGATTGTATAAAGGTTTATTTGGATCTAAAAGAAGTTTTGGATAATTAACCCTGCGTCCACGGCCTACCAACAAGTTCGGATCATAGGTGGGAGCTGAAACCATTGTAAGGATCTCGCCTGTTTTAGGTTCAATGGCTACAATAGCACCTTTTTTATTCTGCATGAGTAATTCGGCATACTCCTGCAGGTCCGCATCAATTGTAATGGTTAGGTTGTCCCCTTGAACAGAAACGGTATCTTCCAATCCATCCAGGTATTGCCCACGTTCATTTTGTTTTACATCCACAAAAACTTTACGTACACCTTTTACCCCACGTAATACATTTTCATAGGATTTTTCAATCCCGCTTTTTCCTGCATAATCTCCCGGACGGTAATAAGGGTCTTTATTGGTTACGCCGGTGTCCACCTCCGCAACCTCTCCCAGGATAAGCGCCGCAATAGGTCGTGGATACCTGCGAAGGGATTTTTTCTCCAGGTAATAACCGGGGAACAAAAACATTTTTTCCTGGATCGCTGCTACATTTTCTTTTGAGATATCCCTAACGATAGGTACCGGCTCAGTCTTACTTGCTTCTTTGTTTTTGATACGTTTCCATGCAAGCCGTGATACTTTGCGGAATTCTTCTATCGAGATCTCCGACAATTCACAGAAGTCGGCAGTATCAATTGCATTCGCCTCTGTAGGCATCATATAAATATCATACGCAAAATCATTTCCCACCATGATCTTACCATTACGATCTAAAATATTTCCACGTGCAGGATGCCGGACAATACGCTTAATGGCATACATATCCGCAAAGCGGCGGTTATTCTCCGTATTAATCACCTGCAGTTGTAAAAGCTTTACAATAAATGCAACGGCAACCAACGAAAAAATAACAACGTAAATATATTTCCTAGCGCTTTCGTCTTTCATTTTTCTTCTTTGGAGGTTTAGCAAATATTATTTGTATAAACACCAAAAGCAGTATGTTAAGTATTGTACTGGCTAACGTTTTTTTAAGGATCAGAAAAATAGAATCGGTTTTGAAAATTTCAAGAGAAAAAAATGCGACCTGGTGAATAAGGATCAAAATAGATGAATACCATAAATACCTGCGTGGCCCAAACGTATATAATCCCGGACTTATATTACTGTCCTCATCTTCAGGAGTTACATAAACCCTTAAAGTAAATATTCTCACAAAAGCCATCAATACAGACGATGCAGCATGCAGGCCGCCTGTATTCATAAATACATCCATGATTATCCCGGCAAAAAAAGCAAAAAGTAAAATGGTGCTTTTTGTTGCACGAACCGGTAATGTAAGTATGCTTAAAAAATAAATATGAGGAACAAAATAAATTCCAAGATCAAAACGGCTGATAATAAAAATATCGATCGCTAAAAGCAGGATCAACCGGAGAGCTATGAGTAGATTTCTGTTAGTCATGGTTAACCGGTGCTATATCCACTGCAAGACTATCTTCCAGTTGTTTTTGTTCAGCTTCGTATTTATAGTCGATAGCATATACCTGTCGCAAAGCAGTAAATGAAGTTGATAAACGGATCAGCACTAAGTAGGACCCGTCGTCCGGATCAACAGTGAAGCCGGCTACAAAACCTACCATAATTCCTTCCGGAAAAATTCTTGATTTTAAACCTGAGGTTTCAAGCGTATCTCCCAACTGTAAATTTACATGGTTTGGGATCCCTACAACTTTTGAAAATACAGGTGATTTACCATCCCAGGCCAAAGTACCTGCATCTTTGGATTTGCGCAACTGCACCGACACCGGGAAATTGGTATTAAGCACCGACATACAAACAGCAAAGTTTGGGCTTACTCCTTTTACCACACCTGCAATCCCGGCAGGTGAAATTATTCCCATACCGGCATGGATTCCCTGGTTGGCCCCGGCATCAATGGTAAAAAAGTTCTGTGTTTTATCCAGCGAATTGTTGATCACACGGCAGGGTGAATAGGTAAAAACCTGCTGGTAGGCCGAATCAATTCCTTTAGGCTGGGCATCAAAATTCCTCCAGCTTTGCTGAATAAGGGAATACAATCGTACGTTTTCCTCCGACAGCATTTCGTTCTGTTTTTTGAGATAAAAGTACTCCCGGAAGCCGCTGTAATAAGAATATACTTCCCCGGTGATCTCATTGGTGGAATTAAGGAACGCCACCTTTTGAAAATTCGATCTTCTGAAAACCAAAAATACCGCAATCCCTTCCAACAACAAAAACAGGAGTATAAACCCAAATCTTTGAAGTAAGAAAGAAAGATTACGCATCTATGATCAAGGGTATTTTATTTAATTAAGAATGAGAATTTATCGATGTTCTTAAGGGCGATGCCTGTACCTCTTGCCACAGCGCGGAGAGGATCATCAGCAACGTGAACCGGTAATTTGGTTTTCATGCTGATACGTTTGTCCAAACCTCTTAATAAAGCACCTCCACCGGCAAGGTATAAACCATGTTTGTAGATATCGGCTGCAAGTTCAGGCGGGGTAAGCTCAAGGGCGCTCAGGATAGCTGCTTCAATTTTGGTGAGGGTTTTATCCAGTGCATAAGCGATCTCCTGGTACGAAACCATGATTTCTTTTGGAATACCGGTCATCAGGTCACGGCCATGAACAGGGAAATCAGGTGGCGGGCTTTCAAGCTCCTGCATGGCAGAACCCACTTCTATTTTGATCCGTTCAGCTGTACGTTCACCAATGGTGATGTTATGCTGACGACGCATATAATCTTCAATGTCATGTGTAAGATCATCACCTGCAACACGGATTGATTTATCACAAACGATACCACCCAAAGCGATAACGGCAATTTCACTTGTACCTCCACCGATGTCAATTACCATATTTCCCATCGGCTCTTCCACGTCGATACCGATACCGATTGCAGCTGCCATAGGCTCGTGGATGAGATATACCTCTTTACCACCTGCATGTTCAGCACTGTCTTTAACGGCCCGTTTCTCAACCTCAGTGATTCCTGATGGTATACAGATAACCATTTTAAGGCTTGGTTTAACAAATTTTCCCTTGTTGTAAATTTTTTTGATCATTCCCCGGATCATTTCTTCCGCAGCATAGAAATCGGCGATCACACCATCTTTAAGGGGCCTGATGGTTTCAATATTGGCGTGGGTCTTTCCGTGCATAAGCAAAGCTTCTCTTCCGATAGCGATCACTTTACCCGTTTTTCTATCTACCGCAACGATAGATGGCTCATCAACCACCACCTTATCATTACTGATTATCAACGTATTGGCTGTGCCAAGGTCGATGGCTATTTCCTGCGAAAAAAAATCAAATAGACCCAAAATTATCGTGTTTTAAAAAGTTGAGGTTACTAAGTAAAAGATTGTTTAGAATTTTAGCAAAAAAACTTACTGCAAAAGTAATTTTTTTTCTTTCGTAACATTTTCTTTTATGAGAAAAAATTAATTTTTTCTTAGCCTGCACAGCAAGGCAACCTGTCAATTTTTGATTTTCGCCAGATTAGGTATAAACCACCAAAATGCTAACAAAAAAATGCAATCCTAGTGTTTGAAGTGTCGGATACCCGTAAATACCATTGCCTGCTTATTGGCATTTGCCGCATCAATGCTGTCCTGGTCCTTTATACTTCCACCCGGCTGTGAAATAGCGGTAATGCCCACGGATGAAGCAATTCCAACACAATCAGGGAAAGGGAAAAATGCATCACTGGCCATAACGGCTCCGTTAAGATCAAAACCAAATTCACCCGCTTTTTTAATGGCTTGTTGTAATGCATCAATACGGCTGGTTTGACCACAACCCATACCTATAAGCTGCTTATTTTTCACTAACGCAATTCCATTTGATTTAAGGTGCTTTACAGCTTTAATGGCAAACTCCAGATCTCCAAGTTCTGATTCGGATGGATTTTTTTCGGTTACCACCTTAAAATTGCCGGCTCCTTCCGCACTTCTGTCTATATCCTGCTCTATCACTCCATTCAGCAATGATTTGAACATATTGAAATACGGAACTTTTTTCTTTTGAAGAATGATGATCCGGTTTTTCTTCGACTTCAATAATTCCAGCGCATCGGCATCATACCCCGGAGCAATCAAGACCTCGAAGAAAAGAGTGTTCATTTCCCGGGCAGTTTCCAGGTCGATAGGTGTATTGCTGGCAATAATGCCCCCGAATGCCGAAGTGGTATCACATGCAAAAGCCCTTAAATAGGCTTCTTTAATGGAATCTGCCGAAGCAAGCCCGCATGAGTTTGTATGTTTGATAATAGCTACTGTTGGCACAAAAAACTCCTGGATCAATTGAACAGATGCATCCACATCTACCAGGTTATTATACGAAAGCTCCTTACCGTTCAGGATCTCAAAAATATCGTCCAGGTCACCGTAATATTTTGCCTGCTGATGGGGATTCTCTCCATAACGCAGGGTTTTTGACCTTCCCTCTGTTTTATAATCACCTGCATTTTCAATATGCCCGTTGGCAAAGTATGAATGGATAAGGCTGTCATACCTGCTGGAAGTTGCAAATGCATGAGTGGCAAAAACCTTCCTGTCTTCAATATCAGACGAACCCTTCTTTGTATTTAGGAGATCCAG
>Ga0307411_10000946_pt1 | contig 11094 bp, 8 predicted proteins | sample DK1Ometagenome_2_FD_203712 | JGI IMG/M metagenome (GOLD analysis project Ga0307411, IMG submission 203712) | Maize rhizosphere microbial communities from greenhouse at UC Davis, California, United States - DK15-O-1 | ecosystem: Host-associated > Plants > Roots > Rhizosphere > Soil | place: USA...
ACAGCAGAGGTAGAGACACCATCACTGAGCCCCGATGGCCGTGAGATGGTTTATCTGTCGGAGTTTGGCGGGCATAGCAACCTTTGGGTAAAGAAGCTCGATGGTTCCGCCGAACCCCGTCAAATCACCTTCGAGCGGAATCCGGATGTTGCGGTTGGAGTGCCGGTCTGGTCGCCAGACGGACGTCATATCACCTTTTTCACCAGGCGCCGCGATACCAGGATCGGCGATCAGTGGGTTATTAGTCCTGACGGGTCGAACCTGCGTCAGTTGGTCCCCGAAGGAGGCTGGGCTGCCTGGTCAAATGACGGAAAGTGGTTGTACGTTTCACCACAGCGTGAGGAGGGTCGGCTTCATACGATCACCAAGATTCCTGTGGACGGTGGCGAAGCGATCGAGGTGCGTGCCGACGAGTCCTTCATAGGAGCCGCTTCAGTTCCCGATGGCAATACGTTGTACTTCGTCCGGATGCGCAGTCGCGCTCCCGGGAACCAGGATGTTGAGATCCACCGCGCTTCCCCGGAGAACGGTCCATCGAAAATCATTGCGCGCATTCCGGCGCGGCGATGGCCACTGTATTACCTGGTTCAACCAGTGGCTTCCCCTGATGGCAAATGGCTTGCTGTGATGTTGGCGGATGTGCCGGCTACGAATCTCTACGTCCTGCCGACTGCAGGCGGGCCCATGAGGCAAGTGACTGACTTCGGCAAAGCTCCGACAGAAATTCCTCGGCGGGTATCCTGGTCACCAGACTCAAAGCATATTTATGCTGCTGTCACGCGTGTGGACGCAGACGTGGTTGCGCTCACTAACCTTCTGCAGCGCGATTGATCTTCGCTCACCGTGTTTCTGTTCCACCCACCGCGATCTCATTGCGCAGTTCGGCGACGAGAGGAAGGAAGGGCCGACATTCAGAGTCGCCTAATGGTTGAAGGCGGCGATCGATTATCGGCGAGAATTTCTGCTGCTTCTGGCAGCGCGCGTGTGCTGAATTCGTGCTGGCGCGCGGCACGGTAGGAGTTCGCTTCGTCAACCAGCGCGAAGTCGATATCAACGTCGGCTTCAATGAGGTGAATGGAAACCCGGTCTGCCACGTTGCGTCGCGTGGGGTGGGGCACGACGAACTCCAGGCTCCCGCCATTCGCATTCAGGCGCAGATTGATGGAGGCGCACGCGTTGAGCTAAACGCATGCACCTCCCACCTATGGCCCGGTTCTAGCTGACTGCTACTTTTCTCGCCGCCGCGACATCGAAGCGGTCAGCGTTCATCATCTTGTTCCAAACCTTGACAAAGTCACGCACAAACTTCTCTTTCGAGTCCTCACATGCATAGACTTCGGCAATTGCCCGGAGCTGAGAGTTCGAACCGAACAAGAGATCGATACGCGTGGCAGTCCACTTAACTTTGTCCGTCGCGCGATCCCGTCCCTCATAGACTCCGTTAGAAGCCGGCTGCCACTTCGTGTTCATGTCGAGCAAGTTGACGAAGAAATCATTCGTCAGCGTCTCTGGCCGTTGCGTTAAGACGCCGTGCTTCGATTGCGCAAAGTTCGCGTTGAGCACACGCATGCCGCCGAGGAGAACCGTCAGTTCGGGAGCAGTCAGCGTGAGTAGCTGTACCCGATCCATGAACAGCTCTTCAACCGGACGCCGCTCTCCGTTCCTTACGTAATTGCGCAATGGATCTGCGGCAGGCTCCAGCACCGCGAACGAGTGCGGGTCGGTTTGCTCCTGCGATGCATCTGTGCGCCCCGGCAAGAAGGGAACCTTGACATCGTGGCCAGCCCTTTTTGCCGCGGCCTCGATCGCAGCGTTGCCGCCAAGAACGATCAAGTCAGCCAGCGAAATCTTCTTGCCTTTGCTACCGTTTGTCTGTGAACTGTTGAACTCCCTCTGGATTGTTTCCAGCTTTTGAAGGATATTCGCCAGGTGGGCAGGTTGATTGACCTCCCAATCCTTTTGCGGTGACAGGCGAATGCGCGCTCCGTTTGCTCCACCTCGTTTGTCGGAGCCACGGAAGCTTGATGCCGCCGCCCAGGCGGTCGTGACCAGGTCGGAAATCGACAGCCCGGAGGCAAGGATCTTGGCCTTGAGAGCAGTCTCGTCCTTCTCGTCGATGAGCTTGTGATCCACTGCCGGGACCGGGTCTTGCCACAACTGCGGCTCCGCTGGAACGAGCGGGCCCAGGTAACGTGAGAGCGGTCCCATGTCGCGGTGCGTCAGCTTGTACCATGCCTTGGCGAATTCGTCCGCGAGCTCTTCCGGATGATCGTGGAAGCGCTTTGAAATCGGCCCATAAACTGGGTCCATCCTCAAGGCAAGATCCGTGGTGAGCATAAACGGAGCGTGCTTCTTCGATGGATCGTGGGCATCGGGTACGGTGCCTGCGCCGGCCCCGTTCTTAGGTTTCCACTGGTGCGCACCGGCCGGACTCTTGGTGAGTTCCCAATCGAAACCGTACAGGTTCTCCAGGAAGTTGTTGCTCCACTTCGCTGGAGTGGTGGTCCATGCGCCTTCCAAGCCGCTGGTGATTGTGTGAGCGCCTTTGCCGTTGCCGAACTTGTTGTTCCAGCCAAGACCTTGTTCCTCAACATCGGCGCCTTCGGGTTCGGGACCAACGTAGTCGGCCGGAACTGCTGCTCCGTGTGTTTTGCCAAAGGTGTGCCCGCCCGCGATGAGAGCAACGGTTTCCACGTCGTTCATCGCCATGCGTGCGAACGTCTCACGGATGTCACGTGCCGCCGCGATCGGATCCGGATTTCCACCGGGCCCTTCCGGATTCACGTAAATCAATCCCATCTGAACGGCGCCCAAAGGATTTGCAAGGTCACGTTCGCCGCTGTAGCGCTCGTCCGCCAGCCACTTGCCCTCAGGCCCCCAGAAGATATCTTCTTCTGGTTCCCACACATCCGCACGGCCGCCGCCAAAACCGAATGTCTTGAATCCCATCGACTCCAGCGCAACATTGCCGGCGAGGATCATCAGGTCAGCCCATGAAATCTTGCGGCCATATTTCTGCTTGATCGGCCAGAGCAAGCGGCGCGCCTTGTCAAGGTTTGCATTGTCGGGCCAGCTATTGAGTGGCGCAAAACGTTGTGTGCCGGAGCCTGCTCCGCCGCGGCCGTCGCCTGTGCGGTACGTACCCGCGCTGTGCCATGCCATGCGGATGAACAACGGCCCGTAGTGACCGTAGTCGGCCGGCCACCACTCCTGCGAGTTTGTCATCAACGCGTGCAGATCCTTAACTAGCGCCTGCAAATCAAGGCTTTTGAATTCTTCCGCGTAATTGAATTCCTCGCCCATTGGATCGGACAAAGATGAACGCTGGTGAAGTACTTTCAGGTTCAGCTGGTTCGGCCACCAGTCGGCATTTGTGTGAGCTTTGCGAGCGCCGTGTGCGACCGGGCACTTGGCTTCAGTTGACGAGGTTTGCTCCTGGGCTAGAGGACCAGCCCCTGCGGCGGCGGCGAGTTCTTTTTCCATGCTGCTCATATTCAAGCTCACGAAGCCAGAGGTAAAATATATGTTTCCTATGGCTGCCATAGGGATTGCCTCTTGGCTTCTGGAGGGATATGGAAGTTCACCAGCTTCGGTATTTCTGCGCCGTTGCTCGCCACGGCACGTTCACCCGCGCCTCTGAGGTGGAGCACGTCGCCCAGCCTTCTTTATCGCAACAGATTCTTAAGCTGGAAGCCGAACTTGGCGCGCGGCTCTTCGATCGCCTGCCTCGGTCCGCCAAGCTAACGGTATTTGGCAAAGCCTTTCTGCCGAAAGCGGAATGCATCCTGCGTGACCTGGAGGCAGCAAGGACCGAGCTTCGCGATATGTCAGGCAACGAGGAGGGAGAGGTCGTCGTCGGTATCATCCCGACGATTGCAGCCTATCTACTCCCGAGGTTGTTGAATAACTTCTCGGTGCGACATCCACTGGTAACAATCAAAGTTTTCGAAGATATTACGCCGGTCCTGCTGCAGCGCTTGCACGACGGTACGATTGACATCGCAGTCGCGGCTTTGCCGATCCCCGGAAGTGACCTCGCCAGCATTGAGCTGTTTGAGGAGAAGTTCTACGCAGTCTTGCCTGAAACACACACGCTTGCTGCGCGCACATCCGTCAGCCTGGCGGAACTGAACCGCGAACCGTTTCTACTGCTGAAGGAGGGCCACTGCTTTCGAGACAGCGTGATTGCGGCGTGCCAAAAAGCTAAAGTGTCACCAAGCGTTGTGTTCGAAAGCGGCCAGTTCGCAACGATCTTAGCGATGGTCGCTGCCGGAATGGGGGTATCCGCAGTGCCGGCGATGGCCGTGCAGAAGCAGCCGGGATGCAAGTTCATTCCGATCTCCGGCAAGCACAGCACCCGCAAAGTGGGCATCGTGACGTCACGTAACCACTACCAGAGCCGCGCACAACGATTGCTCATGAAGCAAATGCGAGATGCGTGCGTAGAGCCTTTTTGAACAGGAAATCTCTCCGATCTCTAGAAAAACGGCCCCTGCACAACATGCAGAGGCCGTGAGCACTAGAAGTTAGAAGTTCCGAAGTAAGATTTCAGCTTTGAGAAGCTGCCGTATTGATCGTACTTCAACCAATACCACATTAGGCCGGCATCGGAAACATCCGCCACCTTGTAAAAGGACAGCCCTATCTTCATCCGGCCCCAGAGCCAGCGCATCTTGGAAAGCGGATGATTCGCAATCCAGCTCACATAGGAATAGTAATTTGTAGCCAGTCTCGCATTCTGGTCGGTGATGTGGATTGTTTTCACTCCGAGTGCCTTCACCCCAGACCAAGTGCAGGATCCATTGTGTGAGTGCGCTTCGTTCCAAGTTGAATGGGAAATCACAGTAACGTAGGGTCGCCTTGACGAGTAGGAGCGCTTGATTGCTTCGCAAAGAGAACCCATTGGTCCCATGGCGAGAATGTAAAGAGGATTGGTAGAAGTGGATTTATTGATTTCGCTCGCTAAGTGGTTGTTAGCAGCTGCTCGATTGTCAATAACGCTGTAAAAGATTGTGCTGTTGAATCCGAACAACGCCGCGGCGCCTTTCGTGCTATTGGTCATGTCACTTTTCTGCGCACTGCTGTAGTTGCTCCAGTAGTGGCCGTTGTACTCGTAGTGAACCAGCTTGCTTTTCGCTGTGCTTCCGGCCTTGGCTAGCATCGCCAACGCCATGGGCGTAGCACCTATATCGTCGCGATCATGGTTATTGCCATCGGCACTCACAGCCAACCGTCCAGGACGCAGTGCAAACGCTGTAACATGGCTGACCAGGATCAAAGCTACAACACCAACTAAGACTTTCTTCATTACCTCACTCCAGCCGAATTTTCGAACCTCCAACTTGGATTCGGAACTCGGGAGGGAGTTGGCAGCGAAACGCGGTCTAGGAGTTAACGTACGAACAATTGGGGGGAATCGCTTAGCACTTAGGTGTGGCGGATGCTTCAGCCGACGTGCTAAGTCAGGGTGAGTTGCTGTTTCATTACCGATTAGGAGTTTTCAATGAGAGCGGTCGTGCAGTATTTGATCTTTGTTATTGCAGTTAACGTCGCCGCCAATTCTGCGGAGCCGAAGCTAATTACGCAAGACGAGTTGGTCCGCCGAACACAGGAAATGTTCGACGCCGTTGCTCCGGGCAATGCAGCGCCTTGGCAGAAGTACTGGGCTGAGGACGGCATGTTCTTCGACGAGAAGGGACGGAACCTGGATAAGAGAGCGCTTGTCGCGGATATAACACCGCTGCCGAACGGCTACACCGGGAAAATCAAAGTCAGGAATGTAAAGAGCCGCATTAGCGACGACACCGTTGTATTGAGCTATGACATGGATGAGACCATGAGCATATTCGGCCAGTATCTGAGTGCTCGCTTCCACGCCACGGACACCTGGCTCTATCGCGACGGCAAGTGGCAGATCGTGGCCGGTCAAGTCTTCAGGTACTACGAAGATCCTGCGTCCATCAACCTGGATCCGAAAAGCCTGGATCGATATATTGGCACCTACGAACTTGCTCCGAAGTTGACGATGACAATTACAAAGGAGGGTGGCCAACTGTTCTCACAACGTGAAAAACGGCCCAAGGAAATCCTTCTTGCGGAAGCGCCAGGCGTGTTCTTCAGGAAGGGAATCGAGGGACGTCGCCTGTTCAGGTACGCCAAGAACGGATCCGTGGAAGCACTGATCGATCGCCGAAATAGCCAGGACATCATTTGGAAAAAGATCAAGTAAGCTTCCAAGTAATCTCTCGCCTGTAAATTTTCACCTCCACACGAGTGAATTTTTTGCCATAATACTGCTCCCCAAAAATGCGAGCAGCCGCAGCAGTTCGAAGTCCTGGGCTCCAAAAAGTCGTAGTCGTCACGACTGACACCTCTGCGTTGCCGGAGCTTGAGCAGTTCATCGTCCCTTGTTTCCATACCACTTTGCTCCCGTCTCTCGATCACGTGACTGGGAGTGAAGAATCCTTTGACGCCATCGTGGCGGACATTGACCAGCAGGGCTCTCCCGAGGAGGGCTTGGCGAAGTTGTCCGGTTTGCGTGGTAAGAACTCAGACCAAATGCTGGTCGCCCTGACCCGGTCTGACGATACGCAATTACGAAAGAAGGCTGCCCGCAAGGGGATCGACGAATTCTTCGTTGCTCCGGTCGATTTTCGAACTTTGCAGATTGTGCTTGAGCGCGGATTGGAAAAGCGCTCGGCCATGCGCGAAGGCGAAGAAGGAGAAGGTGAGTTCCGTGGGCGTTACTCCTTCTATGAGCTTATCGGAGGGAGCGAACCCATGCTGCGCGTGTACGAAGCGATAAGACGCGTCGCAGACAGCCTTACGACTGTGATGATCCGCGGGGAGAGTGGTACCGGCAAAGAACTGGTAGCCAAATCGATCGTGGCTGCCGGCTCGCGTGCCACCAAGCCGTTCATTTCGGTCAACTGCGCGGCCCTGCCGGACTCGCTCATTGAAGCAGAGCTATTCGGCTACGAACGCGGAGCCTTCACTGGGGCGGTGAGCCCAAAACCTGGGCAGTTCGAACTCGCGCATGGAGGCACAATCTTCCTGGACGAGATTGGCACCCTAGGCCTTGAGCTCCAGAGTAAGCTGCTGCGGGTCCTGGAAGAGCACGCTGTACAACGGTTGGGTGGCAAGCTGCCTAAGAAAATCGACTTCCGCCTGATCACTGCTACCAACGAGCCCCTCGAGGAGATGGTCGAAGCTGGACGTTTCCGGCAGGACCTCTATTACCGTATCCAGGTGATACCCATCCATATGCCGCCACTTCGCGAGAGGGGCGGGGATATCGCGGTCTTGGCCGAGCATTTTCTAAGAACCTACTGCGCTGCCAACAAGCTGCCCATGAAGCGATTTGACCTGGAAGCCCTCGACATATTGGAGGAGAATCCCTGGCCAGGCAATGTCCGGGAGCTGGAGAACCTGGTGCAGCGGCTTGTCCTGATGGTTGACGGCGACGTGATCGGTCCCCAGCACCTGCCTAGACAGATCCTGTCGCAAAGCGCGGCGCAGAATGAAGCGCTTCTTATCCCTGATGAAGGCATTGACTTCGACCGCGAGATGGAACGGATTGAGCAGGCATACCTGAGGGCAGCTTTGCGGCGCGCTGGTGGACGCAAGGTCACGGCCGCCTCTCTGCTAAAAGTGAATGCCCAACGTATGAAGTACCTCTGCAGGAAATATGGGATTGCAAACCAGGATGGCAGTTGATTTTTAACCCTACGACGGTCATTTTTTAGCCCAGTCCGGTTTTTTAACCCGGCTTGGTCGTCATTCCAACGCCACAACTCCTCGCAAATGGCTGTATTCTCCCGCAAAGGCTCGCGTAATTGGTGGCGCAGCGGTTTGGCATACCCCGTGCAACATCGTTGAGCATCACGCGGGCTTTAGCCCAACGGAGAAATGGAATGACGATTCAAAAGAAGTCGCTGATCAGCAGCCGCAATGTTGCGAAGAAAGCCTTGATTGCCGGCAAGCCTGCTTTTGACGCACCGAAGACCCCGCTGGCATCGCCAGCCAGCCTTAAGGCAGCTTCATTCAAGAGTGCCTTCAGTCCGAAAGTAGCCGGGGCGAAAGTGGCCAGTGCAAAGGCAGCGACACCTAAAGTAGCTACCGCCAAAGTTGCCTCGACAAAAATTGCAAGCGCCAAGGTCGCAACAGCAAAGGCAGCGAGCGCCAAGATTGCAAGCGCCAAAGTAGCTTCGGCAAAGGCTGCATCATCGAAGGCTGGCTACTAAGCTTGATATCAGCGAGGATCTTCGAAGAACGCGCCACTTCGTAGGCTCTCGTTGAGTCTGAGTTACCAGTCGGGAGGAGGCGTGGTCCGCTCAATGCGAGTGGCCCATCGCAGACTGGCAGGGGACCGCTTCGGCGGTCCCTTTTCTATTACCATACTTTCCGGGCGATGAAATCGCGTACCGTCTCCCAGGCAAAGTAGGCCAGGCTATGTCTTGGGCCGAAGAGCTTTGCCGTGCCAGTCACCCCGGGCTTGAGCGTTTCCGGATCTTCCACGCCCGCCAACACCACGTAATGCGATCCATGCCGGGTGCCCAATAGCGAAGAGGCGGGTACAAGGTCTGATCCCGGCAATTCAGGGGACAAGGCGGACTGCTGCAGGGAAGCGTTCCGTGGCAGGAGCTCAGAACTCGGTTTGACTCGAATCGCCCTGATCTCGGACAGTCGACGCATCTCTGCTTCAGGTACAAAGATCCGGGCACGCATCGAAGAAATGTCCGCGACCTGAAGCAGTTCGGTTCCATGGTCCACGTAAGTTCCTGCGAGATCATTTGGGCGTGCCGTGGTGATGATTCCAGCGATTGGCGACTTGATCGTAAGCCGGTTCGCTTCCTCGGAGACGTTCTCGGAATACGCCCGAGCTGCCACTGCGGCATTTCGACTTCCCGCCACATTGCCGTAGCTGAGCTCCGCACTTCGAAGTTGCGCCCTCGAACTCTGCACCGCGGCCTTGGATTCAGCAAGCCGCGAATCCAGTGCAAGATTGGACATTCGCGCTAGCACTTCGCCCGCTGCCACCCCTTGGCCCTCACGCGCAGATACCGTGTCAATCGTCCCCGGAACCTCCGCCCGCAGCACGGCAAGCCTGGCGGGCTCCAGCACGAATGGTGCTTCAACTTCGATCCGACGCAGCGGCAGCAACAACAGCACGACCCCAGTCACAGCAATAGCAAAGGTCCTTGCCGGCTTGGCAAACATAAGTTCTCTCTTGTCCAGGTACACAGTCCGCACGAAAGCACCGAACTTTTTGATTCGTCCACGGAAGATCAACCACGCCACGTAAGAAGCCGGAAGGAGGGCCCAATCCGGTGAGTAGCTGTGTGCAATGTGGTAAACGATCCTGACTACGATGAACAAAACCAGGTAGCTATAAGTGCCGGACAGAATTGCGTATGCGATAAACAACTTGCGCTGTTTGCGGGGAACGAAAGGAACCTCGACCGGCAGGCCGAAGATGGTTCTGCGGACCCACGTCGACACGTACTCTGTCGAGCGTTCCTTTAAGCCGGTGATCTGGATGAGTTCGCTGAAGATGTAGTAGCCATCGAGCTTGATCAGCGGGTTCATGTTCATGATGATCACGAAGATGCCGGCGATCATCATGAACTTGTAGGCCAGTTCGTGGACGTAAGTTCCCGGCGGCGTACCCCACCACACAACCGTGGCAATGGCGCAGAAGATCATCTCGATCCAAACGCCCGCCAGCGCAGTGAGGATTCGTTGCCAGCGATTGCCATAGATCCAAACTTCTGCTGTCTCAACAAAAAATGCCGGACTCAAGTAAATGAGCATGGCGCCCATCTTGTGAACTTCTCCGCCAAAGTGCTTGCACGTGAGGGCGTGAGCGCTCTCGTGCCAAAACGCCATGAAGCCGAACAAGAAATAGAACTCGAGCAGGTCGTAGCCAGACTTCTGGATGAAGTTGTAGTAGGTGAGGGAATCGGACCAGATTTCGCTCCAGCGGGCAAGCGAGATAGCAACCATTACCGCAAACAGGGCTAACGTCGCGACTGTGAACCAGCGTGTATACACGAACCTGAGCGTGTTGTGGACCTTCGTGACGTAATCATCAGGGTCGAACGATGTCAGCTCAATTTGCGCCAGGTCGCCAAACTTCGACTTGCGCTTGATCTGTTTGTGCCGGGCGTCTGCCTGGCGATGAAGCTGAATTTGCTGATACGGCGCCCTGTACCAGAACTCGCTCTCGTCCATCGCCGATGCGAACTCGCGGACATCGCTCTCGTTCAACGGAATGCCGGTTTCGGCGGTGAGGTCCTCGGCAATCTGCTGCCAACTGCGACTGCCGTTGAAGAGTTTGACCAAGGCCCATTGCGATTCGCTGAACCGAAACATGTTTGGGCGTCCCGGAATCAGTGCCATCACCACTGGCCCGTCTGGTTCCTGGTGCTGCTTCCAAATCATGCGCGGATGTACGCGTGGAGGTGTGTCGAAGTCCCGGCGCGCGGGCAAGTCGGGGAGCGCGACATTGAGCGCCTGGACTAGGTTCATAGCTACTTACCAAGCTGAATGTTGGCAGTCATCCCCGGCTGCAACGAGCCAACCGGGCCTTGTAACTCGGCAAGAAGTTCAATCGTGCTGCTTGTAGGATCCACCACCGGGCTGACATTCAGTACCCGCGCACGATGCGTTTCCTCGGGGAATAACGGCGAAGATACCGATACGAACTGTCCGGCCTTCACGCGTCCGACGTAGGACTCGGGCAAAGTGAAGCGAACGCGCAATGGAGAAGTTGCAGTAACCCAGAACAGGCGGTCGTTGCTCGATACCTTTTGTCCAACGCGCACGTAGCGCCGGGCTACAACTCCATCAAACGGAGCGGCGATGCGCGTCTTTTCGAGTTCGAGCGCGAGACTGCGAAGCTCCTCCTGGATGGTTCTCGCGTTCTCCTGTTCGCGCTGAACCTCGTAATTCGTGGCGACCACTTCATAACGTGCGTGATCAAGCTGCTCTTTCGTGATCAGTTGCGCTTCCCACATTTTTTCGGCACGGGTCAGGTCCACCTGCACCAGTTTCGCGCGCGCCTGCCAATTTTGCAGATCCGCCTCAATGCTT
>Ga0307411_10000947_pt1 | contig 11090 bp, 3 predicted proteins | sample DK1Ometagenome_2_FD_203712 | JGI IMG/M metagenome (GOLD analysis project Ga0307411, IMG submission 203712) | Maize rhizosphere microbial communities from greenhouse at UC Davis, California, United States - DK15-O-1 | ecosystem: Host-associated > Plants > Roots > Rhizosphere > Soil | place: USA...
GGTCGATCAGGGTGTGCAAGGAGTTGGCGTACAACCCCAGTTGCTGATTGGCGCGGGCGGCGTCTTCTTCCAGCGCCTGACGCTCGGCGTGGCGCATCGCGAGCGTCGCGGCAATGACCGTGCCGGCGATGATCAGCAGGGAATACAACGACAGACGCAGGGTACGGGAAGTCGGCAGCATGCTGGTCTAACGGATGGTAGGAGGAGGGGCACGATAGCATGCAGATCGCGTTTCGCTACGTGATCGCACGTCACCGGCTATCCCTTGAGTCTTGCCTGTGTGTTCTTGAGATGGCCGATAGTGACATCGGTGGCCCTGCGAATGCTTTGCAGTGTATCGCCCGGTGCATTGCCAAAGAACTTGCTCAGCAATCTGTATGTATGGATGGAGGTACGCCCCGCGTCATCAAACGCCTGAGCGATTTCGTCGACGTTTTTGTTCAGTACATCAATCATCCCGTTGATGAACGTTTGCGCTCTCTCCACTTTCTCGGGACTGAGCGGGGCGCCTGCGCCGGATATCTCATGCAGGATCTCGAACGTGCCTGCCAGAGTACTGAAGGCGGCGCTGGCTTCGCTGGCAGCCGAAGGTGCGGCGTATTTCGCTGCAACACCGGCGCCCGCCGTCGCGACTTCCTTGGCGCCTCTCAGCCAGCCAGCCTGGTTCAGCGTTATGATGCCTCTGCCGATGGCCCTGAATTTGTTGAGCGCATAATGACCGTAGTTGCTGCTCTTGTATTCGGACCGACCCACAATTCGGCCCGGATCAAGCTTGCCCGCCTTGAATTTGACTGACGCGCTGAAGCTCATGCTGTCTGCGACGTAATCCACTCCCACGCTGACGGCTTTTTTTGCCAGCACGCCGAGAAACACTCCGAACGCTACACCGACCGGGCCGGTCACGCTGCCCAGCGCCGCCATCGTTGCGCCGATTCCGATGCCCGCCGCGTAACTGACGGCCTGCCCTCCGATATGTGCCGCGGTTCTGAGGGCCGCGGACTTCCCGTGTTGTGCTGCCGAGCGGTGGTTATCAATTTGCTGATCGGCTTCCTGAGCCCTTCTGGAGGTGAGCTTGAGAATATCAAAATGCCGATCGATGGCTTTTGATAACCGCATGTTCGCTTGGTACTGTCGCTGTTGTGAGGCGCTCGCTGCTTTCCTGGCATCCCGTTCTTCGGGCCTTTCTCTGCGAATGGCATCTTCGAGGGCTTGGCCGTCCTGATCGGAGAAAGTGATAGGGTTATTGGCAACGAACGCATACAGATTCAACCCATCCACATCCCCCGCCGGATCTGCACTGACCCAACGTTGCAACCACGGTGCGTAATAACGTGCACCGTAGTAATACAAGCCAGTTGCATCCATTTCCTTGCCGGAATAGCGGATGAAGCGGTATGCGGTTTCCGATTTTGGCGCCATCCACGCGGTTTCGCCGAACGGGTAGTAGCCTTCTTCGCTGGTAACCGTAGCGTTTTCATCCAGCTCCATTACGCAGGAGCCGAGGTGGTCTTCGAGGGTGTATCGCAACTGAGTGGGGGCGGCAGGTGGATTGCTCACCCAAAGCAGACAACGCGCATTGCCGACACTGATGACGTGCAGTTCTTCGCCACTTTCTTTGGTGCGGATTTCCAGGCCGGGCAGGTAGCGCACTTGCTGGAAGTGATTGGCACCGTTGGCAAACGTTTCACGGCGCTTGAGTACCCGTACGCCCTGGCTGTATTGGTAATTCTCGGTGTCGTTGGCGCTGTCCTTGCGAATGACCAGATAAATTTGTTCCAGCTCGTCACGATTGTTCCAGTGCAATGTCGGACCATGCCGCAGCCTGCGTTGATTGCCGTGGGGGTCGAACCAGGTATCGAAGTCGGGTTTGTCATCACCCGTATCCCAGCGCACACCGCGATTGCTTTTTTCATCAATGCACATTCGCCGGGTGCGGCTGCCGCTGTCGCGCTGATGGCACAACTCGGTCAGGTTACCCCCGTCATCGTAGGTGTAAGTCTGGGTGTAATTGAGGCGGTTTTTCTCATCGGGCGGTTGCGGCAGGCCGGGGATATCAGGAGGCAGGGCGTCGTCGTAACCGGTCGCGCGGATCAACCGGGACAAGGAGTCGTAGCTGAATTCGCGTTGGCCATCGACCCGTTGGTTGGCGAACCAGGTCGGCTCGAAGGCGTGGTCTTCGATGCGAGTGATGTTGCCGACGCGGTCGTAGAAATAGGCGAGATCCTGCAATTTGTGCTGAGCGGATTTCTGGCTGACCCGGGTGTTCAGGCGCCCATCCGCCGGGTCATAGGTCCACTGGCTGAGCACACCGTTGCCGGCCAGTTGCGAGATGATCTGATCGTTGGCGTTGTACTGCGCATCCTGCAGAACCTGCGTGACCTTCGCCTCGACTTTAAGCTCCACCTGTTTGAGCTGCCCGGCAAGACCGTAGCGTGACGCTCTGCGATGGACACCGGCATCTATTTGCTCCAGCACAGCGCCCAATGGGCTGAAGACCTGATGGCTGGTGAACGCCTCGCCATCATCAAAGGTTCTGGTTTCTTCGAGCGTCTGACCGGTGAGGGCGTAACGGGTGATGGCCAGCGAACCTGAAGAATCGGTCTGCTTGATCAACTGCCCGCGCAGGTTGTGGCCGGCATCGGCAGAGCTCTCGCCATAGCTGAAACTGTCGATCCGAGCGTCACCGTCTTCCTTGAGCGTTGTCACGCGCAACTGCGTATCGAAGGTCGACTCCCAATGGTGACCACGTTCGTCCCAGCGTTGCCGCGGCTCGCCGGCCAGCCCCGGCAACACCACGCGCCAGCCGGAATCGACGCTGTCAGTGAAGACTGCGGCACCGTTCAGCGAATACACGTTGGTGGTATTCGCATTAGTCTCTCGCAGACGCGGATCACTTTGCGCGACCAGACGCCCGAGCACATCGAAGTGCTGGCAAGACACCAGACCGCTTGGCGTAGCACCGGCTACCGAACGCAAGTAAGCGACCCGTCGTACTGGCAGGCCACGTGCGTCGATGACCGTCAACGCAGGAGTGCGCGAATGAACGGTATCGAATTTCATTGGTGTGGATTTTTATGTCTGGTGAATGGCCTGACCAAATTCTGAAATGCCGCTTTGAACCTGGATTTCGGTTGAGCTTGTTTGCGCAAAAAACGGTTGTCTGTGAGTAAGTCTTCCTTGTACCAACTCATCATGGTCTGGCTGGTTTCGATAAATCCCAAAACCTTACTGGTTTCCTCTCGAAGGGTTTCGAGTCGAATAGTCCTGGCAGCTGTTGAGTGGCCTATATTAGGTATCACTAGACCTGCATCGAACGTGTTTCGCCCCAAACGCCTGTACGCTTTTTCGGCGATGGCCATTCGGGAAGTGAGGGCTTCTTTCCAGTCCGCAAGCATCGTTTCGATTTTTTGAATCTTGACCGGATCCAATCCGTTTTTGATGTCCTCGACTTCTTGTACACGTTGCCCCAGGCTGAGTGTTGCGCCGACGCCTCCAATAACTGATCCGACGACGTAGTTCATGAATATCTGGCTTACATTGGCCGGGCTGGTATCCAGCCGACCCTCCGTGAGACCGATCTTTTCATCAATGGCTGCGACGCTCATTGCTGACGTTTGTGGAATCAAGGGCTTGATCAGATTTGCAGGGGACATGAGGTGATCAGCAAACTCCCCCGTGATGGTGCCGGCGATGTTCCCGCCGACCAATCCTTCGAGAAATGGCGGTTTGCTCTGTTCAGTAAAGTTGACCATGTGCGGATCGTCGGGAAGCACTGAGCTTATTTTCGGACCGAGTAAAAGGCCGCCGATGAAACTGGCGGCGGCATTAATGCCTTCTCCCACGAAATTAGCCAGCAATTCGACACCGTATCTTCCGAATGAAATATTCTCAATCTGTTCTTGAGCAGTAACAGAGTAATCACTAAGAACGGTCAGAAAGTTTGCGAAGTTGACAATCTCATGTCCTTCTCGGTTGTTCCCCTGCACATCCACAAAGGAGGCCGGGTTGTTTCCTACAAACGCATACAGATTCAACCCATCCACATCCCCCGCCGGATCGGCACTGACCCAACGTTGCAACCACGGCGCGTAATAACGGGCGCCGTAGTAGTACAACCCGCTGACGTCCATTTCCTTGCCTGAATAGCGGACAAAGCGGTATTCGATTTCCGACTCCGGGGCCATCCATGCGGTTTCGCCAAACGGGTAATAGCCTTCTGCGCTGGTGACCACCGCGTCTTCATTGAGCTCCATTACGCAGGAGCCGAGGTGATCTTCGAGGGTGTAACGCAGTTGCGTTCGTTCGGCAGGCGGATTACTCACCCAGTGCAGACAACGCGCATTGCCGACGCTGATGATGTGCAGTTCTTCGCCATTGTCCCTGGTGCGGATTTCCAGGCCGGGCAGGTAGCGCACTTGCTGGAAATGGTTGACGCCGGAAGCAAAGGTATCGTGACGCTTGAACACCCGCACGCCCTGACTGTAGCGGTAGTACTCGGCGTCGTTGGCGCTGTCCTGGCGGATAACCAGGTCGATGTGCTCCAGTTCGTCACGATTGTTCCAGTGCAATGTCGGACCATGCCGCAGCCTGCGTTGATTGCCGTGGGGGTCGAACCAGATATCGAAGTCCGGCGGCTCGTCGCCTGTTTGCCAACGCATCCCGCGATTGCTTTTTTCATCAATGCACATTCGCCGGGTGCGGCTGCCGCCGTCGCGCTGATGGCGCAATTCCTTGAGGTTACCGCCCTCGTCGTAGGCATACATCTGCGTGTAGTTGAGGCGATTTTTCTCCTCGGGTGGTTGCGGCCGGCCGGGGGTATCCGGGGGCAGGGCGTCGTCATAACCGGTTGCGCAGATCAATCGGTACCACGAGTCGTAGATGAATGTGCGGCGGCCGTCGACCCGCTGGTTGGCGAACCAGGTGGGCTCGAAGGCGTTGTCTTCGATGCGAATGATGTTGCCGACGCGGTCGTAGAAATAGGCGAGATCCTGCAACCGGGCCTGACCGGCTTTCTGACTGGTCCGTGTGCTCAGGCGCCCATCCGCCGGGTCATAGGTCCATCGGCTGAGCACCCCGTTGCCGGCCAACTGCGAAATGATCTGATCGTTGGCGTTGTACTGCGTATCCTGCAAGACCTGCGTGACTTTCGTCTCTACTTCCAGCTCGACTTTCTTGATTTGCCCGGCAAGTCCGTAACGAGATGCTTTGCGGTGCCCGCCGGCGTCGATCTGTTCAAGCACGGCGCCAAGCGGACTGAATACCTGCCGGCTGGTGAACGCCTTGCCATCGTCAAAGGTTCGGGTTTCTTCGAGCGTCTGACCGGTGAGGGCGTAGCTGGTGAGGGCCAGCGAACCTGAAGGATCTGTTTGCTTGGTCAATTGCCCGCGCAGGTTGTGGCCGGCATCGGCAGAACTCTCGCCATAGCTGAAACTGTCGATCCGAATGTCACTGTCCTCCTTGAGCGTTGTCACGCGCAACTGCGTATCGAAGGTCGACTGCCAGTGGTGACCGCGTTCGTCCCAGCGTTCCAGTGGCTCTCCCGCCAGCCCCGGCAGCACCAGGCGCCAGCCGGAATCGACGCTGTCGGTGTACACCGCAGCGCCGTTCAGGGCGTAAACGGTGGTGGTGTTGGCAACCTGCAGGCGCGCATCCTGCTGCGCCACCAGACGCCCGGCGACATCGTGCCTTTGGCAGGTCGCGAAGGCGCTCGGTGTGTCTTCTGCCAGAGTACGCAAGTAAGCGACCTGGCGGATCGGCAGGCCGCGGCAGTCGATGACAGCCAGTGACGGCGTGCGCCAATGCACGGAGGCGGTCATGAGCCTGCCTCGCGAGAGGACTCTTGCTCTTCGGCGGTGTCGTTGAAGTCCTCACTGGTGTGATACCAGGGATGGTAAGTCTCCCGGGAAAAATAGCCTTTGGCGTTGATCAGTTTGCTCGGACGCCCCAGCGCGTCATAAAACAGCTGATCGAACAGCCCGAGTTTGCGCAGCGATTGATCATTGACGTAGCGGTGCGTGTTGGCGAAAAACGGTCGGTACTGGCGAACCGGCAAGCCTTTGTTGTTGTATTCGACACGTGCGCTGATACGCCAGCGTGTTTGCGTCGGTTGCTCGCCTTGTTCAATGAGCAATTCACCATCCTCGCCCACCACGTAAGCCAGTCCCGGGTCGACCCGTTGTTGGCTTTGCAGTGCTCGCCCAAAGCCGTCGACGCAGGCTTTGACTATCTGAACCTGCGCCTTGACCGGGTCGTGGGGATAGCGGTCAGCGCTGAGCACCACGGTGTGTACCGGTTCTCGGTAGGCCAGTTCAATGGCCCTGAGCAATTGCTGGTCTTCAGGCGTCAAGGCGTGATTTTGCGCAAGCCGGCGACGTGTGCTTGCGCGGATCTGCCCGCCGGGCAACAGGTCGCCTTGCTCGATTGACCGGGTTTGAAGTGTGGAAGAGGGGATTGCTCCCATCCAGCTGAACAGATTCTTGTGCAGGGTGCTCGCTGCGGTCTGGACGGTGTCCTCCGGATACTGGATGGCGTATTCCGGACTGGTATCGGGCAAGTGCCAGTCTTCGGTCAGCTTGTCGAATCCTGTGTCCTTGCCGTTCTCGGTACCGTGAAAGCTGATGACCAGAGGCTGACCGGAAGGCTCGTAGATGACTTGCTCGACGTTGTCGTTGGCATCGCTGATGCGCTTGGGTTTGAGCGCGTGGTAATCGAACTCTGCGACCTGGACGGCACAACCGTCGGGCAGCTCCATGCGCATGACGGTCAGATAGTGTTGGTCATATTCGGCTTTGGTCACGCCATGGCTTGGCGTTTCGTTGAAATCGAGCGCTTTGTAGAACGCTTGCAAGTTGCCGTAGCGGGCAAAGTTGAACCGCGACGACCAGAGGTTTTGTTCCTCGCTCGGCATCGCTTCGAACAGCCGCGGCATGGCTTCGTAGCCGATTTCGCGCAGGGCCTTGCGGATGTCCAGACCTGGCACAACGCTGTAAGCGTCCAGCGCAGTCTTGTCCAGCAGCGCCAGCTCCAGAGAATGCGCCAGGGCCTGGAATCCAGCGACGCCGTCGTCCAGTGCATTACCGTCGATATCCACGTAGCGCTGTATCGATTGGGAAGTCAGGACCCGTTCGTTGTCCCAGTCTGTCGAGTCCTGATGCTCTCGCAACGATTCGAAAGACACCTGTGCCGGGTCCAGTCCCGCAGGCAGCGCGCCTTTGGGTAATTTCAGGGCATTGCTCCGCTGCTGGTACGGCAGGCCCAGGCGCCACTGCTGTGGCGCGACCAGGTTGATCAAGCGGGCGCGGGTTTCACCGAGATAAAACCACTGTTGCGCGTCGTCATGGGCGTCGCGCCACCACTGGTCCAGATGCTCCTCACCGAAGGGCGGCGGGCTGTCAGCCTTCAGCCGCCTACTGTAGCTCACCGACAGTGTGTGAGTCGCAGCGCCGCAAGCGTCCCAGCGCAGGGTCAAGTCGTGGCGGCACAGCGGGTCATTGATGAAACCGTCGTATTGATAGCTGATGGTTTCCACTTGCAGCGCCAGCAGAACGGCTGCCGCATACTGCCCCTGCGGCCGCACCTCGCGAACCAGATAGCGTTTTTCCTCGACCGAGTACAGCGTGGCTGCGTCGAGTGCCTGCGCAGCGACCTGGTAGGCGTAAGTTTCAATCCGGGCGACCGAGCCGACCAATGCGCGGGAAATCTGATAACGGCTGTCGGGATTTTCCGGTGTGATCGGTTCGTCGATTTCACCTTTGGGGTGGTAACGACTGAGCAAGGTTTCGCCCAACGGCCAGGCGTCCGCGTCCGCGTTGAAATAATCGCCGCGGGCGCGATTCATCTGATCTCCGTTGTGAAACCAGATGCACGTCTGCACCGGCTCGCTGAAGCCTGGCTCTGAAGGGTCGCTGGCAATCTCGCAGTCAAGTTGCTGCAAGTAGCCGAACCCGCGGAATTCGCGCTCCCTGCCGTCGTAGAACCCTTCGCGCCAAGTGAACGACTGGGTCAACCGGTTGCCGGTGATCTCGTCGTGCTGCTCCTGCTTTTTCACCACGGCCAGCGGAAATGGCAAATGGCATACCGGCACGCGCTTGAGCTTGAGAAAGCGCTCTTTTTCATCCAGCCATTCCTGTGCCGAGCTGCGGTAAGTCACGCTGCAGGCGCAGCCCATGTTGTTATTGCTGGCCGTTGGCAGATACGGCTTCGCGGCGACGAAATCGTAACGCCAGTGCCGCGGCGTCATGTGCGGCACTGTCAAAATCAGGCTGGCGCAACCGAGGCCTTGCAGGTCGGCGAAGCTGACCTGGCACAAACGGTCATAGCGCACGTCTTCAGGCCACGGCACGCTGATTGGGATCTGCTCCAGACCGTTGCCACCGCGGTTCAGGTAGATGTCGAACCCCTCGGATTTCAGATAGATCAATGACGGCGCGCCGGAGCCATCGAGATCGGCGAGACGTACTCGCGAGGCGTCGAATTCTTCATGGGTGAAGGGCAGGGCGCTGATCTTGCGGCCTTTGCCAAACTTTCCATGACCCAGGTTTGGCCAGCAGCGGATCTCGTCGTGGCGGATGCGGCACAGCTCAGGCATATCACTGCCGAGCAGGTTACCCAGCAGTACGAGTTCAGTCGGTGAGTCGCTGAACACAGGCAAACGGTCATCATCGTATTCGTGGGGCACTTCTTCAGCGGCCGCAAAGCCTTTTTCGCGCAGACTGGCGTACAGGCGCACGCTGTTGGGGCTGATGGTGGCCGCTGACATCAAGCCGTCCCCGCAAAAATCTCCCATGATCAAAGACAGATCCTGATGTTCTCTGGGAAATTTATCGAAGGCGCTGAATAATTCGAACTGTCGTTGCGCATTCAGCGCATGAAACCCGCAGTACCCCAGCCGGGCAATGATCAGATCCAGGCTCCCGTCACCGGTGAGGTCGAGCAGTTGCGCCACGGCGCGGTTGCGATTCGCCACCGGGATTTTGTCCAGCAAGGTCCATGGGCCGTAGCCGATCAGGTCAGTATCAGGCGCGGCGCGCATCGGTTCGCGGTAATACCAGGCGTTGTCGTAGCGACACAGAAATCCCGGCACGCCCTCGCCATACAGATCGACGCATTGGTAGAACCCGCCGTCTTCGATGCCGGGTTGAGTCTGGTTTTCCAGCAGGCGCGCTGAAGTTTTGTTGATCTCGAAGGGGGAGTATTCGATTTCCACCGGTGGCGAATGCTCGACGTTGCCCTTGGCATCGAACGCCTGATAGTGCGCTGCGGTGATCCGGCTGTAAGCCCATTGTGTGAGGTTCTCGATCGGCCGGTATTCCAGCAGGAGGCGACGTGCAAGCTTCGCCTCTGCAGCGACGCCCTCGGGAAAGTGATGAAACATCAGCACCTGCTGGCAGAGCCTGCGTGTGCCCAGTTCAAAACCCTGGCCATACGTTGAAAACCGATCCTGCCGCACCGGCCAGCGGGTCACTTCTTCGTAGCTCGGCACTTGCGTCAGCGAGGTGCTGCGCTCGCCGTAATCGAACAGCAGTTGAAAATGCCACGGCAGATCCGTCGGCTTTTCGTAATCCCAACTGTAGAGGCGGCCGCTTGCTGTGGCGTTGCCATAACACACCCGCCGCAGGTAGCGCTGGGCGCGGTAGTCGTGGGTCGGGTCTTGCTCGTCAGGCTGATCGTCGGGCTTGTACTCGTAACAGATGTGTTCGCCATGGGCGTTCATGCTTTCGCACAGCAGCCAGTTACTGATGCGCGACTCGTCGTCGGGATCAGCCCGGCGTGAGGCGGCGGTTTTGCCGTAGACATGCAACGTGCCATCGGCGCCGTGCACCATCCAGAAGGGCGCTCCACCTTCAGCCGGATGCCAGCATTCACGCAGGGAAAAATCACTTTCGATCCGCGCCCGGTAAGTCACCACGTCATGCTCGGCAATGGCCCGGTCCTGGTAGGTTGTTTCCCTGCGCGTTTTCAGGTTGCCGTCATCATCCAGCTCGGGCATCCACACCTCGCCGTCATGACCGATGATCTCATCGTGCGCGGTGTAACGCGGTACGCCCTTGTTGGTGCGTCGGCTGATCAGGCTCAGCCCGGCCAGATTCCAGCCGAGCCCAAACAAGCTGTTACCGCTCTGGCTGCTCCCTGACAGGAGCATTTGCGGGTCATAGCCACGGCCGGCCGTTGTCGGGATGGGCAATTCGAATCCGGCGGTGCCCGTCGGCCCGACCGCGCTCCAGCTCTTGCCGATGGTGGCGATTGAAGAGCTTTTTGCGATGGAAGGAGCGGTGATGCTCAGGTCTTGATCGGGCATATCGATTCCATTCGCGCAAAGTGGGCGTTCATGGAATGACGCTAACAAAAACGCCTGAAAGATGTACCTGTCAGATCTGACAGGTGCGCAAGATCATTTTCTGTGCATGGGGAATTCTGTTATCGCGATTGGTTTGAACAAACGAAAACGGCCGGGGCATCTTTGCGGATGCACCGGCCGTTTTCATGACGCCAGAGGCTTACTGCACTTCCACCGCCAGGCTTTCGCTGATCTTCTGTTGCCAGATCGCCGGGCCGGTGATGTGAACCGATTCGCCGTTGCTGTCCACCGCAACGGTGACCGGCATGTCCTTGACCTCGAACTCGTAGATCGCTTCCATGCCCAGCTCGGCGAACGCCAGCACTTTGGACTTCTTGATCGCCTGGGCAACCAGGTAAGCGGCGCCGCCCACAGCCATCAGGTACACGGCCTTGTTGTCCTTGATCGCCTCGATTGCGGTCGGGCCGCGCTCGGATTTACCGATCATGCCCAACAGGCCGGTCTGCTCGAGGATCTGCCGGGTGAACTTGTCCATCCGCGTTGCGGTGGTCGGGCCGGCCGGGCCAACCACTTCGTCGCCGACCGGATCAACCGGGCCGACGTAGTAGATGAAACGGCCCTTGAGGTCGACCGGCAGGGTTTCACCCTTGTTGAGCATCTCGACCATGCGCTTGTGCGCGGCGTCGCGACCGGTGAGCATTTTGCCGTTGAGCAGCACGGTTTCGCCCGGCTTCCAGCTCTGCACGTCTTCCGGGGTCAGGGTGTCGAGGTTGACACGGCGGGCCGACGGGCC
>Ga0307411_10000948_pt1 | contig 11083 bp, 4 predicted proteins | sample DK1Ometagenome_2_FD_203712 | JGI IMG/M metagenome (GOLD analysis project Ga0307411, IMG submission 203712) | Maize rhizosphere microbial communities from greenhouse at UC Davis, California, United States - DK15-O-1 | ecosystem: Host-associated > Plants > Roots > Rhizosphere > Soil | place: USA...
GGTAACGGAACCAGGCGCGCAGCCACACGACCGCCCGCGTTTCGAGCCCCGCAAACAGCACGAGCTGGTTGAACGCATCGTTCTCCGACTCTCCGCCAAGGACATCGGCGATGGCGCGCTCGATGGTCGGCGCGCGCACCAGAAGCGCATCGGCGCTGACGTCGGCGGGGAGTTCGAGCAGGCAGTCGTGGATATGAGCGTGCGCCTCGCCCCGAAGCTCGGTCGGGATTTCCTCGAGCACCCGGAATCCGAAATTCTCGAGCACCGGGACCGCGTCCGACAGCGGGATGAGCCCGCCGCGGCGATAGATTTTCAAACGGAGACGGTGGGCCTCGGCCCCTGCTTCCCGGTAAAAGCGAGCGTCCCGTTCGCCGCCATGGTCGAGCTGCTGCAGCCGGAGGATGTCGAGCGCGGCTTCCGAGGGGCTGGTCTGCGAACAATAGGTTTCGGGAAACTCATCGGCATAGCCAAGCGAAAGACGTGTCCCCCGGCCCGGGCCGACCAGGCTGATCAATGCCTCCTCGACGCTCGGCTGCCAACCGCGAACCATCTCATCGAGCCTGCGATCCAATTCCTTGACGTCGGGCGTCGGGTCGTCGGCTTCGATGTCCAGAGTGTAGCGGATCAGGGCAAGGTCGCCTTCGCCGAGCTCGATCGACCAGCTGGTGACGTCGCGGCCGGTCGCTTCCTCCAGCATTTCGCCGATGTCGACCCGGCGGGTCGTGTTCAATTCGTCGCGGGGTAGCCAGACGAAAGCGAACAGGTGCCCCTTTAGGATGCTGCGAACGAGCAGCAGGGCAGGACGCGGCCGGTCGGCCAGCGACATGGCCATCGTCACCAGGTCGCGGCCGCTTTCCGGGCTGAGGTTGATCAGCAAATCGCGCGGCACTGACGCAATCGCGTGGCGCAGCGCCTTGCCGCTGTGCCCCTTGGGATCGAACCCGAAGGCTTCATCCAATTCCTTGAGGCGGCGGCGGAGGACCGGGACCTCCTCGGTCGGCAGGATCAACGCCTGGCTGGTCCACAGTCCGGCGTGGACTCCGATGCCGGTGATCTTGCCATTTTCGCGGATCGGAACGGCCACCAGATCGAGCGGGACGCGGCGATGGACCGTCGACTTGCGCTCTGCCTTGGCGATCAGCGGGACCGAGCCGCCCTTTTCGAAATAGCGGATGGCTCCGACGCTTCCGCCCTTGTCGGTCGGGGCGCCGGGAATGGAGAAAATGCCCAGCGCATTCGACGGCTCTTCGCCGGGCCGCTCGACTTCATAACCGAGCAGGGTCATCGCTCCGTCGGCGAACCAGTTGAGGAGGGCGCCGCCTTCGGGATCTTCGATGGTCTTGGCGTCGGCCCGCATCTGGTCCTGCAGTTTCTGCCAGTCGCGCACCGCGACCCGAACGTCGGTCAGGACCGCGCGCAGCTCGTCCCTCAATTCGCGCCGGCCGCGCGCGTCGGCGCGGTCCAGCTCGATGTACATCATCGATTCCCGGCGGCTCTTGTCGGCGCAAAGCTGCTCGACCGACAGCAGCCGGCCCTCGCCATCGCGTTCGACGCAGACCACCGGGTGCAGCAGCCGATGAATGGTGAGATGCCGAGCGGCGATGGCATTGGCGATGCTGTCGACCAGGAACGGCATGTCGTCGTTGATGATCGCGATCCGCATTCGGCGACGCCCGGCTTCGCCGCCGGTCGATTCGATGCGGATGTTGAGTTCATGCGGCTTGCGAGTGGAGGCAACGTCGGTGATGAACCTGGCCGCCTCCGCCTGGTCGTCGGCGCTGAACCCGTCCAGCTCCCCCGCCAACGCATTACGCAACAACGCCTGTTGCAACCCATCGATCGTCGCCGGTTCCGGGCGCGTCATGACCGTCATGTCCTGCTTAAGCTCCGCATGTCTCGCGATGCGCGGGGACCTAGTCCCGCGCGCTGCGTTAAGCAACAGGTGTGACGGTTAACTGATCAGCGAGCCGAACGGCGGAGCGCGCGCTCCAGCATGGCCGCATCCGCGACAAGTTCGACGACTTCGTGGATGCCGTCGGCATTGCGCCGGGTCAGGACCAGCGCAAACTCCTCGTTGGTCGGCAGTTGAGCCAGCGCGATCGGCGGCGCGGAACGAAGCGCGGCCTTGGCGATCTCGACCTTGTCCTCATGCGGCTTGTCGGGACGGCGCGCCTTGCGCTCCGCCGCGACCAGACCCTTGAGGCCGCCTTCGGCCTGTTCCAGGAAAGGCTGGAAACCGCCGAAATCCACATTTTCACGCTCGGCATAGCTGAGCGCGGCGGCGAATTCGGTGAGGCGCGTCTTGTCGTAATCGATGCCGAAGACCAGCTTGACGATCGGCGTCATCGGCGCGCGCGCCTGCGCCTTCACCCCGGCATCGTCCAATATCTCGGAATAATCTTCGGGCACGCGCTTGGCGGCGACGGCGAAATCATAGGCCATGGCCAACGCCCGATAGAGCGCGACTCGGCTACGGCCGTCGGCTTGCTTGCAGACCTCGGCACTTTCGCGCGCCGCCCACAGGCGATCGGCAAGGCCGGCATCGGCGTCCAGCTCGATTGCCGTGTCCTCGCCCTCGACAAGGGTTTCCTGTTCGTCGTCATTGGCGAGGGGGCCGTCTTCCCACGACAAATGCGGCAGCGGCGCTTCTTCCTCCGGCTCCGGCTCGATCGCCATCGGGACGACAAGCTCCAGCGTGTCGCCTTCTTCCTCCGGCTCAGGCTCGTCCGCGGCCGGAACGACCAGCTCTAGCAGATCCTCTTCGTCTTCGTCGGCTTCCTCGACTTCGGGATCGAGTGGCGGAAGCTCGGCCCTGATAACCTGCGGAATTACTGGCGCGTCGCCGACGTCCTTCCAGTTGATGACGCCATAAATGAAGTCGATCGTGTCGCCGTCGGAGCTGAACGGCATCAGGATTCCGCGGTAGCAAATGCACCGGCCGCGCTGGTTGACGAACTCGGCCTCGAAGCCGACCGGCGCGCGGTTGGCGATGATCTGCATATAATGATCGGTGAGGCGCGACAGCAGCGAGCGGCTCGGCACGTCGGCGATGCTCTTGATGTCGTCGCCAAGCCCGCATTCCTCGCGGACCGCGGCGCCGATGTAGGGCGTCGCCGGATTGTCGGAGCCCTCGGTGAAGTCGAGCAGGACGGAATGAGGCCCGAAATCCTGGATGTCACCCGGTTCCAGATCCTCGATCGACGGATAGTCGCGCCCCTCCAGCAGGGAACACCAGTAATTATAGGCACGGACATGCATCCGCCGCTCGTCGGAGCCGATGGCGGCGGTGACGTCGGGCTGCGGCTCGGCAGCCGTCGCCGGGCCGTCATATTCACTCGGATGATCCGAATAGCTGTCCACGCCAAAACCCCCGCAAAACTCGGTTTCAGCGCCAATTTCCTCCGAAATCGTTGCGAAACCGTTAAGCATATTTGGTTAGTCGGCAGGGGGTGGCAGCGACTCTTGCCCGCCGCCAGCCACCCGTGTAGGGGCGCACACGCAAAGCCGATCGGCTCTTGCCGCTTTAGCTCAGTTGGTAGAGCACCTCATTCGTAATGAGGGGGTCACAGGTTCGAGTCCTGTAAGCGGCACCATCTTCACGACCATGAAGATCCGAAGCGAAGCGGAGGCGAGGCGCGCTACTGCGGGATTTCGACGTGGCCGCCGAAACCGAAGCGCATCGCCGACAGCAATTTGTCGCCGAACGTATGATCGACCCGGCTGCGATATCGGGCGAATAGAGCAGCGGCGAGCACATAGGCGGGGACGGCCTCTTCCATCGCGGCCTCCACGGTCCAATGGCCTTCGCCGCTGTCGGCGACATGTCCCGTATATTTCTCCAGCATCTGGTCCTCGGCCAGCGCGGCGGCGGACAGGTCGAGAAGCCAGGACGAGATCACGCTTCCCCGCCGCCAGACTTCGGCAATGTCGGTGAGGTTGAGGTCGAACCGCTCGTCCTCGGGCAGCTTGTCGGACGATTTGCCCTTCAGGACATCGAAGCCCTCGGCGTAGGCCTGCATCAGGCCATATTCGATGCCGTTGTGGACCATCTTGACGAAGTGGCCCGCGCCGGCCGGCCCGGCATGGATATATCCTTTCTCCGCGCGAGGGTCCTCGCCCTCTTTCTCCATCCTGTTCGGCGTGCGGGGAATGGTTCCGTAGCCGGGAGCAAGCGCGTCGAAGATCGGGTCGAGATAGGCGACCGTTTCCACGTCGCCGCCGATCATCATGCAGTAACCGCGCTCCAGTCCCCAGACGCCGCCCGAGGTTCCAACGTCGACATATCGGATGCCGCGTTCCGCCAGCGCCTTCGAGCGGCGGATATCGTCCTTGTAGAAGCTGTTGCCGCCGTCGATGATGATGTCGCCGGACCGCGCCAGGGCGGCGATTTCCTCGATCGTGCTTTCGGTCGGCCCGCCGGCCGGGAGCATCACCCAATAGATCGCGGGCGTGTCGAGCTTGCCGGGCAGATCCTGAAGGCTGTCGGCGCCCGTCGCGCCCTGCTTGACGAGGGCGGCGATGGCGTCGGCGTTGCGATCATAGGCCACCAGCTGATGTCCGGCCCGCATCAGCCGAAGTGCGATATTGCCGCCCATCCGGCCGAGGCCGATCATTGCAAGCTTCATGAATTCTCCCTCCGCTCGGAACCGTCACGCGACGGCGGCATGCTTCCGGTTGATGGCCGCGAATAGCGCATCGAAGGACTTCGCGAACGCCGAAACCCCTTCGCCGATCAGCCGGTCGGTCACCTCGCCCAGATTGAGATGAAGCCGATCCGTTTCGTCAAGCACATGTCGCGCCCCGTCGACGTCGCGAGTGAGCGTTTCCTCGACGGTCCCATGGTCGCGGAAAGCGTCCAGGGTCTTGGGCGGAATGGTGTTGACGGTATCGCGCCCGATCAGCGCGTCGACGTAGAGCGTTTCCGGGTAGGCCGGGTCCTTGGTGCTGGTCGAGGCCCACAATAATCGCTGCGGCATCGCGCCCGCCTCGGCCAACGCTTTCCAACGGCCGGACTCGATGAAGTCCAGATACCATTGATAAGCCAGCTTGGCGTTGGCGATGGCGACCTTTCCGCGCAGGTCTTTCAGCGCATCGGACTCCGGGTCGCCGCTCTCGACACGCCGGTCGATCTCCTTGTCGATGGCGCTGTCGATGCGGCTGACGAAGAAGCTTGCGACGCTTGCGATCCCGTCGATCGGCTGGCCCCGGCGCAGCCGTTCCTCAAGCCCCGCGGCATGGGCCAGCGCGACCTGCTTATAGGCTTCCAGCCCGAACAACAGGGTGATGTTGATGTTGATGCCGTCGGCGATGGACGCGGCGATTGCAGGCGTTCCCGCCGGCGTTCCCGGAATCTTGATCATCACGTTGGGCCGGTCGAGCTGCTGCCAAAGCCGCTTCGCCTCGGCGATCGTTCCGTCGGTGTCGTCCGCGAGGTAGGGCGACACCTCCATGCTGACGAACCCGTCCTTGCCATGGAGGCGGTCGAAGGCCGGCCGCAATATGTCGGCGGCCGCGCGGAGGTCCTCGATGGCCAGCGCTTCATAGCGCTCCATGGCTGACGCCGATGGATGAGCCTGCTCATAGACGGCGAGGCTGCGGTCATAAGCCTCGCCCTGGCCGATCGCCTTCTCGAAGATCGATGGGTTGGAGGTCACTCCGGTGACGCCATCCTCGTCGACCAGCCGGGCGAGATCGCCCCTGGCGATGAATTCACGGTCGATGAAATCGAGCCAGACCGCCTGACCCAGTGATTCCAGCTCGTTGAGGCGTCCCATATCTCCCTCCGGAAATTGCGGGGGCGCCGGCTCTTCGAACCGGGCAACCCGCAACTTCAACGCATGTGAGGCGAGGGGAGTTGCTCGACCTCACTTGACCCAAGACCGCCGCCCCGCCGGGTATCGGGGGTAAACGGGGCGGCGGCCGCCGGGCATTACAAGCCTAGGACAAGGCTTGCCCGAGCTGAAATTCCAACACGATCCTCGCGTTCTTCGGCGCCCAGTTCGCCGGTGATGTGGAAGCCGGAGTTGCCGCCGACGCCGCGCAGGCGGCCGACCCAGCCGCTCTGGCGGTCTTCGGGTTCGAGCACGAAGGGATCGCCGTCTTCGAAGCTGGCGGTGGTCTTGCCGAGCGATCCGCCGATGATCTGCCGGCGCCCGCCCTCGAACTCGAGCCGGAAATATCCGTCGTCGGGCCGCTCCCCGCCGAATTCGAAGCCGGCGGCGAGCAGGGCATTGGCCGCGAACTCGTCGCTCTTGCGCTTCTCGACGGCCAGGTCGAGCGCGGTCCCGCCGCCCTCTTCCTGGTAGCCGTCTTCGCTCAGGCGGTAATATTCGACGCCGGCCGACGGGCGAATGTAGAACGCACCGGCCCACAATTCCTGCGAAGCGTTGGCGGTCGCGGAGAAGAGCGAACCCTTCCAGCTGCCTTCGATGGTTCGATCGACCGGCGTCCCGCCCGCATCCGAACGGAAGAAGCGCTCGCCATCGAAATCGATGAAGCTGTAGCTGCCGCGAGCGCTGACCTTCAGGCCGCCGGTCATGATGCGCCAGTGAGCCGCGATCGAATATTGGTTGGCGTTGACGGTATTGTCAGTCGCCCGGTCGTCGTCCTTGCCCCACAGATAGCTGAGCGAGGCGCCGACGCGGCCGATCGGAGTCCTGATTTCCCCGCCGCCGGTCACGCCCCAGCCGCCAATCTTGTAGCCCGCCGTGTCGCCGACGCTCTTCGACGAGCCCCAGGCCACCTGGCTGACCCAATATGTGGTCTTGCCCTGTTCCTTATGGGCTACGCTTGGATCGTTGAGCATCCGCGCGACGGTCCGGTCGCCCATGGTAACGGCTTCGAACGTACCGCCGGCATGATCGGGCAGCATTTGCTGGAGCGTCCCGACGAAGCTCGCCTGGTCGCGGATGCCAAGGAAAGATGCGCCGATGGCATTGTCCGTCCCGATCGCGTCGTAAATCGCGCCATAGGCCGCGCTCTCTGAACGATTGAGGCCCAGTTCGGTCGCGCTCTTGCGGCTGATATCGACCGCGACCTGGTTGCCGGTGACCGTCAGCGCGCCCTTGTAGAGGAAGGGCAGGAGGTCGGTCGTCGTCGACAGGTTCGTCCCGCCGGTCAGCGTGCCGGCATCGATGACGACGAAATGGCCTTCGGCCTGCGCGACATTGGCGACGCTCAGGCGCAATTTGCTATTGGCCGCGAAGCTGGCCGTACCGCTGACTTGCAGGCTGCTCGACGCGCCCGCGGTCTGATCGAGCAACAGCCCGATCGTTCCTCCATCGGTGACGCTGAGCGACGCGATGGACGCGGCCTTCACAACGTTGAACGTGCCCTTCTGGACCGTCACGGCCAGGCCGGTGGCGTTGGTCAGCTGACCGGTGAAGGCGGACGTTCCGCCGATGCTGAGCGCGTCGGCGCCGCCGCCAAAGTCGACCGATCCGTCGAAGACCGAGGTTCCGGACAGCGCGATGCTGTCGCCGCCCGAGCCGAACGTCAGCTTGCCCTTCGCCTTGGCATCGCCCGACAGGAGGAAATCGTTGTCACCCGTGCCGAAGCTGACGTTGCCGGTCAGCGATCCGTCGGCGATGTCGAGCGTGTCGCTGCCGGTGCCGAAGCGGATGTCTCCGGTGATCGACGGCGCGGCGAAGGTCGCGGCCACCACGGTCTGGCGGATGGTCGCGCCCGTCGTGTTGGCGCTGAGGTCGATCGCTACGTTGCGGGTCGAAGCGGTGTCCGCGCCGGTCGCCGTGATGGAGCCGCTGTTCTCGACCAGCGCCAGCGTTCCGGAACGGTCGATGATCGCGGTTGCCGCGCCGGCAGTGCCGCCGACCGAGGCCTTGATTTCGCCGCTGTTGCGAAGCGTCGGCAAGGTCGCGCCGACGCCGATATCGATGGCGGTGGCAGTGGAGGCCGCGGTCGATCCGCTCGAAGCCAATATCTTGCCGGCGTTGCGCAGTTCCGGCGTTGATGCGCCGGCGCCCAGGCGCACGGCCGTTGCTGCCTTGTCGAACGAATTGGCCTGGATGGTGCCGTTGACGCCGATGCCGTTTGCGATCGTCACGGTCCCGCCCATGCCGCCGATCTGCAGGCCATTGCCATCGACGCCGGCATAAAGGCCGTCGCCGAGAATCCCGCCGTCGACGATCAGGCCGAAGCCGGTGCCGGTGCCGACCGTGGCGCCGATGTTGACCGCGCCGGCCGATCCGATCCGCAGCGCGGGGGCTGCGCCAAAGGACGCGACCGCGGCCGCTCCCTCCTTGCTGTCCTCGATGCCGTCGTCGTCCTCGTCATTGTCGGTCGTGCTCTGGTCCTTGGGCGGTACGGCGAGGATGATCCCCTGCGTGACGTCGCCCTCGATCGACACGGCCGGACCGCCCTGCAGCAAATCGTCGGCATCGAGCTTCGACCGGTCGGCGGGCGGGGTGGTGAAGCGGTAGCCGGTCGATACGATCTTGCCCTGGATGACCATCGCGCCAGTGACGTCCCCGGTGGAACGAACCGCCACGGTCCCTTCGCCCTGTGCCGAAATATTGCCTGCCAGACGGACATTGCCGGTTACGTCGGCAAGGCTGATCGCGACCGAGTTGCTGCCCAGCACGGTCGTCGTTCCGTCGTGGCGGAACGTACCCGTCAGCGGGCCGCCGAGCAGGATGCCCGCGCTGTTGTTGCCCTCGATGGTGATCGTCCCGCTGTTGACGATGTTACCGGTGAAGGAGCCGTTGGTGCGAATGCCGATGCGCCCGCTGCCGGTCGCGAACGGGCCGTCGAGGTCGCCGTCATTGTCGGAGTCGGTTGGCGTATAGGCCTCGTCGACGATGATCTTGCCGCTGTTGGTGATGCCGCTGGTGACGCCGGCGTTGACGTCGACACCGACCGCCCCGTTGACGCTGCCGATCTCGATGCTGCCCTGGTTGTTGAGCTTGTGATTGCTGTCGATAATGACGCCGCCCGACGTCACCTTGCCGGTCGAGGTGATCAAAATGTCGTCCGGAGTGCCCGCCTTCACGGTCGATGTGCGGACCGGGCCGGTCACCGGCGTCGAAATCGGCGTTTCGGCGGCAACCGGCGCGGCAAGTGCGGCAATGCAGGACGAGGCAAGAAGCAGGTGGCGCATGGAATCCCTTTGGCGACTGAAATGAGCGCCTTCCCCCCCGCGGGATCAGGCTTCAGTCGGTCAGACGGAGTCCCGCCGGACTTGCCTTGGAATTTTTTTAAAAGGCGGCTTCGAAGCCGAGCCGGACGGTCTGTGGCCGCAGCGGCGTAATCTGGTCCCGCCCGCCCGACAAAGGCGCCCCGAACGCGAAGCGGTTGCCGACCTGGTCGGCCAGGTTCGTGACGGTCAGCGACCAGGCCCGTCGCTCGTCGCCGATCCGAACGGACAGGCCCGAATCGACGTAATCCCCCTGCGAGTCTCCCAATCGAGGACCGACGCCCAGGCGGGACTTGCCGACATAGCGGACATAGCCGCTAGCCTTCAGTTCCTGTCCGCCGCCGATGTCACGGCTCCAGTCGATCGCGCCGCGAGCCGCAACGCGCGCGATGTTTGGAATGCGCATCTCGCCGTCGGCCCTCGCCGCAGCCATCAGCAGCACGAAATTCTCGCTCGGCCGGGTAATCTCGCCGTCGTTCCAGGCGATGCCCGCCTCGATCCGCAACGCGTCGCTCAACTGCGCCCCGCCGTTGAGGGTTACCGTCCAAACCCGGCCATCGCCAATGTTGTCGGTCGAGGGCAGGCCGCCGACATCGATGAAATCGGCCTGGATATCGTACCATTTGCTTCGCGTGACGCTGCCCTGCAGGTCGAACGGATCGCGCTCGGGCGTTCCATAGCGGAAGCCTGCCTCGGCGGTCGCCAGGCGGTCGTTGCGGTAGGCGCGGACGAAGTCGCTTTCGATCGACAGGCCTCCGGGCCGGAATCCCTGCTGGTAACGGCCATAAAGGGTCAGCCGGTCGATCGGCCGGGCGAGCAGGGAGAAAGACGGTAATAGCCGCCGTTCCTTGCGCTCGGCGGAATCGCCTCCGCGCGCGGCCGCTGCCAGCGGGTTGAGATGATGTCCGATGCCCGACAGGTCGGAGATGGTGTAGCGCGCGCCAACGCTGGCCTCGAGGCCTTCGAGCAGCTTGACGCCGACCTCGCCGTAGACGGTCGTTTCGCGCACACGGTTGTCGACGCCGGCGAGGTCGAATTCCGCTCCGTCTTCGCGCACTTCACGCGACACGTCGTAATGGTGGACGATGGAACTGAACCCGGCCAGCCAGCTGTAGCCATTGGACATCGGCCGCCACACGCGCGTTTCATTGCTGACCGATCGCGCCCTGCTTTGCTGCCCAAGCTGCCGGACCCGGTCACCGATCGAAGCGTCGAAATTTTCATCGACCCGCTGGCGCGTGAAGCCCGTGGTTGAGCGGACGCGGACCGGTCCGTCGTCCTTGCGAACTGCAAGGCTGCCCATCGCGAACCGCGATGTGAAGGGTTGGTCGACCTCGCTTCGACGCGACAGAAGAGGCGCATCGCGGTCGGCGTACTGGCTGTCTTCGCCGTGGATGCGCTGGCCGATCCCGCTCACGTCTACCGACCAGCCAGGCGCAATATCCACGGACAGGGTCGCCCGCCCGCCATCGGTCGTCAGCCGGTTGATGTCATGCTCGCCGGTCGCCAGATTATCGACGTAGCCGCCGTCGACCGAGTGGTAACCGACCGCCCGAAGCGCTGCCCCGTCCCAAAGCGGAGTGTTGAATATGCCCGATGCGTCGTAGCCGGGATCGCCATGACGGGTCAGTGACAGGCCGATGCTGACCTGGCCCGACGTTTCGCCGCGATGCGGCGCCACCGGCCTCAGCAGCACGATTCCGCCAAGCGAGCCCGATCCGTACAGCGTTCCCTGCGGACCCTCGAGAACCTCGACCGACTGGATGTCCACCAGCCTGATATCCGGGTCGGGCCCGCTATAGCCCAGCCGCATGTCGCCGACATATTGGCCGACGGGTGACTGGGTCGGCCCGCTGAAGCTACTGTCGGCGATTCCGCGGATGAAGAGCTTGTTTCGCCCGGATCCCAGGTGGGTCGATGAGAAGCCAACCG
>Ga0307411_10000949_pt1 | contig 11076 bp, 13 predicted proteins | sample DK1Ometagenome_2_FD_203712 | JGI IMG/M metagenome (GOLD analysis project Ga0307411, IMG submission 203712) | Maize rhizosphere microbial communities from greenhouse at UC Davis, California, United States - DK15-O-1 | ecosystem: Host-associated > Plants > Roots > Rhizosphere > Soil | place: USA...
CTACTACGACCCACACTGAGCCCCACTCCGTGGGGTCTCTTGAACCAATTCGAGAACCCCATGACCACACAAGACGAGTTCCTCAAAGACGTAGCTACGCATGCCCTGGAGATCATCCAGGACAACGGCGTCTATCGCCACCTTCGCTTCAAGAAGCCTGGCTCGAGGGACATGCAATTCGATTTGCTCACCTGGCCTGGCCACCTCTGCTACACGGGCGACATGGGCACTTATGTGTTCCAGCGCCTGCAGGACATGCTCGAGTTCTTCCGAACCGATCGTGACTACAACAAGAGCAAAGGCCGTGAGTTGGGCATCAACCTAGGCTACTGGTCCGAGAAGCTCCAGGCAGTTGATGTCTCTGGCCGCGGCAAAGGCAGTGCCACCGAGTTCCAGCAATCCAAACTGGTGGACCTGATCAAGCGGAAGCGCCTCGAGTGGATCCGAGAACGAGAGATCGACAAGGATCTGCGTCGGCATCTCTGGGAAGACATGGATAGCTTGATCGGAGATCTGTCAGGCGATGAGCACGCAGATTACCAACTGGTCAATGACTGGGTATGGAAGCCCTTCGGTTGCGATGAGCGACACGGCTACTGCTTCCAGGATCTCTGGGACCACAACTTCAGCGACTACACCTTCCACTTCACGTGGTGCTGCTATGCGCTGGCTTGGGGCATCGAGCTCTACGACAAAACCAAGGAACAAACGAAATGACCGTCGAATTGATCCAAGCAATTGGCAATTACATCGTCACACCCATCTGCATTGTGCTGGTGGTATGCCTGTATGTCAGGGGATTGAAGTGACCATTACCAACGTCCTTTACCGTTACCAGAACACCGGCGACGTGGTGCTCCTGGAACACCTTCCGATCCAGAAGCGCACCGACAAAGGGTGCTGGATCTGGGATGGCTACAAGCGTCGATTCGTCGTCGAATCCGTGAAGCGCTACGCCTATCCCACGCTGGAACTCGCCAAGGAAGGCTTCCTGGCCCGCAAGCGACGCCAGTTGGCGATCCTGAAGGGTCAACAGAAAGCAGTCGAGGCCGCGGTGCTTGCCATGCAAGAAGGCCGCATCGCGGACTACAGCCGCTCACCCTACTTCGAGTTCGACTAAGGAGAAGCCAATGAAACTCATCTGGCAATCCCCCAGGATGTTCTGGTACGCAGGCCTGTACCTGAAGGTCGGTGGCAAGCGCTACCGCATCGTCAAGGCAGGCCCGCGATGAGCACCGAACGTCCAGTGTCCGACGCAGAGATTGGGATGCACGCATTACGTCTCATGCGCTCTGGGAACTATCAGAAAGCAGCACCGCTGATGAAAGCACTTGCCGAGGACTTCGAAGGAGTCCCTCAAGAGCGTCTCAACAAGGTGGTCGCAGACGTGACCAGGCGCTTGCTCAAGGAGGCCACGTGAGAGGCCAGGCCCATCAGGGCCACCCCTACCTACACAACGGGGAGAAAGTCATCTCCATGGAGTCCGGAAAGGGCTACGTGAAGGTGCTCTTCTTCGATGTGTCCCGTCCATGGGAAGGCTTCACTGCCAACGTGCTCGCTCACAAGCTCAAGCCCCTTCCCCTCCGATACCTGCATGGTCAGCTACCCAAGTGAATCCGAAACCAGTCTCTCCATTCAGCCCTGATTACGTCAGCCAACTCAAGCCGGATCGTCAGCGACACAGACGTGTACTGAATCCCGTTCAACCACCAGTGAATGCCCGAGCAAACATCGCCACTGTCGATGAAGGGAAGCGGGATCGTCTCCGCAGAGGAACAACCATATGACCAAAGCCACAGGTGTCCGCACCCAGACCAAGCGAACCTCCCCATTGCGCAACCGCAGTATCGAGAACGACTACTACCGGGTGCGTGCGGAAGAGGCCACCAGCCGTGCACACCAGCGCAAGGTCGACCGTCGCAAGGTGGTGCCAGAGCGCCTCCAGGGCATCGCAGATGACCTCCGGACCATGACTGTGGCCGAAGTCATGCAGAAGTGGCGTGCAGGCCGAGAGACGGTCCTGAACGTCGACGCAGACAGGTTGATGGGCAAGTACCGCCCCAAAGAAAAAGCCCTCAACTGAGGGCTTCGTTTATTGGGCTAGTGCTTTTCGAACCTCGCCATATTTGGCGTAGCAGGCCGCAAGGTGTAATCGAATGGTGTCACCGCGGTTGGCTTCACCCACATCCGCTTCTCCAAGCGTGCCAAGAAGCTCGGGTCCATCACTTCCGCCGAGAGCTCTTCCAGCACTGGAGGTTGAGGGGGCTTGGGACACGAGACGGGCAGTGGCTGCGTTCGATTCAGCGATGCGCACCCGCTGCAGAAGAGAATCACGCTGAGTAGAAAGAGCTTGAACAGCGACATTGGTTGCTTTCGTGATGCCCGCGGCACCTGTGTTGAGGGTGTACTCGGTCACCCGAGCTTTTTCTTGACCCATGGCCAGGTTGGAAGAGGCCGTGGCGCGGTCTGTGGCTGACGCCACCACCGCTTCGGCCTTCGCCATCTGAGCACTGTGGAGACGCAGTGTTTGAGTGGCCAGGCCGATCGAAGCAACGATGGCCAGAGCCATCCAGAAATAAGACGTGATCTTGTCGATCATTCCAGTGGCTCCTTCTTTGGAGGTGGCACCGGAATGAAGAACTTCCACCAGATCCCCATCAGGGGCAACCACATGGCGTTCATTGGACCTCCATGCACTTGTCGTGACGTTCCAGCTGTCGTGTCCACACGCCCATACAGCGCTTGTTGCCAGGTGTAGAGCAATCGAAGCCAGCAGCAAAACGGTACTTCAGAAGATCGTGGCAGGCAGCAACGTAGTTGCCTCCCAGGATGTCCCGTCGCATGCTCGAGCTCTTCCAGGTGGTCATGCCGTACTGGCCAATGAAGTCCATGTACAGGTCGAACTCCTCGGGATGCAGCTTGGCACCAGGGAGTGAGGCACGGAACTTCGCTTCTTCCTGATCATTCAGGTTGCGAGCCAGGATCGCCCCACGCTCACGTGTGATGGGCTTGTCGGTCATCTTGACCGGCGTACCGTTCTCGTAGCGGGTGGATCCATGACCGATGGTGGGTACATCGCCTTTGGTAGGGATGACCGGTGCAGCTGTGAAGCCTTCCGAGGTCTGCCAGGCACTGAAGCCAACAGCAGAAAGCGTGAGAAGGGCGACTGCAATTCGTTGTTTAGTCGTCTGCATAGGGGCCTGCCATTGGCAATGGAGCCAGGTCGGTGTCCTTGGCCATCTTGCGAAGGAATGCAGCATGTGCCTGCTTCTCTCGCGTATTGGATTGGATCTTGAAATACCAATTCACCGTCAGGCCAATCACCCCGATGACAATACCGGCCCACATGCCGAAGCTGGATGAATTAAACCAGGCCAATACAGATCCTAGAGAACCGACGACTGAGGCCTTATTGGCCACTGTCGCTGCGGTTGATTCGAATGTTTCGGAAATCATCATCGCTGGTTTCCTTTATCGAAATGCTGCAATTGGTATGGCATATCAGACCTTGAATTGAGTTGCAGGATTTTACCGAGCAAAGGGGTTATTGGTTTATTAACTTGACCAATGAGCCGAGCTTTACCAGGTAGTGAATTGATTTAGCAACGGAATAAAGAAAAACCAGTCGTAGCGGGTTTGGTTAGTACCTTAGCGAATCTCGTATCGCCAGTTGGACGTGGCCGCCGTGTTGACGCCATCAGAGGTCGTCAAAGTGAAAGACCCGGCTGCAACTGCCACATGCACCCCATTGGTTTTTTGGACAGTGCCAGCCGCAGCCGTAGACGGAATAATGGAAATGGTCGAGCCAGCAACCACATTCGCATTGTTCACGGTCACGCTTGTTGTGCCAGAGGACCACCCGAAGGTGCCGCACATAGCAGCGGAACGATCCAGCCAATTCCTCGCGCAGTTGTTTGTCGTGTAGATCAAGTTGACTTGCGCTGTCGCACCGCCGCCGAAGGTCGCAGTCAACTCGAAAGTGTTGTCCGTGACGTTGTTGCCTATTTGGGTGTTCTGGAAGTTTTGACCACGGGCAGTGACGTTCGCGCCGCCAGTCTTGTAGGAGTAATTGTTCCTGGAGATATTGCAGTATGTGGTGTTGGACAAATAGTGCATTGTCACCGTGAGCGCACTCGCCGCATCCGCCGACATCTGAAGCCGATTCCCCGAACACGATCCGCTCTCCTGGCCCGAATACTGGATTGCGTAGTTCGTGTTCAGTGAGATTGCAATGTTGTTGTCCATCGCGTTGAACTTGCCGCTGTCCATGTAGAGAGTGGCGAAGTTCAGGGTTGGGTAACCCTCGGCGGTGTTGTTGGTGACGGCATTCCCTTCGCAAGTGGTTCCGCCGACGCGGATAACGCAACCAGCCGATGAAACGCCAGTTGCCTTCACGTTGTTGTTGTTGAGCCTGTTCCCGATCGTCACCGTGCCAAGCAGGGGGCGAGCATCGATACAAGCGCCGAAACCAAGAATGGTGTTGTCAGAGACGTTGCAGTTGATGGCGTCCCGGATGGAGAAAATCTGCTCCATCGTTGCATCGTTCGTAGAGCCGATGGCCGTATTCCCGATGACGGATGCGCCAGTGCCTCCAGACACAATAGGACGGCGGCATTCGTAGTAGCTATTGCCATTAATGATGCTGTAGCTGGAAGCCGTGCCATTCAAGTATGTGCCGTGGTCCCAGCAGTGCCGGAAAGTGTTGCCCTGGATGACGATGCCACCTTGGCGGGCCACAGCGCCATAGTTTCCAGAGGAAACACCCTGGATCGAGCCACCAATGTCACAGCCAATGATCTGCACGCTCACGTCATCCGTCGAAGCGTCACTCGGTGGGTCGTAAGCGATGCAGTGATGATTGATCGTGTTGGTGTCGGCTTCGTTGTAGCTCGACTTAGGAATCTTGCCGTCGATGGTCACGCCGATGATCTTGTGGCGCGTCGAGCCCTTGAGGTTGACGCCGACCTTCGGCACACCGTCGATCCGAATGTCGCGCAGGGTCATGCCATTGCCGGTGGCGTAGATCACCCCGTACAACATTTCTCCCTGCACGCCGTTGAAAGTCGGCGTGTTTTTGATGGTCCCGCCTCCGCTGATGGTGCAGAGTTCACCGGACACGATCACACCAGAGGCAGTGGGTGTGTTGATCTCGATCGTGGCACTGGACTTGATTTCCAGTGTGGTGCCCAGACGGCTCATAGTGAGCGTCTCGGTCAAGTACGTACCGCCCTCGACGACAACGTGATCAGCCGCATTGAGTGCTGCTTGCAGAAGCGGTGTGTTCGCCGCCGCTGTCCCACCCGTAGTAATGCCAAACCAACGAGCAGAAGCTGCACCACTGTAGAGGCGGATCCAGCGACGACCACTTCCATCGACGATGATCGTGCCTCCGTTGTCAGCGCTGACAAGATCCCCATCATCTCGTCCAAACGTACCAGCAATACCAGCAGTGGTGATACGCAAGCCGGTTGCCCGACCCGTGTACGCACGAAGAGCGGTGTAGTCCTGAAGCGTCTTGGCGTTGTCCAGAGTGTCCTGCGCCTCGGCTGCTGTGTATCCACCGATAGCCACCGTAGCCGGCGTGCCGATGTCGGCCGTCTTGACCGATGCCGCAAGCGTGGCCGCCGCATCCGAGGCAGACCCATCGGCCTCTGCTGCCTTCATCGTCGCAGTGGTAGCGCTTCCAGCAGCAGCCAGCGCACTGGCACCAGCCGCCTCTGCATCCGCCGTGCCGACAGGAACGATGTCCCACATGGGATCTGGCGACACCTTCACACACTTCCACGTGCGATCACCCTCGGTGTATTGCTGATTGAGTACTGGATTGACGGGGTAATCGATCATGTTGTGCGCCTTGTTTTAGTTGTAGGTGGACGTAGCGGGTTGGGTGGGGAGGGTGGTCACAGGTTGCCTTCGCTCACCCATGTGCCAGGGGTTCCTGCTGCCGTGCAGGCCCAAGCCTTCGGATTGCCAACCGCCGGCGCGATGTTGATGCAGCGGTCCCCGGTGCTCCATGTGCCAGTGGTGGGCGCAGCAGTGAGGTAAACCGTGCGGCGCAGGGCCTGTGCGTTCTTCCCGCCTGTCGTATCGGAAAGCGTAGTACCCCACGTACCCGTGTACGTATGCCCTCCGAGGTTTGACACCTCGCCCGAAACGCTGAGCGCCGTCTTCGCGGTTGCTGGCGTGTTGGTCAAAACGAACTCGCCTGGGCGAACCACAAGAGCGCGCGTGCTTGACGCACTGAGAAGGCTCAAGCCAAAGGCATTGGTGGGCGCAAAGAGTGTGGTCTTCACCCGCACATCGCCGGACGCGGCAATCGTTGCCATGGCATAGCTGCTCACATGATTGGACGCCCCGACACCGCCATCCACGATGGTGATTTCATCGCGGTCCACCGTGGCCCAGTACGGCGACTTGATGTACCAGGGATTGATGACCGACTCGGCGGCGCTGTTCTTCGGCGTGATGGTCAGCTTGCAGCCGCCCGAGATGAACTGAAGCGTCTCGGGCTCGGTCCATACGCCACGCTGCGCAAGCGCACCCATGGGCATGGTGAGACTGCCCACCGCGTTGCGGAACTCGAGCCGCCCGACCGCCCCGGAGAAAGGCAGCAGCGCAGCCGTGTTCTGCTGAAGAATGCGCGCGGTGTCGCAGTTTCGATAGGCCGACGACTGCACGGTGCAGCTCACGCCATAGAGGATGAGAGAGGTCGAATCGGTGTTCAGGTAGCCATCGAACACCACCTTGCCGATGATGTGGTTCTGGCCGAACGTGGCACTCCCCGCGAGCCCTTCGGTGATGTCGCCGATGGCCCCGATGTTCAAGGCATTGGCCCCAGACAGAGCGCGACCATTCGCGTACAGCCACAACTCGCCGATCTGCCAGTTGTCGGCATAGGCCCCGATCTTGAATGACGGCGCATGAACGCTTCCCGATGCGCCACTTGTCACCACCGCGCGGAAGACACGAATGGTGAGGTTCTTGCAGACCTCGTGCCCCGTGAAATTGCGGTTTGCGATTGCCGCAGCAGACCCGCCAGCACGCACCACGTCATTGAATGAGAACGCCCCGCCGAACCATTCGCCAGCCGCAACGCCTGTAGCGTCCTGCACGATAACGGTATCGACGTGATGATCGATGGTTTCGTAGAACTTGTGACGCTGCTTGGAGATGAATGCCGCGCCCACGTCGGAGACATTGAGAACGGCTCCGTTCATGGCGTAGCACTGGTATGCGAATACCGCGTAACCTGCCGTATCGCTCACTCGGATGCGCCCGAATTGCGGCTTCACGCACTGGCGGAATTCCACGCCGCTGCCGTCGCTGTTCTGCACTTCGCCGTCGAAATAGCAGTTGTCGGCGAAGAAGAAGGCGGCTTGGGTGGCGACTCGCGCGCCTGTCATGCTCTTGACGAACCAGCCTTCGACGCGAACATTTTTGACTGTGGTTGTCCCCTCGTATGGGATCTCTTCGAGTTGGGCGGTCCACGCCGCACCGGAGAGCGTCCGGTTCATTGCCGCCGTGCAGACGAACAAGCTGAACCGCATGCCGGAGCGCGCGAGAATCGTTGCGCCTTTGGCATCGATGGTCACTTCATCGGTGCTCAGATACAGCGTTTTGTTGCTGACTGGGTTCCCGCGAATCTCGACGCGCGTGCCGCTGGCGACGGCATCGAAACACTTCTGAATCGCCACCGAATCAAGCTCATCGGTCAGCGCTGCAGCCGAAGGGTAGTCCGCTTGGGCGGCAACCAGCGAGCCATACAGGGTAGACAACGGACGGCTGGTGCCATCGCAGAGCGCGCCGAAGTCGCGGACGTTGACGTTATCGCGCCCTTTAGCCAACATGTTGCGGGCCACAGAGCCAGTGACGCCAAGACTGTAACCAATCCCCGCAGACCCATCCGCCGCAGCAAGCGCTGCCGTGGTTGGGCGAGCGTTGAGGTCGGATTGGACGGTGCCTGCGGTGGTGCCGACTTGGGCTGCACCTGTAGAAGCAGCAAGTGCTGCACCAATCGCAGTAGCAGACACCAAGCTAGGGCCACCTGATTCAACCCACTGTCCACTATCGGCGTCCACGATCCATTCGTAGGTCTTACCGGTCAGCGAACTGGTCCAGCGCCGGCCTGGCAGCGGGCTGGCCGGTGGCACGTCATCAAACACCGCCAGGGTGGATAGCGCCGTGGCCTCGGAGGCAGCGGCATTGGTTGCACTGGCTGCTGCAGCATTCTTCGAAACCAGAGCAGCGGCTTCCGAAGTGTCTGCGTTGGCTTCGCTGATTGCAGCCGCATTCTGTGAAGCCAGAGCAGCTGCAGCACTTGTCGAAGCAGCGTTCTGACTCGCCAAAGCAGCCGCTTGAGAGGCTGCGGAGGCATCCTCCGATGCTCCTGCGGCGACTTCGGAAGCCAAGGACGCTGCAGCCGAGAGGGCAGACGCAGCTGCCTGGGCGGTCGCTGTGACCGCAGACGCAGCTGCACCCGCTTGAGCCGCCATGGCATTGGCCTTGGCGTTCTGGATGATCAGGATCGCGGCTTCGTCATACGGAACCGGAGAGATCTCCGAGTCGATCACGATGTCCTGCAGACGAACCGTTTCCTCGGGATCGTCCATGGCCGGGACATAGAACTTGTAATGCAGGCCCACTTCCGAATTGCCGTCCATCACCTCGACGTGATAGACGCTGGTGCTGGGCCAGAGCTCCACCACACCTGCACCGTCTTCATCGGTATTCACCACGACCAGGCGGGGCATCACGATGCCGGTGGCTTCATCATCAAATCCAGATCGAGATAGCTGGATTTGCACCGCGGTATTGGCTACCGGTTCTCCCGTTGGGGTAATAAATCGAAACTGAACAGGTGTCATTTAAAACTCCACAGACGGGGGAATTGAGGTATTTATTCCGCGGTATTGTCCTCTATTTACCAGATCAAAGCCTGGATATCCTGAATTGATTCAGCTTCGGCCAATGAAGATTTCATCTGCCAGGCCCACATATAGGCCGTGGTTCCACGCTCTGTGATGGCAATTGCCAAGCCACCCAACCAAGCCTGGTATTCCTCCAGGGTGGCAAAAGAATGGTCGATGTTGTCGTAATCCCGCCAAATCATGAGCATTTGGGGCATTTCAAACCCCAAAGCAATGCGCTGATTGATTTCCTGCAGCTTGGCACTGATGTTCTCCTGGGCCTTTTTATCGGCATCCAGCATCGAGCCAGCATAAAGAATTGGTGCGATCGTCCTTTGATACCGCTCGGCTTCGATTTCCCGGAGCTTTGCAGAGCGATGCTGAGCCACCGTCCTGGTGTCGCACCAGGACTTTGTGACCCAATTGAATTCACATGAGTTGCTTGGCTTGGGTGGTTTCTCTACCCAGCCCCCAGCCGACCAGTAATGGTCTGGGCTGGGTGGCAATTGACCTACATCCGTGGCCCCAGCAAGTTCTGGCACCACCAGGGACTGGCCGGACATGAGCAATTGCCCGTGTTCATCGACCAGGGCAAATGGAACAGCTTCGGCTGCATCAAAGTTCATTTAGCGCTTTCGAACCAAGGTGGTGAGCACGCAAGCACCCGCCAGGGTGCCCACATCGGTATTGGCGGTGATGGTGTGTGAGCCTGCTGAATGGCCGGTCACACTGGCTCGAGTGAGCATCGGAGGGGCGTTTTCATACTCCACACCGCCTTCACCGCCAGAAGGGAAACTGCGCTGCAGATTGACCGCGGTGACACCCGTGAGGCCGCTCAGATTGAACGTGGTATTTCCGCCAGATCCCCCGATATACGAGCCTGGTGCCCAGGTCGCTGTATTGATGGCTTCCCAGTACTCGCCAGCAGGCACAGTGAATCCCACAGAAGCACTGCCAGCACCCTGAGCCCACAAAGCCACAGAGACCGCATTGCCTGCGATCTTCAACGTGTCGACTTCCGCAGTACCGATCTTTGCGTTGGTGATTGCTGCATTCGCAATCAGGGCATTGGTGATCTGTGCGTCACCGATCTTGGCGGTCGTGATCGTGGCATCAGCAATCTTTGCTGCGTTCACCTGGAGATTGGCGATCTTGGCATTGGTGATCGCAGCGTCATCGATGCTGGCGGTCCCCACTTGCAGATAGGCCGCTTTGACCCGACCACCTTCGACCACGAAGGAGCCGGATTCATCCCGCAGCTTGGAGAAGGTCAGCTTGTTGATGACCGCTTCGTCAATGAAGGTCTCCGAGCCAACAATGATGAAGGGCTTACGCTTGTTCTCCGAGGTACGTCCCACCCAGAAGGTGTCGACATCGAAGCCAGCGTCGACCGAATCCCCATCGTTGTGGATCCCGAAGCCCCCGATCAAGCCATTCACCGTCACCTTGGCGGTGTACATGGCATCGACCGTGCCGTTGAGCTCATCGATCTGCACCGTCATGGCCGTGCTCACCGCGGCAATGTCATCCCCCAGGGTTGCAGCCACCAGGTTGATGGACTCAGCAATCGCTGAATCCGCAGTCGTGCGGCTGGCGATCTCCGTGGTGATGAAGGTCAGGGCCTCAGCCACACCCGCATCCACATCCGCCATGGCCTCAGCCAGGGTGGTTTCACCGTTCTCCCTAGCCGTGATCTCATTCAACAGGTTCGAATTGATGATGCTGATCTGGTCCAGATCCTCTTTCAAGGACTGCGCCAGCATCCCGACATCAATGATTCCCGTCAGCTGCTCGATCGTTTCCTGAATCGACGGCCTGGCAATGGCGGTCGCAGGACCGATCAATTCCCCTTCCGTGCCATTGATCGAGACGATCTTGATCCAGTAGTAATACCGGGTCGCCGTCTCGAGCTTGTCGTAGAAGAAATTCCCTGCCACCACCTGCAGCAGCATTGCCGAATTGAAATCCGGCAACAGGCCGCGGTATAGAAGCGTGTGTGCCACTGCAAATGGATTGGTCGCTGGATAGGTCCAGGACACATCAATCCCGCCAAAGGCAGGCGTGGCAGTGAGGATCGAATTGTTATCCGGATCCCCTGGCAGGGGACCACCAACCCCAATTCCGCAAGTGTTTGTCGAGCAAGAAGACATTTGGGATTTTCCCCCTAGTA
>Ga0307411_10000950_pt1 | contig 11065 bp, 12 predicted proteins | sample DK1Ometagenome_2_FD_203712 | JGI IMG/M metagenome (GOLD analysis project Ga0307411, IMG submission 203712) | Maize rhizosphere microbial communities from greenhouse at UC Davis, California, United States - DK15-O-1 | ecosystem: Host-associated > Plants > Roots > Rhizosphere > Soil | place: USA...
CCCAGTAGCGGCGCACGTCACACCTCCGCCGATGCGATGACTCGTACAACTCGCCCAGAAGGGCCCATCCATGCGACGAGCACTGGCCAGCGCCGTGGCGGCAACACTCGCCTCGGCCGCCATTGTGGTACTACCGGCAACACACATGGCGGCGGCCGCGGCTGCCGAGTCGGGCACGTTCAACGCCCTGACCTACAACATCGCGGGTTTGCCGGAAGCCCTGTCGAGCGCGCCGACTCCCCGGAAGCCCGCGACCACGGCGATCGGGCAACGGGTGGGGGCCTACGACATCGTCCACGTGCAGGAGGACTTCAACTACCACGCCTACCTGTACGCGGGGAACAACCACCCGTACCGCACCGCGACCAGTGGCGGGGTGCCGTTCGGCAGCGGGCTGAACTCGTTGTCCGGCAAGGCGTTCGACGAAGACGACTTCGAGCGGGTCAAGTGGAACAAGTGCGACGCCAACAGCGGTGACTGCCTGGCCCCCAAGGGCTTCACGTTCATGCGGACGCGGCTGGCCGAGGGCACCTACGTCGACTTCTACAACATGCACGCCGACGCGGGCAGCGACGCGGGCGACCTGGCGGCACGGGTCGACAACTTCGCCCAGCTCAGCTCGTTCATCCAGAGCCACTCGGCAGGCAACGCGGTGGTCGTCATGGGCGACACCAACACCCGCTACACCCGCACGGTCGACGGCACCACGATCCGCAACTTCGCCGCCGCCAACGGCTTGACCGACCCGTGGGTGCAGTTCGTCCGCGGCGGCAACGCGCCCGCCGAGGGCAGCGACGCACTGGTCTGCGAAACCGGCAATCCCACCAACGGCTGCGAGGTCGTCGACAAGATCTGGTACCGCGGCAGCCGGGCGATCACGCTCAACGCGACCTCCTACACCAACAAGCACACCAGCTTCCTGGAGGACGGCACCGGCAAGATGCTGTCCGACCACTACCCGCTCGCCGTCGGGTTCAGCTGGTCGACGAACCCGGCTTACCAGCTCAGCGAGCAGTTCGGCGGCCCGCACGGCAACTACTTCAACGACGTCGACCGGGTCGCGCCGGGTGCCAAGGCCACCGAGATCTCGTTGCGCGCCAACAAGCGCGTCGACCAGGTGGGCGTGACCCTCAACGACGGCACGAGGCTGACCCACGGCGGGACGGGCGGTTCGTACTCGTCGCTCACCCTGGGCAGCACGGAGTACGTGAGCAGCGTGTACCTCTGCCGGGAGAAGCAGGACGGCCGCACGCGGGTGTTCTACGCGAAGTTCACCACGAACCTGGGGCGCACCCTCGCGGGCGGCACCATCACCGGGGACTGCGTCACCCGCACCACGCCCGCGGGCAGGCAGATCGCGGGCTTCCACGGCCGCACCGGCGACGAGGTCGACAAGATCGGCTTCATCTACACGTAGAACGCGTCATGAGGTGAGCCCGCAATAGCCGGTTGGCGGACACCTGAGGGCCACCTCCCTCTGCCACGGTGGAAGGCATGCGGGCACTCGTGGTGGCTGTGGTGATCGGATTGCCGGCTCTTGGCGTCGCCGACGCGCACCCCCGGCGCGAGTTCGACCTTCAGGCGCACCGGGGCGGCATCGGGCTCACCGTCGAGAGCACCTTGGCGGCGTTCGGCAAGGCGCTCGAAGTCGGTGTCACCACGTTGGAGCTGGATCTCCAGATCACCTCCGACGGGCGTGAAGTCGTTACGCACGACCGGAAGACGAACCCGGCCAAGTGCCTCGACACCAAGCCCGCGCACCCCGGTGACCCGGCCTTCCCGTACGCGGGCAAGTACGTGAAGGACCTGACGTTCGCGCAGGTCCGAACTCTGGACTGCGGTTCGCAGCGGTGGGCGCAGTACCCGGACCAAGAGCTGTCGCCCGGCGCGAGGATGCCGACGCTGCGCGAGGTTTTCGACCTCGCGCAGCGGTACCGGGCGTGGGGGATCCGGTTCAACATCGAGACCAAGGTCGAGGCCGCCGCGCCGCACGAGACCGCGCCGCGCGAGCAGTTCGTGCAGATCGCCGCGCGCGAGATCCGGCGCTCCGGGTTCCTGCCGAACGTGACCGTCCAGAGCTTCGACTGGGGCGCGCTGATGCGGATGCGCCAGGTCGAGCCGCGGCTCAAGCTGGTCGCGTTGACCCAGCCCGAGTTCCTGCGCCCCGGCTCGCCGTGGACCGGCGGGCTGGACCTGGCCGACTTCGGCGGCAGTGTCGTGCGCGCGGTGCGGAGTTTCGGCGCGAGCGCGCTGTCGCCGGTGCACGGCAACCCGCAGAACGGCGCGGTGGGCGACCCGGACTACGTCCCGTTCACCACCAAGGCGTTGGTCGACGAGGCGCACCGGGCCGGTCTGAAGGTGATCCCGTGGACGGTCAACGACCCGGCCACGATGCACAAGCTGATCGACGACGGCGTGGACGGCATCATCACCGACTACCCGGACCGCCTCCGCGATGTCCTGGCGCAGCGCGGTTTCAAGCTCCCGAAGCAGTACCACCGCCACTGAGCTCCAGCTCGTGCAGGCCGCGGATGACGAACTCCGCGCGACGGCGCGGCTCGCTCGCCAGCACGGCGCCGGGGAGCTTGCGCGCCAACGCCGAGAGCGCCGCCTCCACCTCGATCCGGGCCAGCGGCGCGCCCAGGCAGTAGTGGATGCCCGCGCCGAAACCCAGGTGCTGGTTGGGCGTCCGGCCGATGTCCAGCACGTCCGGGTCGGTGAACACCAGCGGGTCGCGGGCGGCCGCGCCGAGCAGCGCCGCGATCTTTTCGCCCGGCTGCACCCGGTACCCGGCGATGTCCACCTCGGCCGTCGCCGTGCGTTCGAAGAGCTGCAACGGCGAGTCGTAGCGGATCAGCTCCTCGGTCGCCGTCGGCAGCAGGCCGGGGTCGGCCAGCAGCCGCCGCCACTGGTCGGGGTGCCGCAGCAGCGCGTGCACGCCGTTGCCGATCACGTTCACCGTCGCCTCGTGGCCCGCCATCAGCAGCAGCACCGCGGTCGCGACCAACTCGTCCTCGGTGAGCCGCCCGCCGTCGGTGTCGGTGACCGCGACCAGGTCGCTGACCAGGTCGTCGCCCGGCGACTTCCGGCGCAACGCGATCAGGTCCCGCAGGTACGCCACGAACTCCGTCCCGGCCCGTTCCGCGGCGTCCCTCTTCTCCGGCGCGAGGCCGTACTCGTACATCTTCACGATCGCGTTCGACCACGGCTGGAGCAGCGCGCGCTCGGAGTCCGGCACGCCGAGCAGTTCGGCGATGACCTCCACCGGCAACGGCGCGGCGACGTGCGCCAGCAGGTCCGCGCTGCCCTGGTCGGCGATCTTCGAGCACAGCTCGTCGACCAGCCGGTCCGACAGCTCCGCGATCCACGGCCGCAGGCGTTCGACGTGCCCGCGCCCGAAGGCTGCGGCGACCAGCCTGCGCAGCCTGCCGTGCGTCGGCGGCTCGTTCTCCAGCAGCGAGTTGCGGTGCAGCAGGTTGAACGAGGCGAACGCCTCGATCGGCTTCGCGTCCGTCCAGATCCGCCCCATGCCGCGGTGCCGGAGCACCGCCGAGCACGCCGCGTGGGACACCGCGACCGCGACGCCCATGTCGGCGTGCCAGTGCACCTCGCCGCGGGTGCGCAGCGCGGCGAAGACGGGGTAGGGGTCCGCGATGAACGCCGGATCCTCCTGGTTGAACGGTGCGTCGGTCACCGCCGGCACGGTATGTCGTGAAACGGCCTCGCGTCCACGCGGAAGTGGATTTGACCGGAGTCCCGCCGGCACGGACGATTCCGCCGTGCCACCTGCTGTCGTCGCGCATCGGGGTGCGTCCGCGCACCGTGCCGAGCACACGTTCGCCGCGTACGAGCTCGCCCTCGAACAGGGCTCCGACGGGTTGGAGTGCGACGTCCGCCTCACCAGGGACGGGCACCTGGTGTGCGTCCACGACCGCACCGTCGACCGCACCTCGGCCGGTCGAGGTGCGGTCAGCGAGCTGACGTTGGCGCAGCTGGTCGCGATGGACTTCGGGAGCTGGCACGACGACCTGCCGGAGTCGCCGGACGAGCTCATCCGGGTGCCGAAGGCGCCGCCGCTGGTGAGCGGCGTGCTCCGGTTCGACGCGCTGCTCGAACTGCTCGCTGACACCCCTGACGTGCAGTTGTTCGTCGAGACCAAGCACCCCACGCGGTACGCGGGCCTGGTCGAGGCGAAGCTCACCGCCGCGCTGGCCAGGCACGGCCTGGCCAAACCCGCGAGCAAGGACACCTCCCGCGTGGTGATGATGTCGTTCTCGAACCTGGCCGTGCGCCGGATGCGCGAGCAGGCGCCGCGCATCCCGACGGTCCTGCTGATCGACCGGATGTGGGGCCGACGCGAGGGCAAGCTGCCGTCGTGGGTCGACTACGCGGGTCCCGGCGTCCACCTGCTGCACGAGGACCCCGGCTACGTCGAGCGCGCCCGCGAGCAGGGGCACGACACCTACGTGTGGACCGTGGACAGCGCGGTGGACGTCGCGTTGTGCGGTGAACTCGACGTCAGGTTCCTGGCCACCAACGCCCCAGCGAACACGCGACGACTGCTAGCGGATAGCTTGGCGCCCTGATCTGCGAGCGCGAGGAGGGCACGGTGGCCAAGCGGACGGCCGTGAAGAACGCTGCTAAGTCGGCGGACGGGGTCAACCCCCGTCAGCCGTGCCCGTGCGGCTCCGGCAAGAGGTACAAGGCCTGCCACGGTTCCAGCCACGGCCCGGTGGAACTGCCGGTGGCCCGGCCGTTCGAGGGTCTGGCCGCCGAGTGCGAGCTGATCGCGCTGCGCGAGTTCGTGCCGTCCGCGACGGTTCGGCTGCCGCTGGTTGCCGACGGTCGCGAGATCACGCTCGCCACCGTGCTGCCCATGGCGGCCGCGGCGCTGGTGCGCGGTGACGACAAGGCGTTCGTCGGCCTGCAGGTGCAGACCCGCTCCAGCGACCTGAGCCGCGACCTGGCCCGCGCCGTGCAGTGGGCGCTCGCGGCCAAGGCGGGCGAGGCGCTGTCGGTGGTCGGCCCCGAGGACGGCGAGAACCCCGGTCGTCTCCAGGACCTGCTCGACGTCGACGCGGAGATCAGCCCCGAGCTGCACAAGGACTTCGCCTGGTGGATGCCGGAGGACAGCGAGCCGGTCGGTGACGTCGCGCTGTCGCTGGAGCGGGCCAACGCGGCGATCCTGCCGACCGAGCGCCTCGACGCGCCCGGTGTCCGGGCCGCCTACTGGGTCGACGCGGGCGACAAGGCGCACCTGCGCTGGGTCCGGCCGGAGCCCGAGGAGCAGCTCCTCGACGCGCTGGCCAGGCTGCACGCCCGTGGCGAGCTGGACCTCGGCGAGGGCTCGCGCTACGCGGGCTCGTTCCGCGCGCACGGCCTGCTGGTGCCGGTGTGGGACCTCGACCGCGAGCTGCACGCCCGCGAGTGGGCCGGTCCGGCCGAAGCGCTGGGCAAGCGTTTGGCGGACGCGTTGAGCAGCTTCGACGACGAGCCGCTGACCGATCCGGAGCGCCGCGCGCGCGAAGGTCTGCGCGGTCGCCAGATCACCCTCAGGTAGTTGTCCACAGTTTTGTCCACAGGGGGTTGTGGATAAGTGATCCTGCACATCAGCAGCCACGACGAGTGGGCTGCCGACCGCGAGCGGGGCGAGCTCAGGCCCGCTTCGCTCGCGGAGGTCGGCTTCGTGCACTGCTCCGATCCCGGCAGCGTGCACCTGCCCGCCGACCTCTTCTACGCCGGCCGCACCGATCTTGTGCTGCTCGTCGTGGATCCGGCGAAGCTCACCGTGCCGGTGCGCTGGGAACCGGGCGAGCCCGCGCACCCGACGGGGGTCTGGTTCCCCCACGTCTACGGTCCGATCCAGGTCGAAGCCGTGGTACGGGTGGTGGACTTCCCGCCCGCGGCGGACGGGACGTTCCGGCTGCCCGCCGATTTCCTCGGCTGACGAAGGCAACCGAGGACGTTCGTCACGCGTGCAGGTTGCGTGGAAGTCGACACGGAATTGCGTCGGTTGTTCCAGGATCCCCGCTTGGAGGTCCTGGTCCACCCGGCGGCGACCCGCGTCGTGGTGGAAGGTGCCATCAGGCTGCGCAGGCGGCGGTTGCTCCTGTTCGTGGGCATCGCGGTGGCGCTGGTGTGCCTCGGAGTGGTCCTGTGATCCCTTCGTTATCCACAGCCCGGCAACCGGTCGCGCGCAGTTGGCGTGTCCTCCCCAGCGGCCGTCGGACGACGGCGCCGGAAGGGGGGACGTGCCGTGTCAACAGCCGTGCACGTCGGGGTGGCGGGGGACGGGACCAGGTGGGCGTCCCGCCTCGGCGGAGAGAGAGCGGTGGTGGAGGACTTCGCCGAGTTCGTCCGGATGTCGTTGCCGGGCCTGCTCAGGTACGGCCACGCGCTGACCGGCAACCCGCACGACGCGGCGGACCTGGTCCAAGGGGTGCTGGAGAAGGTCGGCTCGCGCTGGGGCTCCGTGCTGGCCAAGGGGCCGGACCCGCTGGCCTACGTCCGGCGGGCGATGGCGAACGCGCACGTCAGCAGGTGGCGGAGGTTCCGCAAGGAGAACCTCGTCGCCGAATTCCCGGACCGCCCGGCCGTCCCCGCGTTCGACCGGCTGGAGCACGAGCCGCTGTGGCAGGCGCTGCGCGATCTGCCGCCACGTCAGCGCGCCGTCGTCGTGCTGCGGTTCTACGAGGGCCTGTCCGAGGCGGAGATCGCGGACTCGCTGGGCGTGAGCAAGGGAACTGTCAAGAGCCAGAACAGCAAGGCGATGGCGACGTTGCGGTCGAAGCTCGGTGGCCTCGTGGAAGGGAGGGACTGATCCGTGGACCTCGATGACGAGCTGCGCAGGCTGTTCCAGGACGACCGGTTGGAGATCCAGGTCAAGCCCGGTGCCGACGCCGCCATGGTGACCGGAGCCCGGCGGGTGCGCCGCAGGCGCGTCGCGCTGGCGAGCGCGGCGAGCACCCTCGCGGTGGCCACAGTGGTCGCGGGCGGCGTCGCGCTGTCGGGCATCGCCGGTTCGGCCGACCTGCCGCCCGCGGCCTCGTCGGTGCTCACCACGACGACGACCAACCCGGTCTGGCCGATCGGCTACGGCCCGATCAAGCTGACCATGTCCGAGCAGGAAGCACTGGCCACCGGAGTCCTGGTCGAGCTTTCGGCCAACCAGGCGAACGGCTGCCGGAACTACGCCACCGACGGCAATCCCAGCGACCCCGGAGCGGTTGTGGTGTCACCGACGAAGGGCGTCGTCCGGGTCACCATCCCGAGCTTCGCGACCACCGGGAGCGGGATCGGAGCCGGGGCGACAGCGGCCGAGGTGAAGGCCAAGTACCCGACAGTCGTCGAATTCCCCGGCTACCTCAAAGAGCGGATGCAAGGCAAACAGCCTTGGCACTACGTCTTCGAACTCGACGAGGCCAAGAAGGTCACCTCCATTCGAATGGACCTCGAGTCGAGCGACTGCGGTATGAGATGACCGGCAGAGGAAGATGCCCGTCCCCACTGGAGGGGGGCGGGCATTTTTCGTTGTGGGGCAACCATTTCGGCGAATAGTGCGTGAACTCCGCGTCGACGGCCACCAGGGCGTCGAAAATCCCACCCGCGACGAGGTCGAAGCCGCGTACCCGACTGACGCCAGAACGGCGCCCGTTCCCCACGGGGGAGCGGGCGCCGTCTCGTGGCGCTCAGGTGAGCAGTGCTGGTACTACAGCGTGCCGCCCGCGGCGCGCGGGGCACCCGAGTCGGCGCCGTCGCCGACCGACTCGCGGACCAGGAAGTTCTCCACGTGGAACAGGTTGCCGTCGGCGCGGTCGATCACCGTGAGCAGCGTGCTCATCGAGGCGACCTCCTCGACCTGCTCCTTGAGGAACCACTGGAGGAACTGCTCACCGATGTAGTCGCCCTCGTCGCGGGCGGTCTTCGCCAGCGTGACGATCTGCTCGGTGACGTCCTTCTCCTGCTGCAACGCGAGGGCGACGGGCTCACGCGGTGCGGCGAAGTCGTTGCGGACATCCGCCACGCCCGGAATGCTCACCGGGAGGTTGTTGTCCATCAGGTACTGCACGATCATCATTCCGTGGTTGCGCTCTTCGAGCGCCTGCTTGTAGAAGTGCGAAGCCAGTCGCGGCAGGTCCGCGTTGTCGAACCAGACCGCGACGGCGATGTACTGCTGCGAGGCGGTGAACTCGTTGCTCACCTGAGCCTGGAGCAGTTCGTGGAACTTGGACTTGCGCCGCTCGATTTTCTTCACGTTGAGTGCCATGCTCAGGACGATAACCCAGCGATCTGGGAAACGCATTTGAGGCAAGCCTAATGCGTGTATGGACAGGTGATCCAAACATTAGGTTAGGCATACCTACGAATCACCGTTTTTTATGAGTACTTGTCGCGATAACAGCGTCAGCCTTGCCAATGCGGGCCTGCCGACGGGTACCACTGTGGTGACGATCTCAGGCCAGCGCGGCCCGATCGATCGGGCAGGACATGCAACGGGGACCGCCACGGCCCGAACCGAGCTCGGAACCGCTGATCCGGAGCACCTCGACCCCGGCCTCCTCCAACCGCGCGTTCGTCTCCACGTTCCGCTCGTAGGCCACGACCAGTCCGGGCGCCAGGGCGAGCGTGTTGTTGCCGTCGTCCCACTGCTCGCGCTCGGCGGTCACCGCGTCCAAGCCGGTGTCGATCACGCGCAGCCGGTCGATGCCCATCGCCTCGGCGGCGGCGTCGAGGAACGGCACCGGGCCGTCGACCCGCATACCGCCGTTGCCGTCGGCGCGGACGAGGTAGGCGAACAGGCTGTCGCGGATCGCCGGGTACATCACCACGGCGTCCCGGTCGACCATCGTGCACACGGTGTCCAGGTGCATGGTGGCGCGCTCCTGGCCGATCGGCACCGCCAGCACGGTGTGCGCCAGGCCGTCCGCGAGCGCGGACCGGGCGAACGACTCGGCGCCCGCGGGCGTCGTGCGTTCGCCGACGCCGATCGCCAGCACACCCGGCGCGAGCAGGAGCACGTCGCCGCCCTCGACCGGGGCGGAGTGCGCGCCGTACGCGCGGCCGGTCTGGCGGAACCTCGAGTGGTAGGCGTAGATCAGGTCGGTCAGCGCCGTCTCGCGGTCCCGTGCGGGCAGCGCCAGCGACGTGATGGCCACGCGGTCGCCGACCCACACCGACGAGTCCCTGGTGAACAGCAGGTTCGGCAGCGGGTCGACGGCGAAGTCGATGGGGTGGTGCATCTTGCGCACCAGCGAGGCGCCCTCGGCGGCGGGCAGCTCCTCGAACGTCATGCCTGTCATCAGCGCCGTGGCCAGCTGGTCCGGGCTGATCGACGACAGGTGCGAGCGCAGCGCGTCGGCGAGGTCGATGCCGAGCCTGCGTTCGTTGACGGCGCTGTGCACGCCCGCGATCCGGGCCCGCTCGTCGTGCAGCGCCTCGACCAGCAGGTCGGCCAGCAGCAGCACTTCGGCTCCGCGCGAGGTCAGCAGCTCGGCGAACGCGTCGTGCTCCTCCTGCGCGCGGGCGACCCACGGGACGCCGTCGAACAGGAGCTGGTCGTTGTTGCGCGGGGTGAGCCTCTTGAGCTCGGCGCCCGGACGGTGCAGCAGCACCGTGCGCAGGGGGCCGACCTCGCTCTCCACCCTTGGCGCCGGGTTCGGCGCGCCGACGGGGGCTTCGGTCTGAGCGATGTGCGCAGTCACAGGTGGAAGGGTAAACCCATGGCGGCGAAATAGTCTGCCCAAAGTGGCTCAGACTATGCGAAGTTGATTGTAAGAACGTCTCGTACTAGCGATTCGTTAACCAAAATCGGCTTCTGAGCGTCCGATCGTTGTGTCCCTCAGGGTAGCCAGGAAACGTTGCCGCGCAGCACCGTGTAGCCGACGAACGCCACCACGTCGAGCAGGGTGTGCGCGAAGACCAGCACCCACAGCCGGTTCGTGCGCTGCCACACCCGGCCGAACACCAGGCCCATGACCACGTTGCCGAGGAACCCGCCGAACCCCTGGTAGAGGTGGTACGAGCCGCGCAGGACGGCGGCGGCGATCAACGACGAGTTCTCGTGCCAGCCGAACTGGCGGAGCCTGGTGAGCAGGTAGCCGACGACCAGGACCTCTTCGGCCCAGGCGTTGCCTGCGGCCGCCAGGATCAGCACGATCGTCCGCCACCAGGCCTCGTCCAGCACCGACGGCTGCACCGCCAGGTTGAGGCCGAGCTTCCACGCGATCAGGTAGAACACCAGGCCGGGGATGCCGATCAGCGCCGCCAGGCCGAGGCTGCCCAGGACGTCCGGGCCGATCCGGGTGCGGTCCAGGCCGATCATCCGCAGCTTGATGCCACCACGCCACAGCAGGTACAGCCCGAGGCCGCCCCAGGCGGACAACTGGAGCACGGTGAGCAGCTGGGCGATCAGGTCCAACAGGTCGAACCTGGCTTGCGGCACGTTGATCGCGACCGACTGCTGGTTCAGCGGGACCGGCGTGAGCAGGCTGTCCACCAGCCGGACCAGGCTGCGCAACCCGGACAGGCCGAGGGTCACGCTGAAGACGATCAACACTTCGACCCGGTAGCCGCGTCGATCCTCGGCGGGGAGGAGGTCGGGCGAGCCAGGGCGCTCGGGTGCCAGCCAGTTCACGTCCGAACGCTAACGTTTCCCGTCAGGCTTTGCGGCTTTGGGCCAGGAACGGGCACCCGACGAGTCGCCGCAACTCCACCGCCAGCTCCTTCGCCGAGGACACCGGACCGGAGAACGCGATCCGCACGTCGTGGTCGGTGTCCGGCGCCTCGACCCGCAGTCGCAGCCCGAACCTGTCGAGGCCGAGCGGGCGCACGTGGCCGCCGCGCAGCTGCTCCGGCAGGTGCTGCGCGAGCATCGCCACGACGTCGCGGTGCGACAGCTCCAGGTGGCGCAGCCAGTGGTCTTCCTGGTCGCAGAACGGATCGGGCGTGGCCGCCTCGAACTGCTCGGGGCGCAGCGAGCGGGTGCCCTCCGCGTCCGCGATCACCAGCGAGGCGGGGGTCAGGCGCAGCACCGTCGCGCCGTGCCCGGCGTCGAGCAGGCGCGGGT
>Ga0307411_10000951_pt1 | contig 11056 bp, 9 predicted proteins | sample DK1Ometagenome_2_FD_203712 | JGI IMG/M metagenome (GOLD analysis project Ga0307411, IMG submission 203712) | Maize rhizosphere microbial communities from greenhouse at UC Davis, California, United States - DK15-O-1 | ecosystem: Host-associated > Plants > Roots > Rhizosphere > Soil | place: USA...
CGGCTAGCGTGAAGTCGTCATGGGTGCGCCAGCCGCCGTCGTTGACGCGGTACTGCGACGTCCAGGCGACGCCGACATTGGGTTCAACGGGCGCCTGCGTGTACAGCGGGCCGGCATGGGCGGCGGTGGTGAACAGGGCGCTGGCCGACAGGGCCAGGCTGAGCAGCAGTGGGCGGATCATGGTCTTCCTCGATGGGTTAGGGTGACGACGGTCCGCAGTCTCGGCAGCGGCCGTATCAACGCCGTTGCACCACCCGGTCAGGTGGGTTTCATTTGTTGCGGGGCTTGCAAACCCTGTCGTCAGACCCAGTTGCCCGCCATGTCGCTGCTCCTCCTGTTCGCCGCCGCCCTGCTCGCCGCCGCCGGCATCGCGCTGTGGCCGCTGTGGGTGCGCCGTCGCCGCGAGCGCATCGCGAGCCGGCCGTTTCCGCCTGCCTGGCGGCGCCTGCTGCGCCGCCATGTGCCCCTGGTGTCGCGGCTGCCGGCGCGCCAGCAGCTGCGGCTGAAGGGGCTGATGCAGGTCTTCCTGGCCGAGAAACCCATCCTCGGCTGCCGCGGCCTGCGCGTGACGGACGAGATCCGCGTGACCATCGCGGCGCTGGCCTGCCTGCCGCTGCTGGGCGCGGCGCGCGGCGTCTACCCGGATCTGCGCCAGGTGCTGGTCTATCCCGGCGCGTTCGTCGTCGACCGGCCGGTGACCGAATCGGGCGGCGTGCTGTCCGACCAGCGCCGCGTGCTGGCCGGCGAGAGCTGGAGCCAGGGCCAGGTCTTGCTGGCCTGGGACGAGGTCCGGCGCGGCGCGGCCACGCCAGGCGACGGGCACAACGTCGTCATCCATGAGTTCGCCCACCAGCTCGACCAGGCCGGCGGTCCGGCCAACGGCGCGCCCAGGCTGCCGACGGCCGAGGCCTACCGGCGCTGGTCCACCGTCATGCAGAACGAGTTCGATGCGCTGCGCTGGCGGCTCGCGCGCGGCGAGCAAGGCCTCATCGACGCCTATGCGGCGACCGACCCGGCCGAGTTCTTCGCCGTCGTCAGCGAGCTGTTCTTCGAGCGGCCCATCGAGCTGGCGGCCGGTCACCCGGCGCTCTATGGCGAGCTGATCGGCTACTACCGGCTGGACCCGGCGGGCTGGATGTGATCGAGCACAGCGAGTAGCTCTGTCCCCAACCGATCAGAAGCCCAGCGAGGCCAGCAGGTCGTCGACGTCGTCCTGCTTCAAGGCCTTGTCCGGCGTCTGCACGCCGGTCAGTTCGTCCGGCATGCCGGCTTCGCCAACGGCCGGCATCGCGGCGATCAGGTCGTTGAGCGGCGGCTCGGCGCGCTCCAGCATCTTGCTGACCTTATTGATGACCTGGCCCGAGAGATCCTGGAAGTCCTGCGACATCATGATCTCGGTGTGCAGCGACTTCTCACGCGCCGCAAAGCTCGCGGCGTCGGCCGCGTAGGCGGCGCACAGCTTCATCAGCGCACGCGCGCGGTCCTGGCTGATGTTGCTGGACAAGGCCAGGCGGTTCAGCGCGTCCGACAGCTCGCGGCCCTTCTTGCGCACCGCCTCGGCATCCTCCTGGGCGGCCTCGACGAGGTTGAGCACCTTGGTCGCGGCCTGCTCGGTCATGCTGCGCACATAGGCGAGCCGCTCGCGCGCGTCCGGCAGCTCCAGCGCGACACCCTTCAACACCTGGGCCGCGTCGGCCTTGATCTGGGTCTGGATGGACGCGTCGGACATTCGAAAACTCCCTTGAACTGCCGCCGGCGGCTGGACCGGGCGGCGGCAGTTTAGGAGGCGGTCACCGGCCCGCGAGCCGAGCAGCCGGCACCGAACGCGGCCTTTGTCACGCCAAGTCGGGCGCGATATGACAGCGTGGTCAACCGGCCGACAGCAGCACCCGCAGCGCCGCCGCTTGCGCGACGTCCAGCCGGCCCGCCGCCTCGGCCAGCGCGAGCTGCCGCAGCCCCAGCGCGCGCAGCAGATCGTCGTCCAGGCCCGCGCCGGCGAGTGCCTGCAGATGGCGGGTCAGCACGCCGGTATCGCCCCGCGCGATGGGGCCGGACACGGCGCCCGCCAGGCCGCGCGCGGCCGCGGTGTCCAGCGCGCCGCGCGTCAGCGGCAGCAGCGCCGGCAGCGCCTCGTCGGGCGCCAGGCCGGCGGCGGCCCACAGCGTGCCGGCCTCGGCCAGCACGGCCAGCACACCGCTGGCGGCCAGGTTGGCGGCCGCGTGATAGGCGGCGCGGGCCTGCGCGCTCATCGGCCACGGCAGGCGCAGCGGCCTCAGGCCGAGGGTCCGCGCCAGCGTCTCCAACCCCGGCCGATGCGCCTCATCGGCCTCAATGCCGACATGCACGCCGGCCAGGCCGGCATCACCGGCCAGCAGCTTCAGCGGATGAAACCCCGCCGCGGCCGGCGCGGACGCCAGCGCCGACAAGGGCGTCGCGCCGCTGCAATGCAGGCCCAGCTGGCCGGGCCGCCAGGGCAGCGCGGCCGCGGTGGCGGCGATGGCGTCGTCGGGCACCGTCAGCCAGACCCAGTCGGCCCGGCGCGCCGCCTCGGACGCCGTGAACTCGCCTTCGCCGGGCTGGCGGCGGCCCACGGCGACCTGCTCGCCGGCCGCCCGCAGCGCGGGCACCAGCGCCCGCGCCAGGCGCCCGCGGCCGATCACCGCATGGGTCATGACGGCCCCGGCGCTCAAGCGCTCAGGGCTTGGTGAACTTCAGCGTCATGCGGTCGCTCTCGCCGATGCCCTGGTACTTCGCGCGGTCCTTGTCCTTGTTGGCAAGGGTCGGCGGCAGCGCCCACACGCCGTTCTCGTGGTCGGCCGTGTCCTTGGGGTTGGCATTGACCTCGCTCTTGCCCGCGAGCTTGAAGCCGGCGGCTTCGGCGAACTTGATGACGGCGGCCTCCTGCACGTAGCCGCTGGGCGCCTTGGGGTCCTGCGTGCGCGACGCCGGCAGGCGGTGCTCTTCCACACCCAGCGTGCCGCCCGGCTTCAGCGCCTTGAAGGCCGCGTTGAAGACGTCCTGCGCCTTGCCCTGGCCCATCCAGTTGTGCACGTTGCGGAAGGTCAGCACCGCGTCGGCGCTGCCGGGCGGCGCGATGTCGAGCACGCCCTTGGCGGGGTCGAAGGCGGTGATCTTGACCTTGCCGTACACGCCCATCGATTCCATCTTGGCCTTGAAGCGGGCGCTGCCGCCGTCGGCGGCGTAGAGCTGGCCCTGTTCGCGCAGATAGGGCGCCAGGATCTCGGTGTACCAGCCGCCGCCGGGCGACAGTTCGACGACGGTGTCGGTCGGCTTGATGCCGAAGAAGCTCAGCGTCTCGTAGGGGTGGCGGTGCACGTCGCGGGCGACGTTGCCGACGCTGCGGTGGTCGGCCGCGACGGCGGCCTTCAGCGGGTCGGCCGCCTGGGCCTGGGCGCCAAAGGCGGCAGCCACCGAGGCAATGGCGAGGGAGGCGGTGAGCCAAGTCTTCATGGGCGGGGTCTCCTTGTAGGGGCGGCCAGTATCCGGCCACGCCGGGAACCCTGACAAAGGTCAGTGCGGCCCGGTTGCTGCTCCGGCGCACAGCGCCTCCAGGTCCGCCGCGGGCATGGGCCGCGCCAGGCCGAAGCCCTGCAGCTCGTCGCAGCCCTGTTGGCGCAGATGGGCCTGCTGTGCCGCCGTCTCGACGCCCTCGGCCACGACGGCGAGCCCCAGGCGGTGCGCCAGCGCGATGACCGCGTCGACGATGGCGCTGCCGTCGGGGCCGCAGCCGATCTGGTCGACGAAGGACTTGTCGATCTTCAGCGCATCGATGGGGAACCGTCGCAGGTAGGCGAGGCTGGAGTAGCCGGTGCCGAAGTCATCCAGCGACAGCCGGATGCCGATCTCCTTGAGCCGCGTGAGCATCTCGATGCCGCCGGTGGGCATGTCGATCAGCATGCTTTCGGTCACCTCCAGTTCCAGGCAGGCCGGCGGCACGGCGTGGCGGCGCAGCGCGTCGCCGAGCACCACGTCGAGGTTGCCGGCGGCGAACTGCCGGGCCGCCACGTTGACGGCCACGCGCGGCATCGCCAGACCGCGCGCGCGCCAGCGCGCCTGCTGGGCGCAGACCTCGTCGATGACCCAGCCGCCGATGTCCAGGATGAGGCTGCTCTGCTCGGCCACGGGGATGAACTGCCCCGGCGGCACCAGTTCGCCGCCGCGGCACCAGCGCAGCAGCGCCTCGACGCCGGTCAGCCGGCCGCTGGCGGCGCAGAACTTGGGCTGGTAGTGCAGCAGCAGCTCCTGGCGCTGCAGCGCGTGGCTGAGGGCCACCTCGATCTCCAGCTTGGCCACGGCCTGGCGGTTCAGGTCGTGGGTGTAGAAGCAGAAGCGGTTGCGCCCCTGCTCCTTGGCGCGGTACAGCGCCGCATCCGCGTCGCGCATCATCGCGGTGGCGTCGCTGCAGCCATCGTCGGGGAACACGCTGATGCCGATGCTGGCCGTCACGTAGACCTCGTGGCCGTTGCCCAGCGCCACCGGGCGCGCCACGGCGCCCAGCAGGTCCTGCGCCAGCACGGCGGCGTCGTCCGCGGTGTGCAGCGATTCGGCGATGACGAGGAACTCGTCGCCGCCCAGCCGGCCCAGCGTGTCGCCGGCCCGCACACGGGCCTTGAAGCGGCCCGCGATGCACGACAGCAGCTCGTCGCCGGCCGGATGGCCCAGGCTGTCGTTGACGGTCTTGAAGCCGTCGAGGTCGACGTACAGCAGCGCCAGGCGCCCGCCGCGGCGCCGCGTGCGGGCCAGCGCATGCTCCAGCCGCGTGCCCAGCAGGCGCCGGTTGGGCAGCTTCGTCAGCGGGTCGTAGTTGGCCAGGCGCTGCAGCTCCGCCTCGTCGCGCTTGACGCGGCTGATGTCGGTGAAGACGCCGACGTAGTTCGTCACCGCGCCCGCGTCGTCGCGCACCGCGTTGATCGTCAGCCACTCGGGGTAGACCTGGCCGTCCTTGCGCCGGTTCCAGATCTCGCCGCGCCAGTGGCCGTCGCGGATCAGGCCCTCCCACAGCGCGCGGTAGAAGGCCGCCTCGTGCCGGCCGGAGTGCAGCAGCGCCGGCGTGCGGCCGATGGCCTCCTCGGCCGTGTAGCCGGTGATCTCGCTGAACGCGCGGTTGACGCTCTCGATGCGCGCGCTGACGTCGCAGATGATGACGCCGTCGCGCGTGCTCTCGAAGGCCTTGGCCCACTGGCGGTGATGCTCCTCCTGGCGCCGCCGCTCGGTGATGTCGTGCACGACGCCGAACACGCCACTGATGCGGCCGTCCGGCTCGCGCAACGGCCCGATCGTGAACAGGTACCAGCGCCGCCCGAGCGCCGTCTGCATCTCGCCCTCGCCCGAGACGACGTCGCCCGAGTCGGCGACCGCCGCATTGAGCGCGGCGATGCGCGCGCGGTCCTCGGCCGGGAAGAAGGCGCTGGCCGGACTGCCCAGCACGGCCGCGGCCGGCTGGCCGAGGACGCGGCACGTGGCCTGGTTCACGAAGGTGAAGCGGCCCTGCAGGTCCTCCGTGAAGATCAGGTCCGGCGTGCTGTTGCTGATGGCATCCAGCAGGTTCAGCGCGCGCAGCTTCTCCTCCTGCTCGGCGCGCCGGCGCTGCGACGCCAGCAGCGCGCGGCGCTGCTGCAGCCCGAAAACGCCCAGGGCCACCAGCGCCAGCACCGCCAGGCCGGACGGCAGCCCCAGCGGCAGCCGGTTCGCCCCCAGCATGACGGCCGCGCCGAGCCCGGTGCCCAGCAGCACCGCCGTGACCCCGCGGCCGCGCAGCCGATGCAGCCCGCGCCGCCACGCCGGCCCCCGCTGCGCCAATGCCGGCGAATGATCGCCGCCAGGGTCGGCCGCAGCAGGCGGCCGCCAGAAAGTCTTGCTCGCCAAGTCTCGTGCCATGTTTTCTCTCCCTGAGACCGGGGGATTCTGGGGAGCGCTCCCACGCAGCGGTTTGACCAGGATCAAGGCAGCGGCCGCTCAGCCGACCCGTTATGTGCCAGAAACCGCGCGGCCCGCCGCGCCGCATCGGCAGTTACAGTGGCCCAACCCTTGCGCCCCCCGCTCGCCTGCCCGAATGAGCCTGCCCCACGTTGCCGTCCTCGACGACGAAGTCGACATCACCCAGCTGCTGGCCAACTACCTGCAGCTGCAGGGTTTCCGCATCAGCCAGGTGCACAACGGCCGGGCGCTGCTGGACCTGATGGCGCGCGACCCGGCGGTCCTGGTGCTGCTGGACCTGGGCCTGCCGGGCGAGGACGGCTTTGCCATCGCCCGCCAATTGCGCGAGCGCTGGCGCTGCGGCCTGGTCATCGTCACCGGGCGCGGCGATGCGATCGACAAGGTGGTGGGGCTGGAGATCGGCGCCGACGACTACGTGACCAAGCCGTTCGACCTGCGCGAGCTGCTCGCCCGCATCAAGGCCGTGCTGCGGCGGCTCGTGCCGGCCGAGCCGCTGCCCCCACCGCCCGCGCCACCAGCGCCGGCCGCCGCGGCGCCCGCACCCGCCGAGCGCTCGCGGCTGCGCTTCGCCGGCTGGGAACTCGACACGGCCGCGCGCCGCCTCGTCGACGAGACCGGCACCGAGGTCGTGCTGACGACGGGCGAGTTCGAGCTGCTGCAGGTGCTTGCCCGCCACGCCGGCCGCGTGCTGTCGCGTGACTTCCTTCTCGAGCAGACCCGCGGCCGCGAGGCGGCGCCGTTCGACCGCACCATCGACGTCCTGGTCGGCCGGCTGCGCAAGAAGCTGGGCGACAGCGCCGACGAGCCGCAGCTCATCAAGTCCGTGCGCGGCGCCGGCTATCTCTTCGTCCCGTCCATCACCCAAGGCTGACGTGGACGCCGCCGAAGCCGCCGCCATCTATCGCTCGCTGTTCGCGGCCTACGCCGACGCGTTGCTGCTCGTCGAGCCGGGCGGCGGCATCGCGCTGGCCAACCCGGCGGCGTCGGAGCTGCTGGGCTATGCGCCCGAGGAGCTGGTCGGCCTGTCGGTCGACGCGCTCGTGCCCGACGCCATCCGCCCGCGCCATGCCGCCTACCGCGAGGGTTATGCCAAGCACCCGCGGGCGCGGCCGATGGGCACGCAGATGGAGCTGGTGGCACGGCGCAAGGACGGCTCCGAGGTCATGGTCGAGATTGCGCTGAGCCCGCTGCAGGGGCAGGGGCTGCCGTATGTCGTGGCGGCCATCCGCGATATCGGCGCCTACCCGCGCGTCAAGCAGGCCCTCAAGCGCGCGCGCTATGCCGAGTACGTGGCGCAGGTCGGCGCGATGGCGGTAGACACGCGCGACCCGCAACAGCTGCTGGGCAGCATCCCGCAGGTGGCTGTCCAGGCGCTGCAGGCCGATGCCGCCGTCGTCTTCCTGCTCGAGACCGACCGCCAGGCCTTCCGCGTCGCCGGCTGCGCCGGGGAGCTGCTGCCCGAACAGCTCGGCGCCCGCGTGCCCAACCGGGCGGACACGCCGCCGGGTTTCGTCGTCGCCGAGGGCCGCGCCGTCCTCGTCGCGAACTACGCCGACGAGGCGCGCTTTGCGGTGCCGGCCGGCTATCTGGACGCCGGGCTCGTCAGCGCGCTGGCCGTGCCGCTGACCGACCGCGGCGAGACCGTCGGCGCGCTGACCGTGCGCTCGCGCCAGGCCGGGCGCTTCGGCGAGGACGAGATGCGCTTCCTGCTGTCGCTGGCGCACCTGCTGGCCGCCAGCCTGCAGCGCACGCAGACGGAAGAGGCGCTGCAGCATGCGCAGCGGCTGGAGAGCGTCGGCCAGCTGACCGGCGGCATCGCGCATGACTTCAACAACCTGCTGACCATCATCCAGGGCAACCTGCAGGTGCTGGAAGACCTGCCGGCCGTGGCCGATGACGCGAACGCGCCGCAGCTCGTCGGTGCGGCGATGCGGGCGTCCAAGCGCGGCGCCGAGCTGACGGGCAAGCTGCTCGCCTTCTCGCGCCGCCAGGTGCTGCAGCCGGCGCGCGTGGACGTCACGGCGCTGCTCGAATCGCTGGCCGACATGCTGCGCCGCACGCTGGACCAGCGCATCCTCATCACGGTGCAGGTCCAGCCCGACTGCCCGCCCTGCCTGGCCGACCCGGGGCAGCTGGAATCGGCGCTGCTCAACATCGCCATCAACGCGCGCGACGCCATGGCCGATGGCGGCACGCTGAGCTTTGCCGCCCGGCGCTGCGAATCGCTGCCGGCCACCGTGCTGGCCGAGCTGCAGGACGGCCGCCCGCAGGCCTATGTGCAGATCACCATCGGCGACACCGGCGCCGGCATGCCGGAGAGCGTCAAGGAGCGCGCCTTCGAGCCGTTCTTCACGACCAAGCCGGCCGGCCGCGGCACGGGGCTGGGCCTGAGCACGGTCTACGGTTTCGCCAAGCAGTCGCGCGGCGCCGTGCTGCTGGACAGCCTGCTCGGCAAGGGCACGACGGTGTCGCTGCTGCTGCCCTCCCATCCGGATGCAGCGGGTGACGCGGTCACCGCGGCCATTGCGGGCGACAGCGTGCCGGCGGGCCTGAACGTGCTGCTGGTCGAGGACGAACCCGAGGTGCGCGCCGTCGTGGCGAAGTTCCTGCGGGCGCTGGGCTGCGAGGCGCATGCGGCGGCCACGGCCGAGGCGGCGCTGGAGGAACTGGCGGCCGGCAGCGGCTACGCGCTGCTGCTGTCCGACATCGCGCTCGGTGCCGGCCTGCGCGGCACGCAGCTGGCCCACCTGGCACAGCAGCGCCAGCCGGCGCTGGCCGTGCTGCTGATGTCGGGCTATTCGTCGGAGCTGCTCGACGCCGACGAGGCGTCGGCCTGGGAGCTGCTGCGCAAGCCCTTCACGCGCGAAGAGCTGGCGCGCGCCATTTCAAGAGTGCTGGCCGCGGCGCGCTGAGCGTCACTGCAGCATCGTGCTGGGCGTCAGGCTGCGTTGCACATAGGCGTGCAGGGCTTGCACGTCGGGGATGCTGACGTCGCGGCGGCCGCGCTCGGGGAAGGCGATGAGCTTGTCGCGCGACAGCCTGGAGAGCGCGCGGCTGACCGTCTCCAGCGTCATGCCGAGGTAGTTGCCGATCTCGGCGCGCGTCATGCGCAGCGTGATCTGGTCGTTGCGCAGGCCGCGCTGGCCCATGGACTCGGCCCAGTAGCGCAGGAAGTCGGCCACACGGGCGTCGGCCGACAGCGTGCACAGGCTCAGCAGCGAGTCGCGGTCGCGCGTGATCTCGCGGCTCATGGCCTCGTGCAGCAGGCCGAGCAGCGGCGCGTGGCGGGCGCAGGCGGCCAGCAGCGCGTCGTAGCCCAGCGTCCACACCTCGCCGGTGTCCAGCGCAACGGCGTCGCAGCCGTAGCGGCCGGCGGCGATGCCGTCGAAGCCCAGCCAGTCACCCTTGAAATGCAGGCCGACGACCTGCTCGCGGCCGTCGGCAGCGAGGTTGATGGTCTTGAAGAAGCCGGAGTTGACGACGTGCAGGCTGCCAAAGCCCTCGCCGGCCTGGTAGAGGCTGTCGCCGGCATGCAGCACGCGGCGCGTGATCACGACATGCTGCTGCAGCAGGCCCAGCGTGTCGGCGATGCGTTGGGCCACGCCATTCTCCGCGGCCGCGGCCCGCGGCTGCGGCACCCGGGCGGTTTCGGTGCGGGTGCGGGTGGTGGCAGTGGCGGTCATCATGGTCGGGCTCCTGAGCGGCGCAAATTCGATGGCGGAAGCTTAGGAAGCGGCCGACAACCGGCTGACAACCGTCCGGCAATGGACGGCAGCGCTCGGTAATGCTCGGTAAACCGCGTGTAAACACCGGGGCGGGGGCGGCACGCGAGGCCCTTGCGGGTTGATCTGCGTCAGGCGGCCGGGTCGAGCGGCACCGCAGACTGGCGGCCGGAACTTCGACCATGCCGACATCTGTCCTTTACCGCACCCCGGACGCGCTCAGCCGTGACGCCCTGCTCGCGTTGACGGCCAGCGCCGCGCGACTCAGCCGTGCCGCGGCGGACGGCAGCGGCCTGCCGCAGCTGCTGCGCGGCAAGCGCCTGGCGCTGCTCAGCGACGACCACGACAGCCCGGCGGCGGTGGCCTTCCAGCGCGCCGCCACCGAGCTCGGCGCGCATGTGGCGCACGTGCGCAACGGCGGCCCGCAGGAAAGCGGCCGGCGCGGCCGGGCCGCCCTACTCGGCCAGCTCTACGACGCCATCGAATGCCAGGGCCTGTCCGAAGCCGAGCTGCGCCAGCTCAGCCGCGAGGCCGGCGTGCCGGTGTTCGACGGCATCGGCAACCCGGACCACCCCCTGCATGCGTTCGCCGACGTGGTGACGCAGCAGGAACTGGCCGGCACGCCGGGTGCGGCCAAGACCGCCGCGCTGCAGGAGCGCAACCGCCACCACCTGCTGCAGGCCTTGCTGTGCAGCGTGCTGACCTGAACGACAAGGGCGCTGCGCCGCGCTGACCGCGTCGAGCCGAAAGGCGACGCGGCCGCGGCATGCCGTCCGACACCCCGGCCCGGTGCGGCGGGCCTAGGCTTGGGCGACACCACCCCGAACTACTGCTGCATGAGCCCCTCCGCCGCTACGCCCTCCGCCTGGGGACGCTTTCTCGTCGTCGCGCGGCCGTACTGGACGGGCGACCGCAAGCGTGTCGCCTGGGCCGTGCTGGTGGGCCTCATCGCGCTGATGCTGCTGGACACGCACCTCGCGGTGCTGATCAACCGGCAGACCGGCGAGCTGACATCGGCGCTGTCGGCGCGCGACGAGGAGCGCTTCTGGGAGGCCGTGCGCGGCATGTTGTGGGTGGTGGGCTTCGCGGTGCCGGTCTACGCGCTGTACTACGCCTCGCGCGACGCCTACGCCAACGACTGGCGGCGCTGGCTGACGCGGCGCTTCCTAGACGCATACCTGAGCGACCGCGCCTACTTCCGCCTCGCGGGCGTCGACAACCCCGACCAGCGCATTGCCGACGACGTCAACACCTTCACCAGCCGCTCGTTGAACTTCCTGCTCATCCTGCTCGGCTCGGCCATGCAGCTGGTGGCCTTCAGCGCCGTGCTGTGGGGGTTGTCCAAGATGCTGGTGACCTTCCTGGTGGTCTATGCG
>Ga0307411_10000954_pt1 | contig 11051 bp, 9 predicted proteins | sample DK1Ometagenome_2_FD_203712 | JGI IMG/M metagenome (GOLD analysis project Ga0307411, IMG submission 203712) | Maize rhizosphere microbial communities from greenhouse at UC Davis, California, United States - DK15-O-1 | ecosystem: Host-associated > Plants > Roots > Rhizosphere > Soil | place: USA...
CTGTGGCTGGGCACACCACGACGACGGCCCGCGCACTCCCCGTGCGCGGGCCGTCGTCGTGTCCGGGGTGGCGCGTGGCGCCGTCCGCGTTACGCCGTCCGCGTTACGCCGTCTGCAGCGTCGTCATCTTGGCGTCGATCCCCGCGATCAGCTCGTCGTAGCTGGCCGTGAACTTCTGCACGCCCTCGGCCTCGAGCTCGGCGGTGACCTGCGCGAGGCTGATCCCGGCGGCGGCGAGGCCCTCGAGCTTCGCGTCGGCCGTGGCGATCGCCTCGTGGATCCGCACCACCGGCTCGCCGTGGTCGCGGTACGCCTCCCAGGTCTCGGGCGGCATCGTGTTCACCGTGCGCTCGGCCACCAGCGCCTCGACGTAGTACACGTCGCGGTACTTCGGATCCTTCACGCTGGTCGAGGCCCAGAGCGGCCGCTGCGGGCGGGCGCCCACGGCCTGCAGCTTCTGCCAGCGCTCGCTCGCGAGCACCTGCTCGAAGTGGCGGTAGGCCAGCGCCGCGTTGGCGATGGCGATCGTGCCGCGCACGCCGGCGGGATCGCCCCCCTTGTCGAGCTGCGGGTCGATCTTGGTGTCGACGCGGCTCACGAAGAAGCTCGCCACCGAGTCGATGCGGTCGATCGGCAGCCCCCGGCGCACGCGGCGCTCGAGGCCCTCCAGCCACGCCTCGACGACCTCCGCGTAGCGCTCGACCGAGAAGAGCAGGGTGATGTTCACGTTGATGCCCTGCTCGGTGCAGCGCGTGACGGCCGGGAGCCCGGCCGCGGTGCCCGGGATCTTGATCATCACGTTGGGGCGCTCCACCGATTCCCAGAGGCGCACCGCTTCGACGACCGTCGCCTCGGTGTCGTGCGCCACGCCGGGCGAGACCTCGAGCGAGACGGTGCCGTCGCCGTGGCCCACGCGGTCGTAGACCGGGCGCAGCAGGTCGCAGGCCGCCTGCACGTCCGCCACGGCGAGCGCCTCGAAGATCTGCGGCGCGCCGAGGCCCTCGGCGGCGAGCCGCCGCAGGTCGGCGTCGTACAGGCTGCTGCCGGCGATGGCCTTCTGGAAGATCGTGGGGTTGCTCGTCATCCCCCGGAGGCCGTCCTCGGCGAGCAGCCGGGCGAGCTCGCCGCCGGTGATCATGTCGCGGGTGATGTGGTCGTACCAGGGGCTCTGGCCGAGCTCGCCGAGCCGCGCGAGCGGATTCCCGTGCTTCTGCTGGTCGTGCGTCACTTGCCGCTCCGATTCTTCACCCGTCCGAGCACGCGCCGCACGGCGTCGGCCGCCTGCTCGGGGGTGAGGCCGAATTCACGATAGATGGTCTCGGCCGGGGCCGAGGCGCCGAAGTGGTCGATGCCGATGAACTCGCCGTCCTCCGTCACCCACTGGCGCCAGCCCATGGGGCTCGCCGCCTCGATGGCCACGCGCGCGCGGACCGCCGGCGGCAGCACCTCGTCCCGGTACGCCTCGTCCTGCGCGCGGAAGAGCTCCCAGCTCGGCATGCTGACCACGCGCGCGCGCACGCCGTCGGCCGCCAGGCGCTCGGCGGCCTTCAGCGCGATGTCGACCTCGCTGCCGGTGGCGATGAGGATCGCCTCGGGCGGGCCGCCGGCGGTCCCGCCCGCGGGCTCCGAGAGCACGTAGGCGCCCTTCGCCGCGCCCGCCGCGCTCTTCACCTTCGTGCGGTCGAGCACCGGCATCTTCTGGCGCGTGAGCACGAGCACCGTGGGGCCGTCGGCGCGCCGCAGCGCGACCTTCCACGCCTCGACGGTCTCGTTGGCGTCGGCCGGGCGCAGCACGACGATGTTGGGGATGGCGCGCAGCATGGCCAGGTGCTCGATCGGCTGGTGCGTCGGGCCGTCCTCGCCCAGGCCGATCGAGTCGTGCGTGCCGATGACGATCACCGGCAGCTGCATCAGCGCCGCGAGCCGGATGGCCGGCTTCATGTAGTCGCTGAAGACGAGGAAGGTGCTGCCGAACGGCCGCAGCCCGCCGTGCGCGGCGATGCCGTTCATGATCGAGCCCATGCCGTGCTCGCGCACCCCCCAGTGGAACTGGCGGCCCGGCTTGCCGGGCGCGTAGGCGCCCATGTCCTTCAGCGTCACGCCCGTGCTCTCGCCGAGGTCGGCCGAGCCGCCGACGAGGGCGGGGATGCGCTTCGCCAGCAGCGGCAGCGTCTTGCCCGACGCCTGCCGCGTGGCCAGCGGGCCCTGCTCGGGCGTGAAGCTCGGCAGGTCGCGGTCCCACCCCTCGGGCAGCTCGCCGGCCAGCGCGGCGCGGTACTCGGCCGCCAGCTCCGGGTGCGCCTCGGCGTAGCGGGCGAACAGCTCCTCGTGCTCGCGCGCCCACTCGGCGCCGCGGTCCACCGCCTCGCGCCAGTGCGCCAGCGCCTCGTCGGGGATGAAGAAGGCCTGGTCGGCGGGCCAGCCCAGGATCTCCTTCGTCTTCCGGACCTCCTCCTTGCCGAGCGGGGCGCCGTGCGCCTCCGGCGTGTCGCGCTTCGTCGGCGCGGGATCGGCGATGTGGGTGCGGAGCGCGATGAAGGTCGGGCGGTCCGTGACGCGGCGCGCCTCGTCGAGCGCCGCCGCGATGCCGGCGAGGTCGTTGCCGCCCTCCACCCGCAGCACGTGCCAGCCGTACGCCTCGTAGCGCTTCGTCACGTCCTCGGTGAAGGCCAGCGCGGTGTCGCCGTCGATCGTGATGTGGTTGTCGTCCCAGATCACGCAGAGGTTGGAGAGCTTGAGATGCCCGGCCAGGCTCGACGACTCGCCCGAGACGCCCTCCATCAGGTCGCCGTCGCTGGCGAAGACCCAGACGCGGTGGTCCACCACCGGGAAGCCGTCGCGGTTGAAGCGGTCGGCCAGCAGGCGCTCGGCGACGGCCATGCCGACGGCGTTCGAGATGCCCTGGCCCAGCGGGCCGGTGGTGGTCTCGACGCCCGGCGTGTGCCCGCGCTCGGGATGGCCCGGCGTCTTCGAACTCCACTGGCGGAACGCCTTCAGGTCCTCGAGCGCGAGGTCGTAGCCGGTGAGATGGAGCAGCGAGTAGAGCAGCATCGACGCGTGGCCGCAGGAGAGCACGAAGCGGTCGCGGTCGGGCCAGTGCGGGTCGCGCGGGTTGTGCTTCAGGAACCGCGTCCAGAGCACGTAGGCCGCCGGGGCGAGCGCCATCGGCGTGCCCGGGTGGCCCGAGTTGGCCGCCTCGACGGCGTCCATGGCGAGGACGCGGATGGTGTTGATGCTCCGCCAGGCGAGCGTCTCGTCGAGGGACGAGAGGTCGGGACGGACGACGGGCGTGGCGGAGGCGTTCGCGGCTTTCAGGGCTGGGCTCCTTCGGCGGACGGGCACGGGGTCAGGCCCGGCGGCCGATGGATGCGGATGCCGCGCGGGCGAGACCCGAAAGCTAATCCCGCCGCGCCCCGCCCCGAAGCCCGCCCGCGGGTTGGAACAACCGCCCGCCTCCCCGGTACAATTCTGCTGTGACCGAGCCCATCGCCGTCCAGAGCCGTACCTACGAGATCCACGAAGTCGCCGAGCTCACCGGGCTCGCGCCCGAGCGGCTGCGCGTCTGGGAGCGGCGCTACGCCGTCGTGCGCCCCGTCCGGCAGGCCAACGGCTACCGCAGCTACACCGCCGAGCAGGTGGCGCTGCTGCGCACCCTGGCGCGCCGCGTGGCGCGCGGGGAGCGCATCGGCGACCTGGTCAGCCGGCCGGTCGACGAGCTGCTGGCCGACGCGCCCGGCGAGAGCGCGGAGGCGCCGACGCCGCTCGCCGCGCTGGTGGACGCCGTCGCCGCCCTCGACCGCGAGCGGCTGGAGGCGCTCGTGGCGCAGCAGCTCGCGCTCCTCGGGGTGCAGGCGTTCGCGCGCGACGTCGTCCTGCCGCTGGCGCTGCGCATCGGCGATCTCTGGGCGCTGGGCCGCATTCCGGTGGCGGCCGAGCACATGGCGAGCGAGGTCGTGGTGCCGGCGCTCAAGGCGGGGCTGCGCGGCACGCGCGGGCGGGGTGCGCTCGTGCTCGCCGCCTGCGTGCCGGGCGAGCGCCACGAGTGGGGCGTGCTGGCGACCCTCGCCGGCGCGCAGGGGGGCGGCACCCGCGTGGAGTACCTCGGCCCCGACCTGCCGCTCGCCGACGCCGTCGAGTCGGCCTGGCGGCTGCGGCCCGCGCGCCTGGCGCTGAGCGTGAGCCTCCCGGCGCTGGTCGAGGCGAGCCTGCCCGAGCTCGCCGACCTGCCCGGGAAGCTGCCGCCGGAGACGCGGGCCGTGGTGGGCGGCGGCGGAGTCGAGCCGTACGCGCGGATCCTGGAGCGGAGCGGCTGGCTGCTCGGCGAGGACGCGCTGCGCGCCGTGGAGGGCGCATGACCTTCACCCTGCCGACGCCGCCGGCCGCGCCCGACGCGCCGCCGGGCGAGGGCGGGCGCGAGGCGCTCGTCGTCGGCGCGGGGCTCGGAGGGCTCGCGGCCGCGGTGCGGCTGCAGCGGCGCGGGTGGCGGGTGACGGTGCTCGAGCGGCACGACCACCCGGGCGGGCGCTGCGGGCTGTGGGAGGAGGGCGGCTTCCGCTTCGACACCGGCCCGACGCTGCTGCTGATGGTCGACTACCTGCGCGCCGTCTTCACCGACGCGGGGCGCGCGCTCGAGGACTACCTCGACCTGGTGCAGCTCGACCCCAACTACCGCATCTACTACCCCGACGGCAGCACGCTCGACGTCACCAGCCGCCTCAACCTGATGCTCGAGGGCGTCGAGCGCATCGAGCCGGGCGCGGGGCCGCGCTTCCTGCGCTTCCTCGCCGACACGGCGAAGCTCTACGAGGTGGGGCTGCGGTTCGTCGACCGCAACGTCCACAAGCCGCGCGACTTCTTCAAGCTGCTCGACGCGGGCATGCTCGCCGGCAGCGGCGCGCTCGGGAAGCTCCGGAAGCTGGTCTCGCGCTACTTCAGGGACGAGCGCCTGCGGAACGCCTTCAGCTTCCAGTCGCTGTATCTCGGGCTCTCGCCCTTCGACTCGATGGCGGTGTACAGCCTGCTGCCGTTCACCGAGGTGGCGGGCGGGCTCTGGTTCCCGAAGGGCGGGATGCACGCCGTCCCGCGCGCCTTCGAGCGTCTGGCCGTGGAGCTGGGCGCGCGCTTCGAGTACGGGCGGGACGTCGCGGCGCTGGAGCGGAGCGCCGACGGCCGCCGCGTCACCGCCGTGCGCCTCGCCGACGGCACGCGCCGCACGGCCGACCTGGTGGTGGTGAATGCCGACCTCCCCTACGCCTATCGCGACCTGCTCCAGGAGCCGCTCCCGAAGGCCGACACGCTGCAGTACAGCTGCTCGGCCTTCCTGCTCTATCTCGGCACCGACCGCGCCTACCCGGCGCTGCCGCACCACAACCTCGTCGTGCCGGCCGATCTCCGGCGCTGCTGCGACGACATCTTCACGCGCCACCGCGTCCCCGACGACCCGGCGTTCTACGTCTGCGCGCCGAGCCGCACGGATCCGTCGCTCGCCCCCGCGGGCGGGGAGAACGTCTACGTGCTCGTGCCGGTGCCGAGCCAGGACCCGGCGCGCCCGCTCGACTGGTCGGTCGAGGGGCCGCGCCTCGAGGCCGCGATGCTGGCGCGGCTCGAGCGCTTCGGCCTCCCCGATCTGCGGCGGCACGTCGTGGTGAAGCGCGCCTTCACCCCCGACGACTTCGCCGGCCGCTTCTCGGCCACGCGCAGCGAGGCGTTCGGCCTGTCGCACGGGCTCGACCAGGTGGGCTTCTTCCGGCCGCACAACCGCCACCGCACGCTGGCCAACTGCTATTTCGTGGGCCAGAGCACGCATCCCGGCTGCGGCATCCCGATGGCGATGATCTCCGCGCGCTGCGTCGTCGACCGCATCGTGGAGGAGCAGGGGGTGGGCGCGTGAGCACGCGGCGCGCCGCGCTCGAGGCGAGCTACGCCGCGGCCGAGCGCACGACGGCGGCGTGGGCGAAGAGCTTCCACTTCGCGAGCCGCTTCCTCCCGCGGCCCAAGCGGCTGGCCGTCTTCGCGCTCTACGACTACTGCCGCCACGCCGACAACCTCGTCGACCTGCGCGGCGCGCGCGCCGCGGCGGCGGTCCGCGCCGATCTCGCCGCGCTGGCCGCGATGGTGCGCGCCGGCGGCGACGACGGCCGCTGGCTCGCGCTCGGCGACACGCTGCGGCGCTACCAGGTGCCGCGCGCGCCGCTCCTCGCGCTGCTGGACGGCGTGGCGACGGACCTCGACGCCGAGGTGCGCTTCGGCGACTGGCCCGCGCTCGAGCGCTACTGCCGCCTCGTGGCCGGCGGCGTCGGCCTCATGCTCGGCCCCGTGCTCGGCGCCGACAGCGACCGCTTCGACGAGCTGGGCGTCGGGCTCGGCGTGGCCATGCAGCTCACCAACGTGCTGCGCGACGTGGCCGAGGACCTCGCGCAGGGCCGCTGCTACCTGCCGGACGACGAGCTGGCGGCGTTCGGCCTCACGCGCGCGGCGCTCGCGGAGCGCCGGATGACGCCCGCGCTGCGCGCGCTGATGCGCTGGCAGGTGCGCCGGGCGCGCGCGCTCTTCGACGCGGCCGATCCCGTCGTCGGCCTCTTCCCGCGCGACGGCTCGCGGCTCACCGTGCGGCTGCTGCAGCGCACCTACGCCGGCATCCTCGACGAGATCGAGCGCCGGGGCTATGATCCCTTCCGGGGCCGCGCCAGCGTGAGCGGCTCCCGCAAGCTGGTCATCCTCGGCCGCGCGATGCTCCGCGAGCGGAGCCTCCCGCCGCTGCGCTTCCTCGAACGGACCGCCTGACCCCAGCCCCGGCCCACGGACCGCATGACCGTCGCTCCGCCGTCCACCGGGTACCCGCCGCCGCCCGGACCGCTCGCGGTCCGGGCGTTCGCGCGCTACGTGCGCTGGCAGGCGCGGCGCAACTTCGCGGCCGTGCGCTGGCACGGCCGCGCGCGCCTGGGCGCGGACGTCGCGCGCGCGCCGGTCGTGCTCGTGGCGAACCACACCAACTGGTGGGACGGCTTCCTGAGCTGCCTGGTGAGCCGCGAGCTGGGGCTGGGCTTCCGCGTGCTGATGGAGGAGCGGAACCTGGCGCGCTACCGCGCCTTCCTGCGCATCGGCGCGCTGCCCATCCGCCGCACCACGCCGCAGGAGCGCTGGGCCGACCTCGAGGCGGCGCGCGCGCACCTGCTGCCGGGCGTGTCGCTCTGGGTGTATCCGCAGGGCGAGCGGCGGCCGGCGGCCGAGCCCGTCGGTGCCGCCGCCGGCGGGCGCCCGCTGGAGCGCGGCGCGGCGCAGCTCGCGCTGGCCGCGGCCGCCGCGCTCGGCCGGCCCGTCCCGCTCTGTCCGGTGGCGTTCCGCTACGCCTTCCTCGGCGAGTCGGCGCCCGAGGCCTTCGTGCTCCTGGGCGAGCCGTGGCGCGTCGAGGGGGCCGGCCCCGCCACCCCGGGGCGCCGCCGCGCGCTGGGCGACGAGATCGAGCGGCGCCTCGCCGCCACCGTGGCCGAGCTCGACGCGCGCCTCGCCGCAGAGGCGGTGGCCGACTTCACGCCGCTGGTGCCGGGCCGGCTCTCCATCAACAAGCGCATGGACCGGGTGCGCCACGCCATGGGGCTGCTCGACGGTCCCTTCGAGGCGCGGAACGGATGAGCGGCCTCGAGCACGCCATCCCCTATCACATCCTCAAGACGGCGCACGTGACCGGGGCGGTCCTCCTCCTCGGCAACGTCACCGTGACGGGCTTCTGGGCGCTCGTCCTCTGGCGCGCGCGCGACACCGTGCCCTTCCGGCCGGTGGCGCGCGCGATCATGCGGGCCGACTACGTCTTCACGCTCGTCGGCGGCACGCTGCTCACCATGAGCGGCATCCTCATGACGCTGAAACAGGGACTCTCGATCACCGGGACGCCCTGGCTCCTCAAGGGTGTCGTGGCGCTCGCCGTCTCGGTCGTGCTGTGGGCGGTGGCGCTGCTGCCCGACCAGTGGCGCATGGAGCGCGTGGCACAGGACGATCACGCCGGGCTCCGGCGTCTCTTCCTCCGCTGGAGCGTGCTGGGCTGGGCGTCGACGGCGCTCCTCTTCTACGGCCTCTGGGCGATGGTGAGCAAGCGCTAGCCGCCTCGTAGGCCCCTCCGCCCGCCCGTGCTACATTAGCGGAATCGGCAGCGGGGGAGCGGGTCATGGCTTTGACGCAGACGCGGAACGCATGAGCGCCGGCCTGGTGCTCGTCCTCGTCGTGGCGGGCGCCTGGCTGGCCGCGCACGTCGCCTTCGACTGGCTCGCGCGCCGCTTCCTCATCGTGTCCGGCGCCGAGTACCTGCTGCTGGGCATCCTCGTCGGCCCCTACGTCTCCAATCTGGTCTCGCCGAGCGTCGTCTCGGGCTTCGCGCCGTTCATGGTGCTCACGCTCGGATGGACGGGCGCGGTGATCGGCACGCAGTTCCACCTGCCGACGCTGCTGCGCGTGCGCGCGCACTACTACCGCACCGCCTTCCTCGAGGCGCTGCTCACGCTCGTGGTGGTGGGCGCGGTGATGACCGCCGCCTTCATCGTCCAGTTCGACCTGGCGCCCGCCGTCGCCATGGTGCCGGGCGTCACGCTCGGCGCCATCGGCGCGAGCTCCTCGCTCTGGGGGATCGCGCTCATCACGCGGCGCCTCACGCACCGCGCCGCCATCGTGCGGCAGCTGGAGGTGGCGGCGGCGGTCGACGCCTTCGTCGGCATCACCGCGTTCGGGCTGCTGCTCTGCCTGGTGCACGAGGCGCCGCCGCGCGCCGCGCGCCCGCCCACCGCCACCGAGTGGGTGGCCATCGCGCTGGGCATCGGCGCAGTGGGCGGCGCGCTCTTCCACCTCTTCCTGCGCGGCGAGCGCAAGCCCGACCGGCTCTACATCGCCCTGATCGGCGCGCTCACGCTGGCCAGCGGGGCCGCGGCGCAGCTGCGGCTCTCGCCCCTGCTGCCGACGATGCTCATCGGCGCCATCCTCGTGAACACCTCGCGCAACCCCGAGACGATCCGCCGTGCCCTCGGCAACGTGCAGCGGCCGCTCTACTTCGTGCTGCTCGTCTTCGCCGGCGCGGCGTGGCGGCCGAGCCGCGAGGCGTGGGTGCTGCCGGTGCTGCTCTTCCTGAGCATCCGCACCGCGGCCAAGATGGGCGGCGCTGATCTCGCCGCCCGTCTCGGCGGGATGTGGCACACGCTCGGGCCCGACTGGGGGCGCGCGCTGCTGGGGCAGGGGCGCCTCGCCATCGCCATCGCGCTCGACTACCTGATCATGGGCGAGCCGCTGCCGAACGTGGTCTTCACCGCCACGGTGGCCTCGGTGCTGCTCACCGACCTCGCCTCCGCCCGGCTGGTCGCGTCGGTCGTGCACCAGTACCGCGAGCGCCGGGCGGCGCGGCCCATCGCGCACGAGATGCCGCAGGGCGCGCCGGTCGTCGAGCCGGGGCACTGAGGGGAAGGAAGGCGACGCCGTGGGCCGCGTACTGATCCTCGTCCTCCTCCTCGGGGCCATGCGCCTCATCGCCCCGCTCGCCTCGGTGGGCGAGGGGAGCGAGACGCTGCTCGCCTTCGGCTTCCTCATCCTCGCCGCCTACACCGTGGGCGAGCTCGCGGCCGGGCTCCGGGTGCCGAAGATCGTGGGCTACCTCGCCGCCGGCGTCCTCTTCGGCCCCTCGGCGCTCGGCGCGGTCAGCCACGAGTCGGTCGTCGCCCTCGGCGCCATCGGCCAGCTGGCCATCGCCCTCATCGCCTTCCTCGCCGGCGCCGAGCTGCGCTGGCACGAGGTGCGCGAGCGCGGCGTCACGCTGCTCAAGCTCACCACCGTCGAGCTGGGCCTCACCTTCGCGGTGCTCACCGGCCTGGTCTACGCGCTGCACCCGTACATCCCCGGCCTCGGCTCGGGGCCGCCCGCCGAGGCGCTCGCCTTCGCGCTGCTCTTCGGCTCGATCGCCGTGGTGCACTCGCCGTCGGTGACGATGGGGATGCTGAGCGAGACGGGCGCCTCGGGGCCCGTGGCGCGCACCACGCTCGGCGTCGTGCTGGTGGCCGACGTCGTGGTGGTCCTCCTCTTCAGCGCCGCGGCGGCGGTCGCGCGCACGCTGGTGCCGCTGGAGGCGGCGGGCGGCGGCGCCTCGGTGGCCGGGCTCGTCTGGGAGATCCTGGGCGCGCTCCTGGTGGGCGCGGCCCTGGGCGGCGGGGTCTCGCTCTACCTGCGCTTCGTGGGGCGCGAGCTCTTCCTCTTCGCGCTGCTCGCCGCCTTCCTCGGCGCCGAGATCGCGCGGCTGGCGCACGTCGAGACGCTGCTCACGCTGCTCACGGCGGGGTTCGTCACGGAGAACCTCACGCGCCACCCCGCCCGCGACGCGCTGCGCCACGCGATGGAGCGCTCGGCGGCGCCGGTGTTCGTCGTCTTCTTCGCGCTCTCGGGCGCGAAGATCGACCTCGCGGCCGTGGCCGGCGTCATCCTGCTCGTGCTGCCCCTCGTGCTCGTGCGCGCCGGCTCGATCAACGCCGGCATGCGCCTCGGCGCGCGCTGGGCCGGGGTGACGGGCGCCGAGGCGCGGCTCTCGTGGATGGGGCTGGTGTCGCAGGCGGGCGTGGCGATCGGGCTCGCGTCCATCGTGGCCGACTCCTTCCCGCACCTGGGCCCGCCGCTGCGGACGCTGATGCTCGGGCTGGTGGCGGTGAACGAGACGGTGGGGCCGCTCCTCTTCCGCCGCGCGCTGGCGGCGGGGGGCGAGCTCCAGGCGGGGGAGGCCACCGGGGAGTGGGAAAGCGCGGGCGAGCGGCGGGGCGCGGCGGCGCATTGAGGGGCGGGCCCGCGTCGGAACCACTCACGTCCGGAACGCCCGCGGCCCTTCCTCCCCGTCCTCCCCCTCCGGTGCCGTGCTCGTGTTCCAGATGTCCGCCGTCACCCGCCAGCGGCCGTCGGGCTGGCGGCGCAGGCAGAAGACCATCTTGCCGCTGTCCGCGGGGTCGGCGGCGGTCGGCGGCAGGACGTAGCGGCCGACCGCGTAGGCCAGGTCGCCGGCCACGGTGATGCGCACGGGGGTGAGCTCCATGCCCGGC
>Ga0307411_10000955_pt1 | contig 11044 bp, 10 predicted proteins | sample DK1Ometagenome_2_FD_203712 | JGI IMG/M metagenome (GOLD analysis project Ga0307411, IMG submission 203712) | Maize rhizosphere microbial communities from greenhouse at UC Davis, California, United States - DK15-O-1 | ecosystem: Host-associated > Plants > Roots > Rhizosphere > Soil | place: USA...
GCGTCGTCGCGATCGGCAAGGAGACGAAGGGCCCGGCCGGCGTGGCGATGCCGGCCGCGGAGGCGAGCACGATGCCGCGCATGCCCGAGTCGCGGCCGAGCGCCCCGCGGATCCACTCGCTCGGGATGAGCACCTGCGCGAGGCCGGCGGCGAGGAAGGACACCGCGATCAGCAGCCCGTAACGCACGAGCTGGTCGGCGCCCTCGCCGAGGCCGGCGCGCAGCAGCGTTTCGCCCCCGCGCCACCAGGCCAGCGCGCCGAGCGCCGCCGCGAGAGCGAGCATCAAGAGGAGCTGCGCGTCCAGGAGCTTCCGCCTTCTCGCCATCAGTAGTAGGGACAACGCGTGCGGTGGCGCGGGCGCGCCTTCACGCGTGGGCTCTGGCCGCGCGACCAGAGCAGGTGGTCGAGCCGGCGGGGGGGCGCGCGCCAGCCGCGGCGCGCGCAGGAGCCGGCCAGACGCTCGACCGCGTGCAGCGCGACGGCGCGGATCTCGACCTCCTCCGCGCTCCCCGACGGGATCAGCTCCTCGGCCTCGATGCGCTTGGCGAGATCGGGCGAGTAGAGCAGCACGCCGAAGCTGCGCAGCACGTGGGGCACCAGGTTGTCGGCGAAGAGCGTGAGCTCGTCGATGTCGCGGAACTGGCCGAGGCCGCGGCCGCCGAAGGCCTCGGCCAGGTCCGAGCAGGTGAGCTGCGCGCGCTTGTAGAACGGCACCTCGAAGCCCTCGTAGCGGGCCACGTCGCGGTAGAGCGGCATGCGCGCGAGGCTACGAACCAGCCGCTCCGCCGAGCCGCCCGCCTCCTCGACGGGCCCCGCGAAGCGCCCGCGCTGCTCGCGCGCGAGGAAGGCGCCGAGCTCGCGGAGCGCCCGGGCGAACAGCTCCATCAGCTCGCCGACCGGGGGCTCGAGCGTCTGGCCGAAGATTCGCGCGCAGTCTGCCGCGGAGAGCTGCTCCAGCTCCGCCGCCGACCATGGGCCCTCGCGCTCGAAGCGCTCGCGCAGCGTGCCCGCGATGGTGAGGTAGCCCGACAGCCCGTCGCGCTTCGCCAGGTGCGGGAACCAGCCCGAGCCGAAGTTGATGGCGTTCAGGGTGATCACGAAGGCGACCGTGCTGGCCTCGCTGCCGAGCCCGCGCTGGCCCGGGTCGAGCGAGGGCTGCGACGGGCGCTCGCGGGCGAGCAGCCCGGCGAGCTCCTCGAGAGCCTCGTTCTCGATGCGGACGTGCCGGGCGCGGCGCGTCACCTCCGCGGCCGCCTCGCGCACGCGCGCGAAGAGCGGCTCCGCCTCGCGGCTCATGCGCCGGCGCCCCACACCTGGAGCGCGCCCGGCCGCACCTCGACGGTCATCGGCAGGCGCGCCACCGGCTCGCCGTCGATCTCGCCGAGCGCGGGCTGGCCGAGCGGCTCGAGCTCGACGCGACGGCCGCGGAACAACGCCACGCCCGGCACCGAGAGGTGCGTGCCGCGGTAGAGGCGCGGCAGGCGCGTCACCAGCACGTGCTTCCGCAGCGCCGGCACCACCACGAGGTCGAGCAGGCCGTCGTCCGGCCGCGCCTCCGGCGCGACGTGCATCCCGCCGCCGAAGTAGCGGCCGTTCGCGACGGCCGCGAGCGCGATGCCCCCCTCGAAGACCACCGCGCCGTCGACGCGCAGCCGCATTGCCGACGGGCGGAACGTCACGAGCCCCGCGAGCGTCCCGATCAGGAAGGCCAGGCGGGCGCCGAGCGCCTTGCTGCCGCGCACGTGGCGCGTCACCACGCCCGACAGGCCCGCGCTCGCGACGTTGAGGAAATGGGAGGTGCGCTCCGCGCCGTCCTTGTCCACGTAGTGCACGCAGCCGACGTCGATGCGGCGCCCCTTGCCCGACGCGAGCGCCGCGATCGCCGCATCGGGCTCGCGCGGGATGTCGAGGGTGCGGTGGAAGTCGGCCCCCGTGCCGAGGGGCAGGAAGGCGATCTCCGCGTACGCGCCGAGCGCCGCGCCCATCAGCCCGCTCACCACCTCGGCGGCCGTGCCGTCGCCGCCCGCCACGACCAGCCGGTCGACGCCGGCGCGCACGGCCTCGCGCGCGAGGCGCTCGGCGTCGCGCGGCCCAGTGGTCCACACCAGCTCGTAGGGGCCGACCGCCGTTCGCAGCTTCGGCTCGAGGCGCGGCAGCGCCCGCAGCGTGCGGCCCGCGGCGCTGGCGGGGTTGGCGATCACGAGAGTGCGCGAAGCCACGGGCGCATCCTAGCCTCCCCTGCCTATCCTCCGCCGGGATGTGGCGGCAGGGCATGACGGCGGAACGCTGGTGCGCGCTGGGCGCCCTCACCGTGCTCCTCGGCGTAGCCGTTTTCGCCCGCAACTGGCTCGGCATCAGCTGGGATCTCGACGGGCTGCGCGGCTTCATGGAGGGGCTCGGCAGCTGGGGACCGCTCGCCTTCGTCGGCGTGGTCACCTTCCGCACCGTGCTGTTCGTGCCCTCGCAGCTGGCGTTGATCGCGGGCGGCATCTGCTTCGGCACCGCTGGGGGAACGATCTACGGCGCGATCGGGCTGCTGGCCTCGGGCCTGCTGGTGTTCGTGCTGACGCGCTGGCTCGGCGCGGACGCGGTGCGCAGCCGGGTGCCGCACGCCGCGCAGCGCGCGCTCGCGGCGGCCGGCAGCCGCGGCGGCGCGGTGCTGGTCGGGGTGGGCACCGGCTACCCGGTCGGCAACATCACCGGCTACCACGCCGCCGCCGCGCTGACGCCGATGCGCTACGACGTCTTCACGCTGGCGGTCGCGCTCGGCTCGCTGCTGCGCGCGTGGACGTACGCCTTCTTCGGCAACGCCATTCTGGAGCGCAGCACCGCCGAGCTGGTCGCGATCGCGCTCGGCGTCGCGCTGCTCGCGGCGCTGCTGCCGCTGCTGCACCCCCGCGTGCGCGCCTGGGCTCGCTCGCGCTGGCGCACCCTCCGCCCGGGCCCAACCGGGGAGGGCCCAACCGGGGACGGAGTTTAGATTTTCAGATTTTCAGATTCGCCCTGCGGGGTGAATCTGAACAACTGAAAATCTAAACTCCGTCCCTGCCGTGGCCGTCGTCAGCTCCGGAGCACGTTCAGGGCGGAGCCGGCTCGGAACCAGGCGATCTGCTCGGCGTTGAAGGTGTGGCGCGCGGCGATCTCGTCGCGTTGGCCGTCCGCGTGGTGCAGCACCACGGTGAGGTCGCGGCCCGGGGCGAGGGAGGCGAGGCCGAGCACGCTGACGCGATCGTCCTCCCGTACCTTCTCGTAGTCGGCCGGATCGGCGAACGTGAGCGGCAGCAGGCCCTGCTTCTTCAGGTTCGTCTCGTGGATGCGCGCGAAGCTCCGCACGATCACCGCGACGCCGCCGAGCCAGCGCGGCTCCATCGCGGCGTGCTCGCGCGAGGAGCCCTCGCCGTAGTTCTGGTCGCCGATCACCACCCAGCTGAGCCCGCGCGCCTTGTAGTCGCGCGCGATCTTCGGCAACGGCACCCCCGTCTCGCCGGTCACCACGTTGCGGCCCTCGCCGGTCTTGCCCGTGAAGGCGTTGGTGGCGCCGATGAACAGGTTGTCGCTGATCTTGTCGAGGTGGCCGCGGAAGCGCAGCCACGGGCCGGCCATCGAGATATGGTCGGTGGTGCACTTGCCCTTCGCCTTCAGGAGCACGGGCAGCTCGACGTAGTCCTGCCCGCTCCAGGCCGGGAACGGCGCCAGGAAGGCGAGCCGCTCCGAGCCCGGGTCGATCTTCACCTCGATGCGCGCGCGCTCGGCCGGCGGCGCGAGGTACCCCTCGCTGCTCGCGACGAAGCCGCGCTCCGGCAGTTCGGGCGCCGGCGCCGGCGGCGCGAGCCGGATGCGCGTCCCGCCCGGGCCCTCGAGCTCGTCGCTGAGCGGGTTCCAGTCGAGGCGCCCCGCGAGCGCGTAGGCGACCACGATCTCGGGGCTCGCGATGAACGCCTGCGTGTCCGCGCTGCCATCGTTGCGCTTCGGGAAGTTGCGGTTGAAGGAGGTGAGGATCGAGTTGGCGACGCCCTTCTGGAGGTCGTCGCGCTTCCACTGCCCGATGCACGGGCCGCACGCGTTCGCGAGCACCGTGCCGCTGATCGCGGCGAGCTCGTCGAGCTGGCCGTCGCGCTGGATGGTCTGGTGGATCTGCTCGGAGCCGGGCGTCACCCAGAGCGTGGTCTTCGCCGCGAGGCCGTGCTTCGTCGCTTGGCGCGCGACGTCGGCGGCGCGCGAGAGGTCCTCGTACGAGGAGTTCGTGCAGCTCCCGATCAGGCACGAGGAGAGCTTCGCGGGGTAGCCCTTCTCGCGGACGTCGGCCGCCATGCGGGAGACCGGGCGCGCCAGGTCGGGCGTGTGCGGTCCCACGATGTGCGGCTCGAGCGTCGTCAGGTCGATCTCGACGATGCGATCGAAGAAGCGCTCGGGGTTCGCCTCGACCTCCGGGTCCGCGCGGAGCAGCGCCTCGTGGCGATTCGCGAGGTCCGCGAGCTCCTCGCGGCCGGTCGCCTTCAGGTAGCGCTCCATGCGGTCGTCGTAGGGGAAGATCGAGGTGGTGGCGCCGAGCTCGGCGCCCATGTTCGTGATCGTGCCCTTACCCGTGCAGGACAGCGAGCGCGTGCCAGGCCCGAAGTACTCCACCACCCGGTTGGTCCCGCCCTCGACGGTGAGGATGTCGCACACCTTGAGGATGACGTCCTTCGGGGCGCTCCAGCCGGAGAGCGCGCCCGTCAGCCGCACGCCGACCAGCTTCGGCTGCAGCACCTCCCACGCGAAGCCCGCCATCACGTCCACGGCGTCGGCGCCGCCGACACCGCAGGCGAACATGCCGAGGCCGCCGGCGTTCGGCGTGTGCGAGTCGGTGCCGATCATCATGCCGCCCGGGAAGGCGTACTTCTCCAGCACGACCTGGTGGATGATGCCGGCGCCCGGCGCCCAGAAGCCGATGCCGTAGCGCGCCGAGGCGGTGCGCAGGAAGTCGTAGACCTCGCGGTTCGTGACCTGCGCGGTCTTCATGTCGGCGACCACGCCCTGGTACGCCTGGATCAGGTGGTCGCAGTGCACGGTCGTCGGCACCGCGGTCTCCTCGCGCCCCGACGAGATGAACTGGAGGATCGCCATCTGCGCGGTGGCGTCCTGCATGGCGACGCGATCGGGCCGCAGCTCGAGATAGGCGGCGCCCGCCTCGAGCCGCTGGCGCTCGGGGTCGGCGAGGTGACCGAACAGCACCTTCTCCGCGTAGGTGAGCGGACGGCCGAGCCGCCTGCGCACGACCGCGAGGTTCTTCTCGAGCGTGGCGTAGACGTTGCGAACCAGCTCGGGGGTGGTCTCGATGGCCGGCACGGGGACCTCCGCAGCGAAGGCGTCAAATTAGCAATCCGAGTACGATCGGGGCCCATGCAGCCCCGCTCTCGACGCATTCCCGGCAGCGATGGCCTCTCGATCCACGTGCTCGAGTGGAGCGAGTCGGGCACGCCGCTGGTGCTGGTGCACGGCTTCGGCAACGAGGCGCACATCTGGGACGACTTCGCCCCGCTGGTCGCGCCGCACTACCGCACGGTCGCCGTCGACCTGCGCGGCCACGGCGACTCCGATCACGATCCCGAGGCTCGCTACGACTACGACTTCCACGTGGCGGACCTCGAGGCCGTTACCGCCGCGCTCGGCATCGAGCGGCTGGTGCTGGTGGGACACTCGTTCGGCGGCCGCACCTCGATGCTCTTCGCCGCGAAGCATCCCGAGCGCATGGCGGGGCTCGTGATCGTGGACATCGGCCCCGAGCACGACCCGCGCGGCACCACGCGCATCCGCCTCGAAGTGATGCAGCGTGGCGATGGCAGCTTCGCCGCGCCGACCGAGTACGAGCGCGTGCTCGCGCACAACTTCCCGGCCGGCAGTCCCGACGCGCTGCGGCGCATGGCGCAGCACGAGCTGCGCCAGCGCGAGGACGGGCGCTGGCTGCGCAAGGCCGACCCGGCCTTCATGACGGCCCGGGCGGGCGAGGCCGAAGCGGAGGCCGAGGAGCGCGACACCGCGAAGCGCCTCTGGGACGCGCTCGCGCGCATCTCCTGCTCGACGCTGGTGGTGCGCGGGGCGGCGAGCGACATCCTCTCGCCCGAGATCGCCGACCGCATGGTCGACGAGGTACTCGCGAAGGGACAGCTGGCGGTTGTGCCGCGAGCTGCGCACTCGGTGATGACCGACAACCCCGCGGGCTTCGCGGAGGCAGTGACCGGCTTCGTGCTGGGCTAGAGACCCCGCGGGCCGCCGCTAAGCTCCCGCGCCATGCGTTCCAGCCGCTTCCTGTTCCTCGCGGTGTACCTGCTTCTCGCCGCGCCCATCACGGCACGCGCGGCCGACGTGCAAGACGCGCGCAAGCCCGTCGAGCAGCTCTACGCCGTGCTCGTCGAATGCCTGAAGAACGCCGAGCCGCTCGGGCTCGAGGGGCGGCGCGCCAAGATCGCGCCCGCGGTGGCGGACGGCTACGACGTACCCTTCATGGCCGAGAAGATCCTGGGCCGGCATTGGGCCTCGCTCGCCGAGGCCGATCGCTCGCGGTGGATCGACACCTTCGGCAGCCTCACCGTCGCCACCTACGCCGAGCGCATGACGGGCTACACCGGGCAGGTCTTCGAGGTGCTCAAAGTGGAGCCGAGCCAGCGCGAGACCGCGGTCGTGTACACGCAGGTGGTGACGCCGAAGGAAGCGCCGATCGCGATCAACTACCGCATGCGCCAGGACGGCGACCGTTGGCGCATCATCGACGTGTATCTCAACGGCACGGTGAGCGAGCTCGCATTGCGGCGCTCGGAGTACGCCGCCGTGCTCCAGCGCGACGGCTTCGAGAAGCTCGTGGCCTCGATCGACGAGAAGATCAAGGCCGGCCGGATCGCGGGCGAGACCCTGCCCGCGGCGGCGCAGGTCCCGTAGCGCGCCTGCTATTCGGCGGCTGCCGTGCCGGGGTCGTCCTCGTCGCCACGACGCCACCAGCGACCCTCCACGCGCTTTGCCACGTGCGCGTCCCGATCCATCAGGTACGCGCTCCGGATCGCCGCGTAGAAGTCCACGGAGGTCGCGCGCAGCGCATCGAGACGTTCGCGCTCGATGTCGTATGCGCTGAGGCCGCCGCTGGTGCGGATCAGCACCTGCTGCACGGGGGACATCAACCAGATCGTCGGGTGCAGGACCGCGTCCACGATCGCGCCGAAGGTGTCGCGCGCCGTCGACGGCCCGAGCACGGGAATCACCACGTAGCTCCCGCTCGGAATGCCCCACACCCCGAGCGTCTCGCCGAAGTCCGTGTGGTGGGTCTCGATGCCGAGGGCGCTGGCCGGGTCGAACAGGCCGGCCAGGCCGACCGTCGAGTTGATCACGAAGCGCGAGGTGGTCTTGGTCGCGTCGAGCGGCGCGAGCTGGAGGACGTCGCTGAGCAGCAGCGCGGGAGTCTCGAGGTTCTCGAAGAAGCGGTACAGCGCGCGGCGGCCCGGGGCGGGCACGACCCAGGAGAAGCCCGTGGCGATGGGGTCGGCGAGGTAGCGATAGAAGCCTTCGTTGAAGCCGAAGACCAGCCGGTTCGAGAGCTCGACGTCGTCGCGCTCGGCCGGATCGGGGCCGGCGTCGAACAGCCAGTCGTCCTCGTCGTCGTAGACGTCCGCTGCGGCGGGCGCGGGTTCCGGAGGGGCGGGCGGGCTCGCGCTCTCGTCGCCGGCGCGCGCACCGGATGCGCCGAGCGCGAGCGCCAGCGACGCCGCGAGGCACCACGTGGCGACGCGCTCGCAGCCTTTCACCGGTTCGCCTCGAGCGCCAGCCGGCCGGCGAGGTCGTCGACGAACTGGCGCGCGGTGCGGCCCGAGCGCGAGGCGCGCTCCAGCGCCCAGCGCAGGGCGTCGTGCCGCAGCCGCTCCGCCTCCACGCGGAGGCCCGCGCGCCGCGCGAGCCGCTCCACGATCGCGAGGTAGGTGGGCTGGTCGAAGCCGAAGAAGCCGAGCGCCATGCCGAATCGATCGGCCAACGACAGCTTCTCCTCGAGCGCCTCGCCGAGCTGCAGCTCGCCGTTCGCGTCCATCCGGACGGCCAGATTGTCCGAGCGGCGCTCGGGGATCAGGTGGCGGCGGTTGCTCGTGGCGAGGATGCGAACGTTCGGCGGCGGCGGCTCCAGCCCGCCTTCGAGCGAGGCCTTCAGCTCGCGGTAGCCGGGCTCACCCTCGTCGAAGGACAGGTCGTCGCAGAACAAGAGGAAGCGGTAGGGCGCGCCGCGCAGCGCGGCGAGGATGCGAGGCAGCTCCTGGAGATCGGCCTTGCGCACCTCGATCGCGCGCAGCCCCCGGCCGGCATAGCGCGTGAGCAGCCCGCGCACCGCCGACGACTTCCCGGTGCCGCGCTCGCCGTAGAGCAGCACGTGCTGCGCCGGCAGGCCGCGCACGAACTGCTCCGTGTTGCGGAGCAGCTCCGCGAGCGGCCGCTCCACGCCCACCAGCTCGTCGAGGTCGAAGGGCGCGGGGACGATCGGCCGCAGCCGCCCGCGTCCGGCGTCAGTCTCCCAGCGGAACGCCGTGTGGCTCGCGAACCACTCGGGCGGCGGCGGCGCGCCGAGCCGCTCCTCGAGCCAGCGCTCGACCAGCGCGAGCACGCGCTCGAGGCGCGTTCGAATGGAGCTTCGACGAGGCACGCGGGCGCATTGTAGGTTGTCCGCGTGAGCGAGCCGAGTGCCGAAGCGAAGGGCCGCGAGGCGGGTCTGTGCGCCACGTGCCGGCACGCGCGCGTGCAGCGAAGCGCGCGCGGCAGCGTCTTCTGGCGCTGTGCGCGCGCCGACCACGACGCGCGCTTCGCGCGCTACCCGCCCCTGCCGGTGCGGAGCTGCGCAGGGCACTCCGTTGGACGCCGCGACTGACGACGAGCAAGGCCGGGCGCCGGATGCGGGCGGCGGGCGGACGTCCCGACACCCGGGGCGGGCGGCGTGTAGCATGCGTGGGACCGAGGAGGCTGCCATGACGACGCGCTGGTTCATCCTGTCCGCGATCGGGCGCGATCGGCCCGGCCTGGTGTCCGAGCTGGCGCAGCTCGTGCTCGACTGCGAGGCGAACCTCGAGGACTCGCGCATGACGATCCTCGGCACCGATTTCGCGGTGATCCTGCTCGCCTCCTCTCGCGCGGGCGATGCCGCCGATCGCCTCTCGCTCGGCTCCAAGCGGCTCGAGCGGGACCACGGCCTCACCATCCTGATCCGCGAGCTCCCGTCGGGACGCCGTCCGGCGATCCCCGCGCCGGGCACGCGCCTCTACCGCGTCGAGGCTGCCGGCGAAGACCGGGCCGGCATCGTGGCCGGCATCTGCGGCGTGCTCGCGCAGCACGGCGTGAACATCGTCGAGCTCGATACGCAGAGCCATCCCGGGCCGGGCGGAGGGCCGCACTACCAGATGACGATCCGGGCGGAGCTGCCGGAGGCGCTCGATCCGCGAACGCTGCGCGAGGCGCTCGAGCGCGAGGCCGACCGCCTCGTGCTCGACGTCGCGCTCATGCCTGCCTGAGGTGGTCTCGCAGCGCGCCTTCGAGCTCGGACCAGCGCGCGGGGAAGGGCCGCCCGAGCGCGCGGAAGAACACCTCGAGGAAGCGGTAGGTGAGCCCCCAGACGACGTGACGGTCGGGCTCGCCCACCACGATGCCCGGAAACTCGAAGCTGCCGGTGCCGTGGAAGGCGCGGCGCACCTGGCGCGCCGGCTCGACCAGCTCCCGCACCGGCACCCAGAACGCCTCTCGCACCTCGCTCGTCTGCATCACCAGCGAGCCGGGCTCCGGCACGTGGTAGACGAAGGCGGAGATCACCAGGCCCGGCGGCCGGCCCGCGTGCCGCCCCTCGAGATCGTCGAGGCGCCCGAGCCGTTCGCCCGCCGCGAGCGACAAGCCGACCTCTTCGAGCGTCTCGCGCACCGCCGCCTGCTCCGGGCTCTCGTCCGGCAGATCGACGCGCCCGCCCGGGAAGGCCATGTGCCCGGACCACGGGTCGCCTTCCTTCTCGGCGCGCTCGATGAACAGGATCTCGGCGCCGTGCGCCGCGTTCTCGCGCAGCACCAGCGCCACCGAGGCGTGGCGCCCGAGGTCGCGGGCCGAGAGCGCGGGCTCGTAGCCAGCGAGGGCGCGGCGGATCTCGTCGATGCGGGGCACGAGGTGGGAGGATAGGGACGCTCACGGCGCGCAGTCGAGATCGACCCGGACGATGCGCTCGCCCGCCGCGCCGCGCTGCCCGAGCACGAAGCCGCTCGCATCCGGCAGCAGCGCGATGCCGGTGGGTGCGCCCCAGCTCGCAGCGTCGCCGAGCTCGAGCTCGAGCTGCGCGCCGTCCGTCTCGTTGAGCGCCACCTGCGTGCCCTCGGCGCCCACGGCGCCGTGCCCGGGCCAGCGCGCGATCAGGTTGCCGAGCGCGCCGGGCAGCAGCCGCGCCGCGCCGCGCTCGCGCGTCGACGCCACCGCCATCACGCGGCCGTCGGCCGAGAACGACACCGAGCCCGCCACGAGGCCGCCCGGGGTGTGGCGCCGCTCGCCGCTCGCCGGGTCGAGGCGCACGCCCGCGAGCGGCGCCAGCGGCTGGCCGAAGCCTCCGACCAGGCTGCGCGCGTCGGGCGACCAGGCGAGCGCGGCCACCCAGGCGCTGCGCCCGCGAAACAGCGTGAGCGGCTGCGACAGCAGGAGCCCGCCGTGGCCGCTCAGGATCGACGCACGCCGCACTTCGAAGCGCCCGCCGCCGCCGTGGCTCCAGACGAGGCCCGAGCCGCTCGGATCGTAGAAGGCGTGATCGTCGGGGCCGGGCGAGAGGGTGAGGCGGCGCGCGGGATGGCGCGGCCCGTCCGCGCCGCGGCCGTTCACCACCATCACCTCCGTCTCGGCCGGGCTCCGCCACGAGGCGAAGCGGTCCGTATCGAAGAGCACGTTCGAACCGGTGGGATGCGGCGCCGGCCGCCGGTTGTTGCCCGGCTCGCGGCAGGTCCAGCAGACAGGCGCTGCGCCTGGCTCGAGCCGGTGCACCTGGATGCGGCCGTCGTCGGCGCGCGCTTCGAACCAGACG
>Ga0307411_10000956_pt1 | contig 11041 bp, 9 predicted proteins | sample DK1Ometagenome_2_FD_203712 | JGI IMG/M metagenome (GOLD analysis project Ga0307411, IMG submission 203712) | Maize rhizosphere microbial communities from greenhouse at UC Davis, California, United States - DK15-O-1 | ecosystem: Host-associated > Plants > Roots > Rhizosphere > Soil | place: USA...
GCTGGTCGTCGCATGCTGGCCGGTGCCGAAGGCGAGGCTCGCGTCGATCTCGAGATTGATCCTATCGGGATCGGCCGCGTGGGTCGGTGTGTGGACGGTGAAGCGGCCGGCCCGGATCGGCTGCAGTCCGGCCTGGCTCATCGTCACCCAGTCGGCTTCACCGAGCTGCTCGACCTGCGGCGGCCCGCTGCCGAGGCTCGTCAGCGTCGCGATCTCCGCGCGGGTCGGCGGATGCTCGAAATAAGCATGGATCAGCCAGTCGTCGGGCTTGCTCTCGTCCGGCTCGTCGGCGACCAGCACCGGCGGGTTCGGGCTGTCGGGGAAGAAATCGTCGGCGTGGGCGATGAGCTCGCCCTGTGCCCGCGTGCAGGGCACGGTGACGCGGACGCTCACTTGGTTGGCGCTTCCTTCGCCAACCGCTCGTCCAGCTGCCTGGACAAACCGGCGGCGTAGGCACGGCAGGCCTCCGCATCGAGCAGCGGTTTGCCGAGCGCCAGTCGCTCGCGCATCTGGCTCGCCGAGGGATGGGGCGTGACCAGGATTTCGCACGGACTGGCGGCGACCTTGGCGATCGACGCGCGGTACGCGGCGAGATAGGCCGGGTGTTCGCTGAAGCGATAGTCGTCGCGGCTGACCGGCGTCAGGCTGTCGGCATAGACGATCGTCCGGCAGACGCCGCCGTCGCAGCTCACCCAGCGCCAACTGAGCGCGCCCGGCGTATGGCCGGGCGTCGCCATCGCCGTCAGCATCAGATTGCCCAGACGCACTTCCTCGCCGTCGCGTATCAAGCGGCCGACGTTCGCCGCGGGGAAGGGCTTGTGCATGCCCGCTTGCGGGTCGTCGGCGCTGGCAGCACCGCTGGCGAACACCTTCGCCGCTGGCGCAGAGGCGACCAATGTTGCCCCGCTCATCCGCTGCAGTTTCGAAACGCCGCCGACATGATCGAAATGCTCGTGGCTGTGGAGGATGAACCGGATGTCCTCGACCCGATAGCCGAGCCGCCGGATGTTGTCCGCGATCAGGTCGGCGCCTTGCTCGGTGCCGCCGTCGATCAGCACTTGGCCCTGGCTCCCTGTAATCAGGATCGAGGAAATCCCGCAGGTGCCGACCAGGTAGGTGTTGGCATGGATGCGCACCGGCGGCGCGGGCGTCTCCCAGTCGTCCGAATCCTTGCACGCGAGCGCCCAGCGCGGGCCGGCGGTCTCGATCGGCGCTCTCGGCTGCTCGATGATGCGCGGAGCCTTGCCGAGCGGAATGACGACGCCGGCCTGAGCTGCGGCTATGAAGGCCAGGCTACCGAACATAGCTGGCCCCGTTGACGTCGATCACGCTGCCGGTCGCGGACGCAGGTGCATCAATGGCCAGCCAGCGGATGACCTCGGCGACCTCGTCGGTCGAAGCGACACGGCCAAGCGGTATGTCCGCGACTATGTTCGCGCCGCCACGGCCTTGCAGATATTCCGCCGTCATCTCCGACACGGTGAAGCCCGGCGCAACACCGAAGCAGAGGATGCCCTCGCCGGCGTAGCTGCGCGCGATGGTCTTGGTCATGCCGACCAGCGCGGCCTTGGATGCCGCGTAATGCCAATGCTGGGGGCTGTCGCCGCGAAAAGCGGCGCGGCTGGCGATGTTGATGATGCGGCCGCCCCCGCCCCGGTCGAGGAAATGCGAGACGGCCAGCCGGCACAAGTCGGCCGCGGCCTGGAGGTTGATGGTCAGCGTGCGCGCCCATGCGGCGTGCCATTCATCGTCCGGCGCGTTGTCGGCGACGCCTTCGTAAATGCCGGCATTGTTGACCAGCACGTCGATTTCTCCGCCGAGCTCATCGGTCGCGGTATCCCAGATGTTGCGCGGCGCGGCGGGATCGGTGAGGTCGCCGGCAATCAGGATGTCGCTGCCCTTGGTCGAATGACCGACGACGTTGTGGCCGCACTTCTTGAGAAGCGCATAAGCGGCGGCCCCGATACCGCGGCTAGCGCCAGTGATCAGGATGTTCATTGCCCCCGACTACCGCTGCACGGGCAGCGGGGGAAGAACCCCTAGGCCGCCATCCCGTTGACGAACGCCTTGGCGGTCGACTTGAAGTTGGCGATCTGCTCGGAGAAGCGGCCAAAGCCCTGTTCGACCTGATCGATGTCGGCGGCGACATTCTCGGTGTCGCTGCGGATCGCCGCGATCGTCGAGCTCATCGAATCGGCGGCAAGCGCGGTCTCGTCGACCGCCGCCGTGATCATCGTCACCGTCTGAGCCTGCAGCTCCATGGCCTCGCGGATGCGGTCGGCCGATGTCTGCACTTCCTCGACCGTGTCCTCGATCGAACCATTGGCTTCGACCGTCTGACGAGTCGCCTGCTGGATCGCCGTGATCTTGGCGGTGATGTCATCAGTTGCCCGAGCGGTCTGCGAGGCGAGGCTCTTCACTTCCTGGGCGACGACCGCGAAGCCCCGGCCGGCATCACCGGCACGGGCTGCCTCGATCGTCGCATTGAGCGCGAGGAGGTTGGTCTGGCCCGCGATGTCGCGGATCAGCGACAAGATTGATTCGATGGCTTCGACGTGAGCCGACAGGGCCTGGCTAACCTTCACTGCCTGGCTCGCCTGATCGCCGGCGCGGGTCGCGACGCCCGCGGCGACCTCGACCTCGGCACGCGCGTCCTCGATGGCGCGGATCAGGCCCGCGGCGGTCTGGGCGGCTTCGCGCATCGCGACGGCCGATTGCTCGGCGGCCGCGGCAACTTCGCTGGTCTTGCCGAGCATGCCGCGCGCCGATGCGGCGGTCGAGCGCGTGCGCTCGGTAAGCGCTTTCGACTGCTCGGTGCTGGCGCGGACCAGGTCGGCGACGCGGCGCTCGAACTCGCCGCTTTCGCGGCCGCGCTGGTCGGCCGCCTCGATCGCTTCGAGCAGCGCAACCTGGGCGAGAATGATGTCGGTTTCGACCGTGCCGAGGCGCTGGAAGGCGCACAGCAATTGCTCGAGCTTCTCAGCGTCGTCGGAATAGCGCTCGAGGATGCGGCCGATGATCCGGCCTGCGGCCTGAGTCCGCGCAACCATGTAGGCTGGGACGGAGATGCGCTCGGCGTAAATCTGGCGGCCGTATTCGGCGACCGACTGGATCCAATCCGGATCGATGCCTTTGGCGTAGTTGGCAGCAAAGCCTTCGGCGCGCGCGGTCCCGAACTGCGCGGTGATCTCGGAAGAGATGATGTCGTTGACGTTGTCGCGCAGCAGCGTCACGTCGCGATCGAGCGATCTGTCCCCGTTGTAGGCCGCAAGCCGCGCATTTACCTGCTCGTCGGTCAGCCGCTGCAGCTGTCCAGTCTCGCCACCCATCCGTCCGCTCTCCGTGTTTGACCCTTGGCCGCTTTCGGCTCGCTCTTGCACGGCTAATGGTTAAGACCGGGTTAGGGGTGCGGCACGAACTTGCCTGATGCGGGACCGGCCCTTAAGCGGCGGGACCATGGCAAACGCTCCAAATCGTCCGCTGTCTCCCCACCTCACCATCTGGCGATGGGGCCCTGGAATGGCCGTGTCGATTCTCCACCGCGCGACCGGTGTCGCTCTCTCATTCGCCGGCCTTGGAATCCTCACCTGGTGGCTGTTCGCGATCGCCAACGGTACCGACTCCTACGAAGCCTTCACGAAAGCGGCGATGCATCCGGTCGGGCTGGTGGTGCTGATCGGCCTGACCTGGAGCTTCTTCCAGCACCTGCTGTCGGGCATCCGCCACCTGGTGATGGATACCGGCCAGGGCTTCGAGCTCGGGGTCAACAAGACATTCGCTGTATTGACCATCGTCGGCTCGATCGTCCTGACCGCGCTGCTGTGGTTCTACCTGCTGGGAGTAGCCAAGTGAGCGTCGGCGACAGCTCCACGCCCCTCGGGCGCGCCCGCGGTCTCGGCTCGGCCCATCACGGCGGCGAGCATTGGCTGACGGAACGTGTCACCAGCATCGCCTTGCTGCTGCTCTGTACTTGGCTGATTGCATCGCTGCTGCTGCTTCCGACGCTCGACCAACGCACGGTCATCGAATGGCTGCGGGCGCCGAGCGGCGCGGTTCCAATGGCTTTGCTGATCATCGTCGGCTTCAAGCACGCGCTGGACGGCGTGAAGGTCGTGGTCGACGACTATGTGCATGAACCCGGCAACAATTTCGTGCTGAACACGATCCTGCTGTTTCTTGCGGTCGGCGGAGCAGCGCTTGCCTTGTTTGCGGTCGCCCGCATTGCCTTCGGGGCGATTGCGTGACCGCCTACCAGATCGTCGACCATAGCTATGACGTCGTCGTCGTCGGCGCAGGCGGCGCCGGCTTGCGGGTGACGATGGGCTCGGCCGAAGCAGGCCTGAAGACGGCCTGCGTCACCAAGGTGTTCCCGACCCGCAGTCACACGGTCGCCGCTCAAGGCGGCATTGCCGCGGCGCTCGGCAACATGGGCCCGGACCATTGGCAATGGCATATGTACGACACGGTCAAGGGCTCGGACTGGCTCGGCGACCAGGACGCGATCGAATATCTGTGCCGCGAAGCGCCCGCGGCGGTGATCGAGCTCGAGCATATGGGCCTGCCGTTCAGCCGCACCGCCGACGGCCACATCTACCAGCGCGCGTTTGGCGGCATGACACAGAACATGGGCGAGGGTCCGCCGGCGCAGCGCACCTGTGCCGCTGCCGACCGCACTGGCCATGCGATGTTGCACACGCTTTATTCACAGAGCCTCGCGCACGACGCCGACTTCTTCGTCGAATTTTTCGCGATCGACCTGATCATGGAAAACGGCGCGTGCCGCGGCGTTGTCGCTTTGTGCCTGGATGACGGCTCGATCCACCGCTTCCGTGCCCAGGCCGTGGTGCTCGCCACCGGCGGCTACGGAAAGATCTATTATACCGCGACCTCGGCGCACACCTGCACCGGCGACGGCAATGCGATGGTGCTGCGCGCCGGCCTGCCGCTCCAGGACATGGAGTTCGTGCAGTTCCATCCGACCGGCATCTACGGCGCGGGCGTGCTGATCACCGAAGGCGCGCGGGGTGAGGGCGGCTATCTCACCAACGCTACCGGCGAGCGGTTCATGGAACGCTACGCGCCGAGCGCGAAGGACCTAGCCAGCCGCGACGTGGTGTCACGCTCGATGGCGATGGAGATCCGCGAGGGCCGCGGGGTCGGCGAGCACAAGGACCATATCTTCCTTCATCTCGATCATATCGACCCCAAGATCCTCCACGAGCGACTCCCCGGCATCACTGAAACTGCCAAGACTTTTGCCGGGGTTGATTTGACGCGGCAGCCCATCCCAGTCGCGCCCACTGTTCACTATACGATGGGCGGCATCCCGACGAATTATCATGGCGAGGTCGTGACGCTGAAGGACGGCAACCCGGATTCGGTCGTGCCCGGCCTGTTCGCGGTCGGCGAAGCCGCCTGCGTCAGCGTTCACGGCGCCAATCGTTTGGGCTCGAACAGCTTGATCGATCTGGTCGTGTTCGGCCGCGCCGCGGGCTTGCGGCTTGCGGAAGTGGTCAAGCCTGGCGCGCTGCGGGACGAGCTGCCGAAGGATGCTGCGGAATTCGCGCTGTCGCGGCTCGACAAGTTCCGCCATGCCGAAGGCGGCAGCCCGACCGCCGAGGTCCGGCTCGACATGCAGCGTGTGATGCAGGCGGACTGCGCCGTGTTCCGGACCGACCGCACGCTCGCCGAGGGTGTTCAGAAGATCGACCAGGTGTACGCGCGCATGGCCGACGTTCATGTCACCGATCGCAGCCTCATTTGGAACAGCGATCTCGTCGAGACGCTCGAGCTCGACAACCTGCTGAGCCAGGCGATGGTCACCATGCACTGCGCTGCGAACCGCAAGGAAAGCCGCGGCGCGCACATGCACGAGGATTATCCCAAGCGCGACGACAAGAACTGGATGAAGCACACCATTGCCTGGTTCGACGGTTGGGGTGGAAGAGGCGGGGGCGTCAGGATCGACTACCGTCCGGTGCACGAGTTCACGCTCACCAATGACGTCCAGTACATCAAGCCCAAGGCACGAGTGTATTAGAGTTAGAGCTGGCGCAGCGTTTCCGCGTAGTGCGCCGCCTTCTCCGCATAATGCGCGGCCGAGGCGCGTAGCATCTCGTGCTCTTCGTCGGTGAGTTGCCGGACCACCCGGCCGGGCGCGCCGACGATCAGGCTGCCGCGCTCGAAGTGCTTGCCCTCGGTGATCAACGCGCCGGCGCCGACGATGCATTCGGGCTCAATCACCGCGCCGTTGAGGATCCGCGCGCCCATCCCGATCAGGCAGTCGTCGGCAATGGTGCAGCCATGGAGGATCGCGTGATGGCCGACCGTCACCCGCGCTCCGATGGTCAGCGGGAAGTCGGCGTTCGGAGTGGCACATCGCGCCGTCCTGGATGTTGCTGTCCTCCCCGATGACGATCGGCGTGTTGTCGGCGCGGATGACGGCACCGAACCACACGCTCGCGCGTGGCCCGAGCCGGACGTCGGCAATGAGGTCGGCTGACGGCGCCGCCCACGCACCCTCGCCAAGCTGCGGGGTCAGGTCGCCGAGGCTGTGTAGCGGCATGGCTCGGCGATAGCGCCGTCCGTTCGTCCACAAAAGACAAGGCCGGGCGGAACAGCTCCCGCCCGGCCTTGAGGATTTTTCGCTAGTTCGATTAGAACTCGAAGTTTAGCGTTGCCGAGAAAGTCCGCGGCGCGCCGATCTGCACGTTCGGCGCGTTGCCATAGCTCGTCCCCGACAGGGTCTGGCTGAGGCCGCCGCCGAAGCCGCCGACGTAGAATTTGTCGAAAGCATTGTAGAGGTTGAACTGGAGATAGGTTTTGTCCAGCCCCGATGCGATCCCCGCGAGCTTCACGCGCGCATCGAGGTTGACCAGCCAATAAGCGGGGGCCTGCGCCGGGAAGATCTGCTCGGGAGTCACGATCGGGCCCCGGAACACCGGGAAGTTGTTATCAAAGACGAATCGCGGGCCGGTGCGCTTGGCTTCGATGCCCAGCTGGACCGGGCCGATCTCGCCGACCGCCGACACGCCGTAGGTGTACTTGGGCGAGCCGGATTCGCGGTTCCCCGCCGTGAACGCGCAGTTCTGGAGGCCGGCGAGGCTGGTCGGACTAACCGTGTCGCAAGTCACGCCGGCCGACAACGGACCGACTTGGATGTTGTCCTTGATCTTGCTCTTGTTCCACGAACCGAACGCATAGAGCGTCAGTTGACGCATCGGCTCGTAAGCAACCGACCCGTCGATGCCCCATTTGGTCACTGTTCCAAGGTTGCGGAACACCGAGACGTTCAGTTCCGGATCGAAAGCCTGCGCCTGCCGGTTGGCAAAGTGCGTGTACCAAGCCGACAGCTGGGCCTGGATCTTGGCGGTGCGATAGCGAAGGCCGCCGTCGAAGCTGTCGGTCAATTCCGGCTTGGGCTGCGCCTGCTCCGTCTCCCTCGGGAAGAAGAAGCTGTTGTAGAGGTTGTCGGTGCTGGGCACGGACAGGCCCTTCGAATAGCTTGCGAATGCGCTGATTTGACTGGTGAGGTCGTAAATCGCGCCGATGTTCGGCAGCAGCTTCTTGTAAGTAAAGCGGCGCTTCTGCGGCGGTGAGAAGCCGCTGATCACAGCTCCGGTCACCGGATTGATGAGCTGTGGGTTTGCCGCCGCATAGGCCGCCACCAGCGTCTCATTGCCGCCGAAGCAGTCGAGGAAGCCGCTCGCCGACGTTGTGAAGCAATGGTTGTTGAGATTGCGGATGAAGTAGGGCGCGCGGACGCCGACGTTCACCTTCAGCGGGCCGAACCCGCCGCGATATTCGGCCGAGAGCTGGTGGAGAACCGCGAACGACAGGCGATCGCGCTTCTGCATCCGGAAGCCGTTCCCGTCGAAGATCGGATCGTTGATCGGGAAGACGTCCGCCGGCTCGCCGTCCCTGTTGACGAACCCGACCGGGCCGGTCTGGCGATGGCGGGCGTCGTCGAGCGTGTAGCCGACGCGGATCAACTGCCGCGGCGCAAAATCCCACCGCAAGTTCGTAATCACGCCGTAGCGCTCGGTGTGGGTCTGGCTCGGAGCGACCAGGGTGACACCATTGAAGTTCGCGCTCGAGCAGGACGCGCCTGTCGTGCTGCACGTATCGAGCGTGTCGCCATCACCGTTGAGGTCACGACCGAAATAATATTGGCCGCCGATGAAGCCGAGATAGTTGACGCCGTTGATGCGGCGGAAGCCTTCGCGGCCAATCACCGTGCCGCCGCCGTTAGCTTTCACATATTGGTAGCTCGGGTCGACCGTCAGGACGATGTTGTCCGCCAGGGTAAAGCGCGAGTTGATGCGCATGTTGGCCGTGTTCGACGGATTGTAGCGGCGGTCGAACTCGGTGCCGCAGCTCGCCTGGTTGGGCGGCGGCGCAGCCGTGCTGTCGATGACGCCTGCTTGCGGCGTGTCGAGCTGGCACGGATAGTTGATCGAATAGAAACGCTCGTCCCGGTTGGTCGGATAGCGGTTGTTCGAGTTCGGCCCGACGATCCGCGGGGCGGAGCTGGTGGTGCTCTGCGTCGTGTCAGTGCGCAGCGGCAGCGAGCCGAAGAAGTTGTTGCGGTTCTCGTTATAGTGGCCGGCGACCGAAACGAAGTCGCCGAGGGAACCGATTGGCTGATAAACCTTAGCGTTGAATTGCTTCTTACTGATCTTCCCGTAGCCATTGTACGGAACGTTGTTTTTGGTCCGCGAGACCGCCAGGTACATGCGCGTGCGCCACGGGCCCATCTCGCCCGTGTTGACCAGGCCGAACACGCGCCAGAAGTGCCAGTCGCCGACCGAGCCCGCAAAGCGCCCCCCGAAATCGGTCGTGGGCGTAATCGTCCGGTAGTTGACCGTGCCGCCGACGGCCGACGCGGTCGGCGAGTCGACGTCGGTCGACCCGAGGCTGACGTTGACCTGCTCGATCAGCTCGGGATCGAGCTGCTGGTTCGAGAAGATCGCATAATTGCCGCTGTCGTTGAGCTGGATGCCGTCGAAGGTCAGGCTGATTCGATCCGAGGAGAAGCCACGGATGGTGAGCGTGCCGCCCGAGGAACCATAAGCGTCATTGTTCTGGAAGCTGACGCCAGGGACCAGGTTGATCGTGTCGAGAATCGACTGGCCCGGGTTGGAACGGGAGATGATCTCCTGGGTCAGGACAACCTTCGCCTTGGGCTGGTCGGGAGTCTGGACCCCGCCCACATCCCGGGCGCGAGTGCCGGTAATGACGATCTCTCGTTTCTCGGTCTCGACGGTACCGGTGGACTGGGCATAAACGGCCGACGGCAACATTGCCGTCGTGCACAGCAGCACGAATTTCTTCACGGAAAACTCCCCCGCACCAATGCAGAATCTGAGTGAAACCCCAGCGCGGCTATTAGCCCAATAAAGCGCTGATGTTACAGCCGTCGGACCCGCGTTAACGAATCCTCCCGAACCGTTGCACGAATGCCACTATTCGCGCTGGTCGAGCCCCCGCCCCAGTGCCACGAACGCATAAACGAGCGGCGGCACCAGCACCGCCGACAGCACGACCTTGGCGAGCATTTGGCCGAGCATCAGCTCGCCGATCGGGAACACGCCGTAAAAGGCTACGGTAATGAAGATGAGCGTATCGACGATTTGGCTGAGCACGCTGGCGATGCCGGCGCGAAGCCACAGGAGGCTCGCGCCCTCGCGCGCCTTCAGCCGGCTGAAAATGGTCACGTTGAGGAACGTCGAGACGCCGTAGGCGAGGATGCCGCCGATCCAGATTCGCGGCGTCCCGCCCATCACCGTCTCGAATGCGGTGAGTCGCGCCGGGTCCATCTGCGGCGAGGCTGGCAGCGCCAGGACGATCAGGCTCAACACCAGCGAGACGATCAGCGGTACGAACCCGATCAGCACCAGCCGATTCGCGATCGATCGCCCGTGCAGCTCGGCGACCGAGCTCGAGGTGACGACCAGCAGCAGGAAGGCGAAGATGCCGGCCTCGACGGCCAGCGGGCCGAGGTCGACCTGCTTGTTGCCGAGCACACCGGCAATGCACACCATGCCGCCGTAGAAGATCGACAGCGCGAACAGCGACAGCGGAATTGCGGAACGGAGTTGCGGCTCGCGCGCCGCGGCCTGGACTTCGGAGGTCATGGGACCGAAGGCGTAGCGGCTTTCGGCATCGAGGCAAGCCGCCGCCGTTGACCGCGCGTCCGCGCGGCGGCTAGCGAGCCGCGCGTGAACTTCCCCACACACGATGTCGTGGCAATCGGCGACGCGATCGTCGACGTCATCGCGACCACCGATGATGACTTCATCGAGCGTTACGGTCTGCCCAGAGGCGGCATGCAATTGCTCACCGCCACCGAGGCCGACGATCTTTACGCGGCGATGGGGCCGGGCCGCGAGGTCAGCGGCGGGTCGGCCGCGAACAGCATGGCCGGCGCCGCCGCGCTCGGGCTCAAGGCGGCGTTCATCGGCCAGGTCGCGAACGACCAGCTCGGCGCGATCTTCGCGCACGACATGCGCTCGCTCGGCGTGCGATTCGAAACGCCACCGATCGAGCCGCCGCCGCCTACCGGCCGCTGTCTGATCCTGGTGACGCCGGACGCGCAGCGGACGATGAATACCTGTCCGGGCGCCAGCCACGAACTCACGCCCGCCGCGCTCGACCCCGAGCTGATCCGTTCGGCTAGCGTCACTTTCCTCGAAGGCTATTTATGGGGCCCGGAACGCCCGCGCACCGCGATGCTCGAGGCCGCGCGGATCGCCCATTCCGCCGGCCGCACCGTTGCCTTCACTTTGTCCGAGAGCCTGTGCCTGGGCGACCGCCGCGAAGGCGTGCTCGGGATGATCGAAGCCGGCACGGTCGACATCCTGTTCGGCAATGAGGATGAGGTTCGTCATCTGACCGGCTGCGGCGAACTCGCCAACTGCATCGGCCGGCTTTCCGAGAACGTCGGCACCCTGGTCATCACGCGCGGGCCGCACGGCGCGGTCGCGGTTGAGAATGGCGACTACGCCGAGGTCGCCGCCGCTCCGATCGAGCGGATCGTGGA
>Ga0307411_10000957_pt1 | contig 11040 bp, 8 predicted proteins | sample DK1Ometagenome_2_FD_203712 | JGI IMG/M metagenome (GOLD analysis project Ga0307411, IMG submission 203712) | Maize rhizosphere microbial communities from greenhouse at UC Davis, California, United States - DK15-O-1 | ecosystem: Host-associated > Plants > Roots > Rhizosphere > Soil | place: USA...
TGGTTGATGCGGTATTCGAGCGCGTCGGGGCCGAACAGCATCGACAGCGGCATCGCGACCGCGGCGAGCTGGTACAGCGCAATGTGCGCGACCGCGGTCTCGAAGCGCTGCGGCATCACGATCGCGACGCGGTCGCCGGCGACGACGCCGAGCCGGCGCAGCGCATTGGCGAGCCGGTTCGCGGCCTGCTGCAGGTCGGCGTAGGTGAACGTCGCGCGCTCGCCGTCCTCGTGCTCCCAACGGATCGCGACCGCGTCGGGCGTGTCGCGGGCCCAGCGCGCGCAGCAGACTTCGGCGATGTTGAAGCGCTCCGGCACCGACCAGCGGAAGCCGGCGTGCAACTCGGCGTAGCGGTCCTCGGCAGACGCAGCGCCCACGCGCGTCCTCAGGCGCGGAACGCCTCGAGCGCCGGGCCGGCGATCCGGCAGATCCGCCAGTCGGGCATCACCGTCGCGCCCATCCGCTGGTAGAAGCGGATCGCGTGCTCGTTCCAGTCGAGCACGCTCCACTCGAAGCGGCCATAGCCGCGCTCGACCGCGAGCCGCGCAAGCCGGTTCAGCATCGCTTCCCCGATGCCGCGGCCGCGGTGGCTCGGCAGCACGAACAGGTCCTCGAGGTAGAGGCCGGGCTGGGCCAGGAAGGTCGAGAAGTTGGTGAAGAACAGCGCGAAGCCGACGATCGCGCCATCGACCTCGGCGACGAACGCCTCGGCGACCGGCTTCGGGCCGAACAGATGCGGACCGAGCTTTTCCGGCGTCACCTGCAGCAGATGGGTCAGCTTCTCGAACTCGGCGAGGCCGCGGATCAGGCCGACGATCGCCTCGACATCGCGCGGTTCCGCGGGTCGCAGCCGGTGCTGTGCGGCGTCGGTCGATTCGGGCGCTGTGCTCATGCGGAAGATTGTCGCAGCAGGTTGACGCATGGCGGCCAGGCGCATGCCCACCCCGTCGCCGCGCGCAGGGTCGCCCTGGATGACGGGCGCACCGCGAGGCGCCTAGACTTTCGGATGCCGCCGGCCTGTCGCTGCGGCATCGATGTTCAACGGAGCAGGACCCTGACGATGGATCTCACCGCATTGGTCGAACCCGACCGCGTGCACAAGACGGTCTACACCGACCAGCAGATCTTCGACGCCGAGATGGAGCGCATCTGGGAGCGCATCTGGGTCTATTGCGGGCACGAGTCGCAGGTGCCGAAGGCCGGCGACTACCACGCGGTCACGATCGGCCGCCAGCCGATGATCATGGTGCGCCAGAAGGACGACAGCGTGCAGGTCCTCTACAACCGTTGCCCGCACCGCGGCGTGCAGGTGGTCGGCAACCTGAAGGGCAACACCGGCAGCGCGTTCGTCTGCTCGTACCACGCCTGGAGCTTCCACCTCGACGGCTCGGTGCGCGCGATCCCGCTCGCGAAGGGCTACGAGGGCACGCGGATGACGCGCGACAACCCCGATTGCGCGATGAAGCGCGCTGCCCGCGTCGACAGCTACCGTGGCTTCGTGTTCGCCAGCCTCGTCGACGAGGGGCCATCGCTCGCCGACTTCCTCGGCGAAGCGAAGATCGCGTTCGACGACATGTGCGACCGCTCGCCGCTCGGCGAAGTCGAGGTGGTGCCGATCTGCCACCGCGTGATGCAGCACTCGAACTGGAAGTTCTTCATGGAGAACCAGCTCGATGCGCTGCACCCGTCGGTGACGCACCAGTCGACCGGCATCTCGGCCGGCCGGGTCGAGAAGCGCATCAAGGCCGAACAGGGCGCGGCACCGCTCTACTACCACTACCTGTCGACTTTCGCGTCGAGCTTCGAGCAGTGGGACGCCGTACAGACGATCAATTTCCCGCACGGCCACGGCATCCTGAAGGCCTACATGGGCCTGCGGCCGCGCGACCCGGACACGCTCGAGTACGAGGCGTTGCTGAAGCAGGCCTACGGCGACGCGAAGACCGAGGAATACCTGTCGCGCAGCATCCACCACGTGCTCGTCTATCCCTATCTCTCGGTGCAGTCGCCGCTGCAGCAGCTGCGCTGCCTGCGCCCGGTCGGACCGGACAAGACGTTGTCGGAGATCTGGCACTTCCGCCTGAAGGGCGCGCCGGAAGCGATCTACCGGCGCAGCCTCTGGTACTACAACCTCGTCAACTCGCCGGCGACGATGATCAACGCCGACGACCTCGAGAACTGGACCAAGGGTCAGTGGGGCCTGCTGTCGAACGGGGGCGACTGGGTCAGCTTCCACCGCTACCTCGGCGACGACCGGGAGGAGAACGGCGTGACCTACTCGAACCACGGCACGTCGGAAGCCGTGATGCGCAATCAGTTCAAGGCCTGGTCGGCCTACATGCAGGACGCCTGAAGCGGCACAGGAGCAGACGATGGCGAATGCAGACGACAAGGCGACGCGAGCGATCCCGAGCGCGGGTCCCGACTTCGAGCATCTTCTTGCTCAGGAGGTCGTGATCGAGGCCGGCGAGGAAGCCCGCCGCACCGGCGCGCAGGCGGTCGAGCCGGACCACTCGCCGCGCACGCCGCTCGGCGCCGGCCTGACGACGCCGCTCGAGCTGCCGCGCGCCGGGCTCGCGATCGCCGGCTCAGGGGCCGACGTGCAGCGCGAGGTCGAGCAGTTCCTGTACCGCCAGGCCGAGCTGCTCGACGGCAAGCACTGGCAGGCCTGGATCGATTTGTTCGACGATGCCGGCGTCTACTGGATGCCGGTGCTGCGCGAGCAGACCGAATGGGAAGGCTCGCCGTCGATCTTCGCCGAGGACAAGCCGATGATGGAGATCCGCAAGGGCCGGGTCTCGCATCCGAATGCGTGGTCGCAGGCGCCGTTGTGGGAGACCAACCACCTCGTCAGCCATGTCGCGCTCGAGTCGATCGAAGGGGCGGCGATCCAGGTGCGCTCACGCTTCCACATGATGGAGCTGCGGCGCGACACGGTCCGCCACTTCGGTGGCAGCTACCGCCACACGCTGGTGCGCGACAGCGCCGGCGCGTTGCGCATCAAGCTGCAGCGCGTCGACCTGTTCAACGCGCAGGCGCCGTTCGACTACGTGCTGCAGATCTGGGTCTGAGCCGGCGCGAGCCGGCTGCCTTCAGCGCCGGGACCGACGCGGTCCCGCACTGTCGTCGCGAGCGCTCGTCACTGCGCCTCGACCCCCGCCTTCTTGACGATCTGCGCGTACTTCGCGAGCTCGCTGCGGAAGAACGGCATCGCCTTGTCGGTCGGGCCGACGCTGATCACGTTGCCCTGCTTCGCCATCGCTTCCTTGACCTCGGCGTCGTTGAAGGCGGTGACGACCGCCGCATGGACGCGCTGCACCTCGGCGGTCGGCAGGCCCTTCGGCGCGATCACCGCGAACCACGCCTCGACGATGTAGTTCGGCATCCCTTGCTCGACGAAGGTCGGGATGTCCGGCGCCGCCGCCGCGCGCTGCGCCGTCGCGATGCCGATCGCGCGCAGCGCGCCCGACTTCAGATGGCCCTGCACGCTCGGCAGCGCGGCGGTGCCGAAGTCGACCTGCCCGCCGATCAGGTCGGTGACCATCGGGCCGACGCCCTTGTACGGAATGTGGCGCGCCTTCGCCTTCGCCTCGTCGAGGAACATCTCGCTCGCGAGGTGCAGGATCGTTCCGTTGCCGCCCGAAGCGAACGTCATGTCGCCGTTGCGGCTCTTCAGCAACGCGACGAACTCCTTCGCGTCCTTGGCCGGCACCTTCGGATTGACGACCAGCACGACCGGCGTGTAGCCGACCACCGAGATCGGCGTGAAGTCGCCGGGCATGTCGAACGGCATGCTCTTCAGCACGCTCGGAAAGATCACGACGTTGTTCGAGACGATGCCGAGCGTCGAGCCATCGGCCGGCGAGCGGGCGATCGCCTGCAGGCCGAGGATGCCGCCAGCGCCGGGCTGGTTGTCGACGATCACCGGATGGCCGAGCGCCTTGCCGAGCGCCTGCTGCGCGGCGCGCGTGATCGCGTCGACGCCCGAGCCGGTGGCGTTCGGCAGGATGAAGCGCACCGGCCGGTCGGATTGGCCGAAGGCCGGCATCGCGAGGGCCGCCGCCGCGCTCGCGAGCACGGTGCGGCGGGTCAGGGTTGAAGCGTCCATGGTGGGTCCTGTGTCCGGGATGAAGATGGCCGGGGCCGATTGTCAGGCTGCAGCGCGGGCGCGCAATTCGTCGAACGAGATCAGCGTTCCGGCGATCGCGCTCGCCGCGACCGTCGGTGGGCTGGCGAGCCAGACCTGCCCGGGTCCCGAGCGCCCCGGGAAGTTGCGGTTGATCGCGCTGACCGTCACCTGCTCACGCTCGGTCGACGAGCCCGGGCCGCAGTTCGCGCACGCGCCGCACGACGGCTGCAGGATCTTGGCGCCGACCCGCTCGAACGCGTCGAGGTAGCCGCGTTCGCGGCAGTAGTCGCGCACCGCGGTCGTGCCGAACTGCAGGTAGAGCTTGACGCCGTCGGCGACGCGCAGGCCGCGCTCCGCGGCCCAGGCGAGCACCGCGTGGTAGTGGTCGAAGTCCTCGCGCTTGCCGGCAGTGCACGAGCCGCCGTAGGCGATGTCGATGCGCGCGCGCTCGGCCAACTCGGAGAGCGCCACGCCATTGCCCGGGTCGCCGGGCCGGGCGACCATCGGCGCAAGCCGGCTGCAGTCGACCCGGATCACGTCGGCGTAGCGGGCACCCGGGTCGCTGCGCATCCACGGCTCGACGCGGAACGCGACGCCGCGCCGCTCGGCGAGGAAGCGCACCGTTTCGTCGTCCGGCTCGACGATGCCGGTGAAGCCGCCGAGCTCGGCCGTCATGTTCGTCAAGGTCGCACGCTCGTCGGTGGCCAGCGCACGCACAACCGGGCCGGCGAACTCGAATACCTTGCCGACACCGGCGCCGTTGCGGATCGCCGGCAGTGCGAGCAGGTGCAGCACCACGTCCTTCGCGGTCACGCCGGCCGGCAGCTCGCCGTCGAGCTCGATCCGCAGGCTGAGCGGCACGGTCACGCGGACCGCGCCGGTGACGAACGCATTCGCCATGTCGGTCGTGCCGACGCCGAACGCGACGCAGCCGAGCGCGCCGCTGTGCGGCGTGTGCGAATCGGTGCCGACCACGAGCTGCCCCGGCAGCGCGTAGTGCTCGGCCATCATCGCGTGCGAGATGCCGGCGACGTTGCTGCCGTCGTCGAGCGCGGCCTCGGCGTCCGTCAAGGTGCGATGCATGCGCAGCCCGAAGCGCTCGGCGAACGCGCGCTGCGCACGGCACATCGCGACGACGTTCGGCACCAGGCCGTTGCGCACATGCGCGGGGCTTTCTGCCACATAGGACGTGTGGTCCTCGAAGACGACGATGCGCTCCGGGTCCTGCAGCGTCAGCGCCGCGCCGAACGTCGCGTCGAGCATGTGCGCGCACATGCCGGTGTAGTACTCGTGGATGAAGCGCCAGTCGGCGCGCACGAACGCGCCGTCGCCCGGGCTCGGTGTCGCCGACGTCAGTTCGGTCGACAACGCATGGCGGGCGACGATCTTCTCGAACAGCGTGCGCGGCGATGCATCGGCGGCCTGATCGTCGGCACGCGCGCGGATGTCGCGCATGAAGCGCTGGCCGAAGCGCAGCAACCCGCCGCTCTTCAGGATCGCCGCCGCGAGCGCGTCGCGGCCCTGCACCAGCTCGTCGATCGCAATCGCCTCGCCGGCCGCCATGCGTGCGACCAGGCCGAAGTCGGTCGATGTGAAGAGGCCGATGTTGTCGGCGTTCTGTCGGTAGATGCGCTCGAAGCTCTCGGCGACGACGAGGCGGATGCCGGCCAGCTTCTCGGCCGCCGGGCTGTGTTCGCGCGACGACCCCTTGCCGTAGCGCTTGCCGGCGACGGTGACCGAGAAGCCGCCGCTGCGGATCGCGTCGATACCGATGGGCTGTTCGCCGCCGACCCGGAACCCGGTGTACGGATAGCGCCCGAGCGTCGCGTCGTAGTGCGTGAGGATCGGCACCGGCGTGATCTCGTCGGTCGAGACGTCGTCGCGCAAAGTCCCGGCGTCCGACAGGGTCGTGTGCCGGCCGGCGAGCTGCGCCGCGATCGCGCCCGGTCGATCGACGAGGTAGAGGATGCGGCCGGGCAGGTCGAGCGTTTCCATGGGGTCTCCTGAGGCGCCGGCCATCGAGGCCCGGCAGGCCACGCCTCGAATTTAGCGTCCGCTCAGGTCGACGGTCATCGACGGACGATCACCGAAACCGTGCCGGAGCGGCCGCAGGCGACGTCAGCTTCTTGCCGTCGGGCGTCAACGCCATGTCCACGGGTGCTGGCCGACGCCGATCGTCGCGACCATCGCGTTCGTCGCTCTGTCCAGCACCGAGACGCTCGCGTCGCCGCCGTTCGAGCGAAGACGCAACGGCTCGCTATTCGAGCGTGATCTTCGCCTCCTGGACGACCTTCGCCCACTTCGCGACGTCCTTGTCGATCAGGGCGCGAAAGGCTTCGGGCGTTGCGCCGCCGGGGTCGGCACCGAGCTTGGCCCAGGTGTCCCGCAGCTCCGGATCGGCGAACGCCTTGACGACGGCGTCGTGGAGTTTCTGCACCAGCGCCGGCGGCGTACCGACCGGGACCCAGAGTCCGTACCACGATGTGACTTCGAAGCCGCTCAAGCCCGACTCGATGGCGGTCGGAATCTCCGGAAAGGCCGGCGAGCGCTTGGTCGACGTCACGACGATGGGCCGAACGTTGCCGGCGCGGATCTGGCCGGCAGCGCTGCCCAGCGCCTCGAACAGCCAGTCGATCTCGCCGGCAACGAGCGCCTGCGTCGCCGGCCCCGTCCCCTTGTACGGCACGTGGGTCGCAGCGATGCCGGCCGCGGCGTTGAAGAGCTCGCACGAGAGGTGACGCGACGTGCCGTTACCGGCCGAACCGCAATTGAGCTTGCCCGGATTCGCCTTCGCCCAGGTGATGAGCTCGGGCAGGGTCTTCGCCGGCACGCGATTCGCCGCGACGAGGACATCGGGAAAGATCGCCGCGGTGGTGACCGGGACCAGATCCTTCTGCAGGTCGTAAGGCAGCGACTTGTAGGCGGCCGCGGCCACGGCACCGTGCACCGAGTACAGCAGCACGGTGTAGCCATCGGCGGGCGACTTCGCCGCGATCCCCGCGCCGATCGTTCCGCCGGCGCCGCCGCGGTTGTCGATCACGACCTGCTGACCGAGGATCTGCGACAGCTTGGCGGCGAGCGGTCGCGCGACCGTGTCGGTGCCGCCGCCGGGCGGGAACGGCACGATCATCCGGACCGGCTTGGTCGGCCACTCCTGCGCGTGGACGAAGGGCGACGCGAGCAGCGCGGTGGCGAGGAAAAGGGCACGGAGCATGATGGTCCTGTCGTAGTCGGACCGATGTTGCCGCGGGCGCTGCCGATGCGCCATCGGGGTTGTGCCGGAACGGGTCGGCGGGCTGATCGCCCGCCGACTCCTGCCGGTGCTCGCAACCGCCTCGGTGTCGCCGTCGTTGAACAGCCGCGCGCGAGCGGTCTGTCCCGCGCTCAGTTTTGCAGCCGCGACGGCGTGCTCTGCGCGAACGGCCAGGTCCCCGGCGCGAACTTCAACGTCAGCACGCCGTTGTCCTGGCACATTGTCGACAGCTGCTTCTTCGCGAAGTCGAAGTCGAGCCGCGATGCGCACCAGTCGGGCCCGCCGGCGCGCCACTGCCCGAACACCGCATGCGACGAGCCCGGTTTGGCGCTCGCCGATGCCGGGTTGTAGTACGCGATCTCACGCACCTTGTCGAGCTTGCGGATGTCGAAGACGCGGATGCCGGAGTTGAAGTAGCTGCAGGCCAGCGCCGTGGCGTTCTCGCGGTTGTCGACGCTGCAGTAGTGGCTGCCGTAGGTGAAGGTCGCGAGGCCGACCACGTCGGGCTCGACCAGCGACTGGTTCGCGCAGTCGTGCGTCTCGAGACCCAGCTTGGCGACGACCTTCGGGTTCTTCTCGTCGCCGATGTCGAAGATGCGCGCCAGCGGGAACGGCGTGAGGCCGGCCTGGCAGGCCACCTTGATGTAGTTGTTCTGCGCGTCGGCCAGACTGGCCGAACCGCCTTCGTCGACCTGCACGAGGTACGGCTTGCCGTCGATCTTGATCGGGATCGTGTGCTGGGCCACCGAGCCGTCTTTGTAGAGCGTCAGGGACACCGGCTTCAGCTTTGCGTTCGGCAGCCGCGCCTGTACTTCCGAGCTGTCGAGGATGATGAAGCCGTTGCGCATCTGGGCGCTCGGGTCGAGCACCTCCTGCGGTGTCGGTCTTCCGTTGGCGACGCCGTACATGCGGTTGCCGTCCGCGCTGACCGACAGGCCGTGGATGCGGGTGAATTTCGGATCGACGTCCTTCAACTCGAACGACGCGACCAGCTTCGGCTTCGACGTGTTGGCGATGTCGACCGCGAAGTAGCGCGTCAGGTTGTCGCCGACGTAGTAGGTCAGTCCGTCGGGCGAGATGTTGCCCTCGTGGCCCTTGAAGGCGCCCGGCACGACGATGCCGCCTTCGGTACCGAAACCGAGCGGGGCCGAGGCCAGCAGCTGCGGGGACCGGCAGTCGCCCGAGATGTCGTAGATGTCGACCTCCGAGCCACCGGCGCCGTTCTGCCCGTTGGCGGCGATCAGGATCTGACGGTCCGGATGGACGCGCAGCGACTCCCACGGATCGAGCATCCCCGGCGTCGTCAGCGAGGTCGTGCGGATCATCGACGCCGGGTTCGTGATGTCGACGACCGGCACACCGGGATGCAGACGATCGGGACGCGGAACCGCCGACGAGTGGTACATGCAGGTGCGGAGGTTGCGGTCCGTGAAGGTCGCCGCCGACCAGTTGCCGCCCTCGCCGGGGTACTGGCCGACCAGTTCGAGGTTGCAGTTGAAGCCCTTGAAGCCTTGCTGGCGCAACGCCGCCGGCACCTGGCCCTGCAACGCCGTCTCGGGGCTGTCGCCGGGGCCGCGGCAGCCGGGGACCTTGCCGACCACGATGCTGTCGTTGCGGTCATTGCCCTTCAAGATGGTCCGCGCATCGCCCACATCCGCAGCGCCTTCGCCGCCTCCGCCGCACGCGACCAGCGCCGCGGCGCCGACGGCACTCAGCAGGGCCGTCCAACCCAGTCGATTCGACATGTCGTCTCCAATGTTGTCGTTCGGGCCTGTCGACATGCAGCACAAAGCGGCCGCTCACCTGCAGACCTCGTCGGCAATATAGAGCTCGCCGCGTCGGCTTGTCTACCCGCCAAAAGTCCTATAAGCAGTCGCTTAGTGAATCCCCGATGGCGCATTCGCCTCGTGGCGTCGCACATGCCACCGCGATCGATGGGCGGCCTGCCTAGACCATCGTGACCTTGCCGGTCGCGATGTCGTAGACGCCGCCGACAATGTCGATCTTCTTCGCGGCGTAGTGCTTGCGGATCAGCGGCGCGGACGTCTTGAGCCGCGTGACCTGGCGCCGCACGTTCTCGGCCGTCGCTCTGTCGAGCAGCTCGCCGCCATTGGCCTTCTGAGCTGCGGCAACCGATGGCTTGATCGCGGCGATCAGCTCGGGCAGGTGCCCAGGCAGCGACACCCGCTCTTTCAGCACCTTGATCGCGGCGTCGACCGCGCCGCAGCTCGAATGGCCGAGCACCATGACCAGCGGCACGCCGAGGAATTGCACGCCGTACTCGAGCGACGCGAGCAGGTCGTTGTTGATGATGTTGCCGGCGACGCGCAGCACGAAGAGATCGCCCGGCTGCTGATCGAACGCCAGCTCCGGTGCGATGCGCGAATCGGCGCAGCCGAGGATCGCGGCGATCGGCGCCTGGCCCTGCGCGCGCGCCGCGCGGCCAGCGGAGAAGTCACGCTCGTTCGGCGCGTTCGCGGCGTAGCGCGCATTGCCGTCCATCAGACGCTTCAGCGCATCGGCGGGCGCGATTGCGTTCTGCGGGGGCGCCGCGCCGGGTTTCGGCGGATCGGCCGCGACCGCCAGATCCAGTCCCCACGGCGCTAGGGCGGCCAGGGTGCCGGCCTGCAGAAAACCACGCCGAGATTTGCCAGGCGCATGACGCGCATCGCCGCACACATCGCACATCGCAGTCTCCCTTGTTGTTGAACCTTGTCGAGCGGGTGCGCGGATCTTGCAAGGGCGATCGACGCGCTGTCCATACGGACTTCCCGCCCGCTGCCCGGCGAACGTCGCGCCGGGGCCGCGCAATCCCTCGACCTTCGGCCAGCGCCGCCAGGTCGACTTCTACAATCCGCCGGTGCGCGGTAGACGCCGCGGCTTCATGAAAGGTCTTCCGTCATGTCTTGTCGTTCGTCTCGCGCCGCCCTTGCCACGTTTTTCGCCTGCGTCTGTGCGCTTTCCGCGGCTTCCGTGCAGGCGGCCGACAAGGTCAAGGTCGGCCTCGTCAGCACGCTGTCGGGCCCGTCGTCGGCGCTCGGCGTCGACATCCGCGACGGCTTCCTGCTCGGCGTCAAGCTGAACGGCGGCAAGCTCGGCGGCCTGCCGGCCGAGGTGCTGGTCAGCGACGACCAGTTCAAGCCCGACGTCGCGAAGCAGCTGTTCGAGAAGAACATCAAGCGCGACAAGGTCGACTTCATGACCGGCGTGGTGTTCTCGAACATCATGTTGGCGGCACTGCCCGAGGCCTACGACAACAACGTCGTCTACATCAGCGCGAACGCCGCACCGTCGTCGATCGCCGGCAAGGACTGCAACCCGCTGTTCTTCGCGGTCTCGTGGCCGAACGACGCGTACCACGAGGCGGCCGGCCAGTACGCGAACACGCGCAACGTCAAGAACGCGTACCTGGTCGCGCCGAACTACCAGGCGGGCAAGGACTCGCTGGCCGGCTTCAAGCGCACCTTCAAGGGTCAGATCGTCGGCGAGAACTACACCAAGCTCGGCCAGCTCGACTACGCCGCCGAGCTCGCCGAGATCCGCGCCGCCAAGCCGCAGGCCGTCTACATCTTCCTGCCCGGCGGCATGGGCATCAACTTCATCAAGCAGTACGTCGGCGCCGGCCTCGGCAAGGACACGACGCTGCTCCTGCCCGGCT
>Ga0307411_10000959_pt1 | contig 11035 bp, 7 predicted proteins | sample DK1Ometagenome_2_FD_203712 | JGI IMG/M metagenome (GOLD analysis project Ga0307411, IMG submission 203712) | Maize rhizosphere microbial communities from greenhouse at UC Davis, California, United States - DK15-O-1 | ecosystem: Host-associated > Plants > Roots > Rhizosphere > Soil | place: USA...
GCCGCAGGCAGTGGGCAGTGCGCAGTGGGCAGTGGGCAGTAGGCAGCTCCTCTGCCCTCTACTCCAGCAGTCGTGCATCAAACGGATGAGGGAGCAGCTCGCGCAGCTGATGATGAGCGGTCGCGCGCTCCGTGTTGGCGAGGATGACCTCGATATCTCCGGCGAACTCCCACAGGATCTGGCGGCAGGCGCCGCACGGCGGCGTCGGCGTTTCTGTGTCGGCGACGACGGCCACGCGGGTGAAGCGGCGATGCCCTTCGGAGATCGCCTTGAAGATCGCGACGCGTTCGGCGCAGAGGGTCAGGCCGTACGTCGCGTTCTCGATATTGCAGCCGGTGAACACGGTGCCGTCCGCCGTCTCGATGGCCGCGCCGACCTTGAAGTGCGAGTACGCCGCCGCCGCGTGCTCGCGCGCGCGACGGGCGGCCGCCACCAGATCAGAGGCGCTCAATGATTCCCTCGAGCAGCGCGATGAACGACCCGCGCACGCGGCGCGCCGTCTCCATCACCTCGTCGTGAACGAGCGGCTGCGGCAGCACGCCCGCCGCCATGTTCGTGATGCAGGAGATGCCGAGAACCTCGAGGCCGAGGTGACGCGCCGCAATCGCCTCCGGCACCGTGGACATCCCCACGGCGTCGGCGCCGAGCGTGCGGAACGCGCGGATCTCCGCCGGTGTCTCGTAGCTGGGGCCGGCCACCGCGACGTAGACGCCGTGCGCCACCTCGACGCCACGGACCCGTGCAACCTCGTCGGCGATCCCGCGCAGGCGGCGCGAGTAGACCTCGGACATGTCGGGAAACCGTGGACCGAAGCGATCGTCGTTCGGACCGATGAGCGGGTTGGTCCCGAGCAGGTTGATGTGGTCGTCGATGATCATCAGCGCGCCCTGCGCGAATCCGGTGTTCACGCCGCCGGCCGCGTTCGTCAGGATCATGCGCTTCACGCCGAGCCGCGCCATCACGCGTGTCGCGAATACCACGGTGCCGAGGTCGTGCCCTTCGTAGTAGTGCACCCGCCCGGAGAGCGCCGCGATGCGCTTGCCCCGTACGCTGCCGATCACCAGCCGCCCGGCGTGACCGACCACATTCGACGCCGGCCAGTGCGGGATGTCACCGTACGGCGCCGCGATCGCGTCGAGGAGCGTGTCGGCAAAGTCCCCGAGCCCCGAGCCGAGCACGATGGCCGTGTCCGGGAGCCCTCCGGCAGCGGGCGCCGCTCCGCTCCGGCATCGCGCGCGGATGTCGTCCGCCGCTTCCTCGACCCGTTCGAACGTGGCTTCGGAGACCTTCACAGCAGCATCGAGGCAATGCACGCGTTGACGAGCGTCGCCAGAAAGCCGGCGAGGAGCGCGCGGGATCCCAGCCGCGCCAGGTCGCCGCGGCGCGACGGCGCCATCCCGCCAATCCCGCCAAGCTGGATGCCAATCGAGGCGATGTTCGCGAACCCGGTCAGCGCGAACGTCGCCAGCACGAAGGCACGCTCGCTCATCACACCTTTGTACTGCGTCGTCAGCTTCACGAAGGCGACGAACTCGTTGGCAACCAGCTTCGTCCCGAGCAGGTCGGCCATCGGCCCGATGTCGGCCTGCGGCACGCCCATCATGAAGGCAACCGGCGCGAAGATGACGGCGAACACCTTGGCGAGCGTCAGGCCCGTCCAGATCAGTCCGAGCAGGTAATCGAACAACGCGATGAACGCGAGGAACGCGATGAGCATCGCCGCGACGTTGAGCGCCAGCTGCAACCCGTCGGACGCGCCGCCAGCCGCCGCATCGACTGCGTTGACGTGCAGCTTCTCGACGTTGATCCGCGCCTCGCCGCGCGTCTCCGGCTCGTCCAGCTCGGGGAGCAGCAGTTTCGACAGGTAGAGGCCGCACGGCGCGGCCATGACGCTCGTCGTCAGGATCGCCACCGGGTCGGCGCCGATCGCAATGTAGACGGCCATGACCCCGCCGGAGATCGTCGCCATGCCGCCGACCATCATGGCGAGCAGTTCGGACTGAGTCATGCGCGGCACGAACGGCTTCACGATGATCGGCGCCTCGGTCTGGCCCATGAAGACGTTGGCCGCGGCCGAGAGCGTCTCGGCACCGCTCGTCCGCATCAGGAACATCATCGCCCGCGCCATCAGGCGGACGACGAACTGCAGGACGCCGAAATGGTAGAGCACCGTGAAGAACGACGAGATGAAGATGATCGTGGGCAACGCCTTGAAGGCGAAGATGAACCCGTTTTCCGGGCCCAGCACCTCGCCCAGCCTCGGCTGGTTCGCGAGGACGCCGAACACGAACAGCGAGCCGGCGTCGGTGAACTCGAGGAAGCGCTTCACGCCGTTCGCGACCGCGGTGAAGAATTCGTACACCGGCCGCCGGCCGCCGACCTCGAACTTGAGGATGAGCAGGGCGAAGCCAAGCTGCAGCGCCATGCCCCACAACACGGTGCGCCAGTTGACGAGCGCGAGGTTCGGCGAGCAGGCGGCAACGATGGCGATGAAGCACAGCGCCCCGGCCCCTGCCTGCCCTCGATAGCCGATCGTCCCGGCGAGGAGCCACGCGGCAAGCGGGAGCAGCACCGCCACGGCAATCGCGACGAGTCGCAGGGATCGGCCGGAACGTTCGATGGGCATGAGCTTTATCGCACCGTCCCGCGGAGCAGCGGGCCGATACGCGGCGGTTCCACGGCAATGTCGATCGCCCGCCGCGCGAGATCGATCGCCTCCTCCAGGCGGCTGTCGTCGTTGTACAGCAACTCCAGAATTGGTTCGCCGACCTGCACGCGCTCTCCCGGTTTGCGGGCGATCAGGATCCCGGCGCCGTGATCGATCGCGTCCTCGACGCGCGAGCGCCCGGCCCCCAGCGCCATCGACGCGTCGCCGACGAGATCCGCCTGCAAGCCCGCGAGGAACCCTTCCCGCTCGGCGGACACGACACGCCTCGAGCGGGCGCCCGGCAGCCGCGTGTAGTCATCGACCACCATGGGGTCGCCACCCTGCTGCTCGATCATCGCGCGCAGCCGCTCCAGGCCGCGGCCCGAGTCGAGCGCGTCGCGCACCGTCGCCCGGGCGTCGACCTCGCTCACCTGGGTCGCGATCACGAGCATCCGCGACGCCAGCGTCACGGCCACATCGGCCAGATCCTCCGGCCCGCGACCCTTCAGGATCTCGATGCACTCGAGGATCTCGAGCGCATTGCCGACGGCGCGCCCGAGCGGCGCGTCCATGCTCGTGATGAAGGCTTCGGTGCGCACCCCGGCCCGCGTGCCGAGGGCGACGAGCGATTCCGCGAGCGCGCGCGCCTCGGCGTCCGTCTTCATGAACGCGCCTGCTCCGCACTTGACGTCGAGCACGAGCGCGTCACACCCCTCGGCGATCTTCTTGCTCATGACCGACGAGGAGATGAGCGGCACGGACGGAACGGTCGCGGTCACGTCGCGAAGGGCGTAGAGCTTCTTGTCCGCCGGCGCCAGCAACGCGGTCTGCCCGACGATGGCCGTTCCGACGCGTCGCAGCGCCGCCTTGAACTCCTCGATCGACAGGTTGATGCGGAATCCGGGGATCGACTCCAGCTTGTCAAGGGTCCCCCCGGTATGGCCGAGACCCCGGCCGGACATCTTCGGGACCACCACACCGCACGCGGCCACGAGCGGCGCCAGGACGATCGAGACCTTGTCGCCCACCCCGCCCGTGCTGTGCTTTCCGACCTTGACACCCGGGATGTCCGACAGATCGACCCGTTCGCCGGAGCGAACCATTGCATCCGTCAGGGCATGCGTCTCTTCGGCGCTCATGCCACGGAGCACGACCGCCATCAGCAGCGCGGACGCCTGGTAGTCGGGCCAGGTGCCGTCGGTCACGCCCGCCACGAACAGGTCGATTTCCTCGCGCGTCAGCGCGTGCCCGTCGCGCTTCCGGGCTATGACGTCCACGTTTCGCATGCGAAACGCAACAGTATAATCTCGATTACTTGGTGGAACCGCGACCCAACGCAGCGGCGCCGGCCTTATCACCCGAGTTGACGCGGCTCTCGATCGCGCTGGCCCGGGCGTTGGCGGCCGCGGCGCGCACGTGGGGCTTGTATCCCTCCGAGCATCCCGCCGTCGGTGCGGCGGTGCATCGGCTCGGCGAGGCCGTGCGGACGTGCACGTCCGGTGCAGCCTTCACGTTCGGCGTCACGCCGGAGACGCTTCTCGTCGCCGGCGTCCCGCTGCCGCCCGAGCAGCCGGTTGGCGAAGCCGCGAAGCTGCTCCACGATCACGACCTCCTTCAGATCACCTTCCTCGGCGACGTGCCCGACGCCTCGCTGCGCGCGGCGCTGGACATCCTCAGCCGCCCTCCTGACGATCTTCGCGCTGCCGGCGGCCCGGCTCCCGCGTGGGAAGCCGCGGGCATCTCCGCCATCGCCATCGAGCAGATCGACTACGAAGCGATCCTGAAGGACCGCGACGTCGAAGCCCCCGTCGGCAAACGTGACGACGTGTGGAAGTCGCTCGTGAGCCAGATCGTCTCGGGCACGGCGTTCTTCGACGAACGGCAGCAGCAGCGGCTGCTCGAGATCTCGCGGCGGGTCCCCGACATCGCCGACCTTGCCGCCGACGTCATCCTGCCCAAGCGCACTGCCGACGGCGCGCCGCTCATTACCACCCAGGCCGCCACGGTGCTCGCCGTCTTCCGTCACCTCACCAGCATCGTCAACGTGATGGAGCCGGAGCGGCTGCCGGACGTCGTTCGCAACCTGGCTGCGGCCACCGCGCACCTGGATCCGCACGTGGTGCTCCAGTTGATGCAGACCGAGGACTCGGCGCAGGAGATGCCGATCGTCGCGCGCATCGCCTCCGCTTTCGACGACGACGTCGTCGCGCAGATGCTGGCGACGGCGATGGCGCGCGACGGCAAGGCGACGCAGCGTCTGGCGCAGGTCTTCGACACCATCGCGCCCGATGCCGAGCGGAAGCGGCGCGTCATGCGCATGACGCAGTCGCTCCTGACCGAATCCGACTTCGGGAAAGGGGGCCAGTTCAAGGCCGCCTGGGCGTCGATGGAGGAGCTGCTCGTCAGCTACGACGAGAAGCCATACGTCTCGGACCACTATCAGTCCGCTCTGGCCGGTGCGGGCGAACGAGCCGACGTCATGGCCAGCCGCGACGTGCCGCCTGAATGGGGGCAGTGGGTCGATACGCTCAAGCAGGACAACGTGCGGAGCCTCTCGGTCCTGCTCATCACCGACCTGCTCCGAATCGAGGACAGCCCCGAACGCGCGGCCGAGATCGCCGGCGACATGGTGCCGCTTGCCGAGGATCTGCTCATGTCGGGCGCGTTCGATGATGCATTGACCGTTGCCCGGTCGCTCCGGGCCGAGGCCGACCGCAAGGGCGCTATTGCCGTGGCGGCGTGTCGCGCGGCGCTCACGACGATCGGCGAATCACCGGCCCTGCGCGAAGCCGCCGCGCTGCTGCCTCACCTCGACGAGCCGTCGCTGGCAAGCTTCACCGCCTGCTGCGCGGCGATCGGCCCGGCCGCGGTCAAAGGGCTGATGCCGGCCCTGGAATCGGAACCCGAGACCCCCGAATGGCTGCGGGCGCGAGAAATCGTCCGCGGCTACGGGGCGGGCGCGGTCACCCCCCTGACCGCCATGGTGGACGACGAGCGGTGGTTCGTCATGCGGAATGCCGCCGTCCTGCTCGGCCAGACCCGCAGTCCGGAGGCGGTCCCGCCACTGCAGGCGCTCCTGCGACGCAACGATCCACGCGTCCTGCGGGCCGCTGTGTCCGCTCTGGCGGGCATCGACGACCCCTCGGCTGCGCGCGCCATCCAGACGGTCCTGAGGGCTGCCACGGGCGCCAGCCGGACGGCCGTTGTCGAGGCGCTGGTGGCCGAGCGGGACCCCCGCGTCGTGCCGATGCTCGCCCGGATCCTGGGGGAAAGCGACCCGTTTGGCGAGGATCACCAGACCGTCCTGGACGCGCTGGGCGCGGTCCGCGAGCTGGCGGACGATAGGGCGGTCGCCCCGGTCGAGACCGTCATGCGGAAAAAGCGGATTTTTTCCCGCCGGAAGGCCCGGGCCGTCAAACAGGCCGCGGTGGAGGCCCTTCGAACAATCGGCACCCCCAGGGCACAGCAAGCGCTCCTAGAAGCCGAAAAGACAGGAGACCGCCTGCTCCGGAAGATTGTCCGGGCGGGACGGGCCGGGTAAGGCCGGCCCCGGCGAGCCGTATTTCCTTGACCCTGGCATGAGCCGCAATCCGGACGAACTCGTACGCCGCCTTGCGGCGGGCCTTCGATCGGCGGAGCTCTACGCGCCGCAGCACCCGCTCGTCGAGCGGTCGGTTGCCGCGCTGGCCTCCGCCTGCTCGGCCCACCTTCAGGACGGTGCGACGGTCATTGTCGGCTTCATCGGCGACGACGTGGTCGTCAACGATACGCGCCTGGGAAAGGGGTCGGCGTCGCTCACCGGGTTCGTGCGAGGCCTGCGCGATCGCGAGATCGAGAAGATTACCTTCCACCGCGGGGTCACGGCGGAGGACATCCGGATGTTCCTCCAGGTGCTCGCCGACCGGAGCGCCCGGCGCGCGGTGGACGAGCGGCTCGCAGCGCGCGGTGTCCAGCGCATCGTCATCGGTCGGCTGGCGATCGAGGAGACGCCGCAGGAGGACGTCGGGATCGCGGCGGCAAAACGGGTGTACGCGACGGCGGTCGACGACGCACACACGATCTGGGATCAGGCGCAGGCGGGTGACAAGCCCGATCCGAACACCGCGCGCAAGATCATCGAGAGCCTCGCGAACATTGTCACCCAGGACCGCACGTCGCTGATGGCGCTCACGGCCCTGAAGAAGTACGACAACTACACGTTCACCCACATGGTGAACGTGGCGTCGCTGGCCATGGCGCAGGCGCGGGCGCTCAATCTCGAAGGACCGATGCTCCGCGAGTTCGGCTTCGCGGCGCTGATGCACGACATCGGGAAGGTGAACACACCGCAGGAGGTGCTGAACAAGCCCGGGAAGCTGACCGCCGAAGAATTCAAGATGATGAAGCAGCACGTGGTGGACGGCGCACACATCCTGCGGCGGACGCCGGAGATGCCGGCGCTGGCTCCCATCGTCGCCTTCGAGCACCACTTGAAGCAGGATCTGAGCGGCTACCCGGAGAACATCGGCCACCGCGAGCTCAACCTGTGCACGATGATCGTGAGCATCGCGGACGTGTTCGATGCGCTGCGCAGCAACCGCCCGTACCGCGAAGGGCTGGCGACAACACGCATCAAGTCGATCATGGGCGAGAAGGACAACCCGGCGTTCAACCAGGTGCTGTTGCGGCGTTTCGTCAACTTGATGGGCATGTTCCCGATCGGAACGCTCGTACGGCTGAACACCGAGGAAATGGGGATCGTCACCGCGGAGCACCCCGAGGACCCGTTCCGGCCGCAGGTGAAAATCCTGTTCAATGAAGCGGGCGAGCGGATCGAAGAGCCGTTCCTCGCAAACACCTGGGAGCGCGACGCGCGCGGAGAGTTCCCGCGCGCCGTCGTGGAATCGGTCGATCCCGACGGCGTCGAGCTCGATCCGCTGGCGGTCCTGTGACGAGGCACTTCGTGGTCTGGTCGCGTCGTCGTTGTCGTGTTGTCGCTTTGTGGTTTTGGTGTTTTATCCCTTTGTTGCTTTGTCGCTTTTGACGTCTGTCTTCTCGTCCTGACATGAGCCCGGCACAGCACACGGATCAGATGTCGGCGGAGCAGGCCACGAGCCTGGCGGAGTTCGCGCGCGCCGCGAAGGCGGCGGCACGCGCGGTCACGCTGTACCCGGGGACCCATCCGGCCATCCAGGCGTCGCTCGGCCGCGTCGTCGCGGCTGCCGCCCGGCTGGCCGCTGCCGGCGACGTGACGCTCGCGATCGAGCCCGATCGGATCACGATTGACGGGCGCGCCGCGGTCAAGCCCGACCCGGCCGTCGGCGAACTGGCGGACCTGCTGCATTCGCGGCTCGTCGGTACGCTCCGCCTGGAACGCGACGCCGACGTGACCGACTGGCTCGTGTTTCTCCTCGTGCTCGCCAGAAATGCCGACGAGCTCATCGCCGAGGGCGGCATCGGCAAAGCGTGGGCGCTCGCGAATCGCGGCCGGTTCGAGATTCACGAGATCGACTACGCGGAGGTGCTGCGCGAGCGGGCGGGCGGCCAGACAGCGGAGTGGGACCAGATCATCGCGAACTGTCTCCAGGGTGATGGCGTCGACCTCGACGAGGCGACGATTACGACGCTGCTCGACGTGGCCGGAGACCCGGAGCGGTTCGGCGACTTCCTCACCCGCCTGCAGGATGCCGGCGGTCCGGACACGAAGGTCGGCGCGCGCGCCGCGGCGCTGCTGCGGATCATCCGCGGCCTCGTCGATCGGATGACGCGCGATGCTCCCGACGGGCTCGACGCGATGCTGCGCTCGGTGGCGCAGGCGACGTCGAAGCTGACCCCCGACATGATGCTGGCAATGCTCTCGCAGCGCGACCAGGGCACCGGCGAGGGCGAGATGGTCGGCGCAATCGTGGACCGCATGAACGATCGCACGATCGCGACGTTCGTCGCGGGCAACATCGTCGCCGAGCGCGGCGCGACGGGACGGCTCGCGCAGGCGTTCGAAGCGCTCGTCCCCGACACTGCGCACCGTGGCGAGGTGCTCGACGCGGCGCGCGAGGAAGTGGCGCAGAGTCCGCTGGGCGATGAATCAGGGTTCCAGGAGCTCTGGCAGAACGCCGCCAGCATGCTCATGAACTACTCGGACAAGCCGTACGTCTCGGCCGAGTACGCACGCGAGCTGTCGGAGGCGCGCACGCAGGCGATCGAGGTCGACCGCATCTCCGACGATCCACCGGAGCGGGTTCAGGGCTGGCTGGCGAGCGTGGACGAAGATGCAGTGCGCCGGCTCGACCTGCTGCTCCTCCTCGACCTGCTCCGCCTGGAAACCGATCACATCCAGTGGCGGGGCATCACCACCCTGGTCACGAGTCAGATCGAGCGGCTGACGCTGCTGGGAGACGCGCGGAGCGCGCGCGAGCTGCTCGAGCCGATGACGCGCGAGGCGGGACCCGAGGGGCGAGAAGCGTTCCGCCCGGAGGCCGAGCTCGCGCTCGAGCGCCTCTCGGCCGGGCCGCTGGTCCGTCACGTCGTCCTCCACCTGCGAAAGGTGGACGATGCGGAAGTCGAACCGTTCGCCGCGTTGTGCCGCACGCTGGGCGCGAGCGTCATCCGACCGCTGGCCGAGTCTCTGGCCTCGGAGGAGAACAATCGCGCCGTCCGTCGCCTGCGCGAGCTCCTCGTGAGCTACGGCGCGGCGGGGCGGCAGGCGGTCGAGCAGTTGAAGCATTCCCGCAATCCGGCCGTGCGGCGGACCGCCATCGACCTGCTCCGCGTCTTCGGCGGACGCGAGGCGCTCCCCGAGCTCGCGTCGATGCTCGACGACGCGGATCCGCAGGTGCAGCGCGACTCGATCCGCGCGATCATGCAGATCGCGACCGAGGAAGCCTACGCCGTGCTGGAACGCGCGCTGCAGGGCGGATCGCGCGACACGATTCTCGAGCAGCTGATCTCGCTGCGCGACGACAAGGCGATTCCGCTGCTCTGCTACGTGCTCAATCACACGCAGCCGCGCGGCCGCATGGTCAACGCGCACCTCGGGATCATCGATGCCCTGGGCAGCCTCTCGGTGCATCCCAAGTCGACCGAGACGCTCAAGAAAATGCTGTACAGCGGCGACTGGTGGGCGCCGTTCCGTTCGGCGGCCGTTCGCCAGGCCGCTGCCGTGGCGCTGCGCCGCATCGGCGGGCCCGAGGCCACCGCGGTGCTCGAGGACGCGGCGGCGCGCGGCCCGCGGGGCGTGCGGACGGTGGCGCGCGCGCAGGTGGGCATGGTGCGCAGCGCCGTCAGAGAACGGGTGAAGTCGTGAGCAGCGGCCAGCGGGCGCGGGCCGCGGACGATCTCGTGAGGCGGTTTGCGGCCGCCTTGCGCGGCGCGCAGCTCTACGCCGCCACCCATCCGCTCGTCACGCGGAACATCTCCGCGCTCAACGACACCGTGACGCTGGTGCACGCCACCACCCCTTCGATCGCCATCGGCATCGTCGGCGATCAGCTGGTCGTGGGCGACATCCCGATGCCGCGAGCGGCCGAGAACATGGGCGAGCTGATGCGCCGCATCCAGCAGGCGGGCATCGAACGGATCGTGATCGATCGCGGCGTCGACGTGGACGAGCTCACGAAGCTGGTGCTCACCGTCGCACAGAGCGAGAGCGTCGCGCCGGGCAAGACGCGAAGCGATCACGTCGCCGAGGCGCTCGCGAAGCTGCCGCACATCCGCGTCGGCCGCCTTGAAATCGAGCAGCGCGTCGATGCGAGCGTCGGCGACATCGCCACGATCCGTCGGCTCTACGACGATGCCGTCTCGCTGGCCGGCACGCTGTGGGAGAGCGCCAGGACCGAAGGGATCCCGGATGCGCACGTCGCGCGCGGGATGGTGGACAACCTGGCGCAGGCCGTGGCGCAGAACCGGACGGCGCTGCTCGCGCTCACCGCGCTGAAGAACTACGACAACTACACGTTCACGCACATGGTGAACGTGTCCCTGCTCACGATGGGGCAGGCGCGCGGGCTCGGCATCGACGGGCCGCTGCTTCGCGAGTTCGGCCTGTCCGCGCTGATGCACGACATCGGCAAGGTGCGTACCCCGACGGAAGTGCTGAACAAGCCGGACAAGCTCACCGAGGCGGAGTTCGAGATCATGAAGCGCCACACCATCGAAGGCGCCGAGATCCTTCGCAAGACGCCGGAGATGCCCGCTCTCGCTCCCGTCGTCGCCTTCGAGCACCACCTGCGCGTGGACGGCACCGGGTACCCGAACGGCGTCAAGCGCCAGGGGCTGAACCTCGCTACGATGCTGTGCGGGATCGCCGACGTCTACGATGCGATGCGCTCGCAGCGCGCCTACCAGCAGGCGTTCCCGACCGATCGGATCCTGGCGGTGCTGCAGCGCAACGACGGCAAGCAATTCGACCAG
>Ga0307411_10000960_pt1 | contig 11027 bp, 6 predicted proteins | sample DK1Ometagenome_2_FD_203712 | JGI IMG/M metagenome (GOLD analysis project Ga0307411, IMG submission 203712) | Maize rhizosphere microbial communities from greenhouse at UC Davis, California, United States - DK15-O-1 | ecosystem: Host-associated > Plants > Roots > Rhizosphere > Soil | place: USA...
GCGCAGTCGCCTGGGCCCGTCGCCCGTCGGCGCTGTCCGAACGCCCACCGGGCCGCTGCAAAGCGTGCGTCGCGTCGAACACCACCGGGGCAAGCGTCTTCATCTGATCCATGCCGAGCATGTCGACCACCAGATTGTTGTATCCGAAACTCGTGCCACGTTCGCACAGGATCACTCGGTCGTTCCCCGCTTCACGACACTTATTGATGATATGCCGCATTTCTTCGGGCGCGAGGAATTGGGGTTTCTTGACGTTGATCGTCTTCCCCGTCTCCGCGATCGCGACGACAAGGTCTGTTTGCCGAGCCAGGAAGGCAGGCAGTTGCAGTATGTCGGCCACTTCGGCGGTCGGTGCAGCCTGACAGGGCTCGTGGACGTCGGTAAGGACGGGCACGTTGAAGAGATGCTTCACTTTCGCCAGCGCCTCCAAGCCCTTGTCGAGCCCGGGCCCGCGAAAGGACTTGATCGACGAGCGGTTCGCTTTGTCGAAGGACGATTTGAAGACGTAGGGAATGCCGAGTTCACCTGCGATCTCGACGAACGTGCCGGCGACCTCAATCACCAGTTCTTCACTTTCGATGACGTTCGTCCCGCCGATCAAGGCGAACGGGAGTTCATTTCCGAACGCCAAACCCGATTCAAGAATTACGCTGTCTGACAATCTTCCAACTCTCCAATTTCGTCCGATACCTCACTACGTTCGGAGCGACTTTGATCGATGATATGCAGGACTTGCTCGCGTAGGCGCCCGACACTGTATTCGTGCTCCAGCTTCGCCTGCGCATTTTGAACCAGGCCCGAACGGGCCTCTTCGTCGCTTACGAGCAGAGACAGTGCCTCGAACCAGTCGTCGGTTGTCTCGGCCAGGATCCCGCAGTTCCTGGCGCAGCAACGATCGTACACGGTCCCGGCGCTGGCCACCACCGCTACACCGCTGCTTGTATATTCAACCCACTTGGTATCCGCCTTCATCATGTTGAAGTCGATCGGAACCAGCGGGCAAATGCCGACATCCCATTCGCGAGCAGCGAACTCGTCGAGGAACTTGGCATAATTCGCGACTGGAGGAGCGGTCGTTACACGGTCGCCGAACCTTTCCAGCGACGGCGGCACAGGGATTGACCCGAATAGTTCGAAGCGCACCTGCGGATAGGAATCCATTAGACGCTCGATAGCCGGCAGGACCATGTCCAGGTTGTGAGCGTGATCAGCGCTTGCCATGTACCCGACGGTGCGCGCGGGACCTCGCGAAGGCGAACGGAGCACCTCACCCGAACAATACACCTTGCCGGCGCTCACTCTAAGGTCGGGGAAATAGTCCAGGAGGCGCTCGCGCAGCTTGTCGGTCGAAGCGTACACAAGGTCGGCGCCAGCAAGAAGATTGCGTACGGCGGCCAACCGCTCGGGGGCATTGTGGAGTTCGAACTTGCGCTGTCCGATGTCGGGCGGGATCGCAAGAAGGTCGTCATCGATGTGGTAGATCACCGGCACCTGGTTGCGCCGCGCCCAATCAAGCATCTGGTCGGAGGCGGGCCCGCTATAGCGGCAAAAAATGATGACCGTCGGCTCGAAGTCGCCGATGCGGCGATCAATCCATTTCGCTTCGGCCGCTGCGTCGCCAAGCACCGGGCTTTCCCGCAGTTCCTCCTCGGTAAGCAAATCCGTCACGATCTCGCCTCTAGAGACGAGCGGCGCCAAAGGCTTCTCGAAGCTCAGCTGCAGCGTCGGAACGTTCGCGTTCGCGACGAACAAGATACGTTCGCGCTCGCGCCCGGTCCGGATCGATGGGGCATTCATCCGCTGGGCGGATTGGAACAGTTCCGCAAAACGCGAGAAAACCACCTGCGGCTCGAGCGGCATCTGTTGCCGCTGAAGAAATTCCTGCTGAATTTCGATGAATGGCGCCGGATCGCGTATCGCCGCTTGGCTGAACTCGAACCAGTCCCGAGGTGATGAGACGGTCGTCAGGCCGGCATAGTTGTCGGCGTCCATTCCCCCCGCCTGATCGCGCCAGACCGCCGTCGGGATCCCCGCGAGCAACATGTCGATGAGGACTGACGAAGGAGCAGAGATCCCATAGCTGAATTGACGGAGGTCCAGCCGATACATCGGCGCGTTGTTGATGCGTGCGTTGGCCGGAAGAACTACCTTGTTCTTGAGCACATACTGGCCGCCTGGATGCGGCCGCAGGACCACCTCGCGGCGGTCTCGATCAAGTAATCGGCAGAAGTCCTCGAACGCTCCGACAAACTCTCCTTTGAGATCCTCGGTCGAGTTCAGCCGAACCGAATGAAGATTCTCGCAGACGACACCAGCATTGCCGCGCCCGCGCTTTATCGGACCCGTGAACTGTTGCAGGACTGCTGTCGGCCCGGTCAGATGAACTTTCGCACGCTGCGACGTAGCCATTGAGGTCTGAAATTCAGGCCCTTGCCAAGCGCACACTATGTCCGCGCCAAAGGACACGGTTTGCCCATGCGCCCGATCGTGCGCCGCGCTGTGGCGAAACCCGACGCATTCGAAGCCGTGCTGCAGCGTGACCTTCAGAAATCGCGGCGGGGCAAGCCGGAAGATGTCGTGCGTCGTGACGTGATTGGGCAAATGGGATTCGCTGGCCGCGAAGATCAAGCCTGTCCCCTTGAGAAGTTGGAACGCTTGCCACTCGCTTTCATAGACTTCCAGGCGAGCGCCAGTCTCGGCGCAGAGTTCATCGAGTTCGGCGCGCCAGATCCCGTAGAGATCGCGTGCCGAGAACCGGCTCGACACCAGCAGCATCGCCTCGAAGCCGAAGCTGCGCGTGGCCATGAAAACCAGCGGTCGCAGGATGTTTACGTCCTGGACGAGATTGATGACGAAGACGGCGGTCCGCTTGCCTGTCACGATGGATCGACCGCGACAGTGAAGGGGAATTGCGACGTTTCGGACACGATCATGTCGCCAACACCGAATGCTTCTTTCATCTGCCGTCGGATGCTTTCGATCGTCGCGGAATAGGTGGCGAGTTGGAAGGGCAACGGAGCAGCCTCCCAGCCAGGGCCGGACGCCTCCTCTCCTGACGACACCCTGTGGCTGGACAGGCTCCAATATCTCCTGTCGGCAATACGGTCGCTGGGTTGAAGCGCTTGGCGCATTGATGCAGGCAGGCGATTGGCCGCCCTGTTGGAGACGAGCATGACGAGCCCCTCCGCGGAACCGCGGAACACCACGTCGAAGTCGAGCTGTGCATTGCAATAAGGGCTGGCGATCGAGAACCCGTGCAACGACTGGACCAGGTCGTGGGCCGCTCCACTTGGTTGATGGCCGTGCAGCAACGCTATTGGCTGTGCGAGATCAGGCGCGGTAGGTTTGATGCCTTCCAGGAAAGACGAGAGAGCTGAAGCCTCGGCGTTTGCGGAGGCGATCGCCGTTATCGCTTGCCGCAAGCGAGGCATCGATCGCGGCGACAACCGCAAGTCTCCTTGCTCCAGGTCGGCGATGAAGTCTGCGGGATCACGATAGATCAGATCATCGAGAGGCGCGTAGAGAGGATAGCCGGCAGAGATAACCTGGCAGCCCGCAGATAGGGCAGTGACGGCTCGGTTGAGGGACTTCGCCGCGCTGAACGGCTGCGCGTTGACAGGCACGAAACAGGCCAGTGATTCGTCGAGGAGGGCTCGTTCGCGGTCGGTGCTCCATTCCTCGACCATGGTCGGAACGGAAAGCTGTGCAAGGTAGGCCAAACCCGTCGTGCCCAGCGCCCGTTCGTTGGTGAGCACGGTCAGCTGGACGTCCGAGTTTCCGCGACGAAGCATCCTCAACTGCCCGGCAAAACCCGCCAGGTCGCTCAGGCCGACATTGAAATGACCGTTGTCGCCAACGCCGAACCACGCCAGTCGAATGAGTTTGCGTTCTCTAGCCTCTTGGAGCTTCTCGGCCAGGCATTCGGGCATTCCGGCGATGTCGAAGTCGTCGGCCGGATCATTGAGAACGTGCACAGGCAGGTCCCGGTAGCTCCGGACGACGTCGGCGAGCACAGGCGTCGAGCACATGGCAAAAGTGCAGTTCGGAAGCAGTTGCCTGAACCAGTTTCTGTATCGCGCCAGACGACTGTCCGATCGTTGGCTGAAATAGTCGTCGAACAGGTCTACGCCGACCACCCGGCCGCGCTGCGCCATCCGCGCCGCTATCACCAATGATCGCGCGTCATGGCACTTGCTAATCAGAAGCACGTCGCAAGTCGCGCGATCGGCGTCGAACCGATCGATTTCCTCAAGCTGGAGCTCAAAGCCGAGTTCACGCAACTTGGGCTGCAGGCGTCCGTACCGGATGCGAGCACCGGCATACGACCGATACTCTTCCGAGGGCACAAGAACTGTGATCTTCATCCGTACAGTTCTTCCATGCGAGTTGAGGAATGGGCGGCCCTTGGAACCCGGATTGGGGATTGCTGGTCGCTGCGAGCGGTAATGTAACTCGCGGCTACAAAGGACGTGCACAGATGTGCGCCCTCGTCCTGCCCAAGCGCGCCGTCGCCGCTTAGCCAATCGACGACGGAGGAGGTCCGCGCCAGCCACAGGTCGCGCGGCGGCATTGCGACCGGGAAATTCGCCCGCCAGATCGCTTCTGCCTGAGGTTTCGCTGGTGCGGCCAGCTCTCCACAGTCTGCGAGCGCGACCTGCCAACCCTTGCCACGTTTGTCCGCGCTAACGACGACGCAAGCGGCTGACGCAACGGCCGTATCGCGGAGCATTGCTGAAAGGACCTGCGAAGTGCGATCGTCATGGAGCAGAACGCCTGGTCCAAGATAGCCGATAAGTGCGGTTTCCGACGCTCGGATGGCTGACGCGGCGTCTGGCCAAAGCCGGACGCGCGAAGGGAAGAAGTGCTCGGCCAGGCCCAAAGCATTGCCGCCCGCGGCGCCGACGATCGCGATGCGCTGATCCTTTGAACCAGCCTGAAGCGACAGTGACTCGAACGACTGAGCGAGCGCTTCCTCCTCCCAAGTGCCGGGATAGACGATCCATGTGACGCCCTCGCGACCCTCGCTCGTTGGCAGTCCGTCCATGACCGGGACGAGCAGTTCCGACTCGGACAAGCCACGAGGCCCGGCCAGTTTGATCGCCGCGGGCAGTCCTTCCCTGGCCAAGCGCAAGTCGGTCGCCGAGACGAACCGCGCCCACGCGATCGGATAGTTCGGAGCGCCGTCAGCGAGGCTGTTCGAGCCAAATCCGGCGAGGGATATCAGGGAGGAAGGTTGCGAGGGATCCAGAGGCGCGAACGACACCGGCAAGACCGCTTGGACCGTATCGGCGCCTTCTGCGGACTCCGCCGTTGCACTGAGCGCGGCGATCGACGGGATCATGTCTCCGGCGATCACCAGCACGCCGGCACCCTCCGCACGCTGGCCGGGGTCATCCAGCATGACCGCTTGAGCCAGATAGTCCGAGCCGGGACTGTCCGAATGCGGTTGCCGCGCGCGCACCCCGACGGAACACACGTGGAGAAGCCAGGAACGGAAATCCGGCTGGAACATCGGGTGGGTGCCATCGGATCCGGCCAGATCGACCTCAATCAGGGCGACCGTCGGTTTTGACGTACCGTTTCGCAGGTCCATCAATCCGCGGGCAAGCGACCCGCTGTGGCCAACCAAGTCTAGCGCGGGGCGTTCGGACGCCTCATCGTTGGCCGACAGAGCAACCAGCTCGGAATAATGCGGTCCGCCCCGGCAAAGCGAGGGGAAGGCAAGCATCTCGGATCCGATGATGGAGCCTTGGCCATCCGAACACAGGAGGAGGACTGGGAAGTACGGGTTTGTCAGAGCCAGATCGATGACGTCCGTTGCGGACTGGGCACAGCCTTCTCCGACAAGCGTCGGACGACCATCGGCATCAGGGTCATGCTGATAGGCTCGAATGACGAACGTCGCTCCATCGCCGCTCCAACGCGTGCGAAGCGTCGCGTTGTTGATGAACCAGGCGTCCATCAGCTTGCCGTGAACGCTCCCGGCTTCGCTCGTGAGCGGACCCTTGAGCGGCTCAGCAAAGCCCGAGAGGCTTTTCAGTCGCTGAAACTCGACCTCGACGTTGCGGCCATCTCCTTCTGACACGTACCCGACCGGCACATCATCGATGACCAGCAGACCGTCGCCAGGTTCGAAATCCGCGGACTTCGTCCACGCCGCCGCCACCGATTCAGGGATCGGGAATTCGGCACATGGGGCCGCCGGACCGAACGCGTCGGCGGGCGACTGCGCGGGCAACCAGGCCAACCGATTTGCCGGCGCCCCGCGCCCTTCCGAGCAACCGAACTCGATGAAATGGATAAGGGGGTTGATCCCGGCTTTTACGACGTCGGAATTTGCCTTGAGGTAGGCGGTGGTTGAAAATGCCGGGCTTGGATCCCGACCTTCTCTCCACCCGTGCTCAAGGAAATGTCGCGCCGGATCGGCGCCGGTAGCAGCGACGTCAGGATAGGCCTTCAGGTACCACTCGCGGTCGAACAAAGGTGACCTGTCTAGAAGCGCAATCAAGCGCTGACGGCCCGAATTGCCAGTTAACCGCCCCGCCCCCTTGCGGAACCGGCCGATCAGTCGAGCCAGACGGCGATAAACGGTCCACGGCAGCGACCGTTCGTAACGCGCGACGACGACCTCCGCCTGGGCCAGTCGTGACTTGAAGTCCCTGAGCTTTTCGCGCTCGGACTCGAGAATCTTCAGGGTCGATCGGTACTTGCGCTTCAACGACTTGTAGTCGCGCTCAAGTCGCTCGAACTCTTTCTCCCCAAGGCGAAGGAGCTCACCCTGACGCTCCGCCTCATCGCGAGCAGCGTCTTTCTCTTTCTCAAGCTGGCCGAGCTGGCGCTCCAACGCGACCGACAATGCGATCGCATCCTTAAGCTCGTCGTGCTTCTGTTGCTCGATCTCGGCCAAAAGCCTTTCAAGAGCAGCTGAGTGAGTCAGAGCTTCCTTCAAGGCGAGGTCCAACTCGGCCCGCTGCTCTACGCTCAGAACAAGAGCCTTCAGATCTTTCTGGACATTCGCGAGCGCGCGCTCCTGGCGCAGGAGCATGCCGAAATGCCCCTCCGTGGCGCTTCGGAGTTCTCGGAGGTGCGCTAAGGAACCACCTTCTTCCATCTCGGCGGAATCCCCGCGATCGGCCTCAGGCTCATGATCCTCTGGTTCAACCACGAGTGGTGCTCGCTGCCGAGTCACGGCGTAGGCAGTCTCCTGCCAAGCACGCTCGCAAATCCGAAGGGGCGCTTAAAAGATCGAAGCGAAACGCGCTCATCTAGTTGAAAATTTTCGTTGTTTCCGTCTATGCGCTACAAAGCGCTGGCTCGCAAACCGCTATAAGCTCGTCCGGGGCCGAAACAATAGACTTTAGCGAGACTTCACTTGCCGTTAAGACTGTTGATGCGCATTTCGGATATCAGTGGCGTCTTGTGCGTCACTATCGGCTCGATTGGATTGAAATTTCGCTGATGCCAAACGAATTAACAAAAGTATTCGTCGGTTATGACAGTCGGGAAGACATTGCCTGGCAGGTCTGCAGGCATTCGTTATTGCGGCACGCGAACAACGAATTGGCGGTCATTCCTCTTCGTCAGCCAGTCTTGCGTGAGCTTGGTCTCTATACCCGGCAACATGACGCTGGCGCGTCGACCGAATTCTCCCTGACCCGGTTTCTGGCGCCCTATCTCGCCGCCCAAAGCGGCTGGGTCATCTTCTGCGACTGCGATTTTCTGTTCACGGGGGATGTCCGCGACGTTCTGGAAGGTCTCGACCCGGCCAAGGCTGTGTATTGCGTTCAACACGACTACTCTCCCGCCTACCAGTTCAAGATGGATGGGAAGAAGCAGGTCGCTTATCCTCGCAAGAATTGGTCATCGTTCATGGTGTTCAATTGCGATCACCCTGACGTGAAGGCCCTGACTCCCGACGTTGTGAATTCAGCGAGCCCGGCGTTCCTTCATCGGTTCGAATGGATGGCCGACCCGTCCGCGATCGGCGCGTTGGATCCTGAGTGGAACTTCCTTGAGGGCGAATATCCGAAACCGGCCAAGACGCCCCGAGTGATCCATTACACCAACGGCGGCCCTTGGTTCGAGGAATGGCAGCACTGCGATTATGCCGAACTCTGGGTCGAGGAGCGGGCGTTGTACCTTGAGGCGTCAGGCAAGGCGAGGCTCCCGCAGGCGGCCTGACTATTGCCGTCCTCCGGCGTTGAGAGCGCTGCGCAGCCGGTCCGAAATCAGTTGGAGGACCCGACGCGCTGCGCGGGGACCCGTGCTCAGCTGTCGCACAAGCAGCCAGAAATCGAGAAAGGCTGTCCGCGGATCGTCCAGGCTTCGGTAGATCTGCCAGAACCGTTCAGGCCCCAGGACGGGTATCAAGTTGAAAATGCCGTGGAAGCCGAAGGTTGCCTGATTCGGCCGTGATCGCTCGAACGCAAAACGCTCGGCCGTGAAGCGATCGGCAAACCGGATACCGAATTCCCGCTCGAGCAACGCTCGGTTGGTTCGGCAAATGGCGATGTCTTCAGGATGACCAACCTGGAACTGCGGGTCGCAGCACGCCTCCAGCAGTCGGCGGCTCCTTAGCGAGAAGCCGCCGTTTCCGACGTCGTGATCGTCCGCGAACTGGGGCCAAGGCGCACCGATGTAATCGAAGTTGAGAAACTCCTCTTCCCAGGCATCGGCGTTGATCACGAACCCGTCCCACTGAACAATCAGGCAATGCTCCGTCACCACGTGGTCGGGGAGCCTCGTCAGCAGGAAGCTTGAATATTCGAAAGACGATTTGAGAGGGGCGATCGGCACGACGCGAATGTTCGCAGGTGGCGCCACCGCCGGCCCGTCGGTGAACAAAATGCAGTCGGCGAAATCAACGTGATCGAGTGTGGCTCGAAGTGCCGCAATAGTCGCGTCGACGTTGACTGACGTCGCCGCGCAAAGCGTCACCGTTTCCAACTTCAACTTCGACACGTTCAAACCGAGATCAGGAATTGTTCGCAGAAGGGACTCAAGTGCGGATGGTGATACGGATCCCGCTGGATGTCCGTTGCCCAGATGCGCTTCAATGCGGCAAGCTCGTCGGCGAAGCGCGCACGATTGCCTTTCGCGGAATCGCTGCCGCGAGATTTCGATTCATGATGGATAAGCGTCGCGCGGGGTTCGTAAAACGATTGCCACCCTCTCGCATTCAGCTTCAGGCACAGGTCCACGTCATTGAAAGCGACAGGGAAATTCTTCTCGTCGAAGCCGCCGACGGCCAGGAACTTCTCTTTGGCGACGACCAGGCAAGCGCCCGTCACTGCACTGATCCGCTGAGGCAAACGGGCGCGTTCGAAATATCCGGTAGCTTCGGCGTCCTGGTACCGATGGGCGTGTCCCGCCCCTCCCCCGATGCCGGTGTACACCCCCGCATGCTGGACGGTGCCGTCTCGATAGAGCAGCCGGGCACCCACCGCGCCAATGTCGGCACGGAGAGCCTGGCGAACCATCATCGAAAGCCAGTCCCCGGCGATCATTTCGATGTCGTTGTTGAGGAAGCACAGAACCTCGCCGCCGGCCACCGCGACAGCAGCATTGTTGAGTGCCGAGTAATTGAACGGCCCCGCGATGCGAAGCACGCGGGTCCCGGCCGTATCGAGCCCTTGCAGGAAATCGATGGTTTCCGGATCGTCACTACCATTGTCGATCACGATCGTCTCGATCGCCGGATATTCGGTCCGTCGCACTCCGTCGATGCAGGTACGCAGGAGTTGCACATGGTTGCGCGTTGGCACGATGACAGTGACCGACGGAGGATTGTCGGGCAGCGGCTGGCTGGGTCTTGCAGGAACTTTAGGAGCCGGTCTGGTCCTTCGATGGTGAAGGACGACGGGCAGATGAATGGGCTTTCCCGGACAATTCAGGGCTGTCTTGATGAGAGCCGATGCCCAATGCCGCTTCGGCAGCGCCGCGACGGTCATCGCGTCCGCTTTCACGATCGCCGATCCGCTGATGTAGTCGTGGCTTTCGAATAGCTCCGGATTCCAGCACGGTTTGAACTGTGGCGCAGATCGGCTTCCATCAACTCCGATCAGATCGTCGTCGGAGTAAATCAGGCAGCTGCGATCCGCATCTGCTGCGGCGGCCGAATAAATTTCGAGAGCGCCGCGTGCTAAACGATCTCCAGCGCTGATGACGCAAAGCCAGCTTCCGCGCGGATCGATCGTGGGCGAAAGGTCCGACGCGTGCTCGATACACGCCTGCTCCCCGGCCGCAGCTGCTCCGATCAAAATCGGCTCGTGAGCCGATCCTGCCTGGACGATTGACGCGAGGGTGTCGTCCAGTCCGCCGGCACCCTCCTGACAATCGACGACAACGAGGATTGCGGGCTCCTTCCACCTCTTTTGAGCGGCGATGGCGGCCGGCTCGTCGCGGGCAATCCAAAGGTCGTAGGCGTGGGACGAGCGCCCTGCGAGCGCCGAAATGCGATTGCGTGACCTGAGCCGGAGTCCGCGCATCCTCCATCCAACAGCTTGGAGGTAGCCGGCCGGATCGGCACGGAAAGCATCGGCATGAACCAGAAACCTCAGCCACGCGACGTGCCTATTCGCAACCCGCTTCGAGCGTCGACCGCTTTGATCAGTCTCGTCTTTGGGCACGCTCATCGGACGCGCGCTATTCAATTCCTCGCTCCCCCAGGACGCGCTCGATCGTCGGGACGTCACTGGGATTGTTGAGTTCGATCGCGTCCCAACTCAGTGGATCGAGCTGCATGACGGCCACGGGAATTCCAAGGTCGAGGAAGCGCAGCTGTTCGAGACCTTCCAGCATTTCCAGTTCCGATGCGGGCGCCTCCATATACGCGCTGAGCGCCGACCGGCGATAGGCATAGAGACCGAGATGGAGATGCACTGGGACGATCTCTAAATCAGCCGCGCCGGCCGGAAGATACGGGATAATACGCTTCGAGAAATAGAGCGCGCGGGAAGCGCGGTTGAAGACGGCGGTCGTGCCCCCGACCCTGCCCTCGGCGGCATCGGCAGCAAGGTGGGCGTAAA
>Ga0307411_10000961_pt1 | contig 11026 bp, 9 predicted proteins | sample DK1Ometagenome_2_FD_203712 | JGI IMG/M metagenome (GOLD analysis project Ga0307411, IMG submission 203712) | Maize rhizosphere microbial communities from greenhouse at UC Davis, California, United States - DK15-O-1 | ecosystem: Host-associated > Plants > Roots > Rhizosphere > Soil | place: USA...
GCCGACCGCCGCCGCCGCGACCGCCGCACACGACGTGCTCGTCGCGCTGCTGCCCGGCGCCGCGTCGACGTTCGATGCGGCCTATGCGACGCAGATGGCCGACGAGCCGGACGCGGGCCGGCCGCGGCACGATGCGGGTGTGCAACTCGGCCAGCGTTGTGCAGCGGCCATCCTCGGCCGGCGCGCGAACGACGGGGCCGCGGCGGCCCTCGAACCGTACGTGCCTGACGCGTTCCCCGGCGCGTACCGGCCGACGTTCCCGTTCGATCAGCCGGAGCTGCCGCCCGGTACGCCGTTCCCGCTCTACGGCTTCGTCGCCGATCCGCAGTGGGTGCGCGTCAAGCCGTTCGTGCTCGACAGCGGCGCGCAATTCCGCGCACCGCCGCCGTACACGGTGGTCGACATCCGCTACGCGATCGACGTCGACGAAGTGCAGCGCTACGGCGCCGCCGTCGGTTCGGCGCGCACCGCCGACCAGGACGAGATCGCCCTGTTCTGGAAAGAGAATTCGCCGCTCGGCTGGAACCGCGTGGCGCGCGGGCTCGCGCAGGCGCGTCGACTGGACGGCTGGGAGGCGGCGCGACTGTTCGCGCTGCTGCAGCTCGCCGAGGCCGATGCGTACCTGACCTCGTTCGACAGCAAGTATCACTACCGCTTCTGGCGTCCGTACACGGCGATCCGTCTCGCCGACCTCGACGCCAACCCGTTCACGCACGCCGACCCCAACTGGATGCCGTTCGACCCGGTGACGCCGCCGGTTCCCGACTACACGTCGGCGCATTCGGCGGCGGGCGGCGCGGCACGCGCGGTGCTGTCGCGCTTCTTCGGGACCGACGCCGTCAGCTTCGATCTCGCCAGCACCACATTGCCCGGCACGACGCGCCACTACGCGAGCTTCACCGAGGCGGCCGACGAGAACGGCTTGTCACGCATCCTCATCGGCTACCACTTCCGCCTCGCGGTCGAAGCGGGGCGCCGCCAGGGCGAGTCGGTCGGCGCGTGGGTCTTCGAGCACGCACTCGTCCCTTGGCACTAGCGTCGCCGCCATCGGGGGCGCCCGCTCGGGCGCCGCGGGCGCGGCCTTGCGCGCCGCGGGGTCCACGCCGAGAATCCTTCGTACACCGGGATAATCGAGCGTGGACCTCGCCTCGCCGCCGCGGCAAATCGCGTCGATGCATCGCCGTCGAATCGTGCGCGCGCGATGGGCCGCCATCGATGGCGCCGTGCTGCTGCGCCGCGGTGCGTTCGCCCTCGCGGTCGCCGTGCTGGTGTCGACGCAGGCGCTGTTCCAGCCCCACCTGTATTCGCCGCCGCTCGCCCGGCCGCTGCTGCTCGCATGGCTCGACTACCTGCGCGAGTGCCTGCCGATGAGCGTTTCGATCGCCTGCGCCCTCGGCATCGCCGAAGCGGCGACGCGCGGCCGGTCGCGGAAGACCGTGCTCCTCGCGGTGGTCGTCGCGTTGGCCGGCGGCGCGCTGACGGGCTGCGCGATCGTCGTCGCCTCGCTCGGCCTCGGCATCGAAGCCATGGGCGAGCGTCGCGCGATCGGCGACATGATCTACTGGATCGCGATCGGCGGCGGCGTGACGACGATCCACGCGTTCCAGCAGCGCGCATCGCGCGCCGCCGCGCGCCTGCACCGTGCGCGGGTCGAGCAGGTTTCGCTCGGCAAGGAAATGCTGGAGGCGAGGCTGCAGGTGCTGCGGGCGCAGATCGAGCCGCACTTCCTGTTCAACACGCTCGCCAATGCGAAGCGGCTCTTCCAGACCGACGTCCGCGCCGGCCTGCTGATGATCGACAACCTGGCGCACTATCTCCGCGCGGCGCTGCCGCAGTGGCGCGACGAGCAGCCGTCGCTGCTCGGCCAGGAATGCGAGCTGGTCGACGCGTACCTTTCGATCCTGCGGATCCGCATGGGACGCCGCATGCGTTACTCGATCGACGTGCCGGCACAGGCGCGCGCGACGCCATTCCCGCCGATGATGCTGCTCACGCTGGTCGAGAACGCCATCAAGCACGGCCTGACGCCGATCACCGGCGAAGGCTCGGTGACGATCGACGCCGTCGTGCGCGACGGTCGGCTCGAAGTGCGCGTCGCCGACGACGGCGTCGGCTTCGGCGGCGCGGCGACCGGAGGCACGGGTGTCGGCCTCGCGAACATCCGCGCGCGGCTCGCCGCGCTGTACGGCGACGAGGCCGAGCTCCTCCTCGCGCCGAACGCGCCGCAAGGCGTCGTCGCGACCGTGCGCATGCCGCTGTCGGCGCGCGATGTCGTCGAAGGCCGTGCATGAAACCGCCGCCGGTCACCGCGCTGATCGCCGAGGACGAGCCGCTGCTGCAGGACGAGCTCGCCGAGGGCCTCGCAGCGCTCTGGCCCGAGCTCGAGATCGTGGCGCGCGCCGCGAACGGCGTCGACGCGATGCGATTGCTGGTCGAGTTGCGCCCCACGGTGCTCTTCCTCGACATCCAGATGCCGGGACTGAGCGGCATCGAAGTCGCCAAGCGCGCGGCGGGTCGCAGCCACGTCGTGTTCGTCACCGCGTACGACCAGCACGCGATCGCGGCATTCGAGCAGGGCGCGATCGACTACCTGATGAAGCCGGTCAGCCTGCCGCGCCTCGCCACCGCCATCCAGCGGGTTCGCGACCGGGTGCAGACGCCGCCGGCGGATCTCTCAGGGCTGCTCGCCGACCTTGCGCGCCACCGGGGCGAGCAACGCAGCTACCTGCGCTGGGTGAACGCTTCGGTCGGCACGAGCATCAAGCTCATCACCGTCGACGAGATCTGCTATTTCCGCTCGGACACCAAGTACACGCGCGTGGTGACCGCGTCGACCGAGTCGCTGATCCGGAAACCGATCCGCGAGCTCACCGACGAGCTCGACCCCGGTCAGTTCTGGCAGATCCATCGCGGGACGCTGGTGAACGTCGCCGCGATCGCGGGCGTCACGCGCACGCTGCGCGGGCGACTGCAGCTTCGCCTGAAGGCGCGGCAGGAGCTGCTCGACGTCAGCGAGGGCTACACGCACCTGTTCCGGCAGATGTGAGGAGACGCGCATGGATTGGGAAGGCATGACCCGTCGCGATGTCGTGACGCTGCTCGCCGCGCTCGGGGCCGCCGCGTGCGGCAAGGAGAACGCGGCTCCGGCGACCGGCGCACCGCGCACGCCGGCGGGCAGCGGAACGTCGCTGGTGTTCGAGAACGACAAGGTCCGTGTCACCGAGCACGTCGGCCGTTCGCGGCTCAGCGTGTGCGGCACGGGACTGCACTCGCATCCTCCGCACCTCACGATCACGCTGACCGATGTCAAGGCGCGGGTGACCGTTCCCGGGCGCGAACCGTTCATCGCCGAGAACAAGGCGGGCGACGTGTTCTGGGATCCCGGCGGCCCGCACACCGTCGAGAACCTGGGCGACGGCGACCCGCGCGCGTACCTCGTCGAAATCAAGACCGGTTGAAACGCGGCGTTCGTCCGACGAACCGCCCGGCCGGCACGATGGCCCGCTTCGCGCAGCGTCTCGCAGCACTCGTCCGCCGGCATGCCGTCGCGACGGCCGTGTTCCTCGTCCTGCTGACGGTGCTCGAGGCGACGCGCGCGTGGTCGATCCCGGGCTTGAGCGCGGGCACGATCGTGCGGCTGTTCCTCGGCAACGAGGTGCTGGTCAATACGCTGACCGTCGCGTGCGCGGGCCTTGCCGCGCTGTTCATCGCAGCCGCGCTGCCGCTTGCGTCGTGGCGCCGAACGGTCGCGGCGATCGCGCTGACGCTCGCCGGCGTCACGATCGGCGTCGCGCTGCTGTCGTGGCTGCGCGGTGGAATGCTGTCGTCGGCGGTGCTCGACCAGCAGCTGCTGTCCCAGTCGGCCTACGCGCTGCGTTCGGTGTGGTTCTACAGCGCCGTGGTGCTGATGTTCGGCGCCTGGCTCGCTTCGCGTGAACGGGAAATGGCCATCGCGGGCGCGGTGCGCGAAGCCGAGCTCGAGCGCGCCCGCTCGCAGCGTGCGCTGATGGAATCGCGTCTGGCCGTCGTGCAGGCGCGCGTGGAGCCCGAGCTGCTGTTCGCGGTGCTCGCCGACGTGCAACGCCTGTACCTGCGTGAGCGAACCAGCGGCGACCGGCTGCTCGACGACCTCATCGCCTACCTGCGATCGGCGTTGCCCGAGATGCGCGGCGGGATCTCGACGCTGGGTCGCGAGATCGCGCTGATGCAGACCTACCTCCGCATCCTGCCTGCGGGCCGGACGGGCCGGCTCGAGGCGTCCTCGTACGTCGCCGTGCGACACGCCGACCAGGCGTTCCCGCCGATGCTGCTGCTGATGCTCGCGCAGGCCGCCGCGGAAGCGGGCGCGCGTCAGGTGCGCGTCGAAGACGCCGTCGACAGCGCCGACGATCGATACGGCATCGTCGTGGCGACCGATCTCGCGCAACCGCCGACTGGATGGGGTCCCGCGACGCTCGAGCCGCTGCGCGGCGTCGTACGCCACTGGTTCGGCCCGGATGCGACGCTGACCGTCGACTGCGACGCCACGACCTCGCGCGCCTCGATCGTGTGGAGCCGCGCGACGCCGATGCCGCGTGCGACCGGGTGAAAGCTCATGCGGGCTTCGGCCACAGGATCATCTGCGTGCAACGGAACAACGCGATCGTCGCGCCGTCGGCGGTCGCGACCGTGGCATCCCACACCTGCGTCGTGCGCCCGAGGTGCGCCGGCGTCGCGACGCAGCCGATCGTGCCGTCGACCGCGGTGCCGAGGAAGTTGCTCTTGAGCTCGATCGTCGTGAACCCGCGCGCGCCGTCGGGCAGGTGGGCGAGGCAGCCATAGCCGCACGCCGTGTCGGCGAGCGCGATGACCGTCGCCGCGTGCAGGTAGCCGTTGGGCGCGAGGAGCTCGGGGCGGATGTCGAGCTCGGCCACGACGCGCTTGTCCTCGAGCGATACGAACCGTACGCCGATCAGTCCGGGCAGGCGGCCGCCGCCGCGCCGCTGCAGCGTTTCGAGCGTGACATCGGTGCGCACGCGCCCTCCCTTCGGGCAGCGCCGCGTCAGCCCGCTGCCGCCTCGACCCGTTCCTCGGTGAACAGCCGGCCGTCGCGGAACACCGCGTAGCGGATCGCGTCGCGACCGGCCCCCTTGGCATCGTACATCATGCGATCGGCGAGATTCACGGCGTCGCGGGCGCGCGGCGTCGCGCTCTCGCAGGCGACGACGCCGATCGAGAAGCTGATGCGCCAACCGTGGCGCGCGACCATCGCGTCGAGGTCGTGCTTGATCGGATCGAAGCGGCGATGCATCGTCTGGGCGGTCACGGCCGGCATCAGGACGGCGAATTCATCGCCGCCGAGCCGGCCGACGACGTCGCTCTGGCGCACGCCGCCGACCAGCGTCTCGGCGACGAAGCGGAGCGCGTCGTCGCCGACCTCGTGACCGAGCGTGTCGTTCAGCCGCTTGAAGTGATCGATGTCGACGAACGCGAGCGCGAACGGCGTGCCGTCGCGCTTCAGGCGATCGTACGCGGCGCGGCGCGCTTCGTCGAAACCGGTCCGGTTGGCGAGCCCGGTCAGCGGATCGGTTCGCGCCTGCTGCGCGGCGGTCGCATACCGAACCTCGAGCACGCGGCGACGATGCACGTCGCGCCAGGCGCGTACGCCGAGCAGCACGATCGGCAGCGTCATCGCGGCGATCGTCGTCGCGACGAACGCGAGCGTGGCGAGCTGGAAGCGCCGATGGCCGGCCAAGAGCTCGTCCTCGGACAGCGACGCGAAAGCGAGGAGCTCGGTGCCGTGCACCACGGACAGCGCGATCACGTGATCGGCCTGCACGACCTCGCCGATCGTCTGCGGCGGCGCGGAGGCGGTGCCGGCGTGGCCCCAGGCGAGCACCGGGCCGTCGCGGTGCGCGATCCCCACCGAGGAACGCTCGCCGACGCGAAGCGCGCGGAACAGGTGCACGAGGCGCTGCGGGTCGAGCGCGAGCACGACGACGCCGTCGAACGTGCCATCGGCCGCCGTGACGCGCTTCGCGACCGGGATGACGGTCGAGCGCGATACGCGCCCCATCACCGCCTCGCCGATGTAGAGCGTCGTGTCCGAGCCGACACGGGCGAGCATGAAGTAGTTGCGGTCGGCCACCGACACGCCGCTGCGTTGCAGATGGCGATCGGTGCTCGCGACGAAGCGCCCGTCGCGGTCGAACAGGTTGATGCGGCGCTCGGCCTCGGTGCCGTGCATCGGCTTCATCGCGTCGGTGATCGCGCCGAGCGGCTCCTGCGCGAGGCGATGCTCGTGCACGATCTTCGCGAGCGTCAGCGTGCGATCGGCCGCATCGAGCACCTGCTGCATGTGCTCGCTCATCACCCGGGCGAGGTTCTCCGCTTCGGCGCGCCCGGCGCCGAGCGCCGCCTCGCGGTGGTGGCGCAGCTCGTATCCGGCAAAGCCGACCAGCGCCGCGGCGACGACGAGCCACAACGCGAGGTACGGCCACAGGATGCGCGCGACGCGCGTGAGCTCGGTCCGGTCCATCGCCCGCGCGGAGCAGCACGAGGCATGCCACGCGGCGCCAACGGCGGCCTTGCGTGGCGACCCGGCGTGCCGCTGCCGCCGGCCTGGCGTGGCCGGGTCACGGTACGACGCAATCCGGCACCCGCGCGTGAAACGGTTCGGCCTGTTGGCTACAGGCGCGCGCGCGCCGCTTCAGCACACGCCGGACTCGCGAGCTCGCCGCTAGAAGTACGCGAGCATGCGGCCGCAGGCGATGACGGCGGTCCACAACGCGAGCGACAGCCCGGCCGCGAGACGCACCCGTGCGGAGGGCGCTGCATCGAGCACCGTGCTCGCCGTACGCAGCGCACCCCTGCGCAGCGCGACGGCGTTCGCGCCCGCCGTCGCGATCAGGGCCATCTTCAGCCAGAACAGCGGCTGGTCGAAGAACTCCTCGACGTGCGCCGTCAGCATCAGCGATCCGGTCAGCGCGGCGAGCACAAACCCGCCGATCGACCATGGAACGGCGAATTCGATCAGCGGCGAGAGCGGAACGCGGCGACCGAGACCGAGCAGGCGCAGGTCGACGATGGCGATCGAGCCGAACAGCAACGCGAGTCCGGCGATGTGCGCCGCCTCGACGGCCGGATAGGCGTACAGCGCCTCGCGCATGAAGCGCGCGATGCCGCTCGCTTCGACGGCATGGAACGCGCTCGCCACGACGCGAGCCGGCTCAGCGCAGCTCGACGGTCTTGCCGCCGACGGTGATGCGCTCCGCGCGCATCTCCTCGGGCCGGTTGCGGTTCTGGTAGCCGACGACCTGCACGGTCGCCCCGCGCTTCAGCATCTCCTTGCTGAGGCCGCGGTTGTCCATGCGCGACGGGGGCGCGAGCACGGCGATCCACGTCCTGTCCGCGGCGACGAGCTTCACGTAGCCGTGCGGATGCTCGTATCCCGCCTCCTCGACGCGACCGTCGAGCGTCAGCGTCTTCGTCTGGTCGTACTCGCTCCATCCATGGTGCGCGAGCGCCGCGAGGGGCGCGAGCGCGGCGAGAACGATGGCGATGCGTTTCATCGACGTTTCCTTTCGACCCTGTGTCCCGGATGCGTGCGACCGGCGAAGCGCGATGTCGGTTCCGCGCGGCGGGACGCCTACGCCGCGCGGGCGACCAGCGACCGGATGTCGGCTGTGAACGCGTCGACGACGGCGGGCGGCGTATCCCAGGCACACATGAACCGGCAGCCGGTGTCGCCGACGAACGTATAGAACCGCCAGCCCCGGTCGCGCAGCGCGGCGATGACGCGCGCGGGCAGGTGCGCGAAGACGCCGTTGGCCTCGACCGGCGCGATGAGCGAGACGCCCGGCAGCCCGACGATCGCATCGGCGAGGCGGCGTGCCATGGCGTTCGCATGCGCGGCGTGACGCAGCCACGCGCCGCCCTCGAGCATCGCGATCCACGGCGCGGCGAGGAAGCGCATCTTCGAGGCGAGCTGCGCGCCCTGCTTGCGACGGCGCTTGAATTCGTCCGCCAGCGCGCGATCGAAGAACACGACTGCCTCGCCGAACGGCATGCCGTTCTTCGTGCCGCCGAACGACAGCACGTCGACGCCCGCGCGCTGCGCGATCTCCGCCGGCGCGCAGCCGAGCGAGGCGACGGCGTTGGCGAAGCGCGCGCCGTCGAGCTGCACCTTCATGCCGCGCGCGTGCGCCGTCTCGCACAGCGCGCGAAGCTCCGCGGGCGTGTAGACGGTGCCGAACTCGGTGGCCTGCGTGAGCGCCAGCGCGCGCGGCCGGGAGGCGTGTTCGTCGTGTGGCGTCACCGCGCGCGCGAGCACCGCGTCGGGCGTCACCTTCGCGAGGGGCGTGTCGACGGTCAGGAGCTTCGCGCCGCCGCTGAAGAATTCCGGCGCGCCGCATTCGTCGACGTTGACGTGCGAGTTGGCATGGCAGACGACCGCGTCGGTGCTGCGGCAGATGGCGGCGAGGCCGAGCGAATTGGCGGCCGTCCCGGTGAACACGAGGAACACTTCGCAATCGGCGTCGAACACGCGGCGGATGGCGTCTTCGGCGCGCGTCGTCCAGCTATCCGCCCCATAGGCGGCGACGTGGCCGCTGTTCGCGGAAACGAGGGCGTCGAGCGCCTCCGGACAGATGCCCGCGTTGTTGTCGCTCGCGAACTGCACGTCCGGCGTCACAGCCGCTGCTCGACGAACCCGCGCACCGATTGCAGCGCCCCGGGCAGCGCCGCCGGATTGGTGCCGCCCGCCTGGGCCATGTCCGGCCGTCCACCGCCCTTGCCGCCGACCTGCTGCGCGACGTGATTGACGAGCTCGCCGGCCTTGACCTTCGCCGTCAGGTCGCTCGTGACGCCGGCGATGAGCGTGACCTTGCCGTCGGCGATCGACGACAGCACGATCGCCGCGCTCTTCAGCTTGTCCTTGAGCTTGTCCATCGTCTCGCGCAGCGCCTTCACGTCGGCGCCTTCGATCGTCGCCGCGACGACCTTCGCGCCCTTGATGTCGACGGCGCTTCCCGCGAGATCGTCGCCCGCGGAGGCCGCCAGCTTCGCCTTGAGGCGCGCGAGCTCGCGCTCGACGGCGCGCGCCTCGCTCATGATCTGGGCAATGCGCGCATCGACCTCGGCCGGCGCCACCTTGAGCTCCCGCGCGGCGCTCGCGAGCCTCGCTTCCTGTGCCTGCACGTATTCGAGCGCACCCTTGCCGGTGACCGCCTCGATCCGCCGGATGCCGGCCGCGACGCCACCCTCGTAGACGATCTTGAACAGGCCGATGTCGCCGGTGCGTGTCACGTGCGTGCCGCCGCAGAGCTCACGCGAGCTGCCGATGTCGAGCACGCGCACGGTGTCGCCGTACTTCTCGCCGAACAGCATCATCGCGCCGAGCTTCTGCGCCTCGTCGATCGCCATCGTGCGCGCCTGCGTCGCGTGGTTGTCGAGGATCTCGGCGTTGACGATCGCCTCGACGCGACGGATCTCGTCGTCGGTCATCGGCGCGTGGTGCGCGAAGTCGAACCGCGTCTTGTCCGGGTCGACCAGCGACCCCTTCTGCTGAACGTGGGGCCCGAGCACCTGTCGCAGCGCGGCGTGCATGAGATGCGTCGCCGAGTGGTTGCGCATCGTGCGTCCGCGCGCGTCGAGATCGACCTGGGCGGCCACGATGTCGCCGACCGCCAGCTCGCCGGTCTTCACTTCGCCGACGTGACCCACGACATCGGGCTGGACGCGCTGCGTGTCCTCGACGGCGAAAAGCGTGAGGCAAACGCCGCCCTTGCTGAGCTCGCCGCGGTCGCCGACCTGCCCGCCCGACTCGGCGTAGAACGGCGTCGCATCGAGCACGACGATGCCGCGGTCGCCGGCCACCAGCGACTGGCATGCGGCGCCATCCTTGTACACGGCGACCACGCGGCCTTCCTCGGCCAACGTGTCGTAGCCGCGGAAGCGCGTCTTCGGTCCCTCGTAGGCGATCGTCTCGCCCATCCTGAACTGCGACGCGGCGCGCGCCCGCTCGCGCTGCGCGCCCATCGCGCGCTCGAAGCCGGCCTCGTCGACCGACACGCCGCGCTCGCGGCACACGTCGGCGGTGAGATCGAACGGAAAGCCGTAGGTATCGTAAAGCGTGAAAGCGGTTGCGCCGTCCAGCACGTTGCCACCCTGCTTCGCGAGCGAGGCGAGCGCGCCGTCGAGGATCCGCATGCCGTTCTCGAGCGTCTCGCCGAAGCGCTCCTCTTCGGCCTTCAGCACCTCGGCGACGCGCGCCTTGTCGCGACGGAGCTCCGGATAGGCGTCGCCCATCTGCCGGTCGAGATCGTCGACGAGCTTGTGGAAGAACGGCTGCTTCTGCCCGAGCTGATAGCCATGGCGGATGGCACGCCGGATGATCCGGCGCAGCACGTAGCCGCGCCCCTCGCTGCCGGGAATGACGCCGTCGACGACGAGGAACGCGCAGGCGCGGATGTGATCGGCGATGACGCGAAGGCTCGGCGGCGCGAGATCGCGGGTTCCGGTCTCGCGTGCCGCCGCCGCGATCAACGCCTGGAACAGGTCGATCTCGTAGTTCGAGTGCACGCCCTGCAGCACCGCGGCGAGGCGCTCGAGCCCCATGCCCGTGTCGACGCAGGGCTTCGGCAGCGGCGACAGGTTGCCCTGCGCGTCGCGATTGAACTGCATGAACACGAGATTCCAGATCTCGATGTAGCGGTCGCCGTCCGCGTCCGGCGATCCGGGCGGTCCGCCTTCGATCTCCGGCCCATGGTCGTAGAAGATCTCCGAGCACGGGCCGCAAGGGCCCGTATCGGCCATCTGCCAGAAGTTGTCCGACGCGTACTTCGCACCCTTGTTGTCGCCGATGCGAACGATGCGCTCGCGCGGAACGCCGATCTCGTTCGCCCACACGTCGTAGGCCTCGTCGTCGTCGATGTACACGGTCGCCCAGAGCTTGTCCTTCGGCAGCTGGTAGACGTCGGTCAGCAGCGTCCACGCATAGCGGATCGCGTCGCGCTTGAAGTAATCGCCGAAGCTGAAGTTGCCGAGC
>Ga0307411_10000962_pt1 | contig 11025 bp, 10 predicted proteins | sample DK1Ometagenome_2_FD_203712 | JGI IMG/M metagenome (GOLD analysis project Ga0307411, IMG submission 203712) | Maize rhizosphere microbial communities from greenhouse at UC Davis, California, United States - DK15-O-1 | ecosystem: Host-associated > Plants > Roots > Rhizosphere > Soil | place: USA...
GCGTGCGCGCGCCTCGTGCGCCGCGCGCACGGCCGGGTCGACGAAGACGGGGCCGTCCAGCCACAGCGTCACGCCGGTCGCGTCCACCGATTCCGGCAGCGCGCGGATCTCCTGCCACACGCTGGCAAAGGCGGCAGGCAGGTCGAAGCCGCCGGCGAAGAGGTGGCGCAGCAGCTGCGTCAGCGCGTACTCGGCCAGCGAGTCGTCGAAAGCATCCTGAAAGCCGAGCGCCGCCCGCGACGCGCCCTCCGCGATCAGCATCGGCGCCAGCCGCGCGGCGCTGTTCCACACGTTCAGCGTCGTCAGGTAGGGCGGCGTCTGGCCCACCGCTTCGGCCACCGCCGTCGCCAATGCCTGCGCATGCACCAGGCGCGGACAGCCCTCGGCGCCGCGCAGCAGCAGGCCATCCAGCACGCGGCGCGAATCGGCCAGCAGCTCGTCGATGGGCAGCACGTGGCACGGCGCATCGGCGGCATCCGAGGCCGGCGCCTCCACCAGCGCCGACTTGCCCACCAGCGTGCTCAGCTCGCGCAGGCCCTGGTGGCTGTCCATGCCGGCAAAGTGCAGCAGGTGCGGCGGCCGCGCCTTCAGCTCGGCGCGCAGCTCCGCGAGGCTCGGGTAGTTCAGCACGCGCGGCGCCGGCACCTCCTTGGGCAGCGCTGCGGCCAGGTTCTTCAACTCGGCATCGACGGTCCAGCGCTCGCACAGCTCCAGCGGCAGCGCGTTGACGAACAGCACGCGCAAGTCCTTCCACGCCGGGAAGACGACCGCCTCGCGCGGCATCGGTTGCCAGCGCCCCTCCACCTCGTGCTGCACCTGCAGCTCGCGGATGATGGTCAACGCCTTCGGCTTGCCGACCGCGCCGCGGCGCTGCTCGCGCGTGGCCGCCGCCAGCACGTACTCCCACGGGAAGATGCGGCCCTCCCACAGCAGCGCCTCGTGCTGGTACGGAACGCGCACGACCAGCGTCGAGGCGTCGCCCAGCGCGCGCAGCTCGGCCTCACTCAGGCCGAGCGCCTTGAGCGTCTCGGCGGCCTCGAACTGGTGCTGCTCGCGCACCTTGGCTTCGCGCACCCAGCGCTGGCGGGACCGCAGCACGTACGTCCAGCGCAGCGCCTGCTGCGCCATGCTCTGGCGCGAGCGGTCGTCCACCGCGGCCAGCGGCACGCCGAGGGCATTGCCGGCGCTTGCGATGTGAACGCCGGGCAGCAGCAGTTCGTGCTCGGGCTGCGGCTTGCCGTTCTTTCTCGGCGTTCCCTTCGGCGCTCTGCCGGATGTACTCACGGGCCCTCCTTGCTCATGAAGACGGCCCGCAGTATCGCGACGCTGCGCCGATGCGCAACGCCACGTTTCAACCTCAGACGAGGCCGAGGCTTTCCTCGACGCCCAGGTGCACGTTCATGCTCTGCACGGCGGCGCCGCTGGCGCCCTTGCCGAGGTTGTCCAGGCGCGTGATGAGCAGCACCTGGCCGTTCTTGTCGTCCGGGGACGCGAAGACGAAGATGTCCACGCGGTTGGTGTCGTTGCAGGCCTGCACGTCGAAGAAGCCGCGCTCCAGCGTGGCCGCGTCGCGCAGCGGCTTCACGCTGATGAAGCGCTCGCCCGCGTAGTGCGCGGCCAGCGCCGCCTGCACCTGCTCGGGCGTCGTGCCGGGCTTGAACTGGCTCAGGTGCAGCGGCACGCTGACGGCCAGGCCCTTGTAGAAGCTGCTGACGATGGGCATGAACACCGGCGGGTTCGCCAGGCCGGTGTGGACCATCATCTCCGGCAGGTGCTTGTGCTTCAGGCCCAGGCCGTAGGGCCGCGGCGCCTGCAGGTGGGCGGCCAGCGGCGGCTGCTCGTACTCGGCGATCATGGACTTGCCGCCGCCGGAGTAGCCGGTGATGGACGTCGCGCTGACCGTCGCGTCGGCCGGCAGCAGGCCGGCGTCCACCAGCGGGCGCACGCCCAGGATGAAGGCGCTGGAGTGGCAGCCCGGGTTGGAGATGCGCTTGCTGGCCTGGATGGCGCCGCGCTGGCCGCGCGCCAGCTCCGGCAGGCCGAACACCCAGCCCGGCGCCGTGCGGTGCGCGGTGCTGGCGTCGATGAGGCAGGTGTTGGGGTTGTTGACCATGAACGCCGCCTCGCGCGACGCCGCATCGGGCAGGCACAGGAAGGCCACATCGGCGGCGTTCAGCAGGCGTGAGCGCTCGGTCGGGTCCTTGCGCTTGTCGGCGTCGATCTTCAGCACCTCGATGTCGGTACGGGCCGCGAGGTACTCGTGGATGCGCAGCCCCGTCGTGCCTTCCTGGCCGTCCACAAACACTCGGTAAGTCATCGCGTCACCCTTGCTGATACGGGGCCATACCCCGGGAAAGCCCGAAGCATAGACGGTGCCAAATCTTCGCGCTCACGGGCAAGCGACGCGCCTGCAACGGATATCCTCGCGGCGAAAAAAATGAACGGGGAGGTGGATGATGTTCTTCGCTCGCAGAAGCTGGGCGACGGGTTGTGTCGCCGTCGCGCTGCTGGGCGGCTGTGCGCATTCGGTTCGCACCGAAGCCGCCAAGCTCAGCCCCGCGCTCGAGCAGCCTGCCAAGCTGATCCGGCTGGAGCGCGAAGCGCTCATCGTGCTGCCGACCGGCTACAAGCGACGACTGAAGCCGGACAGCAAATGGCGCCATGTGGGAAGCATCGCGCAGGGGCAGGTCTTCCGTTCCGTGGATTCGGTTCTCACCATCGAGGGCCGTCAAGTACACGAGGCTTACCTCGTGATTTCGGGTGGCGCGCTGCTGGGTTTCTACCTGCCCGGCGAATCCAACTACGCCGCCCTTGAAGCTCCTGTCCCACTATTCATCGGAGATACCCAGTGATTCGACGTTTCATTCTCGCGGCCACCCTCGCCGGCACGGCCCTGTTGACCGGTTGCGCCTCCGGCCCGAAGTACGCAGAAATGGCCAGCACCATTCCCGCGATCAAGCAGGGCGAGGGCCGGGTGTACTTCTTCCGCTCGGACTCGATGGTCGGTGCCGCCGTTCAACCCGACATCCGGCTGAACAACGAAGTGGTGGGTTCGTCCAAGCCCGGTGGCTTCTTCTACGTGGATCGCCCGGCGGGCAGCTTCGCCGCGGCGGCTTCCACGGAGACAGAAAAGACCGTGACCTTCACGCTGGATGCGGGCGAAACCAAGTACGTCCGCACCTCGCCAAGCTTTGGCGTGCTCGTCGGCCGCATCGTGCTGCAGTTGGAGGAGCCCGCGAAGGCCAAGACCGAGATCCAAACGCTGAGCTACGCGCCACTGAAGAAGTAATCTGCCTGGCGCAGGCGGGCGCCTCGCTACGGCGCGCCCGCCCTCGCATCTAAAGTTCGCAGCCATGACGACGCTGCGCATCCTGCTTCTCCCCGGCTGGCAGAACTCCGGCCCCGGCCACTGGCAAAGCCGCTGGGAGACGCTGCATGGCGACCGCCGCGTGGAGCAGCACGACTGGGACTGGCCGCGGCGCGGCGACTGGATGGCGCGGCTGGACGAGGTGCTGCTCGAAAGCGACGTGCCGGCGCTGTTGGCGGCCCATTCCCTGGGCTGCCAATTGGTGGCTGCGTGGGCCGAGCATTCGCAGCACACCGCCCGCGTCACCGGCGCCCTGCTCGTTGCGCCGCCCGACACCGAGCGCGAGGACATGCCACCGCAGCTGCACGGTTGGCGCCCCATCCGCCGCTCGCGCCTGCCCTTCCCCAGCATCGCCGTCATCAGCAGCGACGACCCCTACGCGGCACCGGAGCGCAGCGCGCAGATGGCGGCCGACTGGGGGGCGAGCGTGGTCATGGCCGGGCCGCGTGGTCACCTGAATGCCGACTCCGGGCTGGGCGACTGGCCCGAGGGGCGCGCACTGCTGCTCGGGCTCTGACTGACAATCCGCCCCCATGGCAACGAAGAAACCCAAAGGCCTCGGCCTCGGCCTGGAAGCCCTGCTGGGCCCCAAGGTCAGCGACACCCCTGCGCCCGAGCGCGAGGGCACGCCCAGCACCTTGAAGCTCGAGCAGTTGCAGGCCGGCAAATATCAGCCGCGCACGCGCATGGACGAAGGCTCGCTGTACGAGCTGGCCGAGTCCATCAAGGCGCAGGGGATCATGCAGCCGATCCTGGTCCGCCCCATCGCGCCGAACGGTGGCGTGGCGTACGAGATCATCGCCGGCGAACGCCGCTTTCGTGCCGCAAAACTTGCCGGCCTGCGTGAGGTGCCGGTGCTCGTCAAGGCGGTGCCCGATGAGTCCGCCGCCGCGATGGCGTTGATCGAGAACATCCAGCGCGAGGACCTCAACCCACTGGAGGAAGCGCAGGGCCTGAAGCGCCTGACCGACGAATTCGGCCTGACGCACGAGCAAGCCGCGCAGGCGGTGGGCCGTTCGCGCAGCGCGGCGAGCAATTTGCTGCGCCTGTTGAACCTTTCGGCGCCGGTGCAGAACATGCTGATGGCCGGCGACCTGGACATGGGCCATGCGCGCGCGCTGCTGCCGCTGGACGGCGCCGCGCAGATCACGACGGCCAGCGAGATCGCGGCCAAGAAGCTCAGCGTGCGCGAGGCCGAGAAGCTGGTGGCGAGGCAGCAGGGCGCCGCGCGCCAGGCGCCACTGCTGCGCGTGAAGAGCGACAAAAGCCGCGACGTGCTGCGGCTCGAAGAGGAGCTTGCCGATGCCCTTGGCGCGACCGTCGAGGTGCGCGTGAAGAAGCACGGCAAGCGCGGCGCTCAGAGCGGCGAGCTGGCCATCCACTTCGACTCGCTCGACGCGCTCTCCGGCATCCTCGACAAGCTGCGGGCCGGCTAGCCGCGCGGGCCGCCTCATCCAATGCGGCGGCGTCTGACAGCGCGCCCGGGCGAAGCGTCGAACACTAGGACCGCGGCGACGGTGCCGCCCGTGGTTCTTGCCTGGCGATGGAGGCAGCCAGGCCGCTTGCCACCTGCGAAACAGTTCTTCACGACGCCCCTGTCGGCGGCCCGCCACAAGGCCCCCGTGTTCGTGTGGTTTGGCCGTGAAGTGCCAGGTCTTGCCTGATCGGCGGGCGTATGCTGGACCGACACCTGTCAACGCAAAGCACTGCTCGTTGGTTGGTGGTCGTACGGCGGCTATTCTTGAGATGACGTTGGGCAGCGGCGAGCTGCCGATGATCCGAGTGGAGAGTTCTGATGGCGCCTTGCAGTTGAGGCGCGATCAGAACCCCCCAGTTGCTCGGGCACGGATCGTGCCTGTGGCCCTGTGGAGTTCAAACCGCAGGAGGTCGGCATGGACGTCATCAGCCATTTCGCAGCGCGCTTCGAGCGCAGCAAGGTCGAGGAGCTCTCGCTAGAGGACTACCTCGCGGAGTGCAAGAAGAACCCTCTGGCCTATGCCACGGCTGCCGAGCGCATGCTGCAGGCCATTGGCGAGCCACAGATGCTCGACACGCGGAACGACCCGCGGCTGTCAAGGCTGTTCGCCAACAAGACCATCAAGATCTACCCGGCCTTCGCCGAGTTCTATGGGCTTGAAGAAGCCATCGAGCAGGTGGTTTCGTATTTCCGGCACGCCGCGCAGGGCCTGGAGGAGAAGAAGCAGATCCTCTACCTGCTCGGCCCCGTCGGCGGCGGCAAGAGCTCGATCGCCGAGCGGCTCAAGCAGCTGATGGAACACGTGCCCTTCTACGCGCTGGCCGGCTCGCCGGTGAACGAGTCGCCGCTGGGCCTTTTCGATCCGATCGAGGACGGCCCGCTGCTGGAGCGCGACTACGGCATACCGCGCCGCTACCTGAACCGCGTCCTCAGCCCCTGGGCCGTCAAGCGCCTGGACGAGTTCGGCGGCGACATCCGCAAGTTCAAGGTCATCAAGCGCTACCCGAGCGTGCTCAAGCAACTGGGCGTGGCCAAGACCGAGCCGGGCGACGAGAACAACCAGGACATCTCGAGCCTGGTCGGCAAGGTCGACATCCGCAAGCTCGAGACCTACGCGCAGGACGACCCCGACGCCTACAGCTACTCCGGCGGCCTGTGCCTGGCCAACCAGGGCCTGCTCGAGTTCGTCGAGATGTTCAAGGCGCCGATCAAGGTGCTGCACCCGCTGCTGACCGCCACGCAGGAAGGCAACTACAAGGGCACCGAGGGCTTCGGCGCGATCCCCTTCGACGGCATCGTGCTGGCGCACAGCAACGAGAGCGAGTGGAAGACCTTCCGCAACAACAAGAACAACGAGGCCTTCCTCGACCGTGTCTACATCGTCAAGGTGCCGTATTGCCTGCGCGTCAGTGAGGAGGTCAAGATCTACGAGAAGCTGATCCGCGGCTCCTCGCTGGCCGAGGCCAAGTGCGCGCCCGGCACGCTGAAGATGATGAGCCAGTTCGCGGTGCTCACGCGCCTGAAGGAGCCGGAGAACTCGTCGCTGTTCAGCAAGATGCAGATCTATGACGGCGAGAACCTGAAGGACACCGACCCCCGCGCGAAGAGCTACCAGGAGTACCGCGACTACGCCGGCGTCGACGAGGGCATGAGTGGCATCAGCACGCGCTTCGCCTACAAGATCCTGTCCAAGGTCTTCAACTTCGACAGCTCCGAAGTGGCCGCCAACCCGGTGCACCTGATGTACGTGCTGGAGCAGCAGATCGAGCGCGAGCAGTTCCCGAAGGAGCTGGAAGAGAAGTACGTCGGCTTCATCAAGGAGCAGCTGTCGCCGCGCTATGCCGAGTTCATCGGCAAGGAGATCCAGACGGCCTACCTGGAAAGCTACAGCGAATACGGGCAGAACATCTTCGACCGCTACGTGACCTACGCCGACTACTGGATCCAGGACCAGGAGTACCGCGACACCGACACCGGCGAGGTCTTCGACCGCGTGGCGCTGAACGCCGAGCTGGAGAAAATCGAGAAGCCGGCGGGTATCTCCAACCCCAAGGACTTCCGCAACGAGATTGTCAACTTCGTGCTGCGGGCACGCGCCAACAACGCGGGCAAGAACCCGTTGTGGACGAGCTACGAGAAGCTGCGCACGGTCATCGAGAAGAAGATGTTCTCCAACACCGAGGAGCTGCTGCCCGTCATCAGCTTCAACGCCAAGGCCAGCGCCGAGGACGCCAAGAAGCACGAGAACTTCGTCCAGCGCATGGTGGACAAGGGCTACACGGCCAAGCAGGTGCGGCTGTTGTGCGAGTGGTATCTGCGCGTGAGGAAGAGCAGCTAAGAAAGCAGGCGCCCGATGTCGCTTCAACAGATCATCGATAGACGGCTGTCGGGCAAGAACAAGTCCATCGGCAATCGCGAGCGCTTCCTGCGCCGTCACAAGGAGCAGATCCGCGAGGCGGTGAAGCGCGCGGTCGACGGCCGCGGCATCCGCGACATGGAGCGCGGCGAGGATGTGCACATCCCCAAGAAGGACCTCAGCGAGCCCGTGTTCGGCCATGGCGACGGCGGCATCCGCGAGGTCGTGCGGCCCGGCAACCAGGAGTACGTGAAAGGCGACCGCATCGCCAAGCCCAAGGGCGGGCAGGGCGGTGGGGGCGGGGGTGGCCAGGCCAGCGACCAGGGTGAGGGGGAGGACGACTTCGTCTTCCACCTCAGCAAGGAAGAGTTCATGCAGGTCTTCTTCGACGACCTGGCCCTGCCCAACCTCGCCCGCACGACGCTGGCCGACACGCCCGAATGGCGCAGCCAGCGCGCCGGCTTCGTCTCCGACGGCACGCCGACCAACCTACACGTCGTGCGCTCCATGCGCGGCGCCCTCGGCCGGCGCATCGCGCTCGGCATGGACAAGCGCCGCGAGCTGCACGAGCTCGAGGCCCGCGAGCAGGAGCTGCTGAAGGAAGACCGCCCCGAGACCCCGCGCCTGCTGGCCGAGACGCGCGAGCGCATCAAGCACCTGCGCGAGCGGCTCAAGGCCATTCCCTTCCTGGACCCCATCGACCTGCGCTTCCGCGCCCGCACCCGCGTCCCCGTGCCGACGACGCGCGCGGTGATGTTCTGCCTGATGGACGTGTCCGGCTCCATGGACGAAGGCCGCAAGGACCTGGCCAAGCGCTTCTTCATCCTGCTCTACCTGTTCCTGACGCGGCACTACGAGAAGATCGATGTCGTCTTCATCCGGCACCACACGCAGGCCCAGGAGGTGGACGAGCAGAACTTCTTCCACGCCACCGAGACCGGCGGCACCGTGGTTTCCAGCGCGCTGGTGCTGATGGAGCAGATCATCAAGGAGCGCTACTCGCCGACCGAGTGGAACATCTACGGCGCCCAGGCCAGCGACGGCGACAACTGGCACCACGACAGCGGCCGCTGCCGCGAGCTGCTGGCCGACAAGCTGCTGCCGCTGTGCCGCTATTTCGCCTACGTGCAGGTGGCCGAGCCCGAGCAGAACCTCTGGGAGGAATACCAGAAGCTGTCCGACGACGTGCGCCACTTCGCGATGCGCAAGGCCGTCGAGGCGTCGGAGATCTATCCGGTCTTCCGCGAGCTGTTCAAGAAGGAAGGGGCCGCGGCATGAGGTCCGAGCGCCGGGCCGCCCCCAAGCCGGACCGCATCCCCGCGGAGGCTGAGGCCCGACATGGTGAATCCTGTGGACTCGCCTTGCCTGCCGAAGGGCCGGAGCACTGGCTGCGGCGCGGCCTGCAAGGCCGGCCGACGTACGCGTTGGACGAGGGGCAGAAATGAGCAGCAAAGAGGACCGCCGCCATCACGAGCGCCCGGCGATGCCGCCGGCCGGCGTGGCCGATCGTCGCCAGCGCCAGCCACTGCAACGCATGCGGCCGCTGGACAAGCGCCCCAGCCAGCCTCTGCCCTCGCCCAACGACTGGACGTTTGATCTCATCGACGAGTACCACACCGTCATCAAGAACACCGCCGAGCGCTTCGGCCTGGACACCTACGCCAACCAGCTCGAGGTCATCACCGCCGAGCAGATGATGGACGCCTATGCCTCGGTGGGCATGCCGGTGAACTACCGGCACTGGAGCTACGGCAAGGAGTTCATCAGCACCGAGCGCAACTACAAGCGCGGCCAGATGGGGCTGGCCTACGAGATCGTCATCAACTCCGACCCCTGCATCGCCTATCTGATGGAGGAGAACACGCTGGCGATGCAGGCGCTCGTCATCGCCCATGCCTGCTACGGGCACAACAGCTTCTTCAAGGGCAACTACCTGTTCCGCATGTGGACGGACGCGTCGTCCATCATCGACTACCTCGTCTACGCCAAGAACTACGTCGCCGACTGCGAGGAGCGCTACGGCCTGGACGACGTCGAAGCGCTGCTCGACTCCTGCCACGCACTGATGAACCACGGCGTGGACCGCTACCGCCGTCCGGCCAAGCTGTCGCTCGCCGAGGAGCGCGCGCGCCAGAAGGACCGCGAGCAGCACGCGCAGCTGCAGATCAACGACCTCTGGCGCACGCTGCCCAAGAAGCCCGACCGCCCCGACGAAGCCGCCGAGAGCCGCCGCTTCCCCGACGAGCCGCAGGAGAACCTGCTGTACTTCATCGAGAAGAACGCGCCGCTGCTGGAGCCCTGGCAGCGCGAGGTCGTGCGCATCGTGCGCAAGATCGCGCAGTACTTCTACCCGCAGCGCCAGACCCAGGTGATGAACGAGGGCTGGGCCACCTTCTGGCACCACCGGCTGCTCAACCAGATGTACGACGACGGCTACCTGTCGGACGGCATGATGATCGAGTGGCTCAAGTCGCACACCAACGTCGTCTACCAGCACCCCGGCGCCAACCTGAACCCCTACGCGCTGGGCTTTGCGATGTACACCGACATCCGGCGCATCTGCGAGAACCCGACCGACGAGGACCGCGACTGGTTCCCCGACATCGCCGGCAGCGACTGGCTGCCCACGCTCGACCACGCGATGCGCAACTTCAAGGACGAGAGCTTCATCGGCCAGTACCTTTCACCGAAGGTGATGCGCGACTTCCGGCTCTTCTCCATCCTCGACGACGAGGCCCAGAGCGAGTACGAGATCTCCGCCATCCACGACGAAGGCGGCTACCGCCACGTGCGCCAAGCCCTGTCGCGCCAGTACGACCTGTCCACGCGCGAGCCCAACATCCAGGTCTGGAACGTCAACCTGCGCGGCGACCGGTCACTGACGCTGCGCCACGTGCAGCACCTCAACCGCCCGCTGCACGACAGCGCGCAGGAAGTGCTCAAGCACGTCGGCCGGCTGTGGGGCTTTGGCGTGCAGCTGGAAAGCGTCAACAACCGCGGCGACGTGACGCGGCGCTGGAGCGTGCCGGCGCAGCACAGCTGAGACGGCGGTACGCCGCTAAGGCGTCAACCAGTCGCAGTCGAGTCGGTAACGCTTTTTCATCGCCTCAGCCTGCGCTGCAGGCTCCTTCGTCAGCAGCGCACATAACGTGAAGTTGCCAACCATGGCGCGCGAGCCGGTGTCGATGTAGGTCCAGTCAACGATGTGAACGCGCGGGAAGCTGTAACGCTGACCCAGCTTGACATGCTTGACCATGCGCGGCTCGTTGGCGATCTCGCCCTCGAACGATCCGTCCGCCTTCTCGGCGAAGTCGCTGACCCAGAAATACTCGGTCTTCTTGCCCTGGCTGATGGCCACCTTCATGGCGAAGCTGGTGTGCGTTGGCGCCGCAGCTCGCGCTACTGCGAGAAAGTCATTCAGCGACGCGCTGGCCTTGGCGAAGGCCTTCTTCATGGCGGGCTCCTCGTCCCGCATGAAGACCAGATCATCCTTGTCGGCCTTTTGCAGAAGGGATTGGGCGCCGGCGGCCGGCACGAGCAGCGCGGCGGCGAAGGCGAAGGCCTTGTATCGCATGGTGTTGTCGGGCTGCCTGGGATGCGCTCGCATCATGCCGCGAGCCCGTCCACCAGGCTGACGCGGCCCGTCGGCGTCAACTGCAGCTCACGCGACTCTCCCACACGCTTGAGCCAGCCCTTTTCGATCATGCCCTCCAGCCACGCCACCGCCAGCGGCCCAGCGAAATGGTCGCGGCGTTCGGACCAGTCCACGCAGTCGTAAAGCGCCCGACCCTTGGCAGCAAAGCCCTCAGGCGTCAGCCCGGCCAG
>Ga0307411_10000963_pt1 | contig 11025 bp, 10 predicted proteins | sample DK1Ometagenome_2_FD_203712 | JGI IMG/M metagenome (GOLD analysis project Ga0307411, IMG submission 203712) | Maize rhizosphere microbial communities from greenhouse at UC Davis, California, United States - DK15-O-1 | ecosystem: Host-associated > Plants > Roots > Rhizosphere > Soil | place: USA...
GGGTCGCGGGCGTCGAAGAGTCGCCGTTGCCCGCCGACTTCGCCCACTACGAGTGCCGCAACAACCGCCTGGCCTGGATGGGCCTGCGCCGCGATGGATTCCTCGACGCGGTCGAGGCCGCGCGCCGGCGACACGGTTCCGATCGTGTCGCGCTGGTGCTGGGCACGTCCACGTCCAGCATCGGCGCCACCGAAGAGGCCTACACGCGGCTCACGCCGGAGGGCCACTTCCCCGAGGACCTGCGTTACCAGGCGGTGCACACGCCGCATTCCACCGGCGAGTTCCTGCAGCGCGTGCTCGGCCTGAGCAACGTCGGCGTCACCGTGGCCACGGCCTGTTCCTCCAGCGCCAAGGCCTATGCGCAGGCCGCGCGCCTGATCGAGCTCGGCATCGCCGACGCCGCGGTGGTGGGCGGCGTGGATTCGCTGTGCGGCAGCGTGTTGTTCGGTTTCAATTCGCTGGCGCTGGTGTCGCCCGAACCGTGTCGTCCGTTCGATGCGCAACGCGCCGGCATCAGCATCGGCGAGGCCGCGGCCTTCGCGCTGCTGGAACGCGAAGGCAAGGGTCCGCGGCTGTCCGGCTATGGCGAGTCGAGCGACGCGCACCACATGTCGACGCCGCATCCTTCGGGACGTGGCGCGCGCCTGGCGATGAACGACGCGCTGGCGCGCGCCTCGCTCGGGCCCGCGGCGATCGACTACATCAACCTGCACGGTACGGCCAGCCTCAAGAACGACGAGATCGAGGCGCAGGCCATCGCGGAGATGTTCCCCGCGCACACACATGCCAGTTCCACCAAGGGCTGGACCGGCCACACGCTGGGCGCCGCCGGCGCGCTCGAGGCCGTGGTGACCCTGCTGAGCCTCGAGTCGGGCCTGATGCCCGGCAACCTGAACACGCGCGAGCTCGACCCCACCTGCGGACCGCAGGTACGCCTGGACAACGCTTCCGGGCGCGTGCGCCACGCGCTGAGCAACTCGTTCGGCTTCGGCGGCAGCAACTGCGTGTTGCTGTTCGCGGCCGAATGAACCTGCTGCGCACACCGGCGCGGCTCCACGTGAACGGCGTGGCGTTGTGGTCGCAGCGCCTGCCCGGCTGGGAGCGCGCACGCCAGGTGCTGGCGGGCCGCGAAGCCGCGCCGCAGGAGCCGGCGCCCCGGCCGGCGCCCGAACTACTGCCGCCCACCGAACGCCGCCGCGCGCCGGACACGGTCTCGGTGGCCATGGAAGCGGCGCTGTCCGCCTGCAAGTCCGCGCAGCTGCCGCCGGCCTCGCTGCCCTGCGTGTTCAGCTCCATGCACGGTGATCTCACCATCACCGACTACATGTGCTCGACCATGGCGACGACGCCGACGCTGGTGTCGCCCACCAAGTTCCACAACTCGGTGCACAACGCGGCCGCCGGCTACTGGACCATCGCCGCGGAGTGCACCCGCCCGTATACCTCGCTGTCCGCGGGTGATTTCTCCTTCGGCGCGGGTTTGCTGGAGACCTGCGTGCAGGCACTGGTCGGCAACGAGAACGTGCTGCTGGTGGCCTACGACATCGATGCGCGCGGTCCGCTCGCACCCGTGGCGGCCAGCAAGGGCCTGCTGTCGGTGGGACTGATCGTTTCGCCGCAACGCGGTCCGCGGGCGCTGGCGCAGTTCGATCTCGAGGTGGTGTCGGGCTCCGGCCTGCAACCCAGCCGCGCGCGGCCGGAAAACGCGGCGCTGGTCGCGGGCAATTCCACCGAGAGCTGCCTGCCCTTCGTCGAGGCGCTGGCCCTGGGTGGCACCCACGACCTGCTGTGCCTGGCCACGCCCACGCTGGGTCTCAAACTACATCTCGAGGCGGCGTGAACCGCAGCGACGTGGTCATCGTCGGGGGCGGGCTCGCCGGCCTGACGCTGGCGCTGCAGCTGCGCGCGCGGCTGCCCGCGCTCTCGATCACGGTCGTCGAACGCAACCGGCTGCCGCTGCCCGAAGCGGCTCACAAGGTGGGCGAGTCGACCGTCGAGATCGGCGCGCACTACCTCGACACCGTGCTCGGGCTCGATGCGCACCTGCGCGAGCGGCAGCTGCGCAAGTTCGGCTTCCGTTTCTTCTTCAGCGACCGCCGTGACGACATCGACGCGGTGACCGAGCTCGGCGCCAGCCACTACCTGCACACGCCGGGTTACCAGCTGGATCGCGGCATCCTCGAGAATTTCCTGTGCGAGCAGGTGCGCGCGCAGGGCATCCGGCTCATGACCGGCGCGACCGTGCGTGAGATCGCGCTGGCCGACAGCGGCCCGCATCGCGTGCGCGTCGTCGACGATACCGAGCACGAGCTGGTCGCCGACTGGGTGGTGGATGCCAGCGGTCGCGCCGGCCTGCTGCGCCAGCAGCTCGACCTCAAGGTCGACAACGGCCACTACGCCAACGCCGCCTGGTTCCGCCTGGCCACCCGCGTGCAAATCGACGACTGGTCGGGTGACGCGGACTGGCATGCGCGCTGCTTCGCGCGCGAACGCTGGCTGTCGACCAACCACCTGGTCGGGCCCGGCTACTGGGTGTGGTTGATCCCGTTGTCCAGCGGTTCGCATTCCATCGGCATCGTGGCCGACGAGACGCTGCATCCGCTGCGAACCTACAACTCGTTCGAGCGCGCGCTGGCGTGGCTGCGCACGCACCAGCCGAAGCTCGCCGGAATCGTGGAGCGCGAGCGTGGCCAGCTGCAGGACTTCATCGCGTTGCGGCGCTTCTCCTATGGTTGCAAGCGCGTGTTCTCGGCCAGGCGCTGGGCGCTGACCGGCGAGGCCGGGCTGTTCCTCGATCCGTTCTACTCGCCCGGCACGGATTTCATCGCCATCTCGAACACGTACATCACCGAGCTCGTGGCGCGCGAACGCGCCGGCGACTCCATCGAGATGCACGCGCACATCTTCGAGCAGATCTATCTGTCGTTCTACGAGAGCACGCTGGCGCTGTACCGCGACCAGTACGCCATGTTCGGCCACGCCGAGGCCATGCCGGCCAAGGTGATCTGGGACTACGCCTATTACTGGGGAATCCTCTGCCAGTTCTTCTTCCAGCATCGCCTCACCGACATCGGCTCGCTGTCGCGGCTGAAGAAGGAGCTGGGCGCGGCACAGGTGATCAACCTGCGCGTGCAGGAGCTGCTGCGCGCCTGGGCGGCATCGCAGCAGCCGGCCAATCCCGCGCGCATGCTCGACCAGGCGGCGTTGCCGTGGTTCGCCGAGCTCAACCGCAGCCTGGGCGACCGGCTCGACGAGGCGGGTTTCCTCGACCGCATCCGGCGCAATACCGCGCTGCTGCACGATCTGGCGGCGGAAATCCTGGCGCGGGCGCGCGCCGCCGTGCCGAACATCGACGCCGGCGCGCTGCAGCAGGCGCTGGCCGATTTCGCCGCGCCGCCGGCCTCCGCCTCGCTGCTGTTCCGGCCGGCGGCCTAGCTACCGCCCATCCCGCCGGGCAGCGCGTGGACCATGGCCGCGACGCGGCCGCCGGCGATCAGCCCGCCGGCGTGGTGGACCTCGAAGGAATACTGGAAGCCCGCGGCGCTGGCCAGCAGCACGCGCGCGGTGACCTGCAATTCGCCCGGCAGATCGTCGACGAAATCCCGCGTGCTGCCGAAGTCGCGCACCGACACCAGCAGCGCCGGCTGCGGGGCGATTCCATCGGCGCGGTTCAGCAGCCCGCCGTGGATTGCCATGGTCTGCGCACCGAACTCCGCCAGGTGCACGGCGGCGAGGTGGCCATCCCGGCGCAGGGGATTGTCCGCGGCCCGATGCCGCGTGGTGGCGGTCACGATGTGCTCGCGGTCCCAGCGCACCACGCGCTCGATCATGCGCGCCGTGCCGGCGTGCGGCAGCAGCCCGGAAATGTCCGTCACGCTTTCGCCCGTTCGCGCGTCAGCAGCAGCGCGAGCAGGAAGTTGGACAACACGCCCAGCGACACGGTGACGCCGATGGCCTGCAGGATGGGCACCGTCGACAGCGAGAACAAGGCGAACACCAGCAGGGTCGTGGCCGAGCACACCAGCAGCGCATGCAACGTGCGCTGCTGCTCGGCCGGATCGGCGGCGGCGTGTTCGAAGAACAGCGCGTAGTCGAGCCCGAGGCCCGCGGCCAGCACCAGCGAGATCAGGTGGAACAGGCTCAGGGAGACTCCGCTGGCGCGCAGGATGGCGAGGATGACCAGCGTGGTGAGGATCATCGGTGCGAGCACGCGCAACACGCGCGACCAGCGGCGCAAGGTCACGACGATGACCAGGACAAGCAATGCGGCCGCGATTTCCAGGCAGACCAGGATGTGCGCGCGCTGCGCGGCCACCAGCTGCTCCGAGGCCGCCTTGAGGTCGAGGAAGGTCACGGTCCCCGCCCGCGCCAGCTTCGCCACCGCCTGCGGATCGTGCACGTCGTAGAGGCTGACCAGCCCGTACCAGTGGCCGTCACGCGTGAACAGCTCGCTGCCCAGGCGCAGGTCCAGCGGCGTGTCGCGCAGGTCCGCGCGCGTCAGTGGCGGCAGGCCGCGCGCGCGTTCCACGTCGGCCAGGAACGGGGCGAACACGTCGGCGGCGAACGGCGACTGCGCCGTGGCCGTCGCCAGCATGGTGCGCAGCGCCGCGGCCTCCGGCAGCGCCGCCCGGCGTTTCTCCTGCAGCGCCGCGCTGGGCAGGTACTGCGCGGCGTGCTCGAACGAGCCGATGGCGCCCTCCCGCACGGCGGCGTCGAGCGGCTGGTCGAGGCTTTCCAGCCCGGCGAGCACCGCGTCCTGGGTCGCGCCGCTGGCCACCAGCAGGTAGCGCAGGTCCGGCGTGGCCATCTCGCGGCGCAGCTCCGCGTCGCGCTTCAGCAGCTCCGGCGGCACCGGCGTCAGCTTCGACAGGTTGTTCTCCCAGAAGCCTTCGGGCCGCCACGCGAACACCGCCAGCGCGGCCAGCGGAATGGCGACCACCAGCACATACGGGCGCGGCAGGCCTTCGATGCGCTGATTGAGCCGCGCCAGCCAGGCCGAGCGCGCCGGGTCACTGCCGGGCAGCGGCGCGATGCGCGGCAGCAGGAAGCGGGTAGTTAGCCCGGCGGCCAGCAGGCCGGTGATGGTCAGGCAGGCCAGCTGCGCCAGCCCGGTGACGCCTGACATCAGGAACGCGAGGTAGGCGATGCAGGTGCTGGCGACGCCGGTGGCCAGCGGCGGCCACACCTTGCGTGCCGTGGTGAGCGTGGTCTCGTCGCGCCGCAGGTGGCTGAACAGGTGGATGGGATAGTCCTGCGCCACGCCGATCAGCGTGAAGCCGAAGGCGATGGTGATGCCGTGGACGCCGTCGAACGCCAGGCTCACCGCCGTGAGGCCGGCCAGGCCGGCCGTCAGCAAGGGCAACGCGCCGAGCACCGTGAACACGAACCGGCGGTAGGCCAGCCACAGCAGCGTGACCAGGCCGATGGTGTCCAGGCTGCCGAACCAGGTGGCTTCGTACTGCGTGCGATTGCGGATCACCGCGGAGAAGTAGCCCGTGCCGCTGATCGTGAGCGCCGCCGGCACAGCGCCGCGCGCCTGCGCGAACAGCTCCTGGAGTATGCCGAGCGCGCGCGTCTGGCCGTCCGGATCGAACGCGGCCGCGCGCGTCTGCACCAGCAGCAGCGCGCGTTTGCCATCCGCCGCGAACCACACGCCGTCCACCTGGTGCGGCTCGGCGCGCGGCTGCCAGCGTTGCGCCAGGTGCAGCAGTTCCAGCGTCGGATCGCGCGGCAGCCATTCCTCGAGGAAGCCGGCGGCCGGCGAGGCCATGTCGGCGGCGCGTTCCTCGAGCGCCGCCACCAGGCCGGGTTCATCCAGCGGCGCGGCGTCGAAGGAGTCGGTGATCAGGTAGCGGTAGGCCAGCAGCTTGTCCGGCATGACCGGCGGTGCCTGCTCGCCGTTGGCGACGAAGGCGAACTCGTCACGCGCGCCCAGCGCGGCCGCGTAGCGCTTCGAGAGGGCGGCCAGCTCGTCGGGCCCGGGGCCGTCGATGGCCAGCAGCAGCAGGCGCGAGGCCGGGCTCTCGCCGATGTTCTGGATGAGCAGCCGCTGCTCCTCGCTGCGCGGCGATGGCATGAACAGGCGCAGATCCGCCGAGACGGACAGGTGCGTCTGAACCCAGAAGAGCCCGAGCGCGAGCAGGCCACACCAGGCCGCGAGCAGCACCCAGCCGCGCCGATTCACTTGGCGGCGGCGCCTCGCGCGGCGGGCGCGCGGCAGGCCTGTTCGAGCTCGGCGCGGGCCGGCTGCGGGCCGCCTGGCGCGGCCGTGAACAGCGTGAGCGCGCCGTCACCATCCCGTTCGAGCGCCTCGAGGCACGACGGCTTGTCGTCCATGCCGTGCACGACGATGCGCGCCAGGTGTTTCGCCAGCGCCCGGTCCCTGGGCACCAGTGTCAGCGTCCAGTGCGTCGGCTGCTCGCTCAGCGTGAGCTCGAAGTCCCGCTGCAGCGGCGTGAGTTTTCCCTCCAGCAGCGCGCGAAAGCTGCCGAGCAACACGCGCAGTTGCGGCGCGCGCTGCAGCGACATCGTGCGCGTCGCCTTGCCGGCGCGCGTGATGCGCACCTGCTCTCCATCCACCTCGGTGGTCTCGCGGGTCGGGGTCACCACGTTGCGCACCATCACGCCGTCGGCACGGTATTCGAGCGTGCCGCTGCTGCGCAGCGGCCGCTTCAACAGGTGCGAGAAGCGGTACTCGACGAACTCCGTGCTCACCGGCGGCGTGCGCGCGAGGCGCTGCTCCAGCGCCGCGAGCCCCGGCGCGGCTTCAGGCTCCTGGCCCTGGACCGACCTGCCCGTCAGCAGCAGCACGCTCAGCAGGATCGTTCGTCTCAAAAGGCACATCCCAGAAGTCGTACAGGTTGAACCAATTGTACGGGGCCATGCGCGCGAAATGCGCCAGCCGGTCGGCGAATCGCTGCACCACGTCGACCAGCGCCGCGTTGCGCTGGCGGCGGTCGCGGGGCAGCTCGAACTGGAATCTCTCGAAGTGCAGCTCGTAGCGATTGCCGCCGCGATACAGCCCGAACGCCAGCACCACCGGGACATGCAGGGCCGCGGCGAACAGCCAGGGTGATGCGGGGAAAGGCGCGCGGTCGCCGAGGAAGTTCACCACGATGGCGGGATTACCCGGGCGCAGGCGGTCGGCCAGCGTCGACACCACGGCGTTCTGTTCCAGCGCGCGCTGCATGGCCAGCACCAGCTCGGGACCCGGGCGGCGTGCGTCGATGATCATCGCGGCGAGCTTGGGGTTCAACGCGTTCAGCATGGTGGTGAGACCCGCGCCCTGGCCCTGGTCCAGCAGGATGCGGATCTGCACGTTCGGATTGCGCAGGCTGAGCACGCGCAGCGCGTCGAAGCTGCCGAAATGCGCTCCCAGCAGCAGCGTGCCGCGGCCGAGCTTGAGATCCGCGTCGAGCTGCTCGAGCCCGATGATCTTCACGTCGAAGCGCGAGAAGCGGTCCGCCATGAGGAATACGCGATCGGCGGTCACCGTCGAGAACGACAGGAAGTGGCGGAACACCTCGAGCAGGCTCGCGCGCCGGCCGAGCACCCGGCGTAGATAGTCGCGCGACGCGGCGCGCTCCGGTCCGCGCCGGATCATGAAGTACAGCGCTGCGAAGAAGGTGATGAAGCGGACCACCGGGCGGCCCACCTTGAACGCCAGCGTGCGCCACAGCCAGATCGCGAAGCGTCCGCCCGCCTCGGGACGCTTCTGCCATTGCTTGGGAGCGTCAGGCGCGGTCATGGCCGCCCCACTCCAGCGTGCCGCGCGCCACCAGGGTGGCGTCGCGGCGGATTTCGAAGGCGCAGCGGGCGGCCTCGCCGGCAGGCGCATCGAAGCGCAGCAGCGCGCGCTGCCCGGGCTCGAGCGGCGTGAAGAACTTGGCCTCGCGCACGCGCAACTCGCGCGGCCGGCGGCGCAGCGTCGTGGCGATCTCGGCCTGCACCCACTCGAGCAGCATGACGCCGGGCACGATCGGCCGGCCGGGAAAATGCCCGGCGAATACCGGGTGGCCCGCCGCCACCTCGAAGGATTTCACGGCCGCCTCAGCCATTCCTGATGGCCGCGACGATGTTGGGCATGCGGATGCGCGCTTCGCGGATGAACTGCAGCGGATTCCTGAAGCGGTAGTCGGGGAAGCGCCACACGCGCACCGAGAACTCCGCCACCAGCATGCCGCCGATCAGTAGATAGGTGCCGGTATTGCCGAACCAGACGAATGCCGCGGGCGAGGCCGGCCAGCGTGGTGCGAAGCCGGCGATGTCGAGCAGCCCGCCAGGCACGAGGTTGATGATGAGCAGGGCGTTGATCGTGGCGACGGTGGCGAGCAGCAGTGTCCACGCCCAGGTGACGGCCCGCGCGTAACGGATGATTTCCTCCGCCGGGACCGCCGGCGCGTGGAACCCGCGCGCCACGCGTTCCACCAGCGGCGTGCTGCCCGGCCGCAGCGTGCGTCCGAACATGAACGCGATGCTGGCCGGGATCAGCACCGGCGGCAGCAGCAGCGGCACCGGCGGCGCGCCACGCGCCACCAGGATCACGACGGCGGCGCCGGTGGCGGTGACGATCATCCGCACCAGGGCCCGGTGACGTCCCTGGATGGAGGCCAGGAGCAGCAGCGCCAGCAGCGCGGTCGCCATGGCCGCCAGCGCCCGGGAGTGATGGATCAGCGCGAAATGCGCCGTGCCGAGATAGCCGAGCGTGAGCACGACGATCAGCCACGTGCGGGCGGCGGGGGACATGGGCAAGGAGACTGTGCTTTGCGTGGTTTCGGACGACCTGGGACCGGCGTGGATCATACGCTGCAGTGCGCTCGCCCATAAAAAAGGGCCGGGTTACCCCGGCCCTCGTGATGTCGGCGGCGAGGCGGCAGGCCTTGTAAACCGCCGAATCGAAAGCTCGATCAGCCGCCGGATTGGCGTGCGAACGCGACGCGGCTCGCGCCGCGTCCGCGATGGGATGACATCCACCCTCCTGCAAGAGAGCTCGCTGCCCACGCGTGGAATTCGCCGGTCCACGAATGACAGCTGTTATTTTCGACTCGGCGCACCCGTGTTGCGCGTGCGCATCCGTGGCCACGAGCATAACAATGCCGCCGGAAAATGGAACCTTCGGTTCGGCGCACCACTCTTCAAATGTGGCAAACGGCCGGCCCTGTCGCGATTCGGGGACCGGTTGCCCGGGTCTCCATGGGCGGCGAACATGCGCTTCGGGCCCGGACACGAAATATTCGCCGCCGCCGCCGGGTCTGATATGCCGGTTGAGCAACAACATCCACACAAACAACTGCGGAGAAGTCTCATGAATCTGAAGACCATCGCCATTGCTTCGGCAGTCGGCAGCCTGCTCGCACTGGGAAGCGTCACGGCGTCGGCCGAAGATGCGGCGGCCAAGGAGAAGTGCTCGGGCGTCGCCGCCGCGGGTGCCAACGACTGCGCCACGGCGTCCCACTCCTGCGCCGGCCAGGCGAAAGCGGACAAGGACCCGAAGGAGTGGAAGTACGTGCCGAAGGGCGAGTGCGAGAAGATGGGCGGCAAGGTCGTCGCGCCTGAAAAGAAGGCGATGTAAGGACCGATGACACGCCTCGCCACCCGAGGTGTGCCGCCGGGGCCGATTCCCGCACGCGCGGGGATCGGCCTCCGGTCCGTCCACCACGACGCGCTGCTCGAGGAGCGGCCGGACGTGGGTTTCATCGAAGCGCACACCGAGAACTACTTTCACGACGGTGGCGCCGCGGTGCGCGCGCTGGAGCGTGCCCGCTCCAACTACCCGCTCAGCCTGCACGGCGTCGGGCTCGGACTCGGGTCCGCCGACGGCGTCGACCGCGCGCACCTGGAACGCGTGCGCGCCGCGATCCGCCGCTTCGAACCCGCGCTGGTGTCCGAGCACGCCTGCTGGGGCCACGCCGGCGGCGAGTATTTCAACGACCTGCTGCCGTTGCCGGCCACCGAAGAGGCCGCACGCCTGCTGGCGCAGCAGGTGTCCGAGGCGCAGGATTTCCTCGGCGTTCAGCTGCTGATCGAGAACGTGTCCGCCTACGTCGCCTTCGAGCACGCCACGCTCAGCGAGTGGGAATTCCTCGGCGACGTGGTCGCGCGCTCCGGCTGCGCACTGCTGCTCGACGTCAACAACATCTTCGTCAGCGCGCAGAATCTCGGGCTCGACGCGCATGCGTACATCAGCGGACTGCCGCCGGCCTGCGTGCGCGAGATCCACGTCGCCGGCCATGAACGCAACGCTGGCGTGCTGATCGATTCACACGGCACGCAGGTGTGCGACGAGGTCTGGGAGTTGTACCGCCTGGCGATCGCGCGCTTCGGGCCGCAACCCACGCTGGTGGAGTGGGACAACAACATCCCGGCGCTCGCCACGCTGGTGGCCGAGAGCCGGCGCGCGCAGATCCTGCTGGACCAGAGGCATGGCCTCGCTGCGTGAGTTGCAGCGTTCGTTCGCGGCCGCGCTGCGCGACCCGGCGGTGGCCTGTGCCGTGCTGCCGCCCGCGAATCTCGCCATCTACCGCAACAACGCGCGCGCGGCGTTCCTCGCCGCGCTCGAGCTCACCTTTCCGGTCGTGCGCCGTCGGGTCGGCGACGACTACTTCCGCCAGCTGGCCGCGCACTTTCGCGAACGGGCGCCGTCCCGCAGCGGCGACCTGCACTGGGCTGGCCGTGACTTCGCGGCGTTTCTCGATGACTACCTGGGCGACGGCGACTACGCCTGGCTCGCGGACCTCGCGCGGATCGAGTGGTCGCGCGCCGAGTGCTCCGTCGCCGTGGCACTGCCCGCGCTCTCCGCCACCGCCCTTGCGCGGTTCGCCGCGCAGGACTTCGAACACCTGGTTTTCGGCCTCCAGCCCGCCCTCAAACTGCACTCTTCTTCTTATCCGGTGATCACCGTCTGGCTGGCCAACCAGACTGAGAATGCCCCTCCAGTGGATCAATCCCTGGGCTGTGAATTCGGTATGGTCCTCCCGCGGGCCGATCACACGGAGGTGCGCCTAATAAATGAGCGCCTCTTTTTGT
>Ga0307411_10000964_pt1 | contig 11022 bp, 7 predicted proteins | sample DK1Ometagenome_2_FD_203712 | JGI IMG/M metagenome (GOLD analysis project Ga0307411, IMG submission 203712) | Maize rhizosphere microbial communities from greenhouse at UC Davis, California, United States - DK15-O-1 | ecosystem: Host-associated > Plants > Roots > Rhizosphere > Soil | place: USA...
CGTTCCGGGGTCCGCTGGAAACCTAACCGGCCGCATGCGGGGATTCGCTTTCGGCCGCACGGAGACGTCATGCAATTGAATCCTGCCGAGATCGGCGAACTGATTCGCAGCCGGATCCAGAACCTCGACGTGGCCGCGGAAAAGCGGACGCAGGGGACCGTCGTCTCGATCACCGACGGCATCGTGCGCGTGCACGGTCTCGCCGACGCCATGCAGGGCGAGATGCTGGAGTTTCCCGGCAACACGTTCGGCCTCGCGCTGAACCTCGAGCGCGACAGCGTCGGTGCCGTGGTGCTCGGAGCGTACGAGCACATCACCGAGGGCGACACGGTGAAGAGCACCGGACGCATCCTCGACGTTCCGGTGGGGCCGGAGCTGATCGGCCGTGTCGTCGATTCGCTCGGCCAGCCGATCGACGGCAAGGGGCCGATCCAGGCGAAGATGACCGACGTCATCGAGAAGGTGGCGCCGGGCGTCATCGCGCGCAAATCGGTGAGCCAGCCGGTGCAGACGGGTCTCAAGGCGATCGACGCAATGGTGCCGATCGGCCGCGGCCAGCGCGAGCTCATCATCGGCGACCGCCAGACCGGCAAGACGGCGGTGGCCGTGGACACGATCATCAACCAGAAGGGCAAGGACCTGATCTGCGTGTACGTCGCGATCGGGCAGAAGGCCTCGACGATCGCCAACGTCGTGCGCAAGCTCGAAGAGAACGGCGCGATGGCGTACACGATCGTCGTCGCCGCGTCCGCCTCCGAGTCGGCGGCGATGCAGTACATCGCGCCGTATTCCGGCTGCACGATGGGCGAGTACTTCCGCGACCGCGGCCAGGACGCGCTGATCATCTACGACGACCTCACCAAGCAGGCATGGGCGTATCGCCAGGTGTCGCTGCTGTTGCGGCGGCCGCCGGGGCGCGAGGCTTATCCCGGCGACGTGTTCTACCTGCACTCGCGGCTGCTGGAACGCGCCGCGCGCGTCAACGAGGAGTACGTCGAGAACTTCACCAAGGGCGCCGTGAAGGGCAGGACCGGCTCGCTGACGGCGCTGCCCATCATCGAGACGCAGGCGGGCGACGTCACTGCGTTCGTGCCGACGAACGTCATCTCGATCACCGATGGCCAGATCTTCCTCGAGACCGACCTGTTCAACGCGGGGATACGACCGGCGATCAACGCCGGCATCTCGGTGTCCCGCGTCGGCGGCGCAGCGCAGACCAAGGTGATCAAGAAGCTCGGCGGTGGCGTGCGCCTCGCGCTCGCGCAGTACCGCGAGCTTGCCGCGTTCGCGCAGTTCGCGTCGGACCTCGACGAGGCGACTCGCCGGCAGCTCGAGCGCGGCCGCATGGTGACCGAGCTCATGAAGCAGCCGCAGTACCGGCCGCTGTCGGTCGCGGAGCAGGCGCTCACGCTCTTCGCCGCGAATCGCGGCTACCTCGACGACGTGCCCGTCGACAAGGGCCTCGCGTTCGAGGCGGCGTTGCGACAGTTCGCGAAGAGCAAGTACGCGCAGCTCTTCAATCGGATCGAGGAGACGAAGGACCTCACGGGCGACGACGAGAAGGCGCTGTCGGCGGCGATCGAGGATTTCAAGAAGACGGGCACGTATTGAAACGGCCGAAAGTGCAAACCTACTTCGGCCGGCGGGGCTTCCCGAAAATCGCTGGCGAAGCCAGTCGATTTTTCGGCGGACGAAGCTGCATGAACGACGAGCGTTGTGCGAGCGGTTGAGCCAAGCGGGCACCTAGAGAGATAGATGGCAGGCTCCAAGGAAATCCGGACCAAGATCAAGAGCGTGCAGAGCACGCGCAAGATCACCAAGGCGATGGAGATGGTCGCCGCGTCCAAGATGCGCAAGGCGCAGGAGCGCATGCGCGCCTCGCGGCCCTATCTCGAGCGCGTGTTCGACATCGCGATGCACATCGCGCGTGCCAACACCGAGTACCGCCATCCGTTCCTCGTCCGGCGCGAGACCGTGAAGCGCGTGGGCGCGATCGTGGTCACCACCGACAAGGGGCTGTGCGGCGGCCTCAACACCAACGTGCTTCGCCTGGTGCTGAACCAGCACAAGGAGTGGACGGCGAAGGGCGTCGAGGTCGATTACGTGGCCGTCGGCGGGAAGGGCCTCGGGTTCCTGCAGCGGCTCGGCGCGAACATCGTCTCGTCGGTCGCGCAGCTCGGCGACCGGCCGCACATGGAGCGGCTCGTCGGACCGATCAAGGTGCTGCTCGACCGGCACGTCGAGGGGCAGGTCGACGAGGTGTGGGTGTTCTATACGACGTTCGTGAACACGATGAAGCAGGAACCGCGCGGCGGGCGCGTCGTCCCGATCCCGCGCCAGTTCCGCACGCCGGGCGGCGAGGTGCGGCGGCCCGAGACGCAGTCCGGCGCATGGGACTACATCTACGAGCCGTCGGCGCAGGAGCTCCTGGACGGCATGATGCGCCGCTACATCGAGTCGGTCGTCTACCAGATGGTCGCCGAGAACATGGCGTCGGAGCAGTCGGCGCGCATGGTGGCGATGAAGGCCGCGTCGGACAACGCGGGCAAGATCATCAGCGAGCTTCAGCTCATCTACAACAAGACGCGCCAGGCGGCGATCACCAAGGAGATCTCGGAGATCGTCGGCGGCGCCGCGGCGGTGTAACGGCGGACGGACGCAAAGCCCTACTCTCGTCCGATTCGAGCTACCTGACGATCGCCGGCGAAGCGGGACGATCTTCAGCGGAAGGAAACACATGGAAATCACGACCCAGGGAACCATCGTTCAGTGCATCGGCGCCGTCGTCGACGTCCAGTTCGAGCGCAGCTCGATGCCGAAGGTCTACGACGCGCTCGTGCTCGAAGCCGACGCTACGAACACCCTCGTCGAGCAGGGCCTCACGTTCGAAGTGCAGCAGCAGCTCGGTGACGGCGTCGTGCGGACGATCGCGATGGGAAGCTCGGACGGGCTGCGTCGCGGCATGAAGGTGCGCGGCACGGGCGACGGCATCAAGGTGCCTGTCGGGCCGGGCGTGCTCGGCCGCGTGATGGACGTGCTCGGCCGGCCGATCGACGAGCGCGGGCCGATCCAGGGCGACGAGCGGCGCGCGATCCACCAGACGGCGCCGCGCTTCGACGAGCTGTCGCCGTCGGTCGAGCTGCTCGAGACGGGGATCAAGGTGATCGACCTCGTCTGCCCGTTCGCCAAGGGCGGCAAGGTCGGCCTGTTCGGCGGCGCCGGCGTCGGCAAGACGGTGAACATGCTCGAGCTCATCAACAACATCGCCAAGGAGCATTCGGGCCTGTCGGTGTTCGCCGGCGTCGGCGAGCGCACGCGCGAAGGCAACGACTTCTATCACGAGATGAGCGATGCGAAGGTCATCGTGCAGGAGGACCTGGCGCAGTCGAAGGTGGCGATGGTGTTCGGGCAGATGAACGAGCCGCCAGGCAACCGGCTGCGCGTCGCGCTGACCGGCCTCACGATGGCGGAGCGGTTCAGAGACGAGGGGCGCGACATCCTGTTCTTCGTCGACAACATCTATCGCTACACGCTCGCGGGCACCGAAGTGTCGGCGCTGCTCGGCCGGATGCCGTCGGCCGTGGGCTACCAGCCGACGCTCGCCGAGGAGATGGGCCGGCTGCAGGAGCGCATCACGTCGACGAAGGTCGGCTCGATCACGTCGATCCAGGCCGTGTACGTGCCGGCGGACGATCTCACCGATCCCTCGCCCGCGACGACGTTCGGCCACCTGGACGCGACGGTGGTGCTGTCGCGGGACATCGCCGCGCTGGGTATCTATCCGGCGGTCGACCCGCTCGACTCGACGTCGCGGCAGATCGATCCGAACACGATCGGCGAGGAGCACTACACGACGACGCGCCGTGTCCAGGCGACGCTGCAGCGCTACAAGGAGCTGCGCGACATCATCGCGATCCTCGGCATGGACGAGCTCTCGCCGGACGACAAGCTCGCCGTCGCGCGCGCGCGGAAGATCCAGCGCTTCCTGTCGCAGCCGTTCCACGTCGCCGAAGTGTTCACCGGCGCGCCGGGGAAGTACGTGACGCTCAAGGAGACGATCCGCGGATTCCGCATGATCGTCGACGGGGAATGCGATGCGCTGCCCGAGCAGGCGTTCTACATGGTCGGCACGATCGACGAGGCGTTCGAAAAGTCGAAGAAGCTGCAATGAGCTCGCGCGGCTGCCGCTGATTCCTGACCTCTGATCCCTGGACTCCCACCATGGCCGCCCCCACGATGAAGGTCGACGTCGTCAGCGCCGAAGAGCAGATCTTCTCGGGCGAGGCGGAGTTCGTCGTGCTCCCCGGCGTCGTCGGCGAGCTCGGCATCTATCCGCGGCACACGCCGCTCTTCACCGCGATCCGCCCGGGCGCGGTGCGCATGAAGATTCCCGGCCGCGACGAAGAGGAATTCGTCTTCGTGCAGGGCGGCTTCCTCGAGGTGCAGCCGCACCACGTCACGGTCCTCGCCGACACGGCGATCCGCGCCAAGGACCTGGACGAGAAAGCGGCGCTGGAAGCGAAACGCGCGGCGGAGGAAGCGATGGCGAACAAGTCGACGGCGGAGGAAGTGGCCAAGGCCGAGGCGGAGCTGTCGACGGCGCTCGCCCAGCTCGAGGCGATCCGGAAGCTGCGTCACCGGGCGTAGCGCCGCCGGCCTCGCGCGTCGGGCCTGGTCCGGCCTCAGCCGGGCAGGCAGGCCGCCAGCCGGCGCTTTGGCGACCCCGCGGCAAGGCACGGCACTTGGCCACCCGATCGCCGGCTTGGGCGGGGTTCTGCTTGGCGCGTCGCCTCTCCGCCCGGGTCGCCGTCGGGTGACGCCGCCGCCGGGCCGGACGCGCTACAATGCTGCATTGCAGCAATCCGGGCGAAGCCGCCGTGCCCGGCCCACGAAGGACATCTCGATGGCCGACCTCAACGTGACGATGGATCGGGCCGCGGACATTTCGCGGCAGGTCGCGTCGCTGCTCGACAAGCGCGTCCGCACCGCACGCGCGCGGTACACGAAACGGATGCAGTCCGCGGCCGCGGCCGCGGCGGTGCGCTCGCTCAAGAGCCCGTTCGATGCATGGGCGGATATCGGCCGCTATTCGCTCGACGCATTGCAGCGCTCGCTGCTGTTCTGGGACACGCTGCGCGAGCGCGGCAACAACTGGATCGAGTACGAGCAGGCGGGCAAGCCGCCGCTGCTCCATTACGAGTCGGAAATGCTCGCCGACGCCCGAACGTTCGAGCGGCCGTGCAATTACGCGCTGCTGCGCATCGTTCCGCCTGCCGACGTGACCATCGACGACGCGCTGCGGCCGTTCATCATCATCGACCCGCGTGCGGGCCACGGCCCGGGCATCGGCGGCTTCAAGAAGGACTCGGAAGTCGGCGTCGCCCTGTCGGCCGGGCATCCGGTGTACTTCGTGATCTTCTTTCCCCAGCCGGTGCCCGGACAGACGCTCGCGGACGTCGTCGATGCCGAAGCCGAGTTCGTGCGCATCGTCGCCGACCGCCATCCCGAGAGCCCGAAGCCGGTGCTCGTCGGCAACTGCCAGGGCGGCTGGGCGGTGATGATGCTGGCGGCGTCGCGCCCCGACATCGCCGGGCCGTGCGTCGTCAACGGCGCGCCGATGTCCTACTGGGCGGGGAACGACGGCGACAATCCGATGCGCTATGCGGGCGGGCTCGCCGGCGGCGCCTGGCTCGCGCTGTTCGCGAGCGATCTTGGCGGCGGCACGTTCGACGGCGCGCATCTCGTGCAGAACTTCGAGAACCTGAACCCGGCGAACACGCTGTGGCGCAAGTACTACGACGTCTGGGCTAACGTCGACACGGAGACGTCGCGCTTCCTCGAGTTCGAGCGCTGGTGGGGCGGGTTCTACCTGTTCAACGATTCCGAGATCCGCTGGGTCGTCAACAACCTGTTCGTCGGCAACAAGCTCTCGGCCGGCGATGCACGACTCGGCCCCGGCCGTTTCTTCGACCTGAAGTCGATCAAGTCGCCGATCATCGTCTTCGCGTCGATGGGCGACAACATCACGCCGCCGCAGCAGGCGTTCAACTGGATTGCCGACATCTACTCGTCCACCGAGGAGATCAAGGCGAACGGACAGACGATCGTCGGGCTGCTGCACGAGGACGTCGGCCACCTCGGCATCTTCGTGTCCGGTCAGGTCGCGCGCCGCGAGCACGCGCAGATCGTCGAGCTGCTGAAGCACATCCAGCAGCTGCCGCCCGGCCTCTACGGCATGGACATCAAGGAAGTCGTGACGCGCGAGGACGGCACCGTCGAGTACGACGTGACCATCGTCGAGCGCACGCTCGAGGACTTGCGCAAGCTGCAGAAGTACGACCGGGTCGACGAGCGACCGTTCGAGGCCGTCGCCGCGCTGTCGGAGCTGACCGAGCGGGCCTACGAGCTGCTCGGGCGCCCGCTGGTCCGCGCGGCCACGCCGACGTGGCTCGCCAAGCTGATCCGCGACTGGCATCCGCTGCGTGTGCAGCGATGGGCGCTGTCCGACCACAATCCCTGGCTTGCCGCACTCGCGCCGGCCGCGTCGCTCGCTCGCGCGAACCGGCAGCCGCGCGCCGAGGACAACGTGCTGTTGCCGCTCGAGCGCTTCGTGTCGGAGTCGATCGTCGCATCGCTCGACCTGTACCGCGACGTTCGCGACGCGACCGCCGAGGCGCTGTTCTTCCAGGTCTACGGCAACATGGTGTCGCTCAACGTGGCCGATCAGCAGCAGGCCATCCGGCGCGCCTCGCGCTTCGATCCGCGCACGCTTCCGGCGGTCAAGCAGGTGCTGGATACGATCGAGCAGGGCAGCGCGATCGAAGGGATCGTCCGCATCGGCCTCCTGATGGCCAAGGCCGGCGGCGGCCGGCGCAAGCTCTCGTCGATGCAGCGCGTGCGGGAGCTGATCGCGCCGGCGCGACTGCTCGACGGCGTGTCCGAGGACGAGTTCAGGCGCCTGATGCACGAGGAAACGATCATCGTCGAGTTCGAGGCGGATCGCGCGAAGCGCGCACTGCCGCGGCTCCTCAAGACGGCGGCCGATCGCCGCCACGCCCACGAGCTGCTGCAGGCGATGGAGACGCATTTCCGCCTCGAGGCCCGGCAGCACGCGCTCATGGGCGAGCTTCGCTCGATGTTGCCGATGGCCGTGCGCGCGAATGGCGACGGACGAGCCGTCCCGCGCGCGAACCGCCGCGCCAAGCGCGCAGGCAAGCGCAGCACCCCGCGGGCACGCGCCCGCTCGCCCGCAGCGTCCTCCTGACGTCGTGGCGCCCGACGATTTCTCGAACCGCACGTTCGGCGAAATCGAGCCGGGCGCGACAGCGTCCGCGACCCGGACGCTCAGCGCAACCGACGTCGAAGCGCTCGCGCTGGCCGCGGGGGACGTCGAAGGGTTCCATCTCGACGCCGGCGCATCGCCCGGGCGCGTGAGCGCGCAAGGCGTCGCCGCCGTCGCCCTGATCGCCGCGCTGATCAATCACCGCCTGCCCGGGCCCGGCTCGCGGATCGTGTCCACCGCGATGCGATACACCGGCTCGGTCGAGGTTGGAGACACGCTGACGGCGAGCGTGACCGTCGTCGCCAAGCAGGCGGCCGATCAATCGATCCACCTGGAGTGCCGCTGCGTCAACCAGGCGGGGATTTCGCTGGCCTCGGGTCACGTCGACGTCACCGCGCCGACGCAACGCATGCGCTTCACCGAGGTGGCCACGCCCGAGCGCCTTTTGCGACGCAACGACGGCTTCGCGCAGCTGTTCAAGCTCGGCGAGTCGCTGCCGCCGGTGCGCTGCGCCGTGGTCCACCCGTGCGATGCGCCGTCGCTTCGCGGCGCCGTGGCCGCGGCGGCGGCGGGACTCATCGTTCCGGTGCTCGTGGGGCCGGAAGCGAAGATCCGTGCGGCCGCCGACGCGAGCGGTGTCGACCTCGGGCAGCTCGCCATCGTCGCCGTCGAGCACAGCCACGCGGCGGCCGCCCGCTCGGCATCGCTCGCCCGCGAAGGACGCGTCGACGCATTGATGAAGGGCAGCCTGCACACCGACGAGCTCATGGCGGAAGTCGTCGCCGCCACGTCCGGGCTGCGCACCGCGCGCCGCGTGTCGCACGTGTACGTCATCGACGTCCCGACGTACCCTCGCCTGCTGCTGGTCACCGATGCCGCGATCAACATCGAGCCGGACCTCGAAGCCAAGGCGGACATCTGTCGCAACGCGATCGACCTCGCGCGAATGATCGGCATCGCGACGCCGAAGGTGGCCATCCTGTCGGCGGTCGAGACCGTGACGCCGAAGATTCCCGGAACGATCGACGCCGCCGCGCTGTGCAAGATGGCCGACCGCGGCCAGATCGTCGGCGGCCTTCTCGACGGGCCGCTCGCGTTCGACAATGCGATCTCGATGGACGCATCGCGAACCAAGGGCATCGCGTCCGCCGTGGCGGGGCAGGCCGACATCCTGCTCGTGCCGAACCTCGAGGCCGGCAACATGCTCGCGAAGCAGCTGCAGTACCTCGGCGGCGCCGACGCCGCCGGCATCGTGATGGGGGCGCGCATCCCGATCGTCCTCACCTCGCGCGCGGACAGCGTGCGGACCCGCCTCGCGTCCGCCGCCGTGCTGAAGATCGTCGCGCACGCGCAGCGCCCGCGCACCGCGTGACCGCCGTTCGCGACGCGATCGCCGTGGTCAACGCCGGCTCGTCGAGCCTGCGTTTCTCGCTGTTCGCGCTCGCGGGCTCGCGCCTCGACCTCGCCGTCCACGGCCACGTCGATGGACTCGATACGCGCGCGACTTTCACCGCGAAGACGGCGGCCGGCGAGGTCGTCGCAGCGCGCGAATGGCCTGCGGGTGAGCCACCGGGACATGCGGGCGCGGTCCGCGAGCTGCTGCGATTCCTCTGCGGAGACGACGCCGGACTGCGAACCATCGCCGTCGGACATCGCGTCGTCCACGGCGGCATGCACCACGCGCAGCCGGTGCGGGTGGACGCCAAGCTCGTCGGCGAGCTCGAAGCGCTCGTGCCGCTCGCGCCGCTGCACCAGCCGCACAATCTCGCGCCGATGCGGGCGATCGCCGAGGCCGTCCCCTCGCTCGTGCAGGTGGCCTGCTTCGACACGGCGTTCCACCGCTCGCAGCCGCCGATCGCGCAAGCGTTCGCGCTGCCGGCGAACGTCGTCGAGCGCGGCGTACGCCGCTACGGCTTCCACGGTCTGTCGTACGAGTACATCGCCGGCGCGCTCGCGACGATCGATGCGGACGCGGCGGGCGGCCGCGTCGTCGTCGCCCACCTCGGCAACGGCGCGTCGATGTGCGCGATGCGGGATGGGCGCAGCGTCGCCTCGACGATGGGACTCACCGCGCTCGACGGGCTGATGATGGGGACGCGCAGCGGCGCGCTCGATCCGGGCGTCGTCCTCTATCTGATGAACACGCTCGGCATGGATGCGCGAGCGATCGAGCGCCTCCTCTATCGCGAGTCCGGGCTGCTCGGCGTATCGGGCGTGTCGAGCGACATGCGCGTGCTCGCCGCGTCCGCCGACGAACGGGCGAAGTTCGCGGTCGAGCTCTTCTGCTATCGCGCCGCGCGCGAGCTCGGGTCGCTGGCGGCGGCGCTGGGCGGTCTCGACGCGCTCGTCTTCACGGCGGGAATCGGCGAGCATTCGGCGCCGGTGCGCGCTTCCATCGTGCAGGCATCCGCATGGCTCGGCTTCACGCTCGACCCTGCGGCGAACGGCGCGCACGCGCAGCGGATCACCACGGCATCGAGCGCGCTGCCCGCCTACGTGATCGCCACGAACGAAGAGCTGATGATCGCGCGCCACGTGCGCACGGTGCTCGAACGAGGCGAGCGCGCCGCTCCGCTGGCGTAGCATTGGTCCATGGCCGAGGTCCGCATCGAACGCGATTCGCTGGGCGAGGTCGCCGTCCCTGCCGATCGGCTCTGGGGCGCGCAGACGCAGCGGTCGATCGACAACTTTCCCATCGGCGTTTCGCGGTTCCGCTTCGGCCGACCGGTGATTCGCGCGCTCGGGCTCGTGAAACAGGCGGCCGCGCGCGCGAACGCCGCGCTGGGCGAGCTTTCGCGCGACAAGGCGGAGCGCATCGTCGCCGCCGCGCAGGAAGTGGTCGACGGGCGACACGACGCGGAGTTCCCGCTCGTCGTGTTCCAGACGGGCTCCGGCACGCAGACGAACATGAACGCGAACGAGGTGATCGCCAACCGCGCGATCCAGCTCGCGGGGGGCGTCCTCGGCAGCAAGTCGCCCGTGCATCCCAACGACGACGTCAACCGCGGGCAGTCGAGCAACGACGCGTTCCCCGCGGTCATGCACGTGGCGATCGTCGAAGAGCTGCGGCGAGACCTCCATCCCGCCATCGCGGCGCTGCGGGCGACGCTCGCGGCGAAGTCGGCCGCGTTCGCCGACGTCGTCATGGTCGGGCGCACGCACCTGATGGATGCGACGCCGGTGACGCTGGGACAAGTGCTCGGCGGCTACGTCGCGCAGCTCGACTTCGCCATGCAGGCGCTGCACGACGCCGAGCGCGGGCTGCACCCGCTGGCGCTGGGCGGCACGGCCGTCGGCACGGGCCTCAACGCGCATCGCGACTTCGCCATTCGCGTCGTGCAAGAGCTCGCCGACGCGACCGGCATCCCGTTCACGAGCGCGGCCGACAAGTTCGCGGCGCTGTCCGCGCACGATGCCGTGGTCAACGCGAGCGCGGCACTGCGAACGCTCGGCGCAGCGTTGATGAAGATCGCGAACGACGTTCGCTGGTACGCGAGCGGACCGCGCGCCGGCCTCGGCGAGATCACGATCCCCGACAACGAGCCGGGCTCGTCGATCATGCCCGGCAAGGTCAACCCGACGCAGGTCGAGGCGCTGACGATGGTCGTCGCGCAGGTGTACGGCAACGACCACACGGTCGCGTTCGCCGGCTCGCAGGGCAACTTCCAGCTCAACGTCTACAAGCCGGTGATGCTGCACGCCACGCTCGAGTCGATCGGGCTGCTGTCCGACGCGATCCG
>Ga0307411_10000965_pt1 | contig 11014 bp, 8 predicted proteins | sample DK1Ometagenome_2_FD_203712 | JGI IMG/M metagenome (GOLD analysis project Ga0307411, IMG submission 203712) | Maize rhizosphere microbial communities from greenhouse at UC Davis, California, United States - DK15-O-1 | ecosystem: Host-associated > Plants > Roots > Rhizosphere > Soil | place: USA...
GACGGTAATTGCGGGGTATTACCAAAACCCGAGCACAAGTTTCGATTTTGCCGTGATACGGTACAACGTCGACGGCTCGCTTGATACCACGTTCGACGGGGACGGGAAAGTGACCACTGCCCTGAGCGTCAACCCCGACGTGGCCAACGCGGTTGCCATTCAAGCGGACGGGAAGATAATCGTCGCGGGGTACGCACCGGGCGGCTCCGGCTCCCCCGATTTTGCGCTTGTCAGGTACAACGCGGACGGATCTCCTGATACGTCATTCGACGGAGACGGAATGGTGATCACCGACGTCGGGTTTACCTTCGGTAACGATATGATCAACGCCGTTACGGTACAGTCCGACGGGAAGATCGTTGCTGCCGGTTCCGCGAGCACGGGAACGTTTTGGGACCTTGCTGTTGTGCGGTACAACGCTGACGGTTCGCTCGACACAACTTTCGATGGCGATGGCCGGGCGATCGTCAACATCGGGACGCAAAACGACATCGCATACGCTGTCGCCATACAGGCGGACGGTAAGATCGTTGCTGCCGGCGTCGCAAGCGGCGCCGCCTCCGGTGGGGACTTCGGCATCGTTCGTCTCAACTCGGACGGCTCGCCCGACACCTCGTTCGACACGGATGGCAAGGTGACGACCGCGATCGGGCCGACCACCAACTACGACGAAGCGAGAGGCTTGATCATCCAGGCGGACGGAAAGATTATCGCGGCGGGGCGTGCCGATAACGGGTTCGTTGCGGGGGTGGACTTCGCTCTCGTCCGTTACAACGCTGATGGTTCCCCCGATACGACGTTCGACACGGACGGCGTCGTTACCACTGCAGTCGGTACCTCGAACACTGCCGACATCGCCTACGCAATAGTCCAGCAGGCGGACGGGAAGATCGTCGCAGGCGGCAGGACAGGGACAGACATGGCGTTTGGCCGCTATAACGACGACGGCTCACTGGACACCACGTTCAGCGAGGATGGGATCGCGACCATCGACCTGGGCGGGAACGAGTACGTTTTGGCGATGTCGCTTTATCCGAACAACCGCGTCGCGCTCGCCGGTTATGTGCCGAACAACTTCCTGGCCGCGCGGGTTTGGCTTGATGTGTTTGCCACGGCGGCGAAGGTTTCTGTTTCGGGGCGTGTCGTCGACAAACGCGGTCGCGGGGTTTCGGGGGTGACGCTGACTCTGACGGATGAGGACGGATTGATCCGCACGGTTATCTCCAATACGTCAGGACAGTACAGGTTTCGCGACGTGGAAGCCGGGCAGACGTACACCGTATACGCCGAAGGTAAAAGTTACACCATCGCAGACCCGGTGCGGATGATCGAGGTGACCGAACACGTCGAGGACGTCGATTTCCTCGCGGAGCCGAGCGCCCCGGGCGGATCGAAACCCCGAAAGCCGCATCCGGTAAAGCCGTCGCGCAAAGGCGAGTAACGTTTGCGGATCGAAAATATCGGCGCGGTGGGGCTGGCTCGCTTTTGATCTAATATGTAGTTGTGAAGATCGCCACCTGGAACGTCAATTCGGTCAAGTCCCGCCTCGCACATGCACTCAAATGGTGCGAGGTGAACGCTCCCGAAATTCTCTGTCTGCAGGAGACGAAGGTGACGGACAATGCGTTTCCCGTGAAGGCGTTCGCAGATCTCGGATATGAATATGCGGCCCTTCACGGGGAGCGGGCTTACAACGGGGTCGCGATCCTTTCCGTTTCTCCGTTAACGGACGTCGCGGCGGGGCTGCCGGGCGACAATGCCGACACCCACAAACGCCTCGTCGCGGCTTCGGTCGGCAACATCCGAGTAATCAACGCTTACGTCCCGAACGGGGGGACGCCGACATCCGACAAATACAGATACAAACTAAAATGGCTCGCCAGGCTGCGGGCCCATTTGGACAAGGAATACGCCACAGACGACGCGGTCGTCCTCTGCGGCGACCTCAACGTCGCCCCGCACGAGCTCGACATTTGGAACCCTTCGCTCTGGAAGGACAAGGTGCATTTCACCAAACCGGAACGCGAGGCCCTGATCAATGTTAAGCGGTGGGGATTTGCCGATCTTTTCCGCCAGATGAACGGCGAGGTTCGCGAGTATTCGTTTTGGGATCACGCCGAGTGGTCGTTCCGCAAAGACCAGGGAATGCGGATCGACCATATTTGGGCGTCGCAACCTCTCGCCGAGAGGTGCACAGATTGTTATATCGACAAGGCTCCCCGAGCCTGGGAGCGTCCCTCCGACCACGCCCCCGTCGTCGCGGAATTCGCGTTATAGCCTGATCGAATCGAAAGGCAGGCCGGATTGTAAAGATTTGTCGAATCAAGCCCGCTTTATTGCGTAAATTGCGGCTTTGGTGCTATATAAATACCTACCTATTTCCGTTCAAATTTCTGAAATACAAACAGGATATTGAATTCGCTGCCGTTTCCGCTTCACCCGCGTTTTCGGCGTTCCCGACAGATAGGCGTACGCGGCCGACTCGCGGCTGCCGCCAGTTCAACCCCAGGAGATACGACAAGATGAGAAAGTCAGTGCTCTTTTTCGTTGCGTTCGGCGTGATGCTGGCCGCTTCGTTCACGGTGTTCGCCCAGGACACGCCCCCGACCCCGACCGAGACCCCGGCGGGTGGCCGCCCCGGCGGATTCCCCGGTGCCGGCGGTGCCTCGCAGGACCCGCAGCCCTACGACAAGGTGATAACCAAAGACGCCAAATCGAAAGACGGCCTTTTTAAGGTCCATAAGGTAAAGGACAAATACTATTACGAGATCCCTAAAGATCAGCTCGAGAAAGAGTTTCTCCTCGTTACGCAGATCGCACGTACGACGAATGGCGTAGGTTACGGCGGGCAGGCCCTCGGCAGAAGAGTAGTCCGCTGGGAGCGCAACGACAACAAGATCAACCTCCGCAATATCAATTACAGCATCGTCGCCGACCCGAAAAACCCGATCGCCGAGGCGGTCCGGAACTCGAACAACGACACGATCATAATGGCTTTCCCGGTCGCGGCGTGGGGCCCGAACGATTCGGCCGTGATCGATGTGACCCGATTGTTCAGCACTGACGTTTTCGAGCTGAGCGCGCGGCAGCGGCTGAACGCGACGACCATGGACGCGACGCGTTCCTTCATCGAGCGCGTTTCTCCTTACCCTGAGAATATCGAAGCGATCGCCTCGGTGACCTACACGCGCGTCGCCCCGCCCGCGGGAGCCGGCGGCGGCCAGGGGCCGAACCCCTTCGCGGCCGGCGGGATGAGCCCCGGAAGCGCGACCGTCGTGCTTCACCACAGCATGGTGAAGCTGCCCGAAAATCCGATGATGCCGCGCCTCTTTGATGAGCGCGTCGGTTACTTCTCGGTCGCCAACCTGGACTACAGCCGTCCCGAGCACCGTGCACAGGAACGCCGCTTCATCACCAGGTGGCGCCTTGAAAAGAAAGACCCGAACGCCGCGATGTCGGAGCCGGTAAAGCCGATCGTTTACTACATCGATCGCGCGACGCCGTCGTGGCTGGTCGCGTACACGAAGAAGGGCGTCGAGAAATGGCAGAAAGCGTTCGAGGCGGCCGGGTTCAAGAACGCGATCATCGCCAAACTTCAACCATCCGCCGCGGAGGATCCCGAGTTCAATCCGGAAGACGCGCGTTATTCGGTTATCCGGTGGCTGCCCTCGACGATCGAGAACGCCTCCGGCCCGCACGTTAACGATCCGCGCACCGGCGAGATCCTTGAATCCGACATCCAGATGTACCACAACATCATGAACCTGCAGCGTTCATGGTATTTCCTTCAGGTGGGTGCCCTCGATCCGCGCGTGCACAAATTGCCGATGCCGCAAGAGCTGATGGGTGAACTCGTCGAGTACGTCGTCGCTCACGAAGTGGGGCATACGCTTGGTTTCCAGCACAACATGAAAGCGAGCTCGATGTATCCGCAGGAAAAAGTGCGTGACGCAGCCTGGGTCAAGAAAATGGGCCACACTCCCACTTTGATGGACTACTCGCGGTTCAATTACGTCGCTCAACCCGAAGACAAGATCGACGTCGCGGACCTCATTCCCGGGATCGGGCCGTACGATCTTTGGGCGACCGCCTGGGGCTACAAACCGATCCCGACGGCGGAAACTTCCGATAGCGAAAAACCCATCCTGGACGAATGGGCACGGGAACAGGACAAGACGCCCTGGTTCCGTTTCTCAACGGACGGTTCCGCGGGAAGCGACCCTGGCGAATTGACCGAAGCGGTGGGCGACGCCGATGCTGTCAAATCGTCGACGCTCGGCCAGGAAAACCTGAAACGCATAGCCAAGCTGCTCGTCCCGGCGACGACCACGTCGAAGGGGGACCCGTATGACGATCTGAGCGAGCTTTACGGCCGCATGCTGGGCCAATGGACGCTGGAGATGAACCACGTCGCCGCGATCGCCGGCGGTTACAATACTCAGCAGAAGCACATCGGCCAGACGGGAGTTCGGTTCAACCTCATCCCCCGGGAGCGTCAGGCGGAGGCTGTTCGCTTTCTCAACCAGAACGCGTTCGTCTCGCCGACGTGGCAGATCGACAAGGAGATCCTCCGCCGTATCGAGCCTGTCGGCGGACTCAACCGTGTGCGTAACGCTCAGAACAGCGTGCTGAACAATCTGCTTTCGAGTGCGAGATTTGCTCGCCTAGTCGAACAGAGTGCGCTGGACGGGGCGGCAGCTTACCAGCCCGCGGAATTCCTCGCCGACGTGCGCGGTGGGGTCTGGACGGAGCTTAATTCGGCAACGCCGGTGATCGATGCATACCGCCGCAACCTGCAGCGGGCGTATCTGGATATCGCCAACTCGAAACTGAACGCTCCGGCGCAGGCCGTTCCGCAAGGACTTCCCGCCGGTTTCGCGGCGATGTTCGTCACGAGCGGTGACGAGCGTTCGTTCTACCGTGCCGAGCTTCGCGAGATCAGATCGGCCGCCGAGGCCGCCCTGGCGAAAACGTCCGACCGTGCGACGCGTGTTCACCTTGAAGGCGTTCGCGATCAGATCAACCGCATTTTCGATCCGGAGCAGAACGGCCGGGCGGCTGCCGCGGCTGACGAGTTCCGCGACAAGATGCTAGAGCTGTACTACAACCCGACGTCCTGCTGGCCTGATTACACGATCAAGCCGTAGGTACATATCGGATAAACTAAAACGCGTGGAGTTGCTTTACGGCACTCCACGCGTTTTCCTTTTGGATGTAGAATTGTCTCTTCTATGGAAGGTTCACTATTTCGACTTCATACCTCAATGGCGGAGATCGAATCCCGGATCGCCGATGTTCTCTCATCACCGAAAGATGCGGGCACGCTGCATATGATCGTTCGACGTCCGAAAGTGAACAAACGTGAGGCGGTCGAAAGCGGCACGCTCGAAATCGAGAGTGGGCTGGTCGGCGACAACTGGCTCACGCGTGGCAGCCGCTGGCGGAAAGGCGGCGATCCGAAACGGCAGATCACGGTGATGAACTGGCGGTTCGCGAAGCTGGTGGCGATCGGTGAAGAACGCGTCCCGCTCGCAGGTGATCAACTCTTCGTCGATCTGGCCCTTAGCGCCGAAAACGTTCCGCCCGGAACGCGAATATCAATCGGTCCCGAAGCGGTCATTGAGGTGACCAGCCCGCCGCACCTCGGCTGCAAAAAATTCGTCGAGCGTTTCGGCATCGACGCCATGTCGTTCGCGAATTCGGAGTTCGGACGTCTGCACAATTTGCGCGGCGTGAACGCACGGGTCGTTATCCCCGGCGACATTGCCGTTAGCAATACCGTTTCGCCCGTGCGTGCTGCCCGTTCTTAAAACTTTAAGCTATCTTCTTCGTCCAGGCGATCAGTTTTTCCAGCATTTCCTTGATGATCGCCCTCGTGGGTTCGTCGATCAGTTTACCCTGTTCGTCGTACCTGTCGGAACAATTCCCTATCATCACCTCGGGGCGGTTGATCGGGAACATGTTCAGGAACACCATCATCTTCCGAAGGTCGTACTGTGCGCGGGCCGTGGCGATGCCGCCGATCGAGGCGCCCATGATCGCGGCGGGTTTGCCTTCCCACGCGCTCTGGCCGTAGGGGCGCGAGGCCCAGTCGATGGCGTTTTTGAGTACGCCGGGGATCGAATAGTTGTACTCCGGCGTCGCGAAAACGATCGCGTCCGCGGCCAGGATCTTCTCCTTAAATTCGCGTATGATCGCCGGCGGGTCCTGGTCCTCGTCCTGATTGAACGGCGGTATCGGCGCAATGTCGAACACCTCTATTTCCGCGCCGTCCGGGCATAACTCCACAGCCGCCCGCAGTGCGCCGCTGTTGTACGAACCCTTTCTGAGGCTTCCGGAGATGCCCAGGATCTTCAAATTGTCCGCCATTGATTTTACTCCTTGTTGTGTTCGTGTCCTGTTCCGCCACGAAAAAGCGTTCTATGGTTTGCGTCACTGCAAACCTGTGGTGCCCATCGGGCCCGACGGCCGCGGGGCGATAAATCGTTCTTATATTAAGGAGTATAGATATGTCAGTGATCTACGTAAATACGGATAACAGCAACTTTCAGGACAAGGTGTACAACGGCACGCTCGCGAAGGGGGACGCCGCCGCGGTAGAGAAGAAAATGCAGGAGGTCGTGGTCAAAGTGATCGGGAAGAACGCCGGCTTCACGACGAACAAAACGCCCGACCCGAAGGGGTATTCGATAATGCTCAAGCTCGCCAAGCTAGAATCGACCGGCCGCCAGGTCAAGTGCACACTTTCCGGAGAATTGCTTCGCTACCCGAACACCTACTCTGTGAAGGGGTCGGGACAGGGAATGGTGAGCACTTCATTCAGCGGCAGCGCGACGGCCACGGGCATGGGCAAATTCGCGGTCGTCGATTGCGTCGAGGCGGTTGCCGAAAGCATGGTCGAGAAGTCGATCCCGGCGATGAGGTCGGATATTACAAAGTGGTAGCGGCAGGACGGGGATGCTCCAGATCAACGATTCCGGTCGTTCTTAACCGATACTGACGGTCGTCATCGAAACCGAACCGCCGTCGAATCCGGCGACCGGGAAGCCCACTTCGTCATCTTCCCGCTGAAGTGCGAGCACGTAAAGCAGCGGCAAGTAATGGTCCGGGGTCGGCGCGGATAATAGGGCGTCTTTACCGAGCGTTTCGTAGTTGATCAGCGGCTCGTGATCGCCGGCGGATATGAGATCGCGGGCCGTCTGCTCAAACCTCAAGGCCCAATCGAAAGGCTCCATCCCCGAGTTACCCCACGCGTAAGTGTGCAGGTTGTGGACCATATTCCCGCTTCCCATCACCAGCACACCTTCGTCCCTCAGCGGCGCTAAGAGGCGTGCGATATCGTAGTGAAATGCCGCCGGTTCCGTTTCGTTTATCGAAAGCTGCACGACAGGGACATCGGCATCCGGAAACGCATGGCACAGCACCGACCACGTGCCGTGATCCAGTCCCCAGTGCCCGTCGTCCATCGCGACATCGCCGCCTAGCAATTCTGTAACCCGCAATGCCAATTCCCGGGAACCGGGAGCCGGGTATTGGAACTCAAAAAGCTCGCGCGGGAATCCGCCGAAATCATGTATCGTCCGCGGCCGCTCCATCGCCGTCACCGCAACGCCGGGAATGTACCAATGCGCCGAAACGCACAGTATCCCCTTCGGCCTCGGCATCGATTCCCCGATCGCCCGCCAACCTCGAGTCCACTCGTTTTCCGCCAAAGCGTTTAGCGGATTCCCGTGGCCGAAAAAGATCGCCGGCATCCTCGCCTGTGCAACTGCCATATTTTTTCGCGATCCGCGTCAGTTTCGTCGTCGAAAAACGGGGCCGATCAGAAAACCAAGGTCTGGATCGAGCGTGCCGGGCTCGTCACTGCGGCCCCATCCCCGCCCAGCCACAGATGATATTCCACCGGCTTGTCCCCACGATTCATGACCACCACCGACACTTTTCCATCCGGATTTTCGAAAGCCGTCGAGATCAGTGAACTCCTGCTCGGCGAAGTGGCGATCCGTTTTGCTCCCGGTTTGATGAATTTCGAAAAATGGCCGATGTAGTAGTAAGAGTTAGTGTACGTTAACTCGCCCGTACGTGTGTCCGCGTGGACGGGCGCGAAGCAGAAATTCTGTACATGGTTCGGCCCGCCTTTTTCGTCCAACAGAACGTTCCAGTCCGTCCAACCGACGGTCCCGTTGTTGAAATCGTGGATCATCGAACGCCCGTAACGTTCGCCTAAGGTCCAGTCGTTCACTTTCTCCGCGTTATACGAATCCGCGCAGCCTTCAGTAAAGATCAGGTGCTTGTCGGGGAAGGTCTCGTTCACGAGCCTCACGTTGTCGAACATCATGTCCCCGCCGCTCCAGGGTTCGTACCAGTGATACCCGATCCCCCAGACGTACTTGGCTGCTTCGGGGTCGTCCATCATCGTGCTCGCCCGCTGGTAGATCAGGTCGCGGTTGTGGTCCCAGACGATGATCTTCTTCGCGGCCAAGCCCGCTTTCCGCATCGTGGGCCCGAGATGGTTCTTTAGAAAGTCACGTTCCTCTTCGGCGGTGAAAATGCACGATTCCCATTTCTGCGTCGCCATCGGTTCATTCTGTATCGAGATCCCCCAGATCGGGATGCCTTCCTTTTCGTAGGCACGGACAAACTTTGTAAAGTAATTCGCCCACGCCTGGTAATGGTCCGGCTTGAGCTTGCCGCCGCGCAGCATATTATTGTTGTCCTTCATGAACGCGGGTGGGCTCCACGGGCTTCCGTACAGTTTCATCGCGCCCTTTGAAGCTGCCAACGCCCGCTTTATCATCGGGATCCGAAACTTCCGATCGTGCTCGACGGAAAACGTTCTTAATTCTTTATCGCCCTCTTTGACGTAGGTGTAGCTCCCGCTCGAAAAATCGCAACTGTGGATATTCGTACGGCCAAGTGTATAGGCGATCCCCTTTTCCGGATCAAAATACGCGTCGATCAATTCCTTTTGTTTTGCCGGCGGGATCTTGGCAAGTGTCTCGGCGGATGAATCGGTGATCGCGCCGCCGATGCCAAGAAATGTCTGGAAGGTCCGTCGCGGGTCGAGAAAAATGCACGTCTGGGTCTCGAGCGGCTGCCCCATCGGCTTGAAGTTCAGTGAAGCCGTTTTCGAGATTCGCTGTTCGGTGTCCTTGGCGGTCGTGTAAACAGTGATCTTCCGATCGGCGAGCGGGGACGATTTTGCAGATCTTGGCGTCGCGGGCACCTGCCCATGGGCTTCTTGATTTGTTTGCGTCAGCAATAGCGCGGCGGACGACGAGGCGAGAAGGAAATCGCGGCGGTCGATTTTCATAATTATGTGCTTATAGCATATTTTCCGGGCACGAGTATGCCGATTTTGTGCCTGTCCGTAACGGAACACAGCACCCGATCATCTAAGTTCCCTGATCCGCCTCCATAACTGAGGCAAAAGGCCTTGAGTTTTCGCAAGCGATCCGCTGGCAAATCTAATTGCGAAGCCGCGGAAGGTATCCACTGCCGTTGGCGTATACGGCATCCACCAGGCGTCGGGGAGAAGCGCGATTCGATTGGTGTGGATGTGCTGGGGTTGAACGAGTTCCATCAGGCCCTCGATGCCGTGCGTGCGGCCGCGGCCCGAATTTTTGAACCCGCCCCAGGGGGTTTGGCCGATGCCGTGGGTGTAGAGCACCTCGTTGACGCACACGGAACCGGCCTCGATCTGCTCGGCCACGCGTCGGCCTTTTGCATAGTCGCGCGTCCAGACGCTCGCGGTTAGTCCGAACTCGGAGTCGTTGGCGAGTGCGATTGCTTCGTCTTCGGTCTTGAATTTAGCGATCGGCAGCGTTGGCCCGAACGTTTCCTCGCGCATCGGCCGCATATCGTTCGTCGCGCCGGTGATCACGGTCGGCTCGTAAAAAAGCGGAACGCGGAGGCCGTCGTCCGCCCGAAAATGAGCACCCCGGGCAGTGTCTTTGGCACCCTCGCGGACGATGGCGTCCGCGTTCCGTCGACCGCCGGTCTCAATCTTGGCTCCGGCCTTGCGAAACGCCTCGACGTGGTCTTCGACGATCTCGATCTGACGCTCGGAGGACATTGCGCCGACGGAAACGTCTTCCGCATCGCCCGTGCCCTGTTTCAATTGTTTGGTCTTATCGACGATCAACGCGGTGAGCTTTTCGGCGATCGATTCGTGCACGTAGAGCCGCTCGACCGATGAGCACGATTGCCCCGAATTGCAGAACGCACCCCAGACGGCGGCCCCGGCCGCAAGCTCGAGATTGGCGTCCTCGAAAACGATCATCGGGTCCTTTCCGCCGAGCTCGAGCACGACCGAAGTGAGATTCTTCGCGGCCGCCGTCGCGATCTTTTTCCCCGTGGCGACCGATCCCGTGAACATTATCTTGTCCGGTGCGGCATTAACCAGAGCGGCCCCAGTTTCCCCGGCCCCGGATACAACCTGCACCAGCCCCTCAGGTGCGCCGGCCTTTTCAAAGATCTCGCCGATCTTCAACCCCACGAGCGGCGTAAGCTCCGACGGTTTTATCACCACCGTGTTCCCCGCCATCACCGCCATCGCTGCCTCGCCGAGCGGTATCGAGAACGGGTAATTCCAGGCCGGTATGATCGCCACAACGCCGAGCGGGTGATAGACGATCTTCGACGAGCGACCGAACATCGAATAAAGGCCGATGTTGACCCGCCGGGGCCGAAGCATCTTCTCCGCACCGCGTGCCACCCACTGCATAAGATCCAGCACCGGGGCAATCTCCATCGAGATGGCCTCGCCGAACGGTTTTCCCGATTCCGCCGAGATAAGATGCGCGATCTCGTCCATCTCCGCGAGGATTACCTCACGCGCCCGCATCACCACCCGCCGCCGTTCGGCAAAGCTCGTAGTTTTCCACAAGTGGAAAACCTCTCGAGACCTTTCAACAGCGGCCTGTGCGTCCTCAGCCCGGTCAATTTCGACCCGGCCGACTTCGGCCCCCGTCGCCGGGTTATACGAAACCAATTCTTCGGCCCGCCGTTCCTC
>Ga0307411_10000967_pt1 | contig 11008 bp, 12 predicted proteins | sample DK1Ometagenome_2_FD_203712 | JGI IMG/M metagenome (GOLD analysis project Ga0307411, IMG submission 203712) | Maize rhizosphere microbial communities from greenhouse at UC Davis, California, United States - DK15-O-1 | ecosystem: Host-associated > Plants > Roots > Rhizosphere > Soil | place: USA...
CCGTGGAACCACCAAAGCACATATAGCCCGTGCAGCGGTGGAAAGCGTCGCATTACAATCATACGACCTTATCGATTGTATGCAAAAAGACCTGGGAGCATCCATACATGAACTTCGTGTAGATGGAGGTGCAGCCGCCAATGATATGCTCATGCAGTTCCAGGCAGATCTTATCCAGGCAAAAGTGGTACGCCCGGAAGTGCAGGAGACCACAGCCCTTGGCGCTTGTTTACTGGCAGGATTAGGCGCCGGTGTGTGGAGCAGCACCGAAGAAATAGAATCCATGGAAACCCAAACAGAGATTTTTAATCCTGTAAAAAATGCGCAGGATGTAGAGAAGAAGATTTCTGAATGGCACCAGGCAGTGAAGCAGTGTTTATCGTTTTAAAAGGAATATGGAAAAATAGCATTTTATACTTTTCCAATGGAAATGGTAATGTTCTTTATACTTTTGTACAAACAACCATAGTATGAAATCAAAAATATTCATTTTCTTTTTTTGCATCCTGGTATTCTCATGTGATACAAACAACCCGGATAACCCGGGTAATAATGATATAAACAATACGGTAGGATTCGGTATATTGGATAAGCTCAAAGGCATCTGGAACGGCCCGGTAAGCTCTACAACCGCCCTGGGCAGTTACCAGGAATGGATAGTGGATTTCAGGCCTGTTTCTAATAGCCAGATCTCCGCAAAGAATGAGCTGGACAGCCTGAATGACATAAACATGTCATTCTTTATTGCCAAATACAACAACCAATACAGGGTATTTTTCCGCAACGGAGGTTCATTTAACGGGATGAAAAGGATCTCGTATTTTTTATGCGATTCGGTGAATGAAAATGCATCACAGAGTTATTACAGGTTTTCAGAAGTGGTGATAGGTAAAACCCGTGCCTATTGCGAATTGATATTTAAAAACAATGGTGACAGCATGTCACTTAAGACATATACAAATGTTTATAATACCTTACCCAACGCGGTTTTACACATGACCTGGAACGCCAAACGGGTGGACCAGACGGCCTGCATGCCTGCTGTAAATCAATTCGGCTTCCCGCAGAAACAGCTAACCAGAGACTTCAGCGAAACATTTACCGGGGTAACGGAAGCTATATACTACGGCCTGGCCGGAGATCCCTATCCCGAATCCGATCAGCCATATCTTGGGGTATCAAACATTTCATTTACTTATTTACCTTCTTATACACCCGATCCTTCCAAAAAAGTGCTGCTTGTAATCACCACACAACCGCTCATCAGCGGGTTTACGTTGAACACTGCCAATTTAAAATATCGTTCGAGGTATATAATTACGGCTTCAACCCATCAATCCTATGCATTTAATTATATGCATCCCGGCACTTATTACCTGTATGCGATCTACGATGCTGACAATAATCTGAATGCAAATTCCGGTGACTGGGTATCCACAACCAATACAACTTTTAATTTATCAGCTGAAGGAACAATAAATTCCACTACCCAGATAAACTTTACAATCCCCTAATATAAAGGGATCCGGTAAAATTTTAATCTTTTCTTTAGAAAAAAGTATTTGACATTGCATACAAAAAAGTAAAACCCATGCAACGTTTTTGAAATTAATGCGTCTGTAAAAAAGTAGTAAACCATTTACTATTAAAACAGAAAAAGGAATTACCCCTTAAGATATATACGGGCTTGGAAGGAACGTTATACTTAAGGGTTTTCCCTTTTTACAGGGTTTCCCGAACAAAAAATTGAGTATTTTGTTTAGGGTATATGCATACGGAAAAACAACCTGTCTCTATCTTCTGGTTCCGCAGGGATCTTCGCACTGACGATAATCATGGACTTTACGAAGCCTTCAATTCAGGCCTGCCTGTATTGCCTGTATTTATTTTCGATACCAACATCCTCGATCAATTAGAGGAAAGATCCGATAAACGGGTAGATTTTATCCACCACCATGTTTCTGAACTGAAAAATACGTTTGAACAGAAAGGCTCAAGCCTTCATGTTTTTCATTCAACACCTGCGGAAGCATTTGAAGAACTTGTAAAAACCTATCATGTAAGATCAGTTTACGCCAATCATGACTATGAGCCTTACGCAATAAAACGGGACAATGAAATTGACGCATTTTTAACCAGGCACGGCATTAAATTTTATACCTTCAAGGACCAGGTAATGTTTGAAAAAAACGAGATCTGTAAAAACGATGGAAGCCCGTACACAATTTTTACCCCCTATTCAAAACCGTGGAAAGCAGCATTAAAGGAACAGGGCATTCCACATTATGCTTCTGAAAAAAAATTGGGGAACCTTTTTAAAATAAAAAAACTTCCTCTCCCCTCTTTAAATTCCCTTGGTTTTAAAAAAACGGATGTAAAGGCGGAGCTCGTGATGCCATCCAGGTCTGTTATACAAAACTACCACGATACACGGAATATTCCATCCATAGCAGGAACTACACATTTAAGTGTCCACCTTCGGTTCGGAACGGTTTCCCTGCGAAAATTGGTAAAGGCCGCACAGGAGCTTAATGAGCAATGGTTGAATGAACTGATCTGGCGGGAATTTTTTATGATGATACTATGGCATTTTCCAAAAGTGGTGAACCATTGTTTTAAGGCCAGATACGAATCCATCCAATGGAGAAATAACGAGAAGGAATTTAAGGCCTGGTGTGAAGGCAAAACAGGATACCCGATTGTAGATGCCGGGATGCATGAATTAAATACCACGGGTTTTATGCATAACCGTGTACGAATGATAACGGCCAGCTTTTTAACCAAACACTTACTTATCGACTGGCGATGGGGTGAAGCTTATTTCGCGGAAAAACTACTTGACTATGACCTTTCCGCAAACAATGGAAACTGGCAATGGGCAGCAGGTTGCGGCTGTGATTCTGCACCGTACTTCAGGATTTTTAATCCCACCGAACAAACCAAACGTTTTGATCCGCAGCTGAAATACATTAAAACATGGAACGATGCCGGATATGAAATGATGGCCCCGATCGTTAATCATGAAATGGCAAGAAAAAGGTGCTTAGAAGTGTACAGGGAAGCTTTGAAAGAATGATAAATTCCATCGTTATATTCAATTTGCCCAGCATCTTTGAATTGGATAGATGCTGAACCAAGTTCAGCATGACAGCTCTCAGAAATATGTGTTTTTTACAACAAAACCTATCACCTGTTTCAACCCAATGTTAAGAAACGTTGATGAACCAAACCCACATCCGGTCTATCACGTAAACAAATCCATAACGATAAAAATTAAAACTTATGGATACGGTATTATGGATCATACAATCAGTTTTAGCTTTTATATTTCTACATGCAGGTTTATGTAAGACCTTCTACCCTACCCGCGAGATGCATTATCTCGGGCAACATGGTGTAGTGGGCGTTTCAACACCCCTGGTTAGAATTGCCGGTGTCGCTGAAATCTTTGGTGCCTATGGATTGGTCATTCCATTATGGCTTAATATAGTGCCCATCCTCACTCCCATTGCAGCAGGATGCCTGGCAGGAGTAATGGTGCTGGCAACTATAACCAACCTTACTCACAAAAAGTATTCACAGGTTGCCATTAACCTGGTATTACTTGGTTTATGTTTACTTATTTGTATTGGTAGAAGTATAGAACCTTATTATTAGTAGCTGGTATTGAGATGGGAGTATTAAGTATTGAGATGCTGCTATCTTTAGAACAGATTACTATAAAAAAACCTGGTCAAAATTTGACCAGGTTTTTTTATAGTAGTTTTTTCCAATTGACCTGAAAAACCGGTCTCAATACCCATATCTCAATACTCACATCTATTTTTTCACCACTACCGAGTCAACGTAAGGCATCATTCTTTCAACAACAGTATTGGCCCAGTAGCGGGCTGTTTTGCCTACGAAATGTTTTTGGGTAAGGGTATCGCTGCCTAAAATATCATCACTGCGTACCAATAAACCATGTGGATTATTTTCCATCACCCGTTCAATGGCAGAATAACGGATATCCACGTTCATTCGGTTGTAAGGGCCTATCCATACAAAAGGAAGATTGGGGTGGTACTCGTCTACGATACGAAGCAATTCGAAATGTGCATTGTAATAATTCGATCCTAATGCAATTACCACCAGGTCGGGTTTAAATTTACCCAGCAGCATGGATAAGGTAGATCCGTAGATATTGCAGATAGGCCGGTCGGAAGCATCTTCAGAGCTTTCGAGGACCGGGATCCAGTCTTTGTCTTTTAGCTTCGATTCAGGGCAGGTATAACGAACGCGGTAACCGCAGCAGGTACTGCGTAGCTGATCGTGGGTAAAGGTCTTGGTTCCGGCGCCGCCAATGGCAATGTTTAAAATAAAAAACCGGCCTTCGCTGTGGAGCTTTTTATGGAAAAATTCACCAAAATACCCCTTCATGTGGGAATCGCCCAATACCAGTATCGACCTGGGTTCTGTGTAGGCACGTAACTCTGCGGCCAACAGCAGCAAAGCAATCAAAAGGATTGTTTTTGGTTTAAGTTTCAATATGCCAGACATGATCCGGATTCAAAAACGGATACCGAAGATAGGGAAAAAATGAACTAATGCAAATACGATGAGAAATATGATACAACTTATTTCGGCAGGTCAAGCCAAAAAGTAAGTTTTCGCTTCCGCGAGGGATTTACTTTTCTTTGCTTCTCCAAAGAAACGTAAACAAAAGAAATGAGCCCCGAAACGCTAAATTTGCTCTTTGTTTTCTCCTTTGCCCAACGCCACACGGGGCCCCAAAGGACCAAATTTCGCACCGTTTCGGGAGATCCCCCGCATAGCCACCGGAACCTGGTACGTAGTGCTTCGATGGATACTTTTTGATCTGCTATGTTGAAATAATTATACTTTTGATTCATTAGTTTCAATTAGGAATATGCCTTGGCTTCTACTTCAAAACCAATACTCACCATAAGCTAATTTACATACCATGCAAAAGCCCGCCGAGATCTTAAACGTTGCCCACGACCTGTCGATGGAATTCGGGGAAAATTTTCTCCAGCCCGTCAACTCCCGGTTACAGGAAAAATACCCCCACCTGCAGGAACCTGAGCTCTCCGAATACAATATGATCTGTAAGGCCGTAAACAATGCAGGGAATGATTATGTATATGATAACATCACTACTGAGAATGGCAGTCCCCGGTTCCCGGATTATGAAAAATACAAAACCTATATGCTTAAGCTTTATAGCTGGATCTCGGAAGAAAACCTGAGCAGGTTATTCAGCCAGAGCTGTTATTTTGCGATGAAGTAAGAGTCCGAAACATAATTTCTATACTACAAAACTCCAAACACATTCCCTCGCAAAAAAGCATTTCACTCAACTATTTAGTAAACTAGGCCATTACTAATTTTAGGGAAAATCCTGAAAAAAGGAGTTGGGGAATTAAGTAGGTTTGTGCTGATCTTTTTCATTAGTAGAGGAAAACAAATGGGTAGTTTGTTTTTGGAAATGAAAAAGGTGTAGAAAAAACGAGTTGCCAGCAATTATAAACAGACACAATGCCTATCTACAACATTTCAACGAACGGAATAACAAAAGTCCCTCAAACAAATTTTCAGGCAAGTGGAATACTTGAGAGAAATCATTTACAAAGATTTTTAAGAGATAAAATTGCCATTATTCAGAGCACACTTTAATAATTTCGGAAGAATTCGCTAACTGGGATGATAGCCGTAAAAGAATTGATTTACTTGGAGTTGATAAAGATGCTAATCTTGTTGTAATTGAATTAAAAAAAAACTGATACCGGAGATAATATGGAACTTCAAGCACAAGGTTCAACAGTTGTAATTCATTGAACTTTAGTGCTAGAAAATCCCCACCTTCGGCAAAGGGTTGGCGATAAAGTGAATAAAATCAGCTTGATGATGGCAGAAGATGCGAAAGAACGTTATCTTTCATTCTTGAAAAGTTTCCAAAACTTGCTACCCATATTCCACTGTCCTATTTAGCATCCTATTTGGGAATTACACAATCTTCGTTGAACAGAATCAGAAAAAATATCCGTTAATTCCCTTACTCCTATTCCACCCACAGACCTTCATTCCACATTAATGAGCTTGAATTTGCTTTCTACTTATTTTATCAATCAAATTCAAACCAACATTCGGGAGAAATTTGCTGAACAATTTTAGCAATGTGGCATTTGACCCGGGAGCAAATTCCTTATTACCCTTATTAACACTTGCAATCAGTTTTTTTGCAAAATCATTGGCATTGATGCCTTTTGCTGTATTGCCGATTTGCTTGGGCATTTCAGTTTCAACTTGTGGCGGAAGTATTTCAAATACTTTGAAATTAAAACCTTTCAGTTGTTGCCTCAATACTTTTGTGAATACACTAAAACCAGCTTTGGAGGTAGAATACAATGCCAAAATAGGGATTGGAAACAATGCAATTTCGGAAGTAACATTTACAATAATGTTTTCGGCTGACTTATTTGCTTGCTGAATGAATTGCTGGGCAACGGCAATTCCACCCGACAAATTCGTATTAATTTTCTCAAAGATTTGCGCTGACGAAAGTTTTGCTTTGGTAATTTCAAACTGTTCCACTACACCTGCATTATTAAACAAAACATCTAACACAATTTTATCATTCGCAATTCGATTAAACAAGTGGTCAATATCATTCGGGTTAGAAATGTCCGCTACATAATAAGACACATTTTTATTTGCGGCGACAACCTTTTTTAGTTTATCTTCATTTCGTCCACAAATAATTATATGATTGTCATTTGACAGGTTAGCAACAAGCGCTTCACCAATTCCCGAACCTCCGCCAGTAATTAAAATTGTTTTTCGATTCAACATTTTTCTTGTTTTAGATTGTAAATATAAACTCAAAACTATACTTTTGAAAGTAGTTACAATAAAGTATATTAATATACTAAAAGTTATTATTTTGTTAGTCAAATATTTAAAATCAAAAAATAGAATGAAAAAATGTGTAAATGATATTGAAGACCTTCAATTTATCCTGAGGGTTTTGGGTGGAAAGTGGAAACTTCATATTTTAACAACACTTTACTATGGTAAGAAAAGATTTAAAGAATTGGAAAGAGAAATCGCTGGTATTTCTCCAAAAATGCTCATCAAGGAATTGAAAGACCTGGAAGCGACAGGAATTGTAAGCAGGCAAACATTTAACACCGTTCCGATAACAGTAGAATACAGTTTGACGAAAGACGGACTGACACTAAAACCAATAATTGAACAAATGAAAGAATGGGCCGTAAAATTTAAAAAGAAAACGGGAAAAAATAGTAGCCACTAGCATTAGCCTTACGTTAGGGCTCACAAAAGCAAAGCCCTAAACATTACAGGCAAAGTTACCCGATCGCCTGCATTTTTTGCCAAATGACAAATAACCAACCGATAACAACTTCTAACTTTGCTGAATGGAAAAATTTATTGACTACTTTTTACAGTTTGGCAACTTAAACCAACACCAAATAGAGCTGATTTCAAAAAAAGCAACTGAACTGCAGCTTAGCAAAAACGACTTTTACTGGGAAGCAGGAAAAGCAGTAAGGCAGATCGGTTTTATTTGGCAAGGCGTTCTTCGTGTTTATTATTACGATAGTAAAGGTGAAGAACATACAAGATACTTTATTGACGAAAACCATTTGATTTTAGATGGGCCAAATTCAGATGGAAACTATACTCCTTCCGAATATCTGCAAGCAGTTACTGATTGCAGACTCACCGTGTTTTCAAAAAAAGACTGGAAAGAAATTTCTGATACCGTTATAGGTTGGGAAAACATGATCCAAAAAATAAACAACAAGCAACATACTGAAAAAATAGAAAGAAGAAGCATATTAGTTTCCCAGGATGCAGCTACCCGCTATAATGAATTTATTGAAAAATTTCCAACATTGGTAAATTCTGTGCCTTTGTCATTCATCGCTTCTTATTTGGGGATCACACAATCTTCATTGAGCAGAATAAGAAAAAAGATCCGCTAAAACCAGTTTTTGCCATATGGCAAATGGTTTCATTTTTTATTGAACAACCTTTGCAGGGTCAAATTTTAAAATCAGGAAAATGAAATCAAGAAAATTAGGAAACGGCGGATTAGAAGTATCTGCATTGGGTTTTGGTGCAATGGGTTTGAGCTTTCCAAACGCACCTGCAAAAGAAGAAAGTATAAAATTAATTCGTTCGGCAGTTGAACTGGGCATTACGTTTTTCGACACAGCACAAGGTTATGGTAACAATGAATTATTGGTTGGCGAAGCACTTGAACCATTTCGAAACAAAGTTATCATTGCAACAAAATTCGGCTTCAAAGACGGAAATGTGAGATTGGGCTTGGACAGTCGTCCCGAAACAATAAAAGCCGTTGCCGAAGCATCATTAAAACGATTACGAGCTGACGTAATCGATTTGTTTTACCAGCATCGTTTTGACCCGAATGTGCCGATTGAAGATGTTGCAGGAACCGTAAAAGATTTAATTCAGCAAGGTAAAGTAAAACACTTTGGTTTGTCGGAAGCACCTGTCGAAATCATTCGTAAGGCCCATGCTGTTTTACCTGTAACGGCTTTGCAAAGTGAGTATTCAATGTTTTACCGTGAACCTGAAACAAGCATTATTTCTACCCTGGAAGAATTGGGCATTGGCTTTGTTCCGTTCAGTCCATTAGGCAAAGGCTTTCTTACAGGAACAATCAACGCAACCATTGAGCTTGATAAAGACGATATAAGAAATTTCTCCCCACGTTTTAGTAAAGAAAACCGGGAGGCCAACCAGGCATTAGTTGACCTGGTTGTTTCCATAGCGGCAGACAAAAATGCCACACCTGCACAAATTGCATTGGGTTGGTTGTTGGCACAAAAACCTTTCATCGTTCCAATTCCGGGAACATCAAAATTACATCGTTTACAGGAGAACATGGGTGCAGATAACTTCACTTTAACAACGGACGAATTAAGCAAAATAAATTCTGCATTGGCAACAATCAAAATCGCCGGCGAACGCTATTCTACACAAATACAAGATGCGACGGGACGAAAATAACATCAGGTGAAACCTGTAAAGTAAATCTAATTCACCTATTCTCTAATTCAGAAATGTAGGCCACAATCCCCGATAAATTCCTATACTTGTCATACTGATAACCCATCATTATGTCAAAAAATAATATCTGCCGGTCCCTCATTGTATATGGCTCCTGTAGCCCGGGAAGTGAAAATCATGGTTTAGTAAGCCATCTTCCGGGAACATGGATAAAAGGGAAGATCCTTGTTGGGGATATGTCAACAGGAGATACTATTTTCCCGGGAGAAGATAAGGAAACAGAAGCATGGGTGTTACAATTTTCAGATTGTAAAGCGGATATGTTTACACCCGAATGGGATAAGCAGGAACAAATGCTTTTTGAAAGATGGACGGAGCTGGATGTAAAAATGGGACCGGGCCTGGGCAGAGACCAGCGGAGCTGGTGGCCGGAAGGACAGGAACCCATACCCGGAAAAAATGGCCAACAGGTGGTGAATATATATTTACCGGTCCGGAACTTTTCTCATTTGGAAAATCCTTTGGATACTCCGGCACCCGGTGAAGACGATGTAAAAAAACTATGGCTCCAGCAGCTGAAGGGAGAGAAAAAGTATGAGGACGATCTATTTATTGCCCTTATCAAAGACTCCACCCTGGAGGAATGTAAGGAATTGTTCGGTGGGCTTCCGGGCATACAACCTTTCATTGAAAAACTATCTGTTTTTTATAATGACATGGCGTATGAATCAGGCTATTTATTAAAACAAACGGAGACAGGTTTTTATTTATATGCCATTCCGAAGCCAGAACATGAGATTTCATCTGCAGAAGCTGAAGCCCTGGTAAAAAAAAACCTGGAACAAAAATCCGTCATTCTCAAAAAAGAAGAGTATGAATCCGAAGCCGGGCTTTTAGAAAATCTTGATTTTAAATTTGAAAATGTTCCGGAAACAGACATGGAAGATTATGAAGCTGCAAATGCATTTGAGCAGGCCAATGATCTTGTCTCTGAATCTTCTTATAATTTAAATGATCACTGGAAATATTGCCTGGCCGAAGCCTGTTACGGGATCGCAGCCACCAATGTTATTACCGGTTATCTCATGAGCAGCTTTTATGATATCGAATATGATTTTGAGGTTCCATATCAACTATGGAAAGGTGGCTGGGAGTATGAGGTTCACGAAAATACCTGCTATGTATATAAAAAATCTGCATAGGTCATACCAAAATCGTTAATTTGTGGTGAAGTAGGCAATAAAAAGACGGTCCTTTAAAATGAAAAATGTAGATAAAATCCAAAACCTGTTACCTATCGGATATTTATACCTGGTAATCCTGGGAGTTATAAAAGAAAGCATCGTGTTTTACCAGCTGGGGATTAATATTATCAAGTATTCCACGGTAATGGATATATTATTAAGCCCTATAGCAGTAATGACATCTCACCCCCTGATCTTTGTTGTTTTTCTCTTCATGGGATTTTTTCCTTTAATGAGCCGCCGTGTTTTTTTAAATAACAATAGTAAACCATGGGTAAGATCGTTTTTGGGTGTAAAAAAAAATAAGGCAGAAATGACCGAAAAGGAAATTGAGAGCTACAGCAATCTTCTTGTTTACCGTGGATTTATATTCATGTATTTGTCACTTTTCCTTGGAGCAGCCATCCAACAGGGATACAGCACTTCCCAAAAGATTAAAAACAATGAATTAAAATACAACTACCAGGTAAGCTATAATACGGGGGACTCGGAAATTATAAGCCTGATTGATTCTAACAGCGAATATTACTTCTGTATTTCACAAGGCAGCAAAAACATAAAGATCGTGCCTATAGAGTCGGTAAAAAGCCTGGAAATAATTCATAATCCACGACTGGATGAATAATAAAAATACCCCTGTTGATACTATAAATAATTATGAATAATACGAACAACGAACGGGTATTTAAAATGTCATTTGC
>Ga0307411_10000968_pt1 | contig 11006 bp, 13 predicted proteins | sample DK1Ometagenome_2_FD_203712 | JGI IMG/M metagenome (GOLD analysis project Ga0307411, IMG submission 203712) | Maize rhizosphere microbial communities from greenhouse at UC Davis, California, United States - DK15-O-1 | ecosystem: Host-associated > Plants > Roots > Rhizosphere > Soil | place: USA...
TTTGAAGTTTGGCAGAAATTGAAAAAGAATTTCAGGCTTTAGATCCGCCGATATTGCTTTTCGTTTGATGTAATTGGCACGGCCCCGCGCGTATTTACCGTGCTGTCGGTTATAGGGATTTTTCCTATTGACCCGGTTGCCCGTTTTCTGCAAAGTATATATAAAGTCTATGTTTTCAGATACTTCGGCCGCCCTACTAAACTTCGGGGCCGTGCACAACTGCCCTAAATAATCTAAATGGTAGCTAAAGTCGGCGGAACGCTGGTGCTCGCGTTCCTTTCAAGTGTAGTACTCCTGATCATTATCGGGGCGGTCTCGTACGGTTCCGTCGAGACGCTCGTGTCGAATAACGAGCGGGTGAATCACACGCAGGAGGTGCTTGAACGGCTGGAGGATATCCGCACCCAAATCATTCAAGTGGAAACCGATGCTCGCGGCTTTTTGTTGACCGGCGATCTGGCGTACCGGAACGCTTACGACCGCGGGCTGCGAGAATTGCCGTCAATGATCGTGGAGGTAAAGCAGAGAACGCAAGGCAGCGATTCTCATCAACAAAAATTTCCGGCACTGGAGGAAGCCGTCCGGTTGCGACTCGAATTGCTGGATGAATACGTAAAGCGAAGAGAAGTGTTGGGGGCGACGGTGATCCCGGCTGGGCAAAGCTCGGAGGGGAAACGGCGTATGGACGCGGTCAGGGCAGTGCTGGACGAAATTTCGCGCGACGAAAGATCGTTGTTGGACGTTCGTCTTGACCAATCCCGGCAAAGCACCCGCCGGCTTCTGTTCACCCTTTCGCTTTCGCTCGCCGGGATGCTCGCGCTCTTGTGCCTGGTGTTTTACCTGGCATTTCGCGATATCAAAGCTCGCCGTTTAAACGAAGAGAGGCTGTCGGCAGCCCGCGACGAGCTCGAACAAAGGGTGCGTGAACGCACAAGTGAGCTGAGCACGATGAATATAGAGCTTGAGCGCAGCAATCGCGAGCTGCAGGATTTTGCCTTTGTCGCTTCGCATGACCTGCAGGAGCCGCTTCGAAAGATCCAGGCCTTCGGCGATCGGCTCGCTACGGTTCAGGGCCCGAAGTTCAACGAACAAGGCAGGGATTATCTCGACCGAATGCAGAACGCGGCCGGGCGGATGCATACGCTGATCAACGATCTGCTCACGTTTTCGCGTGTGACAACGAAAGCTCAGCCATTCGTGCCCACGGATCTCGGCAAGATCGCGAAAGACGTGTTGAGCGACCTGGAGACCACCATCGAACAATCGGGCGGATTGGTGGAGATTGACGATCTGCCAACCATCGATGCAGATGAAATGCAGATGCGTCAGCTCTTCCAGAACTTGATAGTAAATGCGCTAAAATTTAGGAAAGCCGACGTCGCGCCGGCGGTGAGGGTCGAGGCCCAGGTTTTTCAAGCGGAAACGTCTGAAATAGATGGGTCAGTGCCTAAAGACCTCGTTCGGCTGTCGTTCGCCGATAATGGGATCGGATTTGACGAGAAATATCTTGACCGGATCTTTACTCCGTTTCAAAGATTGCATGCTCGGAACGAATATAAGGGTACCGGCATCGGGCTCGCGGTGTGTCGAAAAATAGTGGAACGCCACGGAGGCACGCTTACCGCCGAGAGCACGCCGGGGAAAGGCGCGAATTTCATCGCGACGTTGCCCCTGATACAAACTAAGGAGAAGTAATGACCAAACCTAACGGACAGCCGATCGTTATCCTGATGGCGGACGACGACGCCGACGATCGCATGCTCACGAAGGACGCCTTGCAGGAAAGCCGGGTGCTGAATGAGCTTCGCTTTGTGGAGGACGGCGAGGAGCTGATGGAGTACCTGACCCGCAAGGGAAAATACGAGAACTCGGACGATTCGCCAAGGCCGGGCCTGATACTTCTGGACCTCAACATGCCGAAAAAGGACGGCCGCGAGGCGTTAAAGGAGATCAAATCGGATCCAAACCTGAGACGGATCCCCGTCGTCATCATGACCACGTCCAAGGCTGAGGAAGATATCTTTAGAAGCTATGATTTCGGTGCGAGTTCGTTCATAACCAAGCCGGTCACATTCGATCGGCTGGTTGAGTTGATGAGGACGCTTGGGGAGTATTGGGTGGAGTTCGTTGAGCTCCCCGATTAACGGTTCTTTCTATGTTTTCTGAAGGAAACACAAGCCCGATCAACGTGTTGCTGGTCGAAGACGATGACGACGACTACGTTCTCGTCCAGGATCTCTTCAGGGAGATCGGCAACGAACGGTACAAGCTGCGTCGGGTGGCCACCTACGAGGAGGCGGTGGAGTTGAATTCGCCGAGTGAGTATGACGTGTGCCTTCTGGATTATCGCCTGGGCGCCCACGACGGGCTTGAGCTGATGCAGGATTTGCGAAAGCTCGGGTTCCAATGCCCGATGATTTTGTTGACCGGCCAAACGGATGACGAGATCGACCGCAGGGCGATGAAGGCGGGCGCCTCTGACTATCTAACGAAGGGGGGTATTTACGCCCAGAATCTTGAACGTTCGATCCGGTACTCTATCCAGCAAAAACAGTTGGCTGAAGAAAGGATCCGCGCGGTGCGCGAGCAGGCGGCACGCGAAGAAGCCGAGGCTGCGAACCAAGCGAAGGACGATTTCCTTGCCGTGTTGTCGCACGAATTGAGAACGCCGCTGAACGCGATGTTGGGCTGGGTGCGGCTGCTCAAAACCAATCCTGACAGCGAAGAGATCTTCGATAAGGCGGTAGAGGCGATCGAGCGGAGCGCCGTGACGCAAACGAAGTTCGTTGAGGACCTGCTGGACATTAACCGCATCGTTAACGGAACCATCCGGCTGACGATGCGGTCGTTTTCGCTGAATCAACTAACTAAGCTCGCCGTCGAGGCCATACGGCCGACGGCGGAAGCAAATTCGCTCACGCTCGGTCTTCAGACGGCGGCGGAAGAATTTGTAATCGTGGGGGATTCGGAACGCGTACAGCAAATAGTAAATAATCTGCTGTCCAATGCGTTGAAATTTACGCCTGAGGGCGGCTCGATCACTGTCCAACTGGAGCGTGACGGCGATAATGCCTTGATAAGGGTGACGGACTCGGGCCAGGGGATCAATAAAGAGTTTCTGCCCCGCGTTTTCGAGCGTTACAAACAGGCGAACAACTCGACGACAAATAGGAAAGGCGGCCTGGGCCTCGGGCTCGCGATCGTCAAACATCTCGTCGAACTGCACGGCGGAACCATCAGCGTGCAAAGCGAGGGCGAAGGCAAAGGTAGTAGTTTTACGGTTCAGTTTCCCATAGCCCAATCGGCGGTGCTGAGTGCTTCCGAATCCACCGCCTGAATCCAGCTAATAATTGCAATGTGCCGCAACATCAAAACCCTATCCAATTTTGAGCCGCCCGCGACGAGCGATGAGGTAATTGCGTCGGCCCTACAGTTCGTCAGGAAGCTTTCGGGAATGAACAAGCCTTCGCGGTTGAACCAGGAAGCATTCGAACTGGCCGTCGAACGCGTGGCAGCCGCGGCGCAGGAGATGCTGAACACACTCGTCATCCACGCCCCGCCTAAAGACCGCGAAACCGAAGCACGCCTGGCACGAGAAAGATCCGCTCGCCGTTTTGATGCGGCCCGGTAAGTTAACATACCCTTCTGCATTGTTTTGGCTTTATCCTAAGGCTTATGAAGCGGTGCACCCGATGCGGGCAAATTTATTCGGACGAGTTGATTTACTGCCTCCAGGATGGAATGGTTTTGGTCGACGATCAAACCGACGCCGAAATTCCCACCGTCGTGCGTCCCGCTCCGTCCAATCGATCGAAATTACCGAAGCTAAAATACGCCGCCATCGCGTTGGTCATCCTCTTCGCGTTGATCCTTGCCGGAGCGCTCGGCGCGTTTGCGGTGTGGAAGTGGATGGCGAGTCCCGCCGCCGAAACCGCCAAGGATTCGCAACAGAACGCCTCGCCAACTCCATCAGCGTCGGCGTCGCCCCGAGTTGGGTCCCCATCGACTTCCCCGATTCCCGAGGTAAACGACGCGAACGCCCGGCCCAAATCTACTCCGACTAAAACGCTAACGCCTGCGGCTAATGGGGAGGATGATGATGGATATCAAGATCCCGGGACGTCTCGGATCAACTTTGGCCGGGGCCGCGTTAGCGAAAGTGTTTCGGGCCGGATCTCGCGGAGCCGGTCATTCGTGCTCCGTACGCTGGGCGGCCAGTATTTAACGGCCTCGGTCGGCTCGCCCCGTGATTGCGTGGTCTTCGCGAACGGCTCATCGTCGACTGCGTTTGCCACACCCCAAGGTGACACCAGGCTGGACATAAGGAATAATTGCGAACGGCCCGTCAGATTCTCTTTGAACGTGGCCGTCCGTTAATATCTCTCATAACCTTTAGCCCTGTGAAGAACGACAAAAAACAATAATTGAGAAGATAAGCCGCAGGGGACCGATCCGGTTTTTGATCTAATGGCCTTCGATGAATGGAAGGATTTGCTTCAGGATGGCGACATTAAGCCACTTCAGTGATTCGTTTATCACAATGACACGATCGCACTGAAAGCAGGGCTGTACGCCGGCAGCAATCTTTCGAGTATCGACTCATGGGCGAGCGGGAACTTGCGGCCGGGCTCGATACTTCATCTGCTTTCATTCGAGGGACAATTCGTCGGCGAAAGCCATCGGGCAATGATCACAAGCGATCACGGGGGCGGCTGGGGTACGGGGATGGAGCGGAAATCCATCGCAGATTACTTACCGAAGGTCTCCCGGGGGACAAGGATGAATAGCGATCCAAAACGCGAGGTTCTTCGCCACCTGCTCTCAACGGTTCGGTTTCGCGGCAGCGTTGCGATCGGCGACGCGCCGGAAGGCTTTGCCGATTTTCGTGCTGCTGGCTCGACGCGGTCGGCGGGTGAACTGCTGGCGCACATCGGCGATTTGATCGCGGGCTCGCACTTTTTACTAAAAGGAGAATACGTCGAACTTGCCACCGAACCGCTTCCCTGGGAGGCGGAGAAAACACGTTTTCGTGATTCGTTGAAGGAACTCGATGGCTTCCTCGCGTCAGACGCACCGTTAGCATACCCGGTCGAGAAATTCGTCCAGGGCCCGATCGGCGACGCATTGACCCATGTCGGGCAGATCGTGCTGCTGCGCCGGATGGCCGGCTTCCCGATCGAACCGGTATCTTATTTTACCGCCGAGATCGTTCCCGGCGAGGATTGATAAATGTCACGCCTCATTAACGAAAAGGGAAACCGATTAGGCCGTGATGCTTCGACGGACTTTATGATTTAATTTCATCTATTTTAACCTTTTTTAAGGACATTGAGGCCGCGATCGTGTAAAAAGTAAAGGCCATGAAGGAAGATGATCGGACCAGAACGTTAAGAAACAGAATCTACTCGGTCGACCTGCTGCGCGGCATCGTGATGATGATCATGCTGCTCGACCACGTCCGTGAGTTCGTGCATGCCGGAGCGCTTCAAACGGATCCGACAAATCCGGAAACCACGACCGCAGCCGTTTTCTTTACGAGGTGGATCACGCATTTCTGCGCACCAGCGTTCGTCTTCCTCTCGGGCGTTAGTATTTATCTACAAAAAATGAACGGGAAAAACGAAGCGGAACTTTCCCGGTTCTTGTGGACGCGGGGGCTGTGGCTTGTTTTCCTCGAATTCACAGTCGTGCGGTTCGCCATAGTTTTCAATCTCGATTATTCATTCTTCGGTATGGCTCAGGTGATCTGGGTGATTGGGGTTTCGATGGTGGTGATGGCGGCGATGATATATCTTCCGGCAAAAGTCGTCGGATCGATCGGACTTACGATGATCCTTTTGCACAACTTGTTGGATCCGGTCCAGATACCGCCGAACGTGGCTTTTGCCGGTGCGCCGCCGCCGGATTTCGGGCAAATTCTTTGGATCGTCCTTCATCAGGTAGGAGTGGTTCCGCTCTTTGGGGGAGCGTCGCAGATATTTTTTGCTTATCCTCTTATTCCCTGGATCGGCGTGATGATGGCCGGGTACGCTCTGGGAACTTTTTACAATTGGGAAACCGGGCGCCGGACACGTGTTTTGTTAATAGCGGGTATATCGGCAACGGTCGCGTTCGCTGCGCTTCGGCTTATTAACATTTATGGTGATCCGGTTCCATGGTCTGTGCAATCTGAACCGATTCGCACGGTGTTGTCGTACCTCAACACGAACAAATATCCGCCTTCACTGCTCTTCTTGCTGATGACGCTTGGCCCTTCTTTGATCTTGCTCGCGCTGACTGACCAAATTGATGGGAAAGCGGTCTGGCAGCGCCTGGCGATCACGTTCGGTCGGGTTCCTATGTTCTTTTACATTCTGCAATGGTTTACGGCACACGGGGCGGGAGTTTTGCTTAGCTATGCTGCCGGAAAGGATCCGAGTTATCTATTTCTTAAGCCTTTCGATATGGGCCAGGCGGCACCGCCCGAGCACGGTTTCTCTCTATTGACCGTTTACGCCGCGTGGATCGCCGGACTCGCCCTGCTATATCCGCTTTGCCGCTGGTGGGGGAACCTGAAGCAAAGACACAAGCACTGGACGCTGAGCTACCTGTAGAACAACATGTCGATCAATTACAGAACTTTTCCTGATCCATATTCGTTACCACTCGCACACGGCCCGGCCGCGGTAACGCTATGCGAAAAAAGTTCAAACACAGTGCAGTCGTATTCACCTTTACAATTGGCCTTTTCGCGGGAACGGTGTGCGGACAAACAGCTGAACAAAATATTTCCGGGCTCATAATCGCTAAGGACGCCGCATTCTGGAAGGCGTATAACCAATGCGATACCGCGGCATTCCAAACGATGTTCACCGACGACGTGGAGTTTTACCACGACAAGGGAGGCGCAACCATGGGATTTTCGAATTTTATGGCGGCGTTGAAGACCGGGCTCTGCGGCAATCCTGATTCACGCCTGCGCCGCGAAGAACTGAAGGAAACGGTGAAGGTGTTCCCACTGTCGAAGGAGGGCGCGATATACGGCGCGATCATTTCCGGGGAACATGTGTTTTACGTCAATCAGAAAGGCAAGGCGGAATTTTTGGACGGGCACGCCAGGTTTATGCAGCTTTGGCTTCGAAGCGGCGAAGCTTGGAAAATGGCCCGCATTTTGAGCTATGATCACGGCCCGGCGACCGAACGTCTCAAAGACAGACGCCATTGAATTACCCTCGCCACCGCTTTTGCCGACACGACAAAAGCCCAGAGGGCTCAGAATCGATAATATTCACTCCATCTCGCTCTCGTCTATATCAAAATTTGCGTGGACCTTTTGGACGTCGTCGTTGTCGTCGAGGGCGTCATAGAGCTTCATCATCTGTTTGGCGTCGGCACCTTCGAGCTTGATGTAGTTTTGAGGAACCATCGAAATTTCGGCGGCTTGGGGCTCGACACCTGCTTTTTTGATCGCTTCGTTGACCGCTTCGAAAGCGTCGGGGGTGGTGAAGATCTCAAATACGTCGCCTTCGTCCTGCATGTCGTCGGCCCCCGCCTCGATGGCGATCTCGAACAGTTCTTCCTCACTCTTGGCGGCTTTATCGACGACGATGTAGCCTTTCTTGTCGAACATCCAGCCGACCGAACCGGATTCGCCCATGTTGCCGCCGTTCTTCGAAAATATGTGACGGATCTCGGCGACCGTGCGGTTTCGGTTGTCGGTCATTGCTTCGACCATCACGGCGACCCCGTTCGGGCCATACCCCTCGTACAAGACCTCGTCGTAGTTCACGCCCTCGAGCTCGCCCATGCCGCGTTTGATCGCGCGGTCGATGGTGTCGTTCGGCATGTTCTGTGACTTGGCGTCCGTTACGGCTTTACGAAGCCGCGCGTTCGCATCGACGTCGCCGCTGTTGCCCGTTCGGGCCGCCACGGTGATCTCCTTGATCATCTTGGTGAAGATCTTCCCACGCTTCGCGTCGAGCGCTCCCTTTTTATGCTTGATGGTGTGCCACTTGGAGTGTCCTGACATTAGTTTTAGCCTTCCAGAATAGAGGCGGAAACGGAACGTGAACGAGCGTGGCGATCAGGCGTCAAACCAATGAGCTTTCGGTTTTCACCCACCCGATCCTCACGCTCCTAACGGCCGCCTTTCCGCTCGAATGAATCGAATTTCAAAATATACCACGCGGCATTTTCGGGGGCAAAATCGTAACGTTTCATACAGAATTCAACGCGATTTTACGGTACGTTAACCGAAAACTCCCCAAACCAGCGGAAGGAGGTTTATGAATCGAACTCTTTCTTGTATTTCGATCTTTGTGCTGCTGATGATCGCCGTTGGGGTGTGTGTCAAACAAACGATCGAGTTCAGCGATAAGCTTGACGGCTCCACATTTGCGTTACTGCTTGGCGCCGAAGCCGGAGTTGCCGTAGCTTTGGCCGCATCGGGTATCTCATTGTTTCGCCGGCGTTTCGCTCGTCGTAAGGAGCCGGTCACTCGCCGGCCAGCCGTTGAAGTTGTTCGGGCATAACGCCCCGCACGCTCACTCGTTTCGATCTCGAGTTGTGCCCCGCTGTAATCGACACGCACGAACGCGGAACGCCCAAAGACCGTGCGATGAACTTTATCACCTCACCGTTGGCGGCACCTTCGACCGGAGGTGCCGCGATCTTTATCTTCAAGGCACCGTTCAGTACACCAACAATCTCCGATCTCGAAGATCGTGGCATCACACGGAGGCTGAAAACGATCGTATTTTCCGTTTCTGTATATTCGATCAACCGATCAGCCCCTGACGAAGATGTTCAATACGACGGACTGCAGCAGTCCGATCAGGATAAGCACGAGCATCGCGGAGATATCGAACATGCCGATCGGCGGGATCAGCTTCTGCACCGGCAGCATGATCGGGTCGGTCACGCGCATTACGAAGCCGAGAACCGTCTTTCGCGTGAAGACGAACCACTGCGAAAGAAAGCGGATAAAGATGAACAGCACCAACACGCTCAGCAGTCCGTAAAGCACGAACCCGATAAACATCTTTGGGTTTCCGGAGGCTATTCCTGTCGACAGCCCGTCTATAACGAAGAACGCATTGCCGATGATCTGGCTCGCGAAATAAGTGAACACGAGCCCGATGAACAGCGTGACGAGCGGCGCGAGGCGTGTATCTACTCTAAAGTTCGCAAGGAATCGGGCCGCCGGGTAAATCCACTTCTCAGTGAGTTTTTTGATCTTGAACCCGAAACGGCCGACCGCCCCGAAGGGATTAGGGTCGGCAAAATTGAAGATCAGCCGCAAGACCAGAAAGGTGAGGAAAACAAGAAACGCCCCCCACAAGATCATCCACACGATCGGGTAAACGGTCGCGGTCAGCGTCGCATTCTGCATAGGTATATTCTATCACCGGCCGGCGCCGTATTCTCGTTCGCCGAATATGGCCGTTCCGACCCGAACGATCGTTGCGCCCTCTTCGATCGCGACCTCGAAATCGTGGCTCATGCCCATTGAAAGCTCGCCGCCAGGAATCACATTGTCGCGGATCTCGCGGATCCGCTTGAAATGGGGCCGGGTTGCTTCAGGGTCGGCAAAGTAGGGCGGAATGATCATCAACCCTTCAAACTTCAGATGCCGGCAGGTTTGAAGAAAATCGGACAACATGGTTAGGTCATTTTCCGCAATGCCGGTTTTCGTTTCTTCGCCCGCGATGTCCACCTGCACGAAAATACGGAGCGAATCTCGGCTCGTTTCGCCACAAATGCGTTCCAACTTCGCGGCGATTTCGACGGAATCCACCGAATGAATAACATCGAAAAGTTGGACTGCCTTGCGGGCTTTATTCGATTGCAAATGCCCGATCAGGTGCCATTCGACGGCTTCGCGTCCCAGCTCAGCGATCTTCCCTTCGGCCTCCTGGACCTTATTTTCGCCGAGCATACCACATCCGGCGATGATCGCTCGGCGAAGTGCGTCGGCAGAGTGCATCTTGCTCACCGCAACTACCTTTACTTCATCTGGGTCGCGACCCGCTTTGACGGCTGCTGCTTCCACCCTTTCGCGGACGGATCGCAAATTGTCTGCAATATTGTTCACAGAGCCTAATATATCAGACCGCGGGACTGCTCGACGGCTTCAATACTCGCACGTCCTGTTGCCCGGCGGTCTTGAATTGTAACGTGCGAATTAGTATCCTCAAGGTTCGCCCAAAAGGCACGCGGACGTGGCGGAACTGGTAGACGCGCAGGTCTCAGAAGCCTGTTGCCGCAAGGCAGTGGAAGTTCGATTCTTCTCGTCCGCACCAACTCATCAGATCATTTTGACGGTTCAGATACGCATTCCCTTGGAAATGCACCCCGCCCCGAGCTTCATTTCGGCTTTTTAGCACACATAATTGACGTCCGTTTTTAGCCTTATGGGTTTCCCCAAGGGCTGAGAGCGTGTAACTCGCATTACATAAAAAGGCGGTCGTCGGGGATAGGCTCAAGATTATACGGTCTGATACGGAGTCGCGCTTATGAGTGAGAAAAGATTCGAGCAGTTGATGGAGAAGGTCACGGATTTCGCGATCATCTTTAAGGATGCCGACGCTGTCATACAGGAATGGAATATCGGTGCAGAGCGTCTATTTGGATGGAGCAGGGCTGAGGCGATCGGGAACCCTATCCAGATAATCTACACTCCGGAGGACCTTGCAAAAAAAGTCCCCGAAAACGAGATGAGCAAAGCCATTCAGGACGGATTCGCCGGCGATGACCGCTGGCACATTAGAAAAGACGGTAGCTACTTTTTCGCGAGCGGGTTGCTCCATCCTATCTTTGAGAACGGCGAGTTGGCCTGCTATATCAAGATGGTTCGTGATTTGACGCAGCAGGTCGAACTGCAAGCTGCCGTCGAAGAAGCTAGGACATCGGTGGACATAAGGGTTGAGGAGCGGACCTCGGCGCTCGGCGAGGCGAACAAGGTCCTGCGTTTCGAGATGGAGAGGCAAAGGCGGGATGATTATCTTCGCCTGCGGATGCTTCAAAAA
>Ga0307411_10000969_pt1 | contig 10999 bp, 10 predicted proteins | sample DK1Ometagenome_2_FD_203712 | JGI IMG/M metagenome (GOLD analysis project Ga0307411, IMG submission 203712) | Maize rhizosphere microbial communities from greenhouse at UC Davis, California, United States - DK15-O-1 | ecosystem: Host-associated > Plants > Roots > Rhizosphere > Soil | place: USA...
AGCAGATCGGAAAGTGCAAGATAATACATGTATCGACGTTCGTCAAACCGGATCAGGCATGATAATGCTTGACACGCGGAGCACGCGGACACTATATTGCAGCCAGGTCGACCGTCGAATCGAGTGTACCGATGCAGTCACCCACCGAAAATAGCGTCGTCGTCCCCGCCGAGGCGCGAATCGAATCCGGCGTCGACGTCTCCCGCGAGGAAGCGAAATTCCTCCGCGACCTCGGTGCCCGCGTGCGCGAGCTGCGTGAGGGCCGCGGCATGTCGCGCAAGCTGCTCGCGCGCGAATCACAGGTTTCCGAGCGCTACCTCGCGCAGATCGAAACCGGCAACGGCAACATTTCCGTGCTGCTGCTGCGTCGCGTGGCCACGCCGCTCGGCGTCGACGTCGCGGAGCTGCTGATCCCCGAGCGGCAGGGTACGGTCGAGCAGCGGCTGATCCGGCGCTTTCTCGAGCGCCTGCCCGGCCAGCGGCTCGAGGAAGCGATGTTCCGGCTGATGCGCGAGTTCGGCCACGAGGACGGCGCGCGGCGCAAGCGGATCGCGCTGATCGGCCTGCGCGGCGCAGGCAAGTCCACGCTCGGCGCGATGCTCGCGAAGGAGCTCGGCGTGCCGCTCGTGGAATTGAACCGCGAAGTGGTGCGCGAAACCGGCCTGCCGGTATCGGAGGTCATCGCGCTCTACGGCCTGCCGGCGTACCGGCGCATCGAGTTGCGCGTGCTCGAGCGCGTTGCACGCGAGCAGGAACGTGCGATCATCGTCGCAGGCGGCGGTATCGTCACCGAGGACGACGCGTTCGACCTGCTGCGCGCGCATTGCTACACCGTCTGGCTGAAGGCGAAGCCGGAGGAGCACATGGCGCGCGTGCTCGCGCAAGGCGATTTCCGTCCCATGGCCGGCAACGACGAGGCGATGGACGACCTGAGGCGCATCCTCGCGTCGCGCGAGGCACTGTACGGCAAGGCCGATGCGGTGATCGACACGTCCGGCGAGACCGCCGAGCAGAGCCTCACGAAGCTGCTCGACGCGGTCAGCGCGTAAGCCCACTTTCACGCACCGAGGACATCCCGATGGACGCAGCGGCCACGACACCTTCCAGGGTCGACTACCAGACGCATCCCGACCGCTATCGCCACTACAAGGTCAGCTACGACGGCCCGGTCGCGACGCTCGCGCTCGACATCGACGAGGACGCCGGCATTCGCCCCGGCTACAAGCTCAAGCTCAATTCGTACGATCTCGGCGTCGACATCGAGCTGCACGACGCGATCCAGCGCATCCGCTTCGAGCATCCCGAGGTGCGCACCGTCGTGCTGACGAGCGCGAAGGACCGCGTCTTCTGCTCGGGCGCGAACATTTTCATGCTCGGCAAGTCGTCGCACGCGTGGAAGGTCAACTTCTGCAAGTTCACCAACGAGACGCGCAACGGCCTCGAGGACTCGAGCCGCCATTCGGGCCTCAAGTTCCTCGCCGCGTGCAACGGCACGACGGCAGGAGGCGGTTACGAGGTCGCGCTTGCCTGCGACGAGATCGTGCTCGTCGACGACAGCTCGTCGGCCGTGAGCCTGCCGGAAGTGCCGCTGCTCGGCGTGCTGCCCGGCACCGGCGGCCTCACGCGCGTCACCGACAAGCGCAAGGTACGGCGCGACCTGGCCGACATCTTCTGCACGACCACCGAGGGTGTGCGCGGCCGGCGCGCGAAGGAATGGCGCCTCGTCGACGAGGTCGTCAAGCCGAAGGAGTTCAACGATTACGTGCACCGGCGCGCGCGTGAGCTCGCGGCGCAAAGCGACCGGCCCGCCGATGCCAGCGGAGTGGCGCTCACGCCGCTCGCGCGCACGATCGACGAGCGCGGCTACCACTATTCGTTCGTCGACGTCACGATCGATCGCGCCTCACGCCAGGCCACGCTGACTATCCGGTCGCCGAGCGACGCACCGCCGGGCGACCTCGCGGGGATCCGCGCGCAGGGCGCCGCCTGGTGGCCGCTCGCCATGGGCCGCGAGCTCGACGACGCGATCCTGATGCTCCGCACGAACGAGCTCGACATCGGCACGTGGCTCTTGAAGACGGCGGGCGACGCCGATCGCGCGCTCGCGGCCGACGAGACGCTCGCGAAATTCGCGAGCGACTGGTTCGTCCGCGAGACCACCGGCCTTCTGCGCCGCACCCTCGCGCGCCTCGACGTCAGCTCGCGTACGCTGATCGCGCTGATCGACGCGGGCTCGTGCTTCGCGGGCACGCTGCTCGAGCTCGCGCTCGCGGCCGATCGCAGCTACATGCTCGATCTGCCGGGCGATCCCGGCGCTGCGCCACGGATCGCGCTGTCGAGCCTCAATTTCGGCGCGTATCCGCGCGTCGACGGCTTGTCGCGGCTCGAATCGCGCTTTTATCGCGAGACGGAGCCAATTGAAATGGCGCGCGCGGTGATCGGGCAGAAGCTCGTCGCCCACGATGCGGAGAAGCTGGGACTCGTGACCGCCGCGCTCGACGACATCGACTGGGCGGACGAGATCCGCATCGTGCTCGAGGAGCGCGCGAGCATGTCGCCGGACGCGCTGACCGGCATGGAGGCCAATCTGCGCTTCGGCGCCGGCGAGACGATGGAAACGCGCGTATTCGGACGGCTCTCGGCGTGGCAGAACTGGATTTTCATCCGCCCGAACGCCGTCGGCGAGACCGGCGCGCTCAAGGTGTTCGGGACGGGCAACAAGGCCAGATTCGACTGGGATCGCGTGTAACGCGCGATCCGTCACCTCATTCGCGAGGAGCGGGCGATGACATCGACGATCGACTACGCAGAAAAGATTCCCAACAACGTCAATCTCGCAGAGGACCGGACGCTGCAGCGCGCGCTGGAGCGCTGGCAGCCCGAGTTTCTCGGCTGGTGGCGCGACATGGGGCCGGACGGCTCCGCGAACTTCGACGTCTACCTGCGCACGGCGGTCAGCGTCGATCCGGGCGGCTGGGCCCAGTTCGACTACGTGAAGATGCCCGACTATCGCTGGGGCATCTTCCTGAATCCGGTCGAGGGCGGGGCCGCGATCAACTTTGGCGAGCACAAGGGCGAGGCGGTGTGGCAGGACGTGCCCGGCGAGCACCGCGCGAACCTGCGCCGGATCATCGTCACGCAAGGCGACACCGAGCCCGCATCCGTCGAGCAGCAGCGCCACCTGGGGCTTACGTGTCCGTCGCTGTACGACCTGCGCAACCTGTTCCAGGTCAACGTCGAGGAAGGCCGCCATCTGTGGGCGATGGTGTACCTGCTGCATCGCTACTTCGGCCGCGACGGCCGCGAGGAGGCCGACGCGCTGCTCACGCGCCACTCCGGCGACGCCGACAATCCGCGCATCCTCGGCGCCTTCAACGAAAAGACGCCGGACTGGCTGTCGTTCTTCATGTTCACGTACTTCACGGATCGCGACGGCAAGTTCCAGCTCGCCGCGCTCGCGGAGTCCGGCTTCGAGCCGCTCGCCCGCACGACGAAGTTCATGCTGACCGAAGAGGCGCATCACATGTTCGTCGGCGAGTCGGGCGTCGCGCGCGTGATCCAGCGCACGTGCGACGTCATGAAATCGCTGCAGACCGAGGATCCCGCGAAGATCCGGGCGGCGGGAGCGATCGACCTGCCGATGCTGCAGCGCTACCTGAACTTCCACTACAGCGTGACGATCGACCTGTTCGGCGCCGACCAGTCGTCGAACGCCGCGACGTTCTACACCGCGGGGCTGAAAGGCCGCTTCGAGGAAACGAAGCGCGACGACGACCATGTGCTGAAGGACCGAACGTATCCGGTGCTCGGTATTTCGGGCAGCACGCTCGTCGACCACGACGTGCCGATGCTGAACGCGCTGAACGAGGTGCTGCGCGACGACTACGTCAAGGACTCGAAGGGCGGCGTCGAGCGCTGGAACCGCGTCATCGCCAAGGCCGGCCTGCCGTTCCGGCTGGAAGTGCCGCACAAGGCGTTCCATCGCAAGATCGGCACGCTGTCGCAGGCGCGCGTGTCGCCGGACGGACGCGTCATCTCGGAAGCGGAATGGCAGGCGAACGAATCGAAATGGCTGCCGAGTGCCGAGGATCGGGCGTTCGTCGCTTCGCTGATGGGCCGCGTCGCGGAGCCCGGCAAGTTCGCCGGCTGGATCGCGCCGCCGGTGACCGGCATCAATCGCCAGCCGGCCGATTTCGAATACGTGCGGTTCAACTGACGGGTCGCAACGACGGATCCACCCGCACCAGGAGACTTTGCCGATGCCTGCCCTCGCGGCGAGTGCCGATTACGCGCTGCAGCACCTGATCGATCCGGAGGTCTGCATTCGCTGCAACACCTGCGAAGCGACCTGCCCGGTCGGCGCGGTCACGCACGATTCGCGCAACTACGTCGTCGACTTCGCGAAGTGCAACGGCTGCAATGCCTGCATTCCGCCGTGCCCGACCGGCGCGATCGATCACTGGCATCAGGTGCAGAAGGCCGCGCCGTACACGCTCGACGACCAGCTTTCGTGGGACACGCTGCCGTCGCCCGCGGAGCTCGAGGTCAACGCGCAGGCCGACGTCCCCAGCGACGTCCGGCAGCTGACCGAAATCGCAACGGCCGGGCAGGGCGGGCCGGCGTCGCCGCCGTGGTCGGCATCGCATCCGTACGTGAACCTGTATTCGCAGGACAAGCCGGCGATCGCGACGGTGACCGGCAATTACCGGCTGACTGCGGACGGCGCGTCGGCCGACATCCGGCACATCGTCGTCGATTTCGGTACGACCGCGTTCCCGGTGCTGGAAGGCCAGACGCTCGGCATCCTGCCGCCGGGCGTCGACGCGAGCGGCAGGCCGCACCACGTGCGGCTCTATTCGGTGGCGAGCCCGCGCGACGGCGAGCGTCCGCGCTACAACAACGTCGCGCTGACGGTGAAGCGCGTGACCGAGGACCACGCCGGCAAACCCGTCGCCGGTGTCGGCTCGAACTACCTGTGCGACCTGCGGATCGGCGACGAGGTGAAGGTCGTCGGCCCGTACGGATCGAGCTACCTGATGCCCAACCATCCGGGGTCGTCGCTGATGATGATCTGCACCGGCACCGGGTCGGCGCCGATGCGCGCGATGACCGAGCGCCGGCGCCGTCGCCGCGCGCTGAACGAAGGCGGCGACCTGCTGCTGTTCTTCGGCGCACGCGTCGAGCAGGAGCTGCCGTACTTCGGGCCGCTGATGAAACTGCCGAAGGATTTCATCGACGTCAACTTCGCCTTCTCGCGCGTGCCCGGACAGCCGAAGACGTACGTGCAGGACCGCATCCGCGAGCGCGCGGACAAGGTCGTGCAGATGCTGCGCGACGACCAATGCTACGTGTACATCTGCGGCTTGAAGGGGATGGAGCAGGGCGTCGTCGACGCGTTTCGCGACGTGTGCAGCCAGCACGGCATCGATTGGGACGCGCTCAAGCCCGAGCTGCTCGCGAAGAGCCGGCTGCACATCGAGACGTACTGACGCCCGCCGCTGCCCGCCTCGTCGCCGCGCGCGGGCCGGTGGTGTAATCTCGCGCCATCATCCATGGCCGGCTTCGACAACCCGCACGAGACCTGGAACGCCCGCTTTGCCGGTAGCGACTACCTGTTCGGCGAAGCGCCCAACGCGTTCCTGACGCGCGAAGCGCGCCGGATCCCTGCGGGCGGGTCGGTACTGTGCGTCGCCGACGGCGAAGGCCGCAATAGCGTGTGGCTCGCCGAGCAGGGTTTCGCGGTCACCGCCTTCGACTTCGCCGAAAACGCGGTGGCCAAGGCGCGCGCGCTCGCGTCCGCTCGCCGCGTCGCAGTCGACCATCGTGTCGACGATTTCGCGCACTGGCCGTGGGATGCCGCGCGCTACGCCGCGGTCGTCGCGATCTTCATCCAGTTTCTTCCTCCGGGCGAGCGCGAGACAGCGTTCGCCCGCATGCAGGCAGCCGTCGCACCGGGTGGCGTATTGCTTCTGCACGGCTACCGGCCCGAGCAGGTCGACTACGCCACCGGTGGCCCGCCGCGGCGCGACCACATGTACACGCGCGATCTCCTGGCGGCGCAGTTCCGCGGGCTCGAAATTCTCGTTTTGCGCGAGTACGACGCCGTGATCGAGGAGGGACGCGCGCACGCCGGCATGTCGGCGCTGCTGGACTTCGTCGCGCGCAAACCCGCCGACTGAGGCGTTCCGCCTCGCGTCTTGCGCCGGGCGCGCAAGATGGAATACCATTCCAACATTGATCGACGATTCGATCCGCGTCGGCGCGCGCGTTCATCGGCGCGCTCACGAACCCGGACGACGAGGAGGAGCAGCACGGATGGCGAGGCGGGCCGGCGCGATCGCGCCTCCGGACAATTGGCAGGCGGCGCCGTCGGCGGCGTCGTTCACGGGCAGCCAGCGCGCCGCGAGCTCGAAGAGCATGCGCCGCGTGCGGCGGTTCCTGTGGAACCTGCTGCCGCCGCTGACGTTCGTCGCGATGGTCGCGTTGTGGTGGGGCGCGGTCGAGGCGTTCTCGATTCCCGCCTATCTGCTTCCCGGCCCGGGCCCGGTGTTCTCGCGCCTGATCGGCGATGCCGGCATGCTGTGGACGCATTCGCAGGTGACGCTGATCGAAATCCTGCTCGGCTTCGGCCTCACGATCGTGACCGCCATTCCGCTGGGTCTGTTGATCGCGCTCTCCGCGCTCGCGAAACAGATCGTCTATCCGCCGATCATGCTGATGCAGCTCGTGCCCAAGATCGCCGTCGCGCCGCTATTCCTGGTGTGGCTGGGCTTCGGGCTGGAATCGAAGGTGCTGCTGACGATCCTGATGACGTTCTTTCCGCTGCTGCTCGCGAGCATCAGCGGCTTCATGATCCTCGACGACCGCCTGCTCTATCTGACGAAGTCGATGGGCGCATCGAGCGTGGACACGTTCCGCTACCTGCGCTTTCCGGCGGCGCTGCCCGTCATCTTCTCGGGCATCAAGACTTCCGCGACGATCGCGGCCACCGCGGCGATCGTCGCCGAGTTCGTCGGCGCCAACAAGGGCCTGGGTTACGTGCTGCTGCGCGGCACCAGCACGATGGACATCGAGCTCGTGTTCGCGGTGCTCGTCGTGCTCACGCTCGTCGGTATCGCGATCAACTATCTCGTCGAGTTCTGCGAATGGCTGATGACGCCATGGCAGCGCGCGAAGTACAACTGACCAAGGAGGAAACATGCATGCATTCACGAAGTCGCGGGTTTTCGGTACGCTCGCCGTCGTCTTCATGCTCGCAGCCGCCCCGGCGCGGGCAGCCGACACGCCGGTCACGTTTCAGTTGAACTGGATGGCCGGCGGTCCGAACGCCGGCTTCGCCGCCGCTGTCGCCGAGGGTTTTTACAAGCAGGCCGGTCTCGACGTGACGCTCGTGCAGGGGAACGGCTCCGGCAACACGGCACAGCTCGTCGCCAACGGACGCGCGCAGCTCGCGTATGCCGACGCGGTGGCCGTGATGCAGCTCATCGCGAAGGGCGCGCCGATGAAGGTCGTCTCGACGATCTATCAGTCGAACCCGAATGCCGTGATGGCGCTCAAGAAGGCGAACATCAAGTCGGTGAAGGATCTCGTCGGCAAGAAGGTCGGTGTGCCGTCCGGCTCGTCGCAGACGACGATGCTGCCGCTGTTGTGGAAGGCCAACGCCATCACGGAGTCGCAGATCAACACGATCGACATGCCGCCTTCGTCGATGGTGCCGGCGCTGCTGCAGAACCAGGTCGATGCGATTCTCGGCTCGATCGACGCCTACCAGATCCAGGCGGAGTCGCAGGGTGCACAGCTCGACGTCTACCGCTTTGCCGATCACGGCGTGCCGACGGTCAGCACGTCGATCTTCGCGAGCGACGAGTACCTGAAGAGCAATCCCGAGGTGGTGAAGAAGTTCATCGCCGCGAGCCTCAAGGGCTGGAGCTTCGCGCTCGACCACCCGGACCAGGCGATCAAGGACCTGAAGAAGGTTTTCCCGGAAGTGAACGAAAAGCTCGCGACCGCCGAGCTGGCGGCGATCACGCCGCTGTTCTGCAGCGGCGGCGCGAAATACATCGGCAAGGCCGAGGACGCGCTGTGGACGAAGTCGCAGCAACTGCTCTCCGAGGTCAAGCTGCTGCCGGCGGGACAGGATCCGAAGTCGTACTACTCGAGCGATTACCTGCCGCCGGCGTCGTCGATGCGCGCGTGCAAGTCGTGAGCGCGGAGGGCCGTCCCGCAGCACCGGTGACACTGGCTGTCATCGAAAGCGCGTCAGCGCCGGCGGGGTCGTTCAATGCCTGATCGAGACGGCACGGCGATGGGAACGATCATCGTCAACGACGCAGGGTAACGGGCGATGGGCAACGAAGGCAGGCACGGCTACGCGTATGCCGATCTTTTCGTCGGCATGGCGTTCCGCAGCCCGGGGCGCACCATCACCGACGCCGACCTGGTTGCCTTCGCCGGCCTCACCGGCGACTACTCCGAGCTGCACACGAGCGACGTGTATGCGCAGAACAGCCAGTTCGGACGGCGCGTCGCCCACGGCATGCTCGGCCTCGCGTACGCGCACGGGCTGATGTGGGCGCGCACGGGCGACCTGCGCGACACCGCGATCGCCTTTCTCGGCATCGGCGACTGGCGGTTCGTCGGGCCGATCTTCGTCGGCGACACGATCTTCGTCGACTACCGGATCGCGGAGCTGCGCGACAGCAGGTCGAATCCGTCGCAGGCGATCGCGACGTTCGACGTCGACGTCGTCAAGCAGGACGGCAGCGTCGTCCAGCGCGGCCGCAAGGCGCTTTTGCTTTCGAAGGTGCCGCTCGCCGCCGTCGCAGCCTCGAGCGGGTCCGCGCGCACGGAGCGATCGCCATGACGGCCGCAGTCGACGTTCGGGGCGGTGTTCCGATCCGGATCAACCGCGTCGCCAAGATCTTCGGCGAGGCCACCGACAATCCGTTTCGCGCGCTGAAGGAAGTGAGCGTCGACGTCCGCGCCGGCGAGTTCGTGTCGGTCGTCGGTCCTTCGGGCTGCGGCAAGAGCACGCTGATGCTGATGGTGGCAGGACTGCTCGCGCGCAGCAGCGGCGACATTGCCATTGCCGGCCAGTCGGTGACGAAGCCGATCACCGATGTCGGCATCGCGTTCCAGGACCACCTTCTGCTCGATTTCCGCACCGCGCTCGACAACGTCATGCTGCACGCGGACATCCGCAAGCTCCCGAAGAAGCCGCTCGAGGCGCGGGCCAAGGAGCTGTTCGCGCAACTCGGCCTCGCCGCGGCGATGGACAAGTATCCACGGCAATTGTCGGGCGGCATGCGCCAGCGCGTCTCGCTGATCCGCACGCTGGTCCACGATCCGTCGCTGCTGCTGCTGGACGAACCGTTCGGCGCACTCGACGCGCTGACGCGCCTGCAGGTGCGTACCGACCTCGAGGCACTGTGGCTGCGCCGGCGCCCCACGGTGCTGTTCATCACGCACAGCGTCGAGGAGGCCGTCGGATTGTCCGACCGCATTCTCGTCATGAGTCCGAGCCCGGGCGAGGTCGTCGAGGAGATCCGCGTCGATCTGCCGCGTCCGCGCCCGATCGTGCTCGGCGACGTGCCCGAGTTCGCGCACTACGTGGATCGCATCCACCGCCATTTCGAGCGGCTGGGCGTGCTGCACGGCTTCACCGCTTCGGCGCAGCAGGCGCATTGAGCGGGCGAGCGATGACAAAAGAGCGAGCGATCCCGGATGCGAGCGCGCCGACCGCCGACCGGCCATCGGTGCTGCTGCACACCGACGGCGCGATCGCCGAGATCGCGCTCGGGGGCGGGCCGCTGAACCTGGTGACCGCGCCGTTGCTGCGAAGCCTGAACAGTGCACTGCGCGAGGTCGCCGCCGCCCCTGGCATCCGCTGCCTCATCGTGCACGGCGGAAGCGGTCGAGCGTTCTGCGCAGGCAGCGATATCCGGGAATTCGCGCACCTGCGCGAGGATGCGAGCGAGCGCAAGATCCTGTTCGAGGACATGGTGCTGCGCACGCTCGCCGGCATGGCGATGCCGACGATCGCGGCCATCGACGGCCCCGCGCTCGGCGGCGGTTTCGAGCTCGCGCTCGCCTGCGATCTGCGCGTGTGCCGCAGGAACGTGTCCATCGGCCTCACCGAATCGCGCCTCGGCGGGCTTGCGGGCAACGGCTCGATTCGTCTTTCGCGCCTGCTCGGCCCGGCGCGCGCGAAGGAGCTGCTCTTCACCGGCGCGACGATCGATGCGGAGCAGGCGCTCGCATGGGGCCTGATGAATCGTGTCGTCGACGGCAGCGCGCTCGACGGAGCGCGTGCGCTCGCATCGGAGATCGCCGCGCGGGGCCCGCTTTCCAACCGGCACGCGAAGAAGCTGGTCGACGCGGCGCAGGATGTTCCGCTGGACGCCGCGCTCGCGCTGTCGACCGTCGCGCAACAGGCGATCTTCGACAGCCGCGATCTGCACGAAGGTGTCGCCGCGTTCTTCGCGAAGCGCGCGCCGTCGTTCGAAGGACGATGAGCATGGGGGCGTTGCTCGGGCAGGCGGCGGTCGTGATCTTCAACGACGTGGCGCCCGAAGGCCGCGAGGCGTTCTACCGCTGGCACGACCGCGAGCACATCCCCGAGCGTCTCGCGATTCCCGGATTCCGCCGCGGCCGCCGGTTCGGCCGCCGCGGCCATTCGCCGGAGTGGCTGACGCTCTACGAAGCGGACGATCTCGCGGTGCTCACGTCGCCCGCATACATCGGCCGGCTGAACGCGCCCACGCCTGCGACGGTGAGCACCGTTGCGCATTTTCGCAATACGTCGCGCTCGATTTGTCGCGTCGTGCGCTCGCTCGGCGAGAGCACCGGCGGCCACGTGCTCGCGCTGCCGCTGCGCGCGCCCCTCGAGCGGGGCGATGCGCTGACGCGCGCGATGCTCGACGGCGCATTTCCTCGCCTGATCGACACGACCGGCATCGTTGCCTGCCATCTGTACGCGGCCGACATGGCCGCGAGTTTC